>OCTW011599637.1_pt1 | contig 85897 bp, 58 predicted proteins | sample 1539671 | NCBI WGS metagenome assembly OCTW01 (sample SAMN02144230, study PRJEB22623) | gut metagenome | biome: sheep rumen | host: Ovis aries | place: New Zealand | reverse complement strand
TCAACACCCTCATTGCGGAATACCCTGCCTATCTCGTACACCCTTTCCATGCCGCCCACGATAAGCCTTTTCAGGTACAGCTCCAATGATATCCTGAGCTTTACATCCTCATCAAGGGCGTTGTAATGGGTGTCAAAGGGTCTTGCAGCCGCTCCCCCCGCATTCGCCACCAGCATGGGGGTCTCTACCTCTATAAAGCCCCTCTCATCAAGGAACCGCCTTATGCCTGATATTATGGCGGAGCGCTTTCTGAATGTGTCTGCCACATCAGGGTTCATGATAAGATCCACATAGCGCTGCCTGTACCGCATATCCTGATTTTTAAGGCCGTGCCACTTTTCGGGCAGGGGGTACAGGGACTTTGAAAGGAGAGTGATGTCCTGTGCGTGGACAGTCACCTCGCCTGTGCGGGTGCGGAAGGCATAGCCCTTCACACCGACTATATCACCGATGTCCCATGTCCTGAAATCGGCGAACTTCTCCTCCCCCACGTCGTTCATGCGGATATACACCTGCATACGGTCCGTGGCATCACGCACATCTATGAAGTTGGCCTTGCCCATATTGCGCCATGTCATTATGCGCCCTGCTATGGTGACCTCTATCCTGTCCGCTTCAAGAGCCGCCTTTAAGCCCTCTGCATCCTCGCCGTACTGCGCCTTGAGTTTTTCTTCAATAGCCTCGTACTGCGCCCGCAGATCCTTGTTGTGTATGCTTACGTCGAACTTTGTTATCTCAAAGGGATCCTTGCCTGCCGCCTTCATTGCCTCCAGCTTGTCAAGGCGCACCTTTCTCAGTATATTGTCGTCCTGCTGGGGAGCATCCTCCACAGCTGCATTTATCTCTTCGTTCATATTGACCTGCCTTACTTGCTTATTTCAAGGACTTCCATCTTGATTACGCCCATAGGTGCCTCTACTTCAAGGATATCGCCTACGTGCTTTTTCAGTGCTGCAACACCGATGGGAGCATCCTCAGAGATCTTGCCGTGCTCCGGGTCTGCCTCGGTATAGCCTACGATCTGTATGTCAAGTATCTCGTCAAATTCCAAGTCGTGGAGCTTTACAAAGGAGCCCACGCCTATCTCGTCGTTGGTGAGATCCTCGTCGCTTACGACCTCGGCGTTGTTTATCTGATCCTCGACCTTGGCGATCTCCGCCTCCAGTCTTGCCTGCTCGTTCTTTGCCTCATCATATTCGGCATTCTCGGAAAGGTCACCGAATGAACGGGCTTCCTTCAGCTGCTGGGCTACCTCCTGCCTGCGGACGTTTTTCAGGTATTCCAGACGCTTCTGGAGTTCTTCAAGACCCTCTGCGGATATTCTTATCTTTTTGATTGACATTGTCAAAACCTCTTTCGTTATCATTTATCAAGCACATGAGGACGGCGGCAGCACCGCCGTCCCTGTGTATCAGCCTACTCGATGACGTTCACTGCCACCTCTGCGGTAACATCCGGAGTTGAGGAGGACATTACAGTGATGGTGACGGTTCCGGGGTACTTTGCCTTTACATTGCCCTCCTGATCCACCTCAGCGATGCTGCTGTTGGAGGATTTGAACACAACAGTCTTGTCCGTTGCGTTTACAGGGTCCACATGGACGGTGACCTTTGTGGTGTCCCCTACATGGAGGGTAGGAAGCGTATTGGTGGATATGTACTTGACAGGTGTATTTGCAAGCACTCTTACCTTTACCTCCTTGTAGATGGAGATATCATCTGCGGCACGTATGGTAAGGGTACACTGACCGGGAGCCAGCGCCTGTATAAGGCCTGCATTGCTGGACTTGGCTATGGCGGGGTTGGAGGACTTGATCCTCACCGCCTGATTCTCGGTCTTGGGGAGAACACCCACCGTCAGCTGGAATGTCTCGCCCTCGGTAAGGGTGACATTCGTCTCCGATACCAGCACATCGGTGATGCTGCTCTTCTTGGCAGTGGTCTCCGTTTGCTTCTTCGTTGTCTGTGACCTTCTTGTGGTGACAGGTGCAGTGGTGACAGCAGCGGTGGCAGGCGCGGTCATTACCGGTTCCTCTGCCACAGGCTCCGTAACGGTGACACCTCTGTGGTTGCTGACACTCAGCTCAACTGTTGTCCCTGCCTCCACCTGTGTCCCGGAGCGCACGCTCTGGGAGAATACACAGCCGTATTCCACACGGTTGTCATCGGCATAGGTAACGGATGCGGCAAGCCCCAGACCTTTCAGCTTCTGTCTGGCTTCAAACTCTGTCAGATACAGAAGGGAGGGCACCTCCACCTTTGAAGAATGGGTGCTTACGTAGATGATGACCTCGCTGCCCTTGTTCACCTGAGAGCCGGAGCGCACGGACTGCTTGAAGACGCAGCGGTTGTTTACCCTTGCATCATCCTCGTATTCTGTCTTTGCCACAAGACCCAATGCCTCCAGCTCTGCCCTTGCCTCTTCCTCGGTCTTGTAGATGAGGGCGGGCACCTCAACGGTCTCATTGAGGGAGCTTACGTATACCATAATGGATGAGCCCTTCTGCACCTGCGTCCCTGCGGAAAGTCCCTGCCTTATCACATTGCCGTAGGCAACAGCAGGGTTGTCCTCATAGATGACATCAGGCACGAGCCCTGCGGCTTCAAGTGCGGCTGCTGCCTGCTCTTCGGTCATGTTTTCAAGGGTGGGGACAGCAACGGTCTCCCCTGTGCCGCTTACATAGATGACTATCTCGGAAACGCCCTCGGCAGCGGTGCCCGCATCGGGCTCCTGCCTTATTACTGTCCCTTCGGGGATATCTGCGGTCTCCTCGTATTCCACCCTGTAGGCAAAGCCCTGCTCTTCAAGCTCCTCCATTGCAACGGATGCCTCTCTGCCGGAAAGGTAGGGGATCACAGCCCCCTCCACATCACTGCATACGGTGAGCACAAGAGTTTCGCCGTTTGAAAGCTTTTCACCGCCTAATACGCTCTGTGAGATGACATCACCGGGCTGACCGGCAGAGGATCTCTCATACTGTATCTCAAAGGGGATATTGAGGGAGCGCAGCTTTGTAACTGCCTCCTCCTCAGTCATAAGGGTAAGATCAGGCACGGCGGCATCAGATGCCGCAAGCTGTGTAACAGAGCCTGTCTGCTTTGTGATATCCTTTTCCCCATCCTTTAAGCCCAAGACCACGCCTGCTATGATACCGATAACAGCAACTGCCCCTATCCCTATCAGAAAAGGCTTCAGAGGGAAACCTCCCCCTGAGCGTGACCCTGCGGATCTTGCCGGCTTGGGGGCGGCAGCCTTGGGTGAGGCAGTGCCCCTCAGAGTGTTTATGATAACATCAATGGAGCCTATCCTGTCTGCAGGGGCAACACGCATGGCCTTGTCTATGACCTGTGTCACCTGCTCCGGCAGATCTGAATGGGAGAAGTCGGTCATGCCGTACATGGCGTTGCGCCCTGTTGCGGCGGTGTAGAGGGTGGAGCCAATGCTGAATATGTCGCTGCGCTGATCCATGAGCCCCTGCTTTACGGATACCTTTGGCGCCCTGTCATTTGCGATGTTGAACTCATGAGGCTGGTTCATCACGTCGGTGAACACCAGTCTCGGGGATGCACCCTGCTCCGGGGCAAAGGCAAGGCCTCTGCACTGCTCGGGGGCAGCGTAGCCGTCGGCGATGTCAGGGTAGGAATTGACCCCGTTCATAACGGTGTTCACATCCATACCGATAAGACATATGTCGTCATTGGGCTTGATAATGACATTCCTGGGCCTTACAGCGCCATGGAGCAGATTCTGGGAATGAAGGTACCTTACAGCCTCGCATATCTGCACGCCGTATTTTCGCACTTGCTTTTCGGAGAGTATCTTCCCCTCTACGGTGAGAGTCTCAAGATCCTTCCCCTCTGCGTACTCAAAGAGCACATACAGGTCATACTCTACCGACACAAAATCCTTGATCTTCGGCAGAAAGGGATTGCTGAGCTTCAACAGCACGTTTATGGCATTTTGTCCCATCTTCTGCTTGTCAGACGATGCCACAGGACGCATCGCATAAAGCTCCCCTGTCTGTACATTCTGCACCTTGTAGAGAATAGTGTCCCCTCCGGAGCCTAAGGTATCAAGTACTTTATAGTAGGTATTGATCATAGTTCCCGGTCGTATCATTGTATGCACCCCCGAATGTTTTGTACTTTGTTGACCCACGCATGATCATGACTGCTTGCTGCAGATTATCCTCAAAGGCTGTTCTATGCCGTTTCTTGATGCGGCATACTGGTATTTTGAACCGTTCCCTGTGTACAGGGGAGTTCTTTCAAGAGTGATGTGTACGCTCTGCTCCGGAGAATTGCTGTCGTATGCCTCCAGGACGAATATATCCGGATCCTCTGCATCACGGGCGATGCGCACCGCATTGAGAGCGTTGCCGCCGTAGGCTATCACCGCAGGAGAGCTGTTTGACAGCTCCTGCACCAGTGCCTCGAATGCCTTTTCTCCTTCGTAGCCGAAGTCGTATATGACTGCATCCTCTGCATAGGGACGATAGCAGTACCAGTTTATCATATCAAGTATGGCCTTGTCCTCGCCGGAGCACATGGACCTGTCTATGAGCACACATTCATACTTGTCAAAGCTCTTTATCTGGGAGAAGGTTATGAGCTTTACAAACCCTGCAAACATGGACTCCTTGGGGGCATCATAGGCATAGTCGGAGGTGATAACCCGCAGCCCCGCCTTTTCGATGAAGTCTCTGGTGCTGTCGTTGTATCTCAGCAGGCCGCCGCTTATCTTGCGGTAATCCCACTTGTCGGCAAACTGAAGGTATGCATTGTACTTGGTGAGTATATCCACCTTGACATCGGAAAGATCCGCCTTGCCGTCGGTAAAGTCCGCAATGCCGGAAATGTCGTAGCCCGGGATGCTCCTGCCGTCCTTGGTGGTGTAGCCCTCCGCCTTCTGGGCAAGCTCCCCCTTGTAGTAGGCACGCATTACCCCCGCTATGCCCACATCTGCGCCGTCGGGGGCAAAGTCCGCACGGAAATTCAGGTATCCCAGGCCGTCACGCCTGATGTTGAAGCCTGAGTCAGCCACAAGGAAGCCTGTCTTCCCGGACTGCTCGTCTATGACCACCCGGTTGTAGGACATGAAGCTGTCTATCTTCTCGTAGATGTTTTCAAGGGCATCCGCATTCGATGCCTGGAAGAACTGGCCGTTGGTCTCACCTGAAATGGTATTGAGGTACTCGGTGTTTATATCCTTGCCAAGGCCTATGGTGAATATGGTTATGTTGTCCGCCACCGCCTCGGATATCACCTTTCTGTCCCTGTCGGTGTTCATGGTGGTGGGCATACCGTCGGTCAGCAGTATGATATAGTTCCTGTCGGAAATATTGATATTCCCGAACTCCTTTATGGCACCCTCAACGGCAGCGGCTATCTCCGTGCCGGAGAATGTGGGGTTGGAGCGGTTGCGTATATCGTCTATTTTGCTCTTTACCTGCTCGCCATTGTCGGAAAAGCCGCATATGAGCTTGTAGCTGCCGGAGAACTCCCCTGCTGCATAGCTTGCATTGTCCCCTATCATGTCGATAAGGTTCATGGCAAAGTCAAGGCGCTTGAACTCCACGTCGTTCTCCTCGGAGCCTGCACACAGCTCCTCCGGGTACATGGAGCCTGAATTGTCTATAAGGAAGAATACCCTTATGCGCCCCTCCTGGCTCAACACTGCGGAATCGCACAGGGCATATATGCCGGATCTGTCAAGCTGTGTGGATGCAAGGCGCTGTGCCTTGTCCACAGAGGTCTCCAGCGGTTCAAAGCTGAGAGTATCGGCATTGAAGCGGTATATGGCAAGGTCGCTGTCCGTATAGCCCCTTGAGGTAAGATCCTCCTCGGAATACCCTATGGTGAGGGTAGCGGAGGAATACTTGTCACAGTAGAACTCATAGGCGGTGTTCACCACGCCGGGGCTGCCCTTGATACTGTTGTTGTCGCTCTCCTCGAACACCACAGGGGATGTGCCGGGGTGGTCGGTAAGGGTGAGCTCCGCAGTGCCTGCCGCATAGGATGCATCGGAGATTATCTGTGCATCCGGGGTGGTGCCGTCGGTGGATTCCTTGGTGGGATCAAGGCCGCTCATTATCTCAGCCCCGTCCTCTACGCCGTCCCCGTCGCTGTCGGGTCTGTCCGCCTCTGTTCCGTAGTCCTTCTCAGCCTCGTCGGTGATTCCGTCCTTGTCGGAGTCCGCAAGACCAACGGAAAGATTCCCCGTGCTCTTTGTCTCCAGGGACAGAGGTGCCCCCTCGGGCACGTCATAGGGTATGCTCTCGTCGGAAACAAGGCGGTTCAGATTGGTAAGGCGGGTGCTGAGATCCTCATACACCTTCTCGTTGCTCTGCCTTGCCCAGATAAAGCCTCCCACATATGCCACTATCACGATGACAGCGGCAGTGATCAGCCCCTTGAGTGCGCCTATGGACAGCACCTGCGCATTGTGCGCCTTGTCCGTTGCATCCTTCTTTACAGGAGCAGTACCGTGGGACACGGCTCCGCCCTCGGTCTCACGCATTATTGCGCCGCCCTTGCTGCCCTCATCCTCACGGTTGCGGGCATTCTCCCTGCGCTGCTGCTCGGCACGCTCCCGTGCCTTCTTCTCCATCTCCGCCCTGCGCTCCATGGAGACACGGGCTCTTTCAAGGCGCTCCTCTTCCTTTTTGAGCTCCTCTTCACGCTTGCGCTTGAGCTCCAGCTCCTCCTTGAGCTTGTTCTGCCTTGCAGTCTCAAGATCCCTGTCAAGGGCATCCAGACCGCTGCCTGACGTATTGCCGAAGCTTGCAAGGTCAGGCGCACCGGAGGGCTTTTTGTGGTGCTCCTCCTTTTCGGGCAGTGCATCCACATCCACCGAACCTGTATATATAGCCTTTACGGCTTTATCTTCTTCACCGTCAACGCCCAGCAGTGCCTTCAGATCCTGCTCCCCGGCTCCCTCTGAGGCTGCCCTTGTGTTATCTGATGCAGAAGTGTTATTAGCCGAATTGTTCTTTTTATTATCGCTCAATTTATTCACCTTTAACAGTACACTTTGCCCGCATCCCGCGGCAGAAAGCCATCAGTTCTCGCTCTGCCTGAACTGGCTGGGATGCCTTGCAAAGAAATCCACTCGGGGTTCAAGGAATTTAAGTCTGTGGCTGTCGCCGCACAGCTGCTCAAGTGTCATGAAGATATTGTCCCAGCTCCATATATCCTCGGAAAGCTGCATATACTCACGCACCATCTCAGTACCCAAAGGGGCAAAGGGGTGGAGCAGCGTCACGGCTGTCCTTATGGTATGGAACGAATTTATGAGATACCTGCGAAGGGCGTCTGCATCCTCCGCCTTTTCCGCCTCGGCCTTTGCCTTGGACATGAACTTGCTGGCCTTTCTGATGTAGGAATCAAGGACATATGTCACCTGATGGAACTCTGTGGTGTACATATAGTGCTCGTAGTCAAGCACCGCAGCCCTTGCCTCCTCCATTATCTGCTCATCGGGAACGCCCACGGGCATAACGCCGTCAAAATACTTCTGTGTATCGTAGAATACGGTTCTCACCATGCGGTTCAACACATTGGAGAGGAGAAATCCCTCCTTTGTGACGGGATCGTTCTCGTCCTCCTTGGCAAGAGGGTTCAGGGGCTTGGGCTGGAAGGATACGCTCCTCTGCCCCAGGCTCAGCCCCAGCCAGTGCATACGCAGCTGCTCCGGGGTGTAGAAATCCAGAAGTTCTGCCGCCATGGGAGGCTTTACACTGCCGCTGGAGGATGCCTTTTTGTCAAGGAACAGTATGTGGTGGTTGGCAACGGGCACAGGCATGGTCAGATGACCCTTCGTGTCACAGGGCGACAGCTCTTCCAGCTTGTCCCCCTGCATAGCCATCCACATGGCAGGCTGTGCCACACAGTAGAAATAAATGTTGTCCTGGCCTATGAACTGATACACCTTGGCATCGTCATCGCACCAGTATCTCTTCCATTCGTTCTCATCGGCACCCTTTGAGGCAAGGTAGCTCCTTGTAAAGGAGATAGGCGCCCAGAGGGACTCAGGCCATACCCATACGGTAAGGGGCTCCTCCCCCTCCAGCACGGGAGCGCTCACGCCCCACTCGATGTTGCCTGTGATCCTGAAAGGCACCAGAGTCTTGCCGTCCCTGAAGCGGACACCGTTCTCTGTGAGGATAGCCCCCGCCCTGTCACGGTCATCAAGGGAGGCAAACTTCACCGTGAAGGAGGTCTTGCCCTCCGCCACCAGCTCGTGTGCGGGAAGTGCGGTCAGCAGTGTGTCATACTGCTCCCTGAACTTGTTCATGATATACATGAGGGGCGGCTCCAGGAACTCCTTGACAGTCTTTGTCACCACAGGGCGCACACTCTTGTCCGCCTCCATGCGGGAAACCATCTCACGCAGCAGGGAATTGAACTCCGGCAGCTTGAAATACCAGTTGGAGACCTCCTTCATCACAGGCTTCTCCCCGGTAAGGGTACTGCGGGGATCGATAAGGTTTATGGGGTTGTAGGAATGACCCAGGTCGCACTCATCCGCATATCCCTTTTCGGACTGGCAGCCCTCCACAGGGCACTTCCCCACCACCTGACGGCCGTTGAGGAATACCCCTGCCTTCTCATCGAAAAACTGTGCCGTGGACATCCTTTCAAGATACCCAAGGTCATACAGCTTTTTTATAAACTCATGGGTGACCTTCTCATGTTCGGCCGCTGTATCCCCGAGGGCAGAGGCGCCGAAAAGGTCAAGGCTTATGAGATAGTCATCAAGGGTCTTCTTCTGGGCATCGTGATTGCGCTTGACATAGTCACGGATAGAGCCCTCAAACCCCGCCTCACAGGCCTTGCGGTAGCCCTCAGCAATGGGTGAGCCGTAGCAGTCCGTGCCGGACACGAATATGACGTTCTCCTTCCCAATCCTGTCCCTTAAAAAGCGGGCATAGACATCGGCAAAAACGAACATCCCGCCCACATGGCCGAAATGCAGCTCTTTATTTCCATAAGGCATACCCCCTGTGACCACAGCTCTTTTGGGGAACACAGGGCGTTCTCTCTTATTGTCTTTCAATCTTCCCAGCCTCCGAATCAGATTTACATACAGATTTATTGTAGCATACTATGAAAAAAAATGCAAGATATATTTGTGAATTTTTCTTCGTTGCTTTAAACATAAAAAGCAGATCTCCCACAGTAAAACTGACCGCAGGGCACAAATAGGCATTGTGCACAACCGGTTAGCATCCAAATTATAATAATTCACGAAAATCCAATATAACTATTGATATAAAACCAAAATATGATATAATATTTATTAGGTGTTTTGTTTATTATATACACAGATCCCCGGATCACTCCGGTGTCATCCAACGGGTCTTTATGCATTCGAGGTGAGTTTTTGTGGAGATAGAGTATGTTTCAAAGCTCAAAAGGCATGATGATACTATCGATCTTTACAAGTCACTCGAATGGTACCAGCTCAGCGGCTACACCGACGAGGACATAGACAAGGCCAACGAGAGCTTCTATTCCGTATATGCCTACGACGGGGACAAGCTGGTGGGACTGGGGCGTGTTGCCTCTGACGGCATGATCGTTGCGGTAATGAGCGGCATATGTGTGCGCCATGATTACCGCCACCACGGCATTGGCGCCCAGATAGTGGAGCGCATCGTGGAATACTGCCAGACCGGGGACTACAGGCTGAATGTCCAGCTTTTCTGCGAGGACAGCCTTATCAAGTGGTACGAGGGCATGGGCTTTGAGAAGCTTGCGGTAGGTATGCGCAAGCCTGTTCCCACAAAGGAGGAACACTCCGCCCTTAAAAAGAATTTCAGCGAGATATATGGCATAGAGCAGATAACCGATGCCTGTGAGAGCTTCTACTGGTACAACTTTGACGGATACAGCGATTTCAGCTACTATGCGGGATTCGGCAGCGAGGGCGCAAAGGTGCCCTTCCTGAGGATGATATTCTACGCCCACGATCCCATCCACATCAAGGCGGAGATAATATTTGAGAACGTGAGCGAGTTTGAGATAGGCTGCACAGGCGTGCGCAACCCCCTGTTCGGCTTTGACATCATCTCCACCGAGAAATTCGGCTATGCGGACAAGAAGCGCTACAAGATACGCTCCCTTGAGGACGACGACATATCCTTCTTCTGCGAGAAATTCAGGATAATGAACGTAGAGATACGTGACAACATGGTGCCCCTCACCCCGGAGCGCCCTGCGGAGGAGACATTCACCTACCACGAGAACATATCCGACACCGCCGCTGATTCAGCGGATGCCCCCTATGTAGAGGACTGGGACTATGAGGGGGACGGCTCCTCACAGGACAGTCAGCCTGACACCGCTGACGGGCAGGAGGAAGGCGCTGTAGATCTGCGCTCCCTCCTTGGTGCAAATGACGACTTCGACGGTGACAATGCCTTCTCATACCATCTGGAGAGTCTTTGATCTATGACAGGATACGAATTCACCACAAATTCACCGCTTGAGACGATTGAGCTGGGAAAAAGACTTGGCTCTGCACTCGCAGGCGGTGATATCATTGCATACAAGGGAAACCTTGGGGCAGGCAAGACCACCTTCACAAGGGGACTGTGCATGGGGCTGGGCATGGAGGATACCGTTACCTCCCCCACCTTTGCCATAGTAAACGAATACCACGGAGGGAGGCTTTCCCTCATCCATTTCGATATGTACCGCATAGACGGTGCCCTTTCACTGGAAACAACAGGCTTTTACGACTATATTTCAGATGACAGCGTCATCGCCGTGGAGTGGTCGGAGAACACAGAGGGGCTTCTGGATGAAAACATCACCGTCACATTCACCGTGCCGGAAAATGCCCCTGATACACGCATCATAGCCATAACCGGCGACAGAGAGCTTTTTGAGAGCGGAGGTGCCTCTTGAAGATACTGGGACTTGACACCTGCGGCGGCACTGCCGCCTGTGCCCTCACGGAGGACGGAACTGTCCTTGCGGAGGAGCGTTTTCTCACAAAAAAGGCACATTCACAGGTGATACTGCCTATGGCGCTTGCCATGCTCGACAAGTGCGGCATGACCCTGGAGGACGTTGACCTGTTTGCGGCTGTTACAGGCCCCGGCTCCTACACGGGGCTAAGGATAGGCATCAGCACCATACAGGGCATATGCTTTGCAAACGGCAGCCCCTGTGTGGGGGTATCCGCTCTTGAAAGCCTTGCCTTCAATGCGGCACAGCAGGACAGGGTGACCATCGCCTCCCTTATGTATGCCCGTGCAGACCTGTATTATACCGCCTTTTTCTCATGCGAGGGCTTTGAGATAGAAAGGCTGACGGAGGATGCCATACTCCCGGCACAGAAGGCAGACGAGCTTTCAGCCATGTATGCACGCACAGCCACGGTCATAGCCGTCGGGGACACACACAGGCTGCTCCCGGAAGGAAGCACTCCCCTGCCCCCCCATCTGAACGGGCGCAGTGCAGTGAGCCTTTGTGCCGCCGCCGCCCGCAAGGCACCCATATTCCCCGACAAGCTGCTCCCCGACTACCTTGCTGTTACCCAGGCAGAAAAGGAGCTTGAAGGCGGCACGAAAAAATGACATCACAGCAGCCTGCTTTTTGGCAGGCTGCTTTTTTATACTAAGAGAAGCAATTGGTATTATGTCCGGAGGAAAGCTGCTTTGCAAGCTGCAGGAGCTGTCCGCCAAAAAGGAATGGCTCGGAAGCTCCGAGCCGTTTTTTTACATATCCTTTTTTCTGATGATATCCGAGACCTCCTGCAATGAAATAAATGCAGCAGGATCTATATGGTGGACTATCTTTTTGAGCTTATTGATCTGAAAGTGATTCACAACGAAATAGATGATCTCCTTGCTCTCCTTAGAATACCCTCCGATGGCGTTTACTATCGTTCCGCTCGAATCGAAGTTTTCAGCCAGCGCATCGGATATTTCGCCTGCCTTTGTGGTGACTATCATGGCGCATTTTGACTTGTCAATGCCCTCTACCACAAAATCCACCGTGCGTGAGCCGATATAGTGTGTCACGATGGAATACAGCTACAAGAACAGCACCATGAGCCAAATTGCATCGGAAGCAGATATCAGCAAGTCTCTGCTTTTATATTATTTCAGGAACAAAAGGGAACTGTATCTCTTTCTGTGCATAAAACAGTACAGAGCGCACCCAGCCGGAGATTATAATGCCCCGCACTCGTGCTTGGTACGGAGCAGGACAGGATGACCACAGCCCGTGGCTCTGTTGAAATAGCCGAAAAACCGGGCTGCAGGTGTCATATTCAAGGGAGAGGGTCATGCTGCATATCTGACCCGTGAGTTCAACGACATAGTGTATATTCTTCATGGAGCGCTCATGAAACTATGCCCTCATCAAAACGGCAGGATCATGTCTTAGATCTCTGCATTTTCAAGTTCGAGGATATACTTTCTCATAAGAACAGTATCCAGGTAGTATCCTAACGAATCATCTTCCGGATAGTAATCAACATCATCTTCGGCTTCGGGGCGGAAGATGAACCTCCCCGGTAAGACATAGGGTGTGGGATCTTCCGGCTCGTCAAAGCCGTTCTCCTCGAAATCATCATCCATGAAAAAGGCCTCCGGATATTCTTCATCCAGACTGGTTATCGTTCCGTCAGAAGCAATCACATACCTGAGATGACTGCATTCCCTGAATGTCTCTGTACCCACAGAGTATACACTGTCAGGGATAGTGATACTTTGCAGATCAAAGCATCCGTCAAATGCATTCGGTTCTATACGTCTGACACCATCCATGATGTTTACTTTTTTCAGGTACATACATCCGGCAAAAGCTCTGAATCCGATCTCCAGAACAGACCCGGGTATCGTTATTTCTTTCAGAGAGCAGCAATCGCTGAAAAGGTCATTTTCAATGATCTTCAACCCAGCGGGAAAAGAAATGGATGCAAGATACGGACACGCACTGAACGCAGAATGACCGATGGTTTTGACGCTGTCAGGTATCACAACAGAGGTTATATAGCTATTGCTGAATACCTTTGGCAGGATCTCCGTGACGCTGCCGGGGATAACTATATCCTTTGCTTTTCCGAAGTAAGAAAGAAGCTTCCCTCCTACCACCATGAAGCCATTTTCATCAATAAGGCCGGGACATCTTTCAAAGGAGTCCGGAGAGATACGTGGAACCCCCGCTGTTATCACCCTCTTTAATCTGGTGCAGTCCTGAAAGGCATGAGCCCGTATGGCCTCGACACTTGCAGGGAAAGTAACAGAAACGATCTCATTTCTTCCAACAAAAACATGATCATTGATCTCCGTGACCCCATCGGGAATGACAACGTTCTCTACAGGCTCCTCTGGGTCATATTTAGTCAGCATACCTTTTTTGATCTTGAATTCCATACTTTCCTCCTTGAGTGAAATGGTCAGGATGGTTCGGTTCCTACGTCCATATTATATCAGATCCTGAACGATTTGTAAAGTATTTTTCAGCAAGATGAACACCGGCTTCAAGCGTGAAATACCGGTGTTCGATCTGCATCTTCAAACTATTCATTCTTTCCTTTCCGTGACTATCTCTTTCAGTCGCTCTGCCGACCCGATGCATATGGAGGCTGCCTCCCGGAGCAATGCAGATACAAGCAGGATGAATGCACAAAATGAACAGTATGCCCGGACCGGCACGGTCATAGCCGTCGGGGACACACACAGGCTGCTCCCTGAGGGGAGCACTCCCCTGCCCCCCCATCTGAACGGGCGCAGCGCAGTGAGCCTTTGTGCCGCCGCCGCCCGCAAGGCACCCATACCCCCCGACAAGCTGCTCCCCGACTACCTTGCTGTTACCCAGGCGGAAAAGGAGCTTGAAGGCGGCGTCAAGAACTGATCCCCATACAGACAATATGCCCCGAAGCGATTTCGGGGCATTTCTTATCTGTTCTTTGAGGAAGAAGTCGGGTTGAGCCTGCTTTGCACAAGCTCTATTTCAGTATCAGTGTAAATATCCAAGAGATCAGTGCCGCAAACAGCGGATAGCCTATAACAGTACCTATGATCTTTCCAAGCCATGTTTTTTTGTGGATATATGGCATCAGATCCTCTGTCCCGGGAATTATCCACGCTTTTGTATGACCCACCCAGTACCAGTCTATAAATATCCGGTCAAACAGCCCGCATAACATATACATGACGGTCAGCTGGATAAAACCATCCTGAAAAGTTTCGGCACCATTTACGCAGAACACCATCAGCGGAGCTGCCACAAGCAGCACCAGCATAAAGACAAGTCCTGAAACCGCCTTGTTCCGCCTGATCTGCTTTTCTGTAATAAGACCCAGTTCTACAACACGATCCTTTACCGGCTGTTCATAGTAATGGACCCCACCCACTGCGCCGTTTCGTATATTTATTACACATACAAGCAGCAGAACAAAATTAAGCACAAAGCTCTCTATAACAGCTAAAACCATAGCAGTTCCTTTCAATCGGTGACAGACTTATCAGCAATAGCTTACGGGATCGTGCATGGATGCAGCCGCTGATACGGCAATATCGGGGAAATGTTCTTCGAGCAGTGCCTTCATCATAGGGGCAAATATGCGCTCCGTGTGGTAGTGGCCGCAGTCAAACAGCGAAAGCCCCAGGTTCTGTGCATCAATGAAGGAATCGTGCTTCAGATCCCCTGTGATGAGGGCATCAGCCCTTTCTGCCGCGGTGAGCACAAAGCTGTTGCCCGCACCGGAGCATACGGCTGCCTTCCTTATCTTCCTGTTCCCGCTGGTGTAGCGTATCACCTTGCAGCCCAGCACGGAGCGGAGCCTTTTGGCGCACTGCTCCAGGGATATGGGCACAGACAGATAGTATATCCTGCCTATCATGCGCCCCTGACCGAAGTCCTCCAGGGGCTCATAAGCCTCCGAGAGACCCAGGGGCTCGTGCAAAATGTCAAACAGGCCCTTGTTCATGCCGCAGGGTGCCATATCAAAGGGGGTGTGGGTGCATATGGCGGATATATCATACTTTGCCAGCAGCGCGGCAGGGGAGCCTCCTGTCAGCCGCTTTAAGGGGTGGAATATGACGGGGTGGTGGCTGACTATGAGCTGTGCTCCGATCCTGTGTGCCTCCTCTGCCACCTCTGACGTGATGTCAAGGGCAGTGATGACCTTTGTGACCTCTGTGTCAGGGCTGCCTACTATGAGCCCGCTGTTGTCCCAGCTCTCCTGTGTGGAGAAGGGTGCCAGCTCGTCTATTTTGCGGTAAATATCAGCAACAGTCAAAGTATCTCCCTCCTTATGCGCTGTGTACTTTCAAGTATCTCTTCGGCTCCATCCGGGTTTTGTTCCCTCATGCCAAGGGCTGCCCGTTCAAGCCTTGTCACCCTGTCGGCAAGGTATGCCGCATCAAGCTCCCTGCGTGGGTCAAGAGCCCCTGTGAAGGCTTTGATGCCGGGGTCTGCGGGGGTGCCTCTGTAATACCAGCTCATTACGGAATACAGATGCCCTGCCGCCTTTACACCATGCTCCTCCACAAGGTCAAAGCCTGCACGGTAAAGCTCCCTCCGCAGATGCTCGGGGCGCTTCATGGGCTGGAGTACAAGGTGCAGGGAGGGGTCACGGGTGCGCATATCCCTTGTGATGATGTTTGCCATCTGCTCTCCCCCAAGGCCTGCTATGACAATGTCTGTAACGCCTTCCAGCGGAACATCGTCAAGGCCGTCGGAAAGCACGAACAGCACCTTATCCGAGATCCCGTACCCGTCCATAGTCATGCGGGCGGAGGACAGGGGCTTCTTGCGCATATCAGCGCATATGGCACGGTCACATATGCCCGCCCTGAGCAAAAAGGCGGGGAGTTTGCCGTGGTCTGTGCCCACATCACAGACAAATCTGCCGCCTACCAAGCTGGCACAGGCGGCAAGTCTTTCATCAAGCTCCTTCATGGGCTGACACATCGGCAGTGGGTGCCGCTGCGCCCTTGCGGGCAAAGTGGTCGTTCAGGGCCTTTACAAGATCCTCAGGATCCATGCCGTGTACGGCGCAGGCCTGTTCAAGTGTTTCCCCGAAGGATGAGGGGCACCCGATGCAGTACATCCCCATTTCAAAGAAATATTCGGCTGTATCGATGTCCTCTTCAAGTATATCTGTGATGACGGAATCCTTTGTTACTAACATAGTGAGTCTCCTTTACCCAAAGGTGATGTGAGTTTTTGCTAACTGTATTGTATCACATATGTTACTCCTTGTCAACGGTAAATCCGTGAACAAAAACAGCCATGGCTCACTGCTGCCCGGTACACAAAAAATTAAATAAATCTACATATATTGTGCTATATTTGTTCTGCCGGTTATGGTATAATATCGTCTGTTGGTGCTGATTTAGCTCAGTTGGTAGAGCACATCCTTGGTAAGGATGAGGTCGCCGGTTCAAATCCGGCAATCAGCTCCACTTTTTATCCCCTCAGGGCTTCCTGAGGGGATTTTTTGTCTACATCATAAGTCTCAGCTTGTGGGCTGAAAGGCGTATGCGCACAGCCCTTGTCCTGCCCAGCACCTCTCCGTCTGTATGCAGGTATACAGGCCTTGTGGCATCAAGCCGCAGCTCCCTTGCTCTTCCCGTGGCAATGCCCCTGAATCCGGTATGCATACCGAGATATGCCGTGGGCAGAATGAACATGAACTGCGGCTTTGACAGCCCCGATGATATGCACAGATCAAACTGCCCGTCATTGGGGTCGGCTGAGGGTGCGAAGTTAAATCCCCCGCCCTCAAAGCGATGGTTCATCACCATGGCGCAGATACAGCCCCTGTACACGGCTGTGCCCTCATCACTTGTCACACGCACATCTACGGTCTTCTCCCGAAAGCACACACGCACAGCCTCAATAAGGTAGCACAGCTTCCCAAGGCCTGCTTTATTGAGCAGCGGCTTTATCTTCGACTTTGACACATATTCGCAGGTGGCTGCCCCAAAGCCTATATCCGTACTGATGACAAAGGAGCGTGTCACTGTTTGGCCGTCGATGACGGCGGCTATCTCACCTATATCCGAGGTGTGTCTCACACTTCCCTGTACGATAAGCTCTGCAATGCTCACAGGACCTTTGGGCAGGTCAAGGTCACGGACAAGGTCGTTCCCAGTGCCGCAGGGGACAAGCCCCACAAGGGTATGCTCAAGGTCGGACATACCGTTTACCGCTTCGTTGAGGGTGCCGTCACCGCCTATGATGACGATGCGCTTTTCCCCAGCACGTCTGCATATGCGGGCGCAAATGCTGACAATGCTGTTCTCCCTGTCCGATACGTGCAAAGTGTATTCATGCCCGCTGCTTTCAAACACGGGTCTTATTCTTTCAAATACCTTCTCCGCCTTGCCCGAGGCGCTGGCGGGGTTCATTACAATATCAAATCTCATACTGTTCCTTATGCGTTTGGCACTCACAAAAACAGGCGATGCTACCCGTTTTGGTAACATCGCCCTTTTGTGTCATGTGCGGGTCATCAGACCATAACTTCTACAATGTCGTTGGTGTCCATGGAGGTCCACTTGCCGTTTACATATGCACGGACGATATAGCTGTGAGTGCCCTTGGAAACATTGTTTATCCTGATGATGTTGGAGGATGTCTCACCCAGCTTGGATGCGCCGCCCTTTACTACCTTGTATACAGCGTACTTAGTGGCGCCCTCGACCTTGTTCCAGCCAAGAGTTACCTTGCTGCCGTTCACTCTTGCCTGTACCACGGGCTTGAAGTGTGCGGAAACTGCAACAGCGCCGGAATAGTCATCGGTGGAAATGCCGCCCTTCTTTACATAGCGGACGATGAACTTGTAGCGCTTGCCGTTGGTCATGTTGTAGAAGGTAGCGGAGGTAGCTGTTGTCTCCTTTATCTTCTCATAGGTGCCGTTCTTTTCAAGGTAGATCTGGTACTTTGATGCACCGGAGATCTTGTTCCAGGAGAGCTTCAGGGTGCTGCCGTCAACGGTGGAGTTCACTCTCAGCACAGAGGATGTTGCCCTTGTGGTGAACAGGCTGTTGTAGTAGCTGTTGTAGCCGCCGTTGTAGGAGTAGTAGGGATCATAGAAGCCGTTGTAATAATAGCTTGCGGGATAGTAGTAATAGTTTGCGGGAACACCGTAGTAGTAATAGTAATAATAGGGGTTGTAGTCATACTGGTATGCCCCGCAGCGTGTGCAGATGCCGTGGGTATTGAAGGAGTGGCCGCCGAGGCTGGGCAGTGTAACATCTGCAAGGGTGGTAGCAGTGTATACGCCGTCCTTCTTTACATAGTACTTGCCGTCAGAGCCCTTGTAGTAGAGCACGTTGCCGCTGGCAGTGCAGGTGGGGGAGGTGGCTGCAACGGGAACATATGTTACGCCGTCAACAGTTTCAGAGCCGGGAACAGAACCGTCATCGTCCTTCCAGAGAGCGGTGATAACTGTGTCAGCGGTGATGGTTATCTTGTCGCCTGCTGCGCCCTTGTCCCACTTGTCGAATATCTTGCCGGATGCGCCCTTGAAGGAGCAGGCAGGGAGAGTGTATTCCTCACCGTCGGCTACCTGGGCGGTGGTAACGGTACCTGTAGCGTTCTCACCGGGGAGGAGCTGAACTGTGAAGAGCTGACCCCACTTTGCATAGAGGGTGGTGTCGCCTTCAAGAGGTGTGTTGGCTACTGCCTTTTCGGTAAAGCCTGCATCGGTGTACCAGCCTAAGAACTTGAAGCCTGTTTTTGTGGGTGTGGGAAGAGATGCGGGGATAGCAGCCAGCGTAGCGCCGCTTACCAGTGAGCCGCCGTTGGACTCATAGGTAAGAGTGAATGCTCTTGTTGCAAACTCTATCATGTTGTTGCCGGTGGCAGCAACTCTGTATGTGTACTGAGCATACTTCTTGCCCTGAAAACCGCCCTGTGAGCCGCCCTTGGAGATGGAATTGAGCTTTACGCCCCCTGCGTATACGTCAATTGTCTTGTCGGTGGTGTTCACGAAGGTGTAGGTGGAATCGGGAGCCATGACCTCCGATATGTCGGTCTCTCCCAGGTCACGGGACTCAGTAGCTGCAAATGCTACCATGCCGAATGAGGGCAGAGCCACAGGCATTGCGGGCAATGCTCCTCCTGTCAGTGCAACAGCAACTGCCGCCGCAGCAAGACGTTTTGTCAGGATCTTCCTGCTGGTCATAAATATCATCCTTTCCTCAATGCGCACAGCGCAGAATAAGTATACATACTGCTCGCAGCCGTCCCCCTGATACAGTCGGCTCAAAACATTATGCCTGAAATAATTCTATCACATTATATATGGCAATATGTTAAATTTCTGTTAATTTATACAAAGTTCATACAAAAACAGCTTCCAAGGGGTAGCAGTCATTTCAGGTGCCAGGAGCTGGGTATGAAAAGGCTGTTGTACATATCTACCGCATATCCGTCGGACATACCCGAGATGTAGTCGCATACAGCCCTTTCCCTTGAAAACCTTTCTGCAATGCCGATGTACAGGGGCGGCATCTTCTCCGGGTGCCTGCAAAAGTATTCGTACAGGCTCTTTACCAGTGTCTGTGCCTTTTCCTCCTCGTCCTTGGCGATGTTGTTGCGGTAGACGTGGGCAAAAAGGTAGTCGTAGAGGATGTCAAGGGCTTTCTCAATCTCTGCGGGGTAGTGTATATCCTGGGAGCCGTTTTCCACAAGCGCCATGATAAGGGTGGTTATGCGCTCGCTCTTGCTGCTGCCCAGAATATCCGTGGATGCCTTCGGCAGCTCCCTTTCCGTCAGTATCCCCGCCCTTATGGCATCGTCGATATCGTGGTTCACATAGGCTATCTTGTCCGCAAGGCGCACGATATAGCCTTCCTTTGTGGCGGCTACCCTGTCTGTGTGGCAGGCAATGCCGTTTCGCACCTCCCAGGTGAGGTTGAGACCCTTTCCATCCTTTTCGATGTAGTCCAGCACCCTGACGCTTTGCAGATAGTGCTTGAAGCCGCAGGAGCTTATGTCGTTGAGTGCCGCCTCCCCTGCATGGCCGAAGGGGGTGTGGCCTATGTCGTGCCCCAAGGCTATGGCCTCGGTGAGATCCTCGTTCAGGTGCATCGCCCTGCATATGGTGCGGGCTATCTGGGACACCTCCAGGGAATGGGTGAGCCTTGTGCGGTAGTGATCCCCCACAGGGTCAAGAAATACCTGTGTCTTGTGCTTCAGCCTGCGGAAGGAGTTGCAGTGGAGTATGCGGTCCCTGTCCCGCTGGAATGCTGTTCTGATGGGATCGGGCTCCTCGGTGAAACGCCGTCTGCCCGCCCCCTGTGAAAAGCAGGCGCTGTCTGACAGGGAGCTCCTTTCGATGCTTTCAAGCTCTTCCCTTACTGTCATTGCTTCCCCTCCCCCATGTCCGCAAAGATGATATCCCCGATGTCAAAGTGTATGCCCCCGGAGGAAAGCTCCGTCAGGGCACGGGTAAAGCCTTGTGTGTCCCTGTCGGCACACAGCAGCTCCAGGGTCACATCCTCCCCGAAGTCCTCGCTGTGCTTTTTCACCTGAAAGCCTGCCATGGCATTGGTGACATTCCCGTAGAGATGATAGGGGCAGGAGAAGGTGATCGTGCGGCAGGGGAGCATATGGGCGACGGATGCATTTGCCACAGCATTTGCCGCCGCCTCGGTGTATGCCCTGGCAAGGCCTCCCGTGCCCAGGAGTATGCCGCCGAAATAGCGGGTCACCACGCAGCACACATCCGTAAGCCCTGCCCCTTCGAGCACCTTCAGCACGGGTATTCCCGCAGTGCCCTGGGGCTCGGAATCATCGCTGTAGCGGCGGCTGTTCCCCGCCAGCAGGATGTAGGCATAGACATTGTGCCTTGCAGTGCGGTTCTCCGCCTTTACAGCGGCTATGAAGGCACAGGCCTCCTCCTCGCTTGAGGCGTGAGCCAGATGTGCTATGAATTTAGATCGCTTTTCTTCGTATTCGCCCTCTGAGGTACAGTCTATGGTTCTGTAGCTGTCCATGTACACCTCCCTGTATGCCGTGTCTTCCCTGATGCGACCATGGCAGCCGCTTTAGGATGCCCTTTACGTTGTGCAGGCTCTCCGTCACATCCTTTTCGGAGAGATCATCAAAGTAGTCGGTCTGCTTGTTGTGGCCGTGCTTTACGTATTCCGCAAGGTCGCCCCTGTAGTATATGAATGTCCTGAGTATATGGGCTATCTCATCGGGCTTGTAGGTGCATATGGGGCGTTTCAGCTTAAAGCCCGTTATGTAGAGCATATATGCCACGAATTCCGTGCAGGTGAAGGCCTTTTTCGTTGTGATCCCCTTTGTCACCGGGTATGTGAGCACCGACAGCAGATTGTAGATGTATTCTCCGTCATCTGCGATATAGCGGATGGTGTCCCTCAGCTCATCATATTTCTCGTCACGTACAGGTATCCTGAATATGATGCAGTCCACAGGCTTGTCTGTATCCAGGGTGTATCTTCTGATATGCTCCTTCATCAGCCCCCCTGTCAGCACGGCCTTGTGCCTGCGCCGTGCAAAGCTGTACCATTCGTTGAATTCCGGGTCAAAGGCGATGGCGGCGTGGTTGTATCTTATGCCCCCAAGCTTTCTTATCACAAACCCGAATTTGGTGAGGGTGGCGGATATTACGATGTAGATGTGCTTCATAGTGTCGCTGCTCCTAATCCCCGAATTCATATGAATAGAATTCACTCGGGTCCTCAAATTCGTCCTCAAAGTATGCCTCTGCCTCGTCAATGCTGTCAAATTCATCGCCGTAGGAATCGAGAAAGTCCTCAAAGGCATCCTCATATGTAGAATCACTGTATGTATTGCTGCCGCCTGTTTTCCTGCCTGTCCTGCGGGAGGTATTCTCCTCCGTTTTCGGGTGGAGCCTGTCCCATTCATATTTGCGCATAGGCTCCTTTACACTGTAAAGAGCATTCACACTGGCGCTGCCTGAGTATATCCGCACCCACATATAGATGACCTTCCCGTCTTCCTTCCAGATGTACTCCTGTATGTGAACATTTATCCCGTCGGGATAGCTGATGTCCGTGTCCTTTTGGGTATATGGCTCTATGATGTGTGTGCTGCTTTCGTACATATCAATGGTAAAGGCATAGGGGCTTTGCTCCTCAAAGGGGTACCTTTCCTTGTATTTGCGGTATTCCAAGAGCACCCGCCTGTGCTGCTCCCTGACAGTGTTCAGTACGTCGGCACAGTCACCGCTGTAGCCCTCGGGTATGTCATCAAGGATGGCATATAGGCTCTCGATGTCCGCTTTGTCATAGACACAGGCACGCTGAAACCTGTGATAGGTCTGTATCTCCCGGATATTGCGGTAACCGGGGCTGCCATATCTGTCAAACCGCTCCAGCTCATCCCCGAGGGATGCCGCATTCATTACATCCGGCAAAGGGCTGACCCTGCTCATGACCTTTCGGTACTGTATCTCCCGCAGGACAAGGAATATACCGGCGGACACGGCAATGACAAGGACTGCGATGATGAGCGTCTCTTTTGCCCCCATGTGCTTTCTGGTCATCTGCCGCCCCCCTTTGCGAAAAAAGCCGCCCGTGTATCCACGAGCGGCATTCCGTTTTACTTGTTGAGGTTGAAACGCTTGTTGAAACGGTCAACACGTCCGCCTGTATCAACGAGCTTCTGCTTGCCTGTAAAGAAGGGATGACAGTTAGAGCAAATTTCAACTCTGATGTCCTTCTTTGTGGAGCGGGTCTTGATGACATTTCCGCAGGCACAGGTTATGGTAGTCTCAACGTATTCGGGATGAATACCTTCTCTCATTTTCAGCAACTCCTTTCCGCAGTAATGATCAGCATAGCAGCCCATCACATTACCCTCGGACAGTAGTGCTATGATACAATCGCAACAAACGTTATTCTATCACATTCCCTCTTGTTTGTCAATGGTTTTTCAAAAAGGAATGTAAATTTTTTATGAACATTAAACCTTCTTGAATACAGGTATAACATCCAGAGGTGCATCAGCGGTGACAAACTCGCCCTTGGATTCAATTATCTCCTTAGTTTCAAGGTTCTCCCACTTCCCTGCGGGCAGGTATACCTGACGGCTGCGGGCGCCAAGCTCCAGCACAGGGGCTACAAGGTAGCTGCTGCCAAACATATACTGTGTGGGCAGATCCCAGCACTGCTTGTCCTCGGGGAACTCGTAGAACATGGATCTGATGAGGGGGGCACCTGTCTCGGAGGTCTCCTTCATGAGCCCTGCCACGTAGTCCTTGATGGAAAGGCGGACATCGAGATATTTCTTCATTATTTCAAATGCCTCTTCACCGTAGCTCCAGATCTCGTTGGGGTAGCCTGTGTAAAGGTATCCGCCGCCGAAATCCCTGTCGTCAAGGTGGGGGATGTCACCCTCGGGGCCTCTGCATCCGTGCATCCTGAATACGGGGCAGAATACGCCGTACTGATACCAGCGTATGAGCAGCTCGATGAAATCGGGATCCTTGCAGTTGGGGGTCATGAAGCCGCCTATATCCGTAGTCCACCAGGGAATGCCTGCAAGACCCATGTTCTGTCCTGCAATGACCTGATCCTTGAAGGACTCGAAATTGGACTGCACATCACCTGTCCATACCAGCACCCTGTACTTCTGGGAGCCTACCCATGCGGAGCGGAGAAGGTTCACAGCCTCTGTATCGCCGATGCTGTTCTGCCCCTCAGCAAATGCCCTTGCGTAGTTCTTGGGGTATTCGCAGCCTACCTTGGAGCCGCGGCCGGTAAAGTATCTGTAATTGTCGAAGTCGTAGGTGGTGCTGTCAGGCTCGGCATTGTCAAGCCAGAACAGGTCTATGCCCAGATCCTTGTAGTTCTGCTTGCACTTGTTCCAGACAAACTCCCTTGCCTCGGGGTTGAAATAGTCAACGGTGCCGCAGTCGCCCTGATAGTCGTAGGTCTGTACGGAGCCTGTGTCAGTGGTGCTGATGAGCCCCTTCTGATCCATTTCGTAGTAGTTGCTGCTCTTCTTGTCCACGGAGGGCCATACGGATACCATGATCTTTGTGCCCTCTGCATGGATCTCATCCACCATAGCCTTTACCTTGTCACGGGGCCAGTACTTCTCGTCAAAGCACCAGTCACCCTGATAGGGCCAGTGGAAGAAGTCTATTACGATAACATCCAGGTGTATCCCTAACTCCTTGTACTTTCTGAATACATCCAGCACCTCATCGGGAGTGCGGTATCTCAGCTTGCACTGCCACAGCCCCAGATAGTCTTTGCTCATAACGGGGGCACGTCCCACACAGTCGGTGTAGTTCCTTACTATGTCGGCGGGGGTGTCGTCAACGGTGATCCAGTAGTCCACCATATCGGATTCGTCGGATATCCACTTTGTCATGTTCCTGCCGAACACAGCCTCGCCTGTTGCGGGGTTGTTCCACAAAAAGCCGTAGCCCTTGTCGGATACGCAGAAGGGGATGGATACCTGTGAGTTCCTCTGCTCCAGAGGGATGTCACAGCCCTTCAGGTTCAGTATGGGCATCTGGTACTGACCCATGCCGTAGAGCTTCTCATCAGGGTCAGACTCAAAGCGGACGGTGATCCTGAAGCCGTCGGAGGCAAGACCCTTGTACTCACGGGACACCATCTTGTAGCAGATAGCCTCCTTGCGGACAGAGCCGCCGTAGTTGCTGTAATATTCCTGGAGGATGAGCTTGTCGTCACGGTAGAAGGTGAGTATGCCCACTTCATTGACAGTGGCTTTCAGCCTGCCGTTGGTGATGGATGCACACTGATGCGCCTCATCAATGGACACGGCTGCATTGTGGGCTACATCCTCGGAAAGTGCGTGCTCGTGGGCAGGCATTGCCTTCAGCTTTGTAGCACGTACTCTCAGTGCGTTTGTGCCCCAGCCGTCTATGCGGACAGTCTCGTATCTGTATCTGACGATAAGGGCACCGGGTTCTTCATAAAATCTTATCATAGCTTTTCTCCTTTATGGTAAGTTGAAACAACTTAAAAAGCATTATATAATATTTCACAGAAAAATGCAAGGGGTTTTGAAAATTTTCGTTGACATTAAATGTAAAATGTGCTATTATTATAGTCAGATAAGTGTATACGGGGGTCACATGACACTGTGCCGGCTGCCCCGGGGCAGCCCCTTTGACCGGTCATGTGCCGCCTTAAAAGCTATGCGGAGGTCCGTGGAATGAGTGCTGCAAAGCGAAGCCTTGAAATAGAACAGCTTGAAGATACCATAAATGAAAGAACGGTCTTTGTGCATGAGATGCTCATATTCTTTGTGGGCGTGGTATTCGGCGTTATAAACCTTGTTGCCCATGAGGACAGGGCAAATATCATATCCGGCATTTTCATCCTTGTGAGCGTAACGCTGACGGTCGGCGTTTCCGAGCTGCTCAAAAAGCATATCAGCAGGCTGGCAAGAGGGATGATTCTCTCCACCGTGCAGATAATAATCATCATTGCTGCAGGCATCACCAATTCCCAGCTCCATACGGTACACTCCCTGCTGGTGGCATCTGTTGCCCTGAGCACCATATATTTCAGCCGCAAGAACATAGTTGTCCAGTGCACCATCACCAATGCGGTATGCATTGCGGGCATATTCTTCATGGATAAGATATATCAGGGGGCGACCCTTGAGGTGGTCATCAAGAGCCTTGTGGGAGTGAATGTGGCTGACTATCTCATATGGTACCTGGTGAAGACCTGTGCCAAGTACATCATAGAGAACCGCAAGGACAAGGAACACTCCGACGAGCTTGTGGAGCAGATCAACGCCGAAATGGCAAAGGCCTCCGAAATGGCGATAAAGACCAACTCAGCAGTGGAGAAAATGGCACGCATAGCAGAAAACCTTTCCTCCAGCGCCACTCTCATGGAACAGATCTCCGGCACCCTCTCTGCGGGGGCACAGGAGCAGGAAAGCACTGTGAGCGAGATATCATCGGATATCATGGGTGTGGTGAACCAGTACGACAGGTGCCTTGACGAGGCGGACAAGTCCCTGCAGGCGGCGGAATGCAATGTGACAGTGCTCCACGAGGGCAATGAGGACGTTCACAGCATGATGTCCGCCATGAACGACATAAACAGCGCATCCGAGCAGATAGAGAGCATAATCCGCACCATAGAGGACATAGCCTTCCAGACAAATATCTTGGCACTCAATGCCGCTGTGGAGGCAGCCCGTGCAGGCTCTGCGGGCAAGGGCTTTGCCGTGGTCGCCGATGAGGTGCGAAACCTTGCCACAAAGTCCGCTGAGGCGGCAAAGCACACGTCAGAGCTTATCGACCTTACCAGAGGTGCGGTGAAGAACGGCACGGAATGCGCCCGCCGGGTGGCAGACCGCATGGACAGCGCCATACAGACCGCAGAGCAGTCAAGCGGCCATTCAAAGCTTATCACAGAGCTTACTAAGGATTCCGTCACCTCCGTGAACAAGGTGAAGAACAAGGTGGAAAACATTTCCTACGTGGTATCACAGACATCCCAGACATCCGAGGAGAGTGCGGAGATATCCCGCAGCGTGTCCGAAGAGGTCAGAAAGCTCAATGAGATCATAGCCGCAAGAACACGTTCAAACAGGAGCACATGACCTTTATGAACAAGGAACAGTACATATTCAGGGAGGCACCTGTACCAAAGGCAGTAATGACTCTGGCGGTGCCTACTCTTATTTCCCAGCTTATAAACATCGTATACAACTACGCCGACACCTGGTATGTGGGCAGGACAGGGAATGCCGCCATGGTGGCTGCTCTGTCCCTGTGTATGCCCGTATTCGTCATACTGGCTGCCATTGCAAATCTCTTCGGAGTGGGCGGGGCAAGCGCCATATCCCGGAGCCTGGGCAGGGGTGAGACCGGCAAGGCACGGCATATATTCGCCTTTTCCTTCTGGGGAGGTGTGGCTGTGTCCTTTCTCTATGGTGTGATAATATTCTTCCTCCGCACGCCCCTTATCTACCTTATAGGCGGAGATGAGAAATCCTTTGCCCACGCCTACGGCTATCTGCTGTGGACGTGTGTCATAGGGGCTGTCCCCACCTGCGGCAGCATCCTGTGCGGCCATCTGGTGCGTGCCAAGGGGGAGGCGGCAAGGGCAGGCTTCGGTATGTCACTGGGTTGCGTGCTGAACATGGCTCTTGACCCCCTTTTCATGTTCGTCATACTTCCGAGAGGGAATGAGGCGCTGGGCGCCGCCATGGCCACCTGCCTGTCAAACATAGTATCAATGGCATACTTTGTCATATTCCTGCTCTCCAAAAAGGGGGACGATGTGTTCTCACTGCGGTTTGCTGACATCTCATTCGGTGACGGCATCCCCGGTGAGGTGTTCATGATAGGGATGCCTGCGGCACTGGCAACGACCCTTGCCATGCTGTCAAACATTGTGGCAAACGCCCTCATCAGCAGTGCGGGCTCCGAAGCTGTGGCAGGCATGGGCGTTGCCAAGAAGACCAATATGATAGCCTTTAACACCTGTATGGGCATAACCCAGGGCGTGCTGCCCCTGATAGGGTACACCTACGGTGCAAAAAACTACACCCGCATGAAGGATACCATAAAGTTCACCTCCGCTGTCACGCTGTCGGTGGGAGTGGTGTGTACCGTGCTTTTCCGCATATTCTCAGCCCCAGCGGTGAGATTTTTCATAGATGATGCGGATTCCGTGGAGTACGGCAGGAGATTTCTCAATGTCATCGCCTTTGCAGCACCCCTTGCCGCCATGACATACATGGCGGGCACGGTATTCCAGGCGACGGGAAACAGGTTCTATTCCTTTGTGCTCTCCATCATACGCAAGGGGCTTCTGGATATACCGCTGATGTTTCTGTTCTCACACATCTTCGGCATATACGGTGTCACCTATGCCACACCCCTGGCGGAGCTTGTGTCCGTAGGCATCGCAGTGGTGATGTTTGTGAAGTTTGCCCGCAGGATAGGGGCGGAGGAAAGAGCAGCGTCAGGACTGACCGAGGGGGGCGGCGCCCCGCAGGAAGCGGGATGATGTGCCTTTGCGGCGATTTGCAAAAGGTACTTGATTTTTCAGGATGAATATTGTATAATGCTTTTAATGACAAACCTTAACAGACAAGGAGCGTTCATATGAAAAAGATAAGATGTGCAGCAGCGGCTCTTGCCGCAGTAATGATGATGTCAGGTGCGGCATATGCCGTTGAGCTTCCCTTTGTGCCAATAAGTGACATAACAGGTGGCGGCGGATCCTCCTCCGGCGGCGACAATACCGGCGGCAGTACATCAGGAGATACACAGGATGACGATGAAGAAGAAGATACCCCTGTGGTAAAGCCTGTGCCGGATCCTGTTGTCCCCGATATCCCGAGCAGTGCGCCTGTTTCTTCCTCCTCATCCGCAGGCACTGAGGGAACGCTTATCTCACCTGTTGTAACAGCCTCGGATACTGACAGTGCGTTTTCCGCCACCGCACGCTCGGAGGGTTCTACTCTGATCCTTGAATGGAACGGCAAAAAGGGCACAGAATATTCCGTATACCTGCTCAGGGACGGAAAGTATAAAAAGGTGGCAGTGACCACGGACACCACCTGCACCTTTGAGGATGCAAAGAACAACACGGTATATAAATTCCTTGTTAAAAGCGGCAGCTCCTCTGCAAAGGTGACCGCCAAGGCATACTACAAGCCCGCTGTTACAGTGACCGAAAAGGACGGCAAGGTCACCCTCAGATGGAAGGCTGTCCCCGATGCCACGAAGTATGCCGTATACCGCAACAATGGCGGCAAGCTGAAAAAGGTGGGCACCACCACAAAGACCTCCATCCGCCTGTCCAAAAAGGACGGGGATACGGGATATGCGGTGAAGGCCTATGTAAACGGCAAGTGGACAACACTTAAAAAGTCGGATATAGTCTCTGCACAGTAAGTACGGCAAAAGCACCACGGACATTCCCTGGTGCTTTTTGCCCCATGCTTTGTATAAAAATATGCAATTTACTGTTGATTTTTTCAAAAACATCTGCTATAATGAATGAGTATTGTTGTGACCTACTAATTACATGAGGTGATTATTATGAACGAAAAGGAGCTTTATTCTCTCTGGTGTGAAAAGGCTGTTGACGACCCTGATCTGCAGGCCGAGCTCAAGGCCATTGCGGGCGACGACGCAGCGATCGAGGATCGCTTCTACCGTGACCTGGAGTTCGGCACAGGGGGCTTGAGAGGCGTTATCGGCGCTGGCAGCTACCGCATGAACATCTACACTGTAAGGCGTGCCACACAGGGTCTTGCTGACTATGTGAATGCCGCATTTACAGATCCTTCCGTTGCCATTTCCTATGACAGCCGCATAAAGTCCGATGTCTTCGCCAAGGAGGCAGCATCTGTACTGGCTGCAAACGGCATCAAGGTATATATCTACACCGAGCTTATGCCTACACCCATGCTTTCATGGGCTGTAAGGGCTCACAAGTGCAGTGCGGGCATAATGATCACCGCATCCCACAACCCCGCCAAGTACAACGGCTACAAGGTATACGGCCCCGATGGGTGCCAGCTTACCCTTGTGGCTGCCGAGGCAGTGCTGAAAAACATCGAGAAGGTGGATATGTTTGCAGGAGCAAAGACCACCGACTATGATAAGGCTGTCAAGGACGGGGATATAAACTACATCAAGCAGGAAGTCATAGATGAATACATGGACAAGGTCTATGAGCAGGGCATCCATGTGGATCTGGTGAAGTCAAGCGGCCTGAAGGTGGTATACACCCCCCTCAATGGCACCGGCAACAAGCCTGTAAGGGCGATACTTGACAAGATAGGCGTAAAGGATGTTACCGTAGTCCCCGAGCAGGAATATCCCAACGGCAATTTTGACACCTGCCCCTTCCCCAATCCCGAGATAAAGGAGGCCCTTGCCTACGGCTTAAAGCTGTGTGAAAAGGTAAAGCCCGACCTTCTCCTTGCCACCGACCCTGACTGCGACAGAGTGGGCATTGCAGTGCCCTCCGACAGCGGATATGTCCTCTTCTCAGGCAATGAGGTAGGCGCAATGCTGCTCCAGTACATCTGCGAGGAGCGCACAAAGCTGGGCACCATGCCCGAAAACCCCGTGGCTGTCAAGACTATCGTCACCACTGACATTGCCCAGAAGATCTGCGATGAGTACGGTGTAAAGCTCATCAACGTGCTCACTGGCTTCAAGTTCATAGGGGAGCAGATAGGCTTCTTAGAGGACAAGGGCGAAGAGAACCGCTACATATTCGGCTTTGAGGAGTCCTACGGCTATCTTGCAGGCTCCTATGTCCGTGACAAGGATGCAGTAGTTGCCTCCATGCTCATATGCGAAATGGCTGCCTTCTACCGCACAAAGGGCATCACCCTTATTCAGGCAAGGGAGAATATGTACAAAAAGTATGGCGTATATGTTCACAGCCAGTCCTCCTTCACCTGCGAGGGTTCCTCCGGCATGGAGCGCATGAAGGAGATAATGAAGGATCTCAGGGAGAACACTCCCAAGGAGATAGGCGGCCTTGCCGTTACCCGCTTTGACGACTACATGGCAAGCACCTCTGTTGACACTGCCACAGGCGCCAAGACTATGCTCACACTGCCCAAGTCCGATGTGCTCACCTTCGTGCTGACAGACGGCGCAAGCGTTATCATCCGTCCCTCCGGCACCGAGCCCAAGATAAAGGCATACTACACCACCAAGTGCGAGACTGCCGAGGAGGCATCCGCACTCCGTGATACCATCGCAGCCGACTTCGCAAAGAAGCTGGGATTCTAAGAGAACACAAGAGGTCAGATGCCGCCTTCGGCTTTCCTGACCTCTTGTTTTTTGTTATGGTCTTGTTATACTGGGGGTGATATAATATACACATCAATCTATGAAAGGTCTTGATCCCTATGAAGAAAAGAATGATCCCCGCTTTGCTGCTGGCATCCTCACTGATGTTCGGTGCTGTCCTGCTGCCCTCGGACGTGGCTCCCTCCGCTGTGGTGGAGGCTGCCGAGGACAGGCTCCCTGCTCCGGTCGGCATAAAGGCAAAGTCCGCCCCCACTTCCGTGACGCTGATGTGGGATAAGGTAGACGGCGCCGACTATTACAGAGTATATCAGTATGACATAAAGACCAGAAAGTATACGATGTACAAGGCAGTAAAGAGGACAGAATGCACCGTCACAGGCCTTGAAAGCGGCAAGACCTGCTATTTCAGCATTGCTGCTGTGAAGATCGACGGAGACAGGGCGATAGCCGGTGAAAAGTCAAAGGTGGGCAGGACATCCACAAAAAAGGTGCCTGCTATCCCCGAATACTCCGACTACGGCTTCTATGATTCCAATGCCCTCACAGATGACAACATCGAGTTCTTTGTTGTCAGCAAGGAGCTTGAGTCCGCCGATGACTGCAAGGCTCTCACGGACAAGTATCTCGATGCCCTCAGGGATAAGGGCTTTACGCTGAAATCCATCAGCACCGTAGGCTCTACCGTGGTGGATAACGGTCTTTACGTATACACCGCCTATGAGGTGAAGTACAAGGGCGATACTGTGGGCATGATCTCCGACGGCTATGTGGAAATGACCGAGGGCGGCTATGCGGCAGTCCTTACCTATTTCCATGCCGATGACTGGGATTGATCCTGCCTAAGCACACATAACAAAAGCAGCTGTATTCTCACACATCGGGAATACGGCTGTTATTTCTATTATGCAGAGAGTCTGTATTTCTCGTGATAGGAATTATAGGCAGCCATAAACTGCTCGGAGCGCTGAGCCTTCAGCTCATTGATATACACATGGTAGTTCATGCTGGATCTTGCAATCTGGATGATGGATATGGCTATGTTGGAGCAGTGATCTGATACTCTCTCGCAGTTTATCAGCAGATCGGACAGGTAAACGCCAAGCTCAGGACTGCATTCACCTCTGCGCAGGCGCTCGATGTGCTTGTCCCTGATAGTGACAGTGAGATCGTCGATGACCTCCTCCAGAGCCTCCTCATTCGGCGGTACGGTTCCGGACTTTTCTGCTTTGGGAGCAGATACAGACTGTTCGGGTTCAGAAATCTGCTCATTATCTGAAATATTTTCTACAAAAGGCTTGACAATGTTCCTTGATTGATGTATAAATATCAGAACCAAGGTTCGTAAAGTCAAGACTGTTAACGCCCTTACCCAATTGGAGGGTAAGCACACGGAACAGTTCTTGGCTTTTTTCTTTGCTCACATACAGCACCTTGTCCTGTTCAATTTTAAAGTGAATAGTTGCTTATATCCGCTTGCAGTATGATCTGCACAGAAATATGGATTCCCCCGAAATATCGTTCCAAACCGCTTGACATTTCTGCCCGCTTATGGTAAAATTAATATGAATAGTTGCGTTTTTGTTCACCAAAAGTTTACAACTAATTCTGCAAAAGGGGTTGACAGGGCTATGTTCAGGTGCTACACTTCAAGCAAGCAAGCAAGCAAGCAAGCAAGCAAGCAAGCAAGCAAGCAAGCAAGCAAGCGGCATAACTGCGCCCTTTTCACAATTTCATACGATAATAGAAGCGTACTCTATGGGATAACTGTGTCCCGTAGGGTGCGCTTTTGTGCGTAAAGGAGGAAAATGGATGAAAGGAAGATTTTGGAGAAAGGCACTGGTGGCAGCGCTGGCGGCTGTGGTGTCGGGGAATGTGCCTATCAAGCCTGTTTCTGATCTGTTCGGAGGTATGGCGATAACGGCAAGCGCTGCAAGCGCAGTTGACGTGCCGCTTAGCGTTGATGAATCATCTTTTAGCGTCATCACAGATGTAAAGATACTTGGCGACAATTCACCAGGTGACATGGAAGACCTCGTATACAATTATAAGTATGAGCGCGATGGCTGGACAGTCATCGAGCAGGACCTTAACCAGGGTGCAGGGGGCTGGTATATCTATCTGGCATATAAGACAGAGACAGTAACGCAGCAGTCTGATCTCAGTAAAGCTATCAGGGATATTATTATCGTAAAAGGGTCTGAATACGGAAAAAAGACCACGCTTTCAGGGATAACCGATACCACCCTGAGCAGCACCACATCACGCACCTTTTACAAGTGCAAATCTGCCGGCGACTTCAGCAACGATACCAATCAGGGAGATGTAGGCAATCTGAACCGTGGAACGGGTGCTGGCACTCCCGATCTTTATATGTATTATACTTGTGAAGCCGGATATGATAACTCTGTCCTGACGAGCTTTTCACTCAACACATCGTCTTCCGGCTCGGCATATTGCTATTATAACTCGGGAAACCCTGCTGACCTGAACCCCAGCAGTAATGCTGCCTATCTGCACCTTAGCAGAAAAAGTGTAAGTGCAAGCTATTACGGCTTTGAAGCAAGTACCGATCTTTTCTACAACGGTTCGGCTCAGACCCTTGCAAGCCCGAAATCTGCCCACCACGGCACTGTTAACTGGAGTGTGAACGGCGGTTCGTGGACGAAATCTCTGCCCAAGGCGACCAATGCAGGCGAATATACAGTAAAAAGCTATGCGCAGGGCGATTTTGGCTTTGGTGATTCTCCTGAGGTCAGCACGACTGTAACTATCGCAAAGTCAGATGCGAACAAGCCGACTGTCAGCATTGACAGTCCGATCGTAACAGGCGCAATTTATGCTCCGAAAATTGTGGGTATGGCGGCTGACCGCACAGGTGCTGTCACTTTTCAGTATTCTGAATTAGGAACCATGTCCTATACGGAGGAAAAGCCTACAGCAGCGGGCAAATACTATGTAAGGGCAGTAATAGCAGAGGATGCCAACTATAAAGGCTACACCACTGAGCCTGTCCTCTTCAGGATCGATCCCACAGGCTCGTGCGGAGCCAATGCGACCTGGAATCTTAACATTGAAGACGGCACTCTGACCATCTCCGGCACGGGGGCGATGGATGATTATAATGGTTATGGTGGCACTCAGCCGTGGTTTGGCTATATGGACAATATCACCTCTGTTGAGATAGAAAAAGGTATCACTTCTATCGGCAAATATGCGTTCTATAAATGCATAAGCCTCGAATCAATGACGATACCCGACAGCGTTACAAGCATAGGTGATTGGGCGTTCTATAACTGCACAAGCCTTGAATCAATAACGATACCCGACAGCGTTACAAGCATAGGTAATTCTGCGTTCTATAACTGCACAAGCCTTGCATCAGTAGAGATGTCCAAAAACGTTACAAGCATAGGTAATACTGCGTTCTATAACTGCACAAGCCTGACATCAATAACGATACCAGACAGCGTTACAAGCATAGGTAATAATGCGTTCTGTAACTGTACAAGCCTTACATCAGTAGAGATGTCCAAAAACATTACAATCATAGACTATAATGCGTTCTATAACTGCACAAGCCTGACATCGGTTACGATACCCAACAGTGTTACAAGCATAGGCGATGATGCGTTCTATAAATGCACAAGCCTTGCATCAATAACGATACCCGATAGCGTTGAAAGCATAGGCAGTTTAGCGTTCTATAACTGCACAGGTCTTACATCAATAACGATTGCTGACAGCGTTGAAAGCATAGGTAGTGGTGCGTTCTATGGCTGCGAAAGCCTTACATCAGTAGAGATACCCAAAAACGTTACAAGCATAGATAGGGATGCGTTCCGTGGCTGCACAAATATCACAGATGTTTACTGCTATGCTGACCCTTCAAAGCTGACATGGAAAGAGAACGGCTGTAATGATTTCAAGTCGGGCAAAGCAACAATTTGCCATGTTCCTGCGGAGTATCTTGATGGTTATAATACAAAGTTCGGCAGCACTGTAAACGTCACATTCGTTGGCGACGTGGACATGGGGCTTGGCGAGCACCTGTACGGTTACTCGATTACCCTTGACGGCAGTATCGGCGTGAACTTCTTTGTCGAACTGACAGATGAGCTCCTTGAAAGCAATACCGCTGAAATGGTATTCACTGTTCCCAACGGCAGCAAGACCGACACGCAGACTCTCCTCGTCAAGGACGTTATCACAGATGACAGCAACAAGGTCGTTATCGGCAGCAAGACCTACTACAAGTTCAAGTGCAGTGTTTCCGCAAAGGATATGGCATCGACCATAACCGCACAGCTCGTTGACGGCGAAAAGTCCGGCACGGAGTACACCTATTCCGTCAAGGATTATGCGGACTATCTGCTCTCCCATACACTGGGCAATGCAGAATATGCAAATGCAGCGCCTCTTGTAAAGGCAATGCTGAACTACGGGGCATATGCACAGGAGTATTTCGGTGAGGGCAAACCTCTTGCAGACAGCTATAAAGCCGCTATGGACGATGTGTCTGTCCCTGCTGATTTCGCGTATAACGATACAAACATACCTCTCCCCGACGGCGTGACATTCGAGGGTGCAACGCTCTCGCTGAAGTCCGAGACCACCCTTTCCCTCTATTTCAAGGGGCTGCCTGCGGATACAACGTTTACCTGCAACGCTGGGAATGAAGTACAGACAGAGCCGAACGGTGAGTATGTGGTTGCCCGTATCAGAGGCATCAAGGCAAACGAGCTTGAAAAATATTACACCGTGACATTTGAGGACGGCAGCGTGACATACAATGTAACATACAACGCAATGACCTACTGCTACAATGTCCTGAAGGACGACACAGTTGATGACAATTTGCAGAATGTCTGCCGTGCGCTGTATCTGTATGCACAGGCTGCAAAAGCGTATTCTGAATAAGGAGTGAGACGATGGATAAGGAAAAATACACCACACCGGAAACGGAGATCATAGAGTTTATGGCGACGGATATTATCGTTACAAGCGGCGATGGCGACGAGCTTCCCTTTACTCCCAATAAGCTGTAATAATGCAATATCGGCGGGCAGAACTGAGCTGTCCGCCGATTTTTATGACAGGAAAGAGTGCTATATGATGGGAAAAATCAAATCTATTCTGCTCGGTGTGCTATGTGCCGTCTGCCTGCAAGCTCCGGTGAATGTTTGTGCGGTCGAGCTGCCGTTTGTTCCTGCCAATTAAGTGGAAAGGCTCTTGTCTGTCCTGCTCAAATAAAGGACTTATACAAATGGGCAAAGCAAAGGCTTGCTCAAGTACAACAGGTCACGATTCCGGAGACTGTGAGTTTTACAGGATCTTACTCCAATGCAGAGCCAGACCGGCTCTGCATTTTTTTGCTGCGGCTCACTGAGAAGAGATGTAAAGTGAAAGTTTTGTGAAATATTTGACATTATCCTTATACTGTGGTATTATAATAAGCGACATCTGCTTCCCCACAGGGCATCGCCGGGAGAATGGGGACAGCATAAAATGACCTGAGGGGAAAAATATGGGACAAACTGCTATTATGACCGACACAAACAGCGGTATCAGCGCTGCGGATGCAAGGGAAAGAAATATATTCATGATACCCATGCCTGTGCTGGTGGACGGTGCCACCTTCTTTGAGGGGCAGGACATAGACCACGGCAGGCTCTTTGAGATGATGAAGGCGGATGCGGATGTTTCCACCTCCCAGCCTTCTCCGGGGATAGTTCTTGATATGTGGGAGAATATACTGAAGGAATATGATGAGCTGGTGTACATCCCCATGTCAAGCGGCCTCAGCGGCTCATGTGAGACAGCACGGGCATTGTCCGCCGATTTCGGGGGACGTGTGCGTGTGGCGGATACTCACCGCATCTCCGTGACCATGAAGGACTGTGTTTATGATGCGGTGAAGCTGGCAAATGACGGCCTTTCCGCTGATGAGATCACCGCCGCTCTGGAGGAGAATGCCTACAATTCCGTAGTTTACCTGGGTGTGGACACCCTGAAATACTTCCGCAAGAACGGCCGTGTCACCGCCGGTGCCGCAGCCCTTGCCACGGTGCTGAACATAAAGCCCATACTCATCACCGAGGGCGGCAAATTCGACACCTTTGCAAAGGTAAGGGGCATAAAGGCGTGCAGGGAACGTATGATCGAGGCAGGCCTTGCAGAGCTGGACAAGAGGTTTGCGGCTTTCAGCGAGGATGAGATAAACGTTTCCACAGCGGGCACATTTGAGACGGATGCAGAGGCTGAGGAGTGGAGAGCACAGGTGGAGAGCGCTTTCCCGGGGCACAGGGTGATATACGACAAGCTGTCATGCAGCATCGCCTGCCACACAGGCATAGGCGCTGTTGGGCTTGCCATGTCAAGGATATGCAGATAAGGCTTTGGTATTTCCATAATCAAAGCAAAAGGACGGCTGTCAGCCGTCCTTTTTTTGTTTATACGTCTTCGTCAGAGCCGTCCGTGTCATTTGCGGCAAAGAGCTTCTGCCGCCTTGCCAGTAGCACCGCTCCCAGTGCCAGGAATCCCGCAAAGAACACGGAAACATCTGGCAGATCCGCCCCTGTGGGCACAGCCCCGTTCAGGGAGTTGGTCACGTCCAGAGTGGTGTTGCTGCTCAGGGCAAAGGTATACACATTGCTCTGTGTCGTCGCCTTAGCCTCCGCATTCTCCGGGTCGTCGGTCAAGTACTTGTCTATCTCCACATCGTAGCCCAGATTCGCCTCGGTGACGGTCACATTTCCCGGAGGCAGCATGAACGTTGCTACATCCCCGTGTCTCAGGCGGAAGGTGCCGCCGCTTTTGATCTTCGCCTGCTCCGTACCGTTTAGCGTCCATGCATATTCTGTCTCGGTGTCGCTCCCGTCTCCTACGGTGAGAGTAAAGTCAAACCTTCTTACCTTGTCCCCCAGACCGCCTTCCACCTTCTTGTTGATGGTAAGGGCAACTTCGTTCTTTATGTTGGTAACGTCAACGGTGAGAATGTATTCATCAGCCACCTCATGGAATTCCAGATTTACCCCTTCCGTGAGGACCGTGGGTTCCCCTACGGGGGACAGCCGGAACACTACGTCCTCCTCAGGCAGGGCGTAACCCTGCTTTGGCCGTGTCTCCTCCAGATAGTATACAGCACCGGTCTCACCGGGATAGAGCATTCTTTCTATGATCTCCTCCTCTCCGTTGTCGCCTGTTACCGTTACCTTGCCGGAGAGCACCAGCTCGCCGTTTGCATCGGTCACGATGTCCTCAAATCCCGTCAGAGGTGTCTTGTTCTTCAGATCGCCGCCGATGGAGTTCTTCACCTGCTTGTACAGGGAGAAATGCACGCCGTCAAGCCTTGTATTGTCGGGATCCATCTTTATGACCTTGAAGTTAAGGGGCTTGTTGTACACATCCACAAAGCCGGAGATACCGTTTGCCCCGTCCTTGCCGTTGACCCACAGAGGATAATCCCATGTGCCGCCGTCCTTGTCCTGTATTGTCACGGTCTTATTATTGTTGACCACAAACTTCACCGGGTTGCGGTATTCAGGGTGTTCTTCATCGCTTAGGTCGTTGAGCAGCCCTATATATCCCTTTGGTGCAGCCACCTGTTCAAGGGTGTAGGTCTTCCCCACAATGTAGTCATAGATGATGGCGATGGTGCCGTCCGCAGCGGAGGTGAATGTCCTTGTTTCCTCTTCGGTGCTGTCCCCGAATATGCCTGTCACATTGAATATGCCGCTCCCGAGGGGTGTGCTGTTGTGCTGTGTCTGCACGGCTGCGCCTTCATCCTTGTATACGTCCCACGCAAACAGTCTCAGCTGCAGTGCCCCCTCACGAACATTGGTGATGGTATCGACACGAGAGGACTCACCTTCCCCGTATGCGTAGTTTACCACATAGTCAAATTCATCGGTGACAGCCTCCTCCTGCCCCTCTTCCTTGATAAGGGTGGCACTGTGGTTTTTCAGCTCCCCTACACCGTTTTCAAGCCTTGTAAGCTCTCCGTAGTCTGTCACCTTTCCGGTGGTCTCATCTACCGTTGGGGTGGGGTTGCTCGGTATCACCTCATAGACCTTGTAGTTTGCAAGGGTAGTCTCCCCCGGTTCAAGGGCAGGCCAGAAGTAATAGGTGCTGACATCCGGGGACTTTATCCGGCGGACAGTGTCCGGGAGCAGCGTGTCATTCACGTATACTGCTGTGTAAATATCCCCGTGGGATGTGGTAAGCTCAAGGTCGCTCCACTTCTTGTTGACACGCAGGGAGTAGCCCTTCTTGTTCACTACGTCTACCTGTGCATCCTGATCCAGTATCACCTTGCCCACATTGTAGACATGGTTGTCACCTTTGGTAAGTATCTCCTCATATGAGGGAACACGCTGATCCTCTTGACCCTCAACTACCTTCCTGCCCATAACGTGCCTGTATTCATAGAGATCGTAGCCGGAGGGCATCTCGTTCTCCCTCTCCTCCACCTTGAACACCGTGCCGGCAGGAAGATCCGGAACGCAGATCTTGTACTGTGAGGGTATCTTGTCGATGGTACCGTACTGGGAGGAGTGGAAGGTTATGCTTTCAAGCTGTGCCTCGCTGAGAGTTTTCAGATTTGTTGATGCCTCACCGGTCTTCTTGTATACCCATCCGGTAGGGACAAATGTCTGTGTATCCGCATCCCATTTGCAGTAGTAGCCATCGGGGCTTACCAGCCTGTAGGGCACCCTGTCCGCAAGACCTAACTGCTCCGCATCTGCACCTAAGGTGGACAGATAGAGCCTCAGCTTGAACTTGGTGTCATCATTGGTTATCTCATTGCCATCCTTGTCCACGATGCGCTTTGTGATCTCCAGTGTACGCATGGCATCTTTCTTGATGATGTTGTCAAAGGACACGACAGGCATCTCCTGAGAGTTTGCGGGTTCAGACACATAGCTTACCAGATGGCCGTGTTGTGAACCTGCCTGCGGCGCTACAGGATTGCCGTTTATCTTTACATCGTACACCTGATTGTCCACAGCACACTCCACCAGCTTGTACTGTATGTAGTCTGTCGGGATATGGATCTCAAAATTCTTCCCCGGGCTGATGTAGTAGATATTGTCATAGGAAACACCAGTGGTGCCGGGTGGTTCATAGCTGTCCACAAAGACTATCTTCTGACTGGAATTCTGATATGTGACATAGACATTCTCAGAATTATTTTTCAGCTGATGCCAGAGACACTTCTTCGTGACACCGCCATCCACAATTTCAGCTTTAAGATCATCAGAAGTACTATTCCATAGTGCCATATCGGTCTCACTGCTCTCATTAATCGGCTCCAGATACCATATCTGGAAGGGATACTGGAGCATATCCGTATTGATGTTGGCAGCATTGCCGTCCTCGTCCTTTACCTCCTTTGAAACTGTAACATTGCCGGGGGTGATGGATGAAAGGTTGAAGTGCATATACAGGTTGGATGCGTTGCCGCCTCTCTCCATGTAGAATACCTTCATCTCATGGGTGGAATAGTCCTTGAACATAGGCTCCATGTTATTGTTGGAGTCATAGCCGAAGTACTGTTCAAGATATTCTATTAAGTCGCGGTCATTATTATCTGTGATGCCTTTTCGTGTCTTGTAATTGTCTCTGAATACACTCAGAAGAGTGGTGGTCTTGTTGTTATTTCGATTATTGTACCTTATCTCCCCTGTACGGAAGTTTACAGTACCACCCTGAGCCGGGTGACAGCCACCCAGATCCAGCACCAGCTCCCCGTCAACATACAGCCAGAAATCATCGTCGCCCGTGAACTGGAAGATCATATCGTGGCCGAATTTATCAAGACCGGAGGGTGTCTGTACGAAGGATGCCTCCATCTCCATGCCGAAGTAGTAGTTTGCCTGTTTTTGTATATAGTTGTCTTTGACGATAGTTTGTGTGCCGTTGGCCTGTGTCAGAGTAATATCCCCCTCAACAGGTTTACCGTCCTTGTCCGTCCTTTGCTTGGAGGTTATTTTATCGGTCTGTATCAGATACAAAGTCTCGTATTTTCGGGGGTCACTCTCATCAAGAGTTTCCCTGTACCAGTTGGTCATGTTCTGAGGGTTGCTTGAAGCGAAGCTCCTTGCCTTTATGGTATCATAGGGGAAGAACTGACCGTGTTTGAGGGATATTGATTCGCTTCTGTCATGTGTGCCAAGCTCTCTGTATACCTTAAAGTGATTATCCGTATAGACCAATGAACCGTCATCATTGATACCGTCTACCAGTGTAGCAAAATTCTGTGTCGAATCGTACTCAAAGTATCCGCCGGAATTGTACACGCTCTCCAGGAACAGGTGATTTACCTCTGTAGCATCTCTGTACTCATTATGAAATGCGTTTTTAAGGCTGGGGGTCTCAGCGTTGAATTTAGCAGTGACCTTAGGATAGCCGTCATCACCAAGTTCGGTGCTGAGTATTCCGTTTGTACCGTATGTGTCTTTATAGCTTTTTGCACCGCCGAATACCCCGTAGGACACATCTGCGCCCTCCACACCTCCGTATTCTTTATCCTTTTCCCATGTTGGATCTCTGTAAAATCCGTAGTCCACCATTCTCATGGTTATGCCGTATTCATTGTTGTCAACAGTGGCTACCTCATGCAGCTCATCAAGGATATTTACAGGCTCCAGTGTGGCAAAGTAGAAGGGCCATGCCGCAGACTGGGGGCAGGATTCTATCCTTGAATTGTCATCGCTGTCCTTCAGGGCGGCATCGGTGTATCTTGCATCATCCCATGCAAGTATTATGGAGTAGTAGTCTCCGCTCTTGCGACCGGGCATCATCACGCCTATTCTGTTTTCGGAGAGTATCTGCCCGTCTGTGAGCTGGGGCGCCAGATACTTTTCGGAATAGGAGTTATAAAAGTCGTAGTAGTAGTTGGGCTGGTGGCTTACCTCATCATAGTGTTCTATGAACTGCCACAGCAGCGAGTCGGTGCCGTCGCCCAGCCATACTATCTTGCCGCCGGAGGCATACACCGGGTACAGGGAGCCGTCATGGTCAACGGCGTACATATCGTAGCGTTTTTCATCACTGTTCCAGATACGGGTGTAGATAATGTACTGCTCCCCGTTTACAAGCTCGGACACGCTTATTCTGTCGGCAGAGTGGGAAATCTTTTCCTGCTCATCCACAATTGTCTTTTCGATGAGATAGAGCTTTGTATTATCGCCGCTTGCTGTGGTGCTTATAAAGCTGCCGATGCCGCCGTTCTCCGCAGGGGGCTGATAGGCAATGTAATACTCGCCGGATCTCAGCTGTATGCGGTTGTTGTCATCCACATTCACAGCAAACAGTGATGCGTCCTCAGCATTGGTCACTGTTGTAATAACATCCCCTGCTATTTTCAGATAGCCTGCGGCTGTGAACAGCTTGTATGTGCCATCCTCCTGATACTCAAACGTCCACTCGTCCACCTCGTTGTTTTCATCCACATACAGCACCTTGGAGGTGTTGTCGTCGTGGATGACCATCTTTATAAGGGAATGGCTGGGCGGGGCTGCCATAAGTGCAGTGCCCCTGGTCTCTCCGTCTACGTAGTGGAAGAGGCCGTAGGTCTTGCCGTCAAGCTTGTAGGGTTCCGAAACAACGGGTATCTCCACCAGCTCATGCCAAGCATTGCTGCTCAGTTTGTTCCCAATACCTGCCTGTCGCTGGAAATTAGAGCTGCCGCACCAGAGGAAACTGATGCTCCCGTCATAAAGGGGCATTATCCTTACTTTGCCCGTAAGTTCGCCTGTACCTGCCTCCACACATACGGGTGTGGCATAGGCTTCGTCCACAAGTGCAAGCCCGTCCCATCTGAATCTCAGATATTTCTCTGTGCCGTCGTCTATTGTTACGGAAAGAATGTAGTTGTTGTGATCCGTATAGTGGAACGTCCAGCCCGTCACAAAGTAGTTTGCAAGCTTGTATTTTCCTGTTGCGGTATCATAGCTCACCTGTTTTCTGAGCAGATTTGACCCGCTGACAGAGGATGTCATGGCATAGCCGCCGGTCTTTGTGCCGTTATTATAGATAGGATTCACTATGCCGTAGGTCTTCCCGTCAAGCCCCAGAGGATCATTTGCTGTATCCTCAGGAACGATCACGGGGATGAGCCATCTGTTCGGTTCATAGTTTTTAAGTCTGTCAAGCGTATAATTATACGTCTTGTCCCCGGGATGATCGAATGAACTATTATTACTTCGGTAGAGTTCTGCCTTGACGCTTGTATTCACTATCTTTACAGTGCCGTCGTAGGCATCTCCTTCTGCAAGTGAACCGGGCAGAACTGTAAGGATATAGGGGGAATCACTCATGGAAAGTCTGTTGAAGGAAAGCTTCAGATACTTCCCGTTCTCATCCTTTATGCAGTATCTGTTGAAATCAACGTGCTCAAAAGTCCATTTGGTGATACCGGCAGCAGAGGAATACTTCTCGCCGTCAGAAAATACCGAATGCCCCAGCAGATAAGTGGAATTCGGTTCTTTAGGCAGATCCATCATGGCAACACCATAGTCATTATTCTTATTCACAAGACCGTAGCTTTTCCCATTCAGACTTAGTGCATCCTCTTTTCCTGCGGACAGGTCAACAAGGTAAAACTCTGTGGCATCGCCTTTCTGGAATTCGTTGTCATTCTTTCGGTTTATCCCGCTGCCGTTTGCTGTAAGCTTTATGGTGTTTTCTGTTGTGCCTCTGGATACCGTAAAGACAGAGGCATCGGCTTCATCCACAAGCTGTATGCCGCTGTTATTTATCTGTAAATACTTCTTTGTGTTGCCGTCGTCGGCAAGTGCACATATCTTATGGGTGGCAGTGCCGTATATCCACTCGAACTTCCAGCCTGATATGCCATAGAGAGTAGAAAAAGCAGCACTTCCTGTTTCAGTATTGTTGCCTGATGTAACCTTAAGCCCGCCCAGTATGTTGTTGGTGTTGTTCAGGGCATAGCCTGCCATAAGCGCAGAGTTCGTTTCGTCTCCTGCACTCACAAGGCCGTATGTCAGCCCGTCCAGACCGGTGGGGTCTTCGGTCACCTCTGCAGGAGGGGTGTAGTACCAGAAATAAAGCTTTGTATTGTCATCTGTACCAGTCCATGTTGCGAAGCCCCATTTGTCACTGGTACTATTTTTTGTATGATAACTCCAGTATATATCTTTGCCTTCTATTATTCTATATGCTGTCCTAATGCGTAAATTTCCGTTATCTTGGTTATCTATGTTATAAAGCGTTGCATTATTTCTGTCCTTTGTGAAATCCAAGCTTCGGTACTTAAAACTGGTGTTATTCAGGTCGATGTTTTGTATATAGTATTTATCCTTACCATCAAGGCGGTATATGTAATAGTTATTGTCTGTATCTTGCTCAAAGTAATATTTCTCAGCACCGGCATCAACAGCTTTTTTCAAAAACGAAAAAGGATCCAGATCGTTTGCATTGATCTTTTTACCGGCATCATCCCGAACATTATATGTTGTTGCAATACCTTGAATCGTAGATTGACCTTGTATGTTTCCTCTGACTGAACCTTTTGCAAAAGCTCCGCCCTTAATATCATCACTATTGGTACTGCTTATGTAAAACCCGTTCTTACCGGCATCAAGATATGATTTGAGCTGGGCAACAGTCGTTATCTTCTCAGCAGTACCATAGTCGATCTCACCATCAAACTCTACCGGCACAACATCAAGCAGGTAATTTGCCTCGCCCTGCACCAGCTGTGCAGAGAAATTGGCAGGGTCACTGCCCTCTCCTATATCTACTATATCATACTCATACTCAAATACCGTTTCCGCTATCTCATACACCGAGAACCCATATGCGGTGAAGGTGATCTTCCCCTCCTCGGCGGTGAAGTCCTCAACCTCTTCGCAGGAGCCGTCAGCGGCAAAGTGATATACCTTCACGCCATCGGATGCGGTGATTCGGGGGTCGGTGATAACTACCTCAATGGGGTGCTCTTCATCGGGCTGATACTTTGTGCCGGTAAGAAGGGCGCTGTCGGACTGCTCCCCGGCGGTGTCACCGGAAGCAATGTCACCGGATGTGTTTTCAAGTATGCTGATGTCATATGCCGCAAGGGGCTTTTCATCAAGGCTGTACTGCTCATATGCCTGCATATAGCTGCCGGTAACGTCAGCAGCGCTTGCCTGTGCGTCAATGGGCATCATGCCGGAGAGGGACACTATCTTCCCGCTCTCTTCTCCGTCAGGGCGTGCCTCTGCCGTCTGACGGCGCAGCCCGGTGTCCCTTGCCACTGCAATGGCTGTGACCCCGGAGGGAGCCGCAAGCAGCCCCTCGTTTTCGGTTATATCCGCAAGTATGGGTCTTGTAACGATGCCGTTGTCCACACCGTAAAGGGAAACACTTTCCCTGTCCCCAAGCTCTGCATTTTCCGACACCTCCGCCTTTATCCACAGCTTTGCGGAGCTGTCCCCGGCAAGGCTGTAGGCACGGTCGATGATGACACCCTCAACGGGGGTTTCAAGCTGTGTATCCTGTGCTGTCACGTCCACATCCGCACTCAGAGTGTACACGGAGATGTCCGCAATGTCCGTGCTCTCCTCAATGACCGTGTGCAGGGCGGAGCCGAAGCCGTACACGGAGAAGGACTCGGTCTCGAAGGTATACTGCTCCCCTTCCGAAGCACCTATCTCCACTTCCGTCGCGCCCTCGTCGTCAATGTGCACCACCTGCATGGCCTCGGGCACCTCCTCCACGTCGTGGAGCTGTGCGGTGACGGTAACGGGGGTCAGGGGCTCGAACTCCTCCCCGTCCTTTTCAATGGTGATGTCAAAGAGCCTTGTGTAGAGAACCATATCCTCATCCGTCCAGCCCAGAGCCTCAGCCATATCAACAATAAAGTCATCTGCATCCATGGGAACCGCAATAAGCTCCGCACCGTCGGGTATGCCTGCACCCTTGTCGTATTTGAGGGTGATGGTGTATTCATCCTCTGCGGATGCGGTAAGGGTCTTGAGCTCTATGTTCTCATACACTGCGAACACATCATTTGCAGTGAAGGTAATGGCTTTGATATAGCCGTTTTCGATGACCTTCTCGGAGGGTATCATGGAAATGCCGTCATCATTTGCTTCAAATGCCATGCAGGAGTAGCCCATTGCCTCGGGAACAGGGGTGTCAAGGGCATAGGTCACCTGTACGGAATAGTCGGAGACAGATACATCAGCGTATTTTTCGCTTGAAAACTTCGGCGCATAGACACGGACAGTCTCATCCCCTGATACAGCAAAGGGAGCCGTGCGCTCATCGTCAGCGGCAAGCTCATCCACGGAAAGAACCGCTGTATTGGCGTTTACAGGCACTGCGCCGTACTCGTTCTCTTCATCGGCAGTGAATATGGCACCTGTGAATGCGGTGGCACAGGCTGTGATGTTCCCATCGGCATAGTCATACTCCCTGTCGCTTGAAACTATGGCTTCATCGGGCTTGACAGCAGCAGGGTCCGTCCAGGAAAGGGCAAACATGGAAAGGTCGGGCAGTGCCGTCTCAAAGGAGACAGACTTCACCAGACCGCCCTCGACAACGGGATATTCCATGTCAACGGCTGTCCATTCCCCGAACTGCACCCCGTACACGGTGACAGAGTCAGCGTATTCTGCGGGCACGTCCTCGGTGAAGTTATAGGTAAATCTTGCCGTCCCGGAGGCGGGGACAATGCGCACGCTCTCCCATGTCCAAGCGGTGTTGTAGGCTCTCACCACGTTCACACGGCGGTCAACGTCAATGGGGTAGCCCTGATCGTCGATGTTTACCTCGTAGGCGGTAAATGCCACATTGGAAACAGGTATCTCCGTGCCGTCCGCAACGGTGTAGACCCCGTCCCTGACGGAAACGGATATATCAACATTGCCGTTTTTGCAGGAAAAGGCATCTGTGCCGTCAGAGGCGATCTCCCCGGTTTCAGCGGAGGTTTCCTGCTCGCCTGCATCTGCCGGAAGGTAGAACACCTCATCAGAGGAAGGCACACCCGTGCCGGTCTGAGCACTGTCGGTAACGCTTTCGGGCGCACCCGTCACAGCCGTCTGTGTGTATTCCTCGGAGAATACGGTCACAGCGGGAAACATGGATGATGCAAATATCAAAAGGGCAGTGATGCCGCTTATCAGTCTTTGTCTGAGTCTCTTCATTCTATCACTTTCTATCGTTTTGAAGTCTATATCAGGGATGTGCACAGGGGGTGCTCTCCCGTTTTCTCTTTTACATATACTTATACGTATATATTATAACACTGTCAGGGACTTTTTTCAAACAATTTTCAACAAATTATATCCAAAATCTGAATTTTTGTAGATTTGAACAAACCAACATATAATAATAGTATGTTTTCACCACAAATTAAGATATGTTTTATTATGTGCATCCATCGTGCTGTACACAATTATTTTACATTTCTTTCCTGCCGCAAAATATTTGACAAATCCCGCAGGCTGTGGTATAATACCCTTCGATGAGCGGGCTGTGCGGTCAAACACGCAAGTGTTAGGAAAGTCCGGGCATCACAGAGCAGGGCAGCTGCTAACGGCAGCCGGGGGCGACCCTAAGGGATAGTGCAACAGAAAGATACCGCCGTTTTTTACGGTAAGGATGGAAAGGCGAGGCAAGAGCTCACCGGGGCGGTGGAGACACCGCTGCCATGTAAACCCTGTCCGATGCAACGTCTATTGGTACGTTCATGGCAATGTCTGCTCGGCAGTCATGACGTAATGACGGCTAAAGCGCTTCGGCGACGATGCGCTCAGATAGATCTCCGCACACGACAAAACCCGGCTTACAGGCCCGGTCATCACCACAAAAAAGCAAAAGCCGCTCCACATGGTGGGGCGGTCTTGCTGTATCATGTACACATCTGCCGTATCATATGGTGAAGGGATATCTCCGCCACGGCTTTAAGTGTTCAGTGCGATACTGTTGAAAATTCCAATTTTGGAATAATTGCGTTTTTGGGGGAATGATTCCGAAATCGGCATTTTTCTGCTGACAAGTTCCTTTGATCTACTAAACGTCTTGCAGTCTGTTCATCATCGCTAAAAGCAAAAACCGCTCCACAGCGGGGCGGTCTTGCTGTCATGATTTCTCGTCATAAACATATCTGCCGAAAATATTTTGTTCATCCGGAGAAATGCCTCTGTAATGCTCTATATCTGCCGTGGAGAAGTCCGTATCCTCCGACCAGAAGCATTCCGTGGGGCAGCCGTTCTCAACGTACACCGCACAGTAGCCCCCACAGTCGCCCATAAAGCTGGACATAGCGTTTTTTATGCCGCTGCCGTCCTTTGCATAGCTGTCGGTGTTGTAAAGGGAGGGGTCAAGGGCGAAAAAGTGCCACCCGTCGGGGACATATCCACCGCTTACCTCGCATATGGTGGAATAGGTGTATGCATTGGTAAATGCGGTCTTTGCGTTCTCATGTGCCTGTACAAGACGTTCATCCACAGAGCGTGTATCCTTCAGTGTGCCTTTTTCGTATAATACCACAGGGACCGGATACCGTCCGAAAAGCTCATCCCTGCCGTCCTCCGGGGAATATGACTGCACTGAGAGAAGCACTTCTGCCCGTGAGTGATCGATCACCGCAGCAGGCGACCAGAGGACAGCCCTTGGCATCATACTCTCTATCCGTACAGCCGCATATCCTCCGTAATTCCCCATCTGGGAGCCTATGGCAGCTGCAAGATCTCCGCCGTCCGTCCTGAAGTCCGTACCTACCTCACCGCTGATATTAAAGCAGTACCAGCCATCCTGCACGGTATATCCTGCAGATTCACAGAGGGTACAGTAATAGGCTGCGGCACTGTATGCCTTTTCGGCTGTGGAGTTGGCATCATAGAGGGACTTTGACGGGTCGGGCATCACAATGGTGCCGTCTTTTTTGTTGTACAGCACCTCTTTTGGGTATCTGCCGAAATACTCACCATTTTCGATGTCTTTGCCGTCCAGTGCAGCAATGCCTGTACCGGACGGTGATATATCACCCTCGGAGGGTGACCACACCGCATAGAGCACGGTACAGCCTTTCACCTCTATGCGGACACTTCCGCCGAGAATGGCGTGCTCCTGACACACAAAGGCTTCAAGCCCCTCATCCGGGGCTTCCTTGTCCAGTGAAAATACATATTCCCCGTCATCAGCAGCGACCCCTGTGATCTCACTTTCCAAAAAGTATCCCACAGCAGAGTCGTACACATGATATGCATTCAGGTTTGCCTGTGAGAGAAGCAGTATGTTTTCATCCTCTTTTGCACATCCGAAGAAAAGAACTGCCGGTACAATGAGCATAAAATACAGTTTTTTCAAAGACATGACTCTGCTCCTTTTATCGAACAAGTCTATAGCCGCATAACGTCCTGCCCGCAGCCGCAAAAGGCTGTAGACAGGACGTTTTTTATGGTCACTGAACCTGTGTGTCGCTTGAAGCTATCTCCTTGATGGAGGTGGCAAGACCTGCAAGCCCCTGTATCTCGGAGGGGATTATTATCTTTGTGGCCTTTCCGTCAGCGGCCTTCGCAAAGGCTTCAAGACTCTTTATGGCGATGACGTTCTGGGAGGGATCCGCCTCATTGAGCTTTACGATGGAATCCGCAAGAGCTGCCTGTACATTGCGGATGGACTCAGCCTCGCCCTCTGCCACAAGTATCTTCTGCTGCCTGATGGCATCCGCCTTGAGGATAAGAGCCTGCTGCTCCGCCTGGGCTTTGAGTATCTCCGCCTCCTTGTCGGCCTGGGCACGGAGTATCTTCGATTCCTTCTCGCCCTCGGCAACGAGTATCTGAGATTTCTTCTCGCCCTCCGCCTGGAGTATCTTCTCACGGCGCTCACGTTCAGCCTTCATCTGCTTTTCCATGGCGTCCTGTATCTCACGGGGAGGGAGGATGTTCTTGAGCTCCACACGGTTCACCTTGATGCCCCACTTGTCAGTTGCCTGATCGAGAATGGAGGTGATCTTGGAGTTTATCACATCTCTTGAAGTAAGTGTTGCATCCAGCTCCAGCTCGCCTATGATGTTACGAAGTGTAGTGGCTGAAAGGTTCTCAATTGCGGAGATGGGTCTTTCAATGCCGTAGGTGAAAAGCTTTGCATCTGTGACGGTGAAGAATACCACCGTGTCTATCTGCATGGTGACGTTATCCTTTGTGATAACGGGCTGGGGCTTGAAGTCAACTACCTGCTCCTTGATGGAAACACGCTTTACCACCTTGTCAAGCAGGGGCACCACATAGTGTGGACCTGTGGGGAGAGCATCCCTGAATGCGCCAAGGCGCTCCACAACATACACCTGTGCCTGGGGCACTATCTTTATGCCCGATATGATGAAGATTATAAGTATGATGATAAGTCCAATTGCAAGATACGGCATTATTCATTTCCTCCTTTTATCCTTACAGTCATATGTGCGGCAGATTTCTTCGCTATGGTGACAACGCTGTTTACCGGGATGACGGAGCCGTTCTCGGATACCGCAGCCCAGTCCACATCCCCCAGCCTTATCCTGCCCGTTCCGGCGGCAGGATCCACAGTCTCGATAACGATGGCAGTCTTGCCGATGTCATCCTCACCGTTGGTGTAGATGTAGCGGCCCGGCATCAGCTTTCTGACTATGGGGCGTGTAAGCGCCAGTGCTATCAGGGATACTGTCACAAAGACCACCATCTGCACGAACAGGTTTGCCCCGCACAGCGCAGCGATGACGGCTGCCAGCGCACCTATTCCGAACCAGACGGATACCAGTGCGGTGGTCAGCGCCTCTGCTATGAACGCCACGATCATGACGATGATCCACAGCACCACCAATATACCTTGACCCACCATAAAACCCCTCCTTTGCTTTGATGTATGTATGTATTCTACCACGGAGGGCGCAACTTTTCAAGGGGTTTCGGGGATTTCTAATTTCATTCTAATTTTCAGACAAGGGTGCGGGATAACCCATTTTCCTCCTGCAAAAGCAGCTGTGCATAAAGCTCCAGCTTTCCCTTCCGCCTTTCCGAAAGGATGCGGTATATATCCATCAGCTTCGATTCATCGGAGGAAAGACAGGAGTCATCACCCCCGTCGGCATATACGGAGCGCCCGGCGATATAATCAAGGGACACATTGTAAAAGTCAGCAAGGGTCACGGCAATATTCATAGGGAGCTCGCTCTCACCTGTTTCATAGCGGCGGTACTGGGTAAGGTGCATATAAAGCTTTTCAGCCAGCTGTTTTTGAGTCAGATCTGCATCCTCCCGCAGATCCCGGATCCTATGATATGTCATCACATAACCCCCTTGTACATTTTACTATATGCAAAACGTGTTTTTTTAGTTAGAATTATTGTAACATAAATTCTATTTATGTGTTGACAAAGTTAATATCATGTGCTATAATACCTACTGATAACACATTTTAGTGTTTTTCAGAAAAGGATGTGATAGAGTGAATGTACTTGAGGCAAGGAAAAAGTGGGGTGTATCCCGGATGATATCGTCCCGCTTGTCCCAAGGAAAGGGACAAAAATCGATTCAGTATCTGTGAGGAAATATATACTTAAAGCGTGCAGTGAATTCAAGTATATCGACCACAGGATCGTGTGCATCAGTGCCGATGATTTCCTCACGATCACAAATGACCTTGAGGAACAGGGCTGTCTGAAAAGAAAAAAAGAATACACTGACGGAGGTGATTCCAGACAGTACATCATTACAGAGAAAGGAGAAGAATGTCTGAAAAAGGGTGAATTCAGTGTCACCGATATAGCTTTGAGTTTGTCATTTTCCTACGATCCATTCAGCAACATACCTGTGGTAGCAGGTGAAATCACTATAAAGGGGAGTAAAAAATGAAATGGAAATTATTAGCCGGTTTGGCACTTTCGGCTATAGCAACCATTGCAGTGTCTGCAACAGTAAGTGCTGATGCATCTTTTGACGCAGCTACAGGGACGCTGACTTACTATGGAACTGTAGAGTCATTAAATACCGAGGCAATAAAAGCTGTTAAATCCAAAGGTGCCTTAACAACCGATATAATAAGTATTAAATGTGCAGAAAACAGTGTTTTCCCGCGATATTGCAATGGTGTCAACGCCTATCGGAGTATATATTCTACCGGCGACTATAATAATCTGATGTATGTGGATTTTAGAGGTGCAGATACATCAAATGTTATTAGAATGGACGAGATGTTTTATGGTTGTCATCTGCTAAGAAGTGTAAATATGAGCGGATTGGATTTACATAATGTCCAGAATATGAGCAGTATGTTTTTTGGCAACTCTGCTTTAACTACTGTTGAGTTTAAAGATACTAAAACACTTGCGGTTACAGACATGAAGGGTATGTTTTATGGTTGCAAAAAGCTGACTTCGATAGACCTGAGCAGTTTTGAAACACCAATTTTACAAAATACTAACACTATGTTCTATGCATGTGAAAAATAATCATCGTTGGACATCAGTTCATTCGACACAACAAATGTTGTTTCCATGAGTGTTATGTTTAGCGATTGTAAATCACTTACTTCGTTAAACTTACAAAACTTCAACACCCAAAACGTAGAATCCATGTATCGAATGTTTTCTAACTGCAGTTCACTAACATCTCTGGATATTAGCAGCTTTAATACCTCAAAGGTAAGAAATATGTATGCTATGTTTTATGAGTGTAGCAAACTTGAATCACTGGACTTGAGCCATTTTAACACATCTATGGTCAATGATGTAGCAAATTCTGAAAATGACGAAACTGGACTTATGCGGATGTTTGATGGATGTAGTTCATTGAAGCACCTTGACGTAAGTAACTTTAGTACACTGAAAATAAGAAAAACATCTGCCATGTTTATGGGATGCAGTTCTTTAACATCTCTTGATCTCAGTAGTTTTGATATGTCAAATGTAACAAATATGGCTGCTATGTTTGCAGGCTGTACCAACCTACAGCGAATAACTGTTATGCCCGGAACTAATTGGGACAACGGTAATGTAATTGAAAGAGTATCTGGAACAGATATGCCTATGTTTTCATTCTGTGGTTCTCTTGTAGGTAGCGCAGGAACAAAATACAATCATGCGCATAAAAGCGTTGCTTATGCCCACGTAGATGAACCGGGCAACCCCGGATATTTCAGCGCCCCATGCGCACACAAAACAGTTTCCGCATGGAAAAAGGATTCTTCAAACCACTGGAAGGTTTGCTCCACCTGCGGTGAAACTTTAAACAAATCCGAACATACGTTTGATGATGGCAGTGTACAAAGAGCTGCGACCTGCACATCCGGAGGCACAACAAGATACACCTGCACGGTCTGCGGCTATACCAAAACACAGACTGTTCCCGCAACCGGGCACACACTTGTCAAAACCGAAGCTGAACCCGCAACATGCGAAGCAGCAGGTCATACCGAATACTGGACTTGCTCAGGCTGCAGCAAAATATTCGGCAATGAGAATGGCACAAAGCAGATAACACTTGCATCCACAGTAATTGTGGCTACAGGTCATGACTGGGACGAGGGTACAGTAACAAAGGAACCTACAGAAGCCGAAGAAGGTGTACGCACCTACACCTGCAAAAACGATCCTTCTCACACAAGAACCGAATCCATTAAAAGACTTGATCATACACATATCGTTTCTGATGAATGGTCATACGATGATTATTTCCACTGGCACGCCTGCTCTGTCTGCGGTGACGCATTACAGAAAACATCCCACACATGGGATGAGGGCACAGTTACCACAGCTCCGGGATGTGAAGCCACAGGCACAAAGACATATACCTGCACTGTCTGCGGTACTGTAAAGGAACAGACCATACCCGCTACAAACCACAACTGGGACACAGGCACCGTTACAAAGGAACCCACCTGCGAAGAAACTGGTATCAAGACCTATACCTGCAAGAACGATGCCTCCCATACAAAAACAGAGGATATATCCGCAACAGGACATAACTGGGACACAGGCACAGTTACTAAGGAGCCCTCCTGCGAAGAACCGGGTATCAAGACCTATACCTGCAAGAACGATGCCTCCCATACAAAAACAGAGGATATACCCGCAACAGGACATAACTGGGACACAGGTATTGTTACAAAGGAACCCTCCTGCGAAGAGAGCGGCATCAAAACCTTCACCTGCAAAAATGACCCTTCACACACCAGAGAACAGGTTATCTCTGCAACAGGCCACAGATGGACAGATGATGAGATCATTACAGAAGCAACATGCACAGAAAAGGGAACAAAAAGGGTCAGATGCACAAATTGTGAAGCCACAAAGGAAGTAGCGATCCCCGCAGCAGGTCACAAATGGGATAACGGCATTATCACAAAGGAAGCCACCAGAACTGAAACGGGTATAATGACCTACACGTGCACAGTTTGCGGCGAAACAAAAGAAGAAAGCATCCCTGTCCAAACTATCCCCGATCCGGATGGCAGCTACACCATGCCCATAATGAACACTTCCAGGATAGGCACAGGCGGTGTAGGCACAGGGGAAGCACGGAATGAAGAAGCCCTTACATGGGATGCAAAGATCTCCGGCAATATCCTCACATGGAGCAGTGCAGACGGTGCTGACAGATTTGTTATCAGTGCCAAGAAAAAGGGTGAAACCACATGGAAAAGGATAGGCACCACCACAAAGAACAGCTATGAGCTCAGTGCCCTGAACGGCTCCTACACCATCATGGTGCGCTATGAAAAGGACGGGGTGCTCGCCAAGGCGAGAAATTCCGCAAAAACAGCAGCAGAGATCAAAGCCGCAAAGCCTGTTGTTACTGCTGCTGTCAAGGATGAATATGTGATACTCAGATGGAAAGCAGTAGATGGGGCTTCCTCCTACAGGGTATTCAAGTATTCCGACGGTAAGCTGAAAAAGATCGGGAGCACCTCCAAAACACAGATACGTGTAAAGGGTACATCCGGCAGCAAATATGCCGTAAAAGCCTATATCAACGGCAAATGGACAAAGATCACCAAAGCTGATATAGTAACAGCCGAATAACACAAATCACCCGGAGGGAGATCCCCTTCGGGTGACTTTTTTCACAGTTACTTACTACCCCATAAAATCCGTATCCATAGCCGCCTGCAGGGTGTAGTCCGGGAATGCCTTCTGCACATCCTCCACTGCCTGCTTGTAGCATTCATAGCGGCTTTTGGCATCAAAGCTGATGACAAGGTCAAAGCGGATGGTCTTCTCCTCCTTCATGAGATAGAAGCCGTGGAGCTGCTCTACGTGCTCGTGGGCAAGGGCTATCTCCTCAACCTGACGCTTTATGCTCATGGTCTCCTCATCCGTGGTGTTTACAGAGTATATGCCTATGGCTGTGAGTATCACATGGTGCTTTGCGTACACCTGTGCCTGTATGCACCGTGTAATGCGGTCGATGTCGTCGGCGGTGAAAGTATTGGGCACCTCTATGTGAACAGACCCGTCCCACCTGTCCGGGCCGTAGTTGTTGAGCACCATGTCATAGGCGCCCTGCACCTGGGGGAAGGAGCAGACCGTCTCCATTATGCTCTTTGCAAGGTCGGGGTCGTTGTTCTCCCCCAGTATCTTTGATATGGTGTCTCTGAGCATCTCAAAGCCCGATTTGATGATGACAAGGGAGATGACTGCACCAAGCCATGCCTCAAGGGACAGTCCCGTGAGCATGAAAATGACTGCTGCCGCAAGGGTGGAGGCTGATATAACTGAATCAAGGGTGGCATCCTCCCCGGAGTTTATAAGGGAGTCGGAATTCACCTTTACCCCCACGGACTTCACATACCGCCCCAGCACTATCTTCACTATCACCGCAACGCCGATTATGACAAGGGTCGCAGCGCTGTAGTCCGGGGTCTCCGGGGTGAATATCTTCTTTACGGACTCTGTAAGGGATGTGACACCTGCATAAAGCACTATGACCGATATTATCATGGCACTCAGGTACTCAATGCGGCCGTAGCCGAAGGGATGCTTCTTGTCCGGCTCCTTTGCCGCCAGCTTTGTGCCGATAATGGTTATCAGGGAGCTGCCCGCATCGGAGATGTTGTTGACGGCATCGAGCACGATGGCGATAGAGTGGGACAGCAGCCCTACCACCGCCTTGAATGCGGCTAAGAGCACATTGGCGGCAATGCCTGTTATGCTCGTCCTTACTATGAGCTTTTCACGGCTGTTTTCGTTCATGGTATCACCCGAATGTCGGATCTGGTTTAAGGAGCAACGCTCCCGCCTCTATTATATGCCTTTTTCAAAGGAATGTCAACAGCTTTGCCGGTTGTGCATTTTTACCGATCCCGCATAGATGACCAAGTGCATAATGCATATGGTTTTTGGAGCAGGACAGCTATAATTTGTAATATTGCATAATTGACAACTATGGCAGATTATGGTAAAATCTAAATATCAAATGCTCATGTGAATATACGTTCATATATAGGAGGACAGGACAATGGATAATTCCAGATTTCTTGAAATATGCGATATACACAAGTCCTACGGGGAGGGTGACTCTGTACAGCACGTGCTCAGGGGGATGAACTTCACCGTGGCAAAGGGGGAATTCTGCGTGATACTGGGTCCCTCGGGCTCGGGCAAGTCTACCCTTCTCAACATCATGGGGGGCATTGACAGCGCAGACAGCGGGTATATCTCCATAAACGGCGACAAGCTGGAGGACATGGACGAAAAGGCGCTGACGGAGTACCGCCGCAAGCACCTGGGCTATGTCTTCCAGCTTTACAATCTCATACCGGATCTAAATGTAAAGGAGAATATCGAGGTAGGGGCATATCTTTCGGATTCTCCCCTTGACATTGACGAGCTGTTAAAGACCCTGGGGCTCTACGAGCACCGCCACAAGCTGCCAAATCAGCTTTCCGGCGGTCAGCAGCAGCGCACATCCATAGGCAGGGCGATAGTGAAAAATCCCGATATACTCCTGTGCGATGAGCCTACCGGTGCGCTTGACTACAACACCTCAAAGGAGATACTGGAGCTTATTGAGAGCGTGAACAAAAAGTACGGCAACACTATCATCATGGTCACACACAATGAGGCGATACAGCACATGGCAGACCACACCGTAAAGCTGCGTGACGGAATGGTGCGCAAGAGCATCATAAACGATCACAAGCTGAGTGCGGCAGAGCTTGACTGGTAAGGGGTGAGGACATGAGAAACCCTTTGAATTCAAGGATATTCCGCCAGCTTCGTTCAAACGCAAAGATATATCTGGCGCTGTTTGTCATGCTGACAGTGGTGATAGGCTTTATATCGGGGCTGTATGTGGCAAACGGCAGCATGGAGACCGCCGCTGCCGACGCCTTCGAGGAATACAGCATCGAGGACGGCCATTTTGAACTGGAAAACGAGATAGGCTCCCTGCGTGAGAAAATGGAGAGCAAGGGCATCACCATATACGACCAGGACTACAAGGAGCTGAGCGAGGACATTGACAGCGACGGCACAGAGGATGCGGTGATAAGAGTATTTGCCGTAAGGACTGAGGTGAACCGTGTCTCCATGCTGGACGGCAGGCTTCCCGAAGCTGCGGGGGAGATAGCCATTGACCGTATGCACGCAGACAACGTGGGGATAAAGACCGGAGACATCATCACCGCAGGGGGCGTTCCCATGACGGTAACAGGCCTTGTGGCTGCATCGGACTATTCCACGCTGTTCAAAAGCAATTCCGACACCATGTTTGATGCTATCACATTTGATATAGGCTTTGTGACAAGACCGCAGCTTGATGCCCTTGATGGCGTGACAGTATGGCAGTATGCCTACTCATTCAATGAGACACCGGACAAAAACGAAAAGGAAGCCGCTGAGGACATTGCGGAGAAGATAGCCGTCCTTGCGGCGACAGGCGGCCTTGTTGACAACAAGGATGATGCGGAGGAATTAAAGGACATTGCCGACGAGGCAGACAAGCTGGAGAAAAACGGCGACGAGCTCAAACAGAAAGCAGAGGATCTTGAAGCAAAGGGCGATGAGCTGCAGGCTGAAGCTGATGCCCTTGAAGCCGATGGCAAGGAGCTTGAAGCCCGGGGGGATGACCTGAAGGCAAGGGGCGAGGCGCTGCAGGCGGAAAAGGAAGAGCTTGAAGCAAAAGGCGCAGAGCTTGCACAGAGAGGTGCTGAGCTTCAGGCAGCTGCCTCTGACCCGGCAGCTGCAATGGCGGGAATGGCTGCATTGCAGACGGAGAGCGACGAGCTTGAAGCAAAGGGGGCAGACCTTGCCCAAAGGGCAGAGGCATTGCAGGCTGAAAGCGACGAGCTGCAGAAAAAGGCGGATGAGCTGAAAGAAAAAGGCGATCTGCTGAAAATAAAGGGAGATATGCTCACCACAAGCGGTGATGCCCTGCAGGCTCAGAAGGATATACTGGAGGGACTGGGTGAGGTGCTGGATAAGCGCCTGGAGGTAATAGGCATCACCGACACGGAGGCGCTTGAAAACATAACCGAGAACAAGGTCACGGACTTTGTGCCGGAATATGCAAATCAGGCCATACACTTTGCCACCGATGACTTCGGCTCGGACAAGACCATGGCGGAATATCTGCTGGTGGTGTTCGTCATCATACTGGCATTCATATTCGGTCTTACCGCAAAGAACGCCATAACAAGGGATGCGGCTGTCATAGGCACACTGCGTGCCTCCGGGTACACAAAGGGCGAGCTTATCTTCCACTACTGCGCTCCCTCCATACTTGTGACCGTATTATCAGCCGTAATCGGCAATATACTGGGGTACACCGTGTTCAAGAACGTAGTGGTGGGGATGTACTACAACTCCTATTCCCTGCCTGCCTACACCACCCTGTACAATCCGGAAGCCCTTGTAAAGACGAGCATAATCCCCATGGTGCTCATGTCCGCCATAACCATAATCATGACTGCCTACAAGCTGAGGCTCTCACCGCTGAAATTCATGCGCCGTGACCTCTCCTCATCAAAGAGGAAAAAGGCGGTGCGCCTGCCTAAGTGGTCGTTTATGAACAGGTTCCGTATGCGCATATTCATCCGCAGTCTGGGTGACTATGCGGTCATGACCGTAGGCCTTATCTTCGTGATGGTGCTCATGTGCTTCTGCCTGGGAATGCCCTCCACTCTTGACGGCTTTATCGCCCGCTCCTCGGAGATGGCTGTGGCAAATTACCAGACCATACTATTATCCGACAAAGATGAGGACGATAAGGAAATAACCCCTGCAAACGGAGAGAAATTCCTGACCATTTCCCTGCAGACCGTATCAAGGATAAAGGACGGTGAGGAGATCACCGTATACGGCTACTCCCCCGACAGCAAATACATAGGCGAGGGGGAGCTTGAGGGCACCGACGTGTGCGTTTCCGCCGACTATGCGGACAAATTCCGCCTGAAAACGGGAGACACCATAGAGCTGAAGGAAAAGTACTCCTCCACCGTGTATTCCTTCCGTGTGGCAAAGATAAACGACACCCAGGGCAGCCTTGCAGTATATATGCCCGCAGAGACCTTTAAAGCCACATTCAGCGAGGACGACTACTTCACCGGCTACTTCTCCGACACGCCCCTTGAAGGCGTGGATGAGGAGAACATCGCCAAGGTCATCACCGTTGATGACATCTCGGCTATGGCAAGGCAGCTCAACCACTCCATAGGCAATTATATGCGCTACTTCTCCGTAATATGCCTTGTGATAGCGGCAGCCCTCCTCTACCTGCTGACAAAGCAGATAATAGAGAAGAATGCGGGCTCCATCTCCATGGCAAAGGTGCTGGGCTACTACAGCCGGGAGATAAGCAGCATCTATGTGCGCACCACCACCGTATTTGTGGTGATAATGTCCGTGATCTGCCTGTTCATCGGTCAGGTGGTGGTATATGAGTTGTGGCGGCTCATTATGATAAGGATGACCGGGTGGTTCGTATTCAGCCCTGAAGTGTCCGATCTTCTGCTTGCCGTGGGAGGCACTATCGCCGTATATCTTGTCATCTCCTTTGCGGATATGCACCGCATAAAACGCATACCCATGACAGAAGCCCTGAAAAATGCGGAATAGCAATGCCAGTCCCCGTCTTTCACAGGCGGGGACATTTTTGTCTGAACGGACGGAGATAAACATCCGGCAGAATAATGGATAAATTGTTAAATTTGCACATTTCCCCTTGAATATTGCCGCAAATAATGGTATAATTACTTGAAATATGTGTAGATTTTACACAAAACAAAAGGAGTGTTGAACCATGAATTACGGACATTTTGACCTTGAAAACAAAGAATATGTCATCACCCGTCCAGATACTCCCTCTCCCTGGGCGAACTACCTTGGAGATCCCGAGTACGGCGCTATCATATCCAACAACGCAGGAGGATACAGCTTTGTAAAGTCCGGCGCAAACGGCCGTATCATCCGCTACCGCTTCAACTCCGTGGCTATGGATCAGCCCGGCAGATATGTATATCTCAAGGATCTTGAGACCGGCGAATACTGGTCCGGTTCATGGTCGCCCGTGTGCAAGCCCCTTGATGAGTACAAGAGCGAATGCCGCCACGGCACAGCCTACACCGTCATCACATCCGAGTACAAGGGCATAAAGACAGAGGTCACCTACTATGTGCCCCAGGGTGCCACCTATGAGGTGTGGAACGCCAAGGTGACAAACACCTCCGGCAAGGCAAGAAAGCTTGCTGTGACAGGCTACTGCGAATTTGTCAACGACAACAACTATGAACAGGATCAGGTAAACCTCCAGTACACACTGTTCATCACACACACCTACTTCAAGGACAACTTCATCCTCCAGAAGCAGAACGAGATCTTCAAGAACCCCAACAACGAGCGCTTCCTTGGCCTTGCAAAGGCAAAGGTGGATGCATACTGCGGCGACAGGGACAAGTTCGTTGGCTCCTACCGCAGCTACGCAAATCCCAAGGGCATCGAAGAGGGTCTGAAGGGGGATCTCAACTACAACACCAACTCCTGCGGCGCACTTGAAAGCGATATCGAGCTTGCCCCCGGTGAAACCAGGGAGCTCACCTACATCTTAGGTCAGAAGCCCGAGGCTGTTGCAAGGGAGATCATCGCAAGATACGAAAAGGCCGGTGTAGTTGAGGAAGAAGTTCAGGCTCTGAAGAACTACTGGCACGCAAAGCTTGACAACTTCGTTGTCAACACTCCCGACGCTGATTTCAACAACATGGTCAACGTGTGGAACGCATACAACTGCTTTATCACCTTCACCTGGTCAAGAGCCGCATCCTTCCAGTACTGCGGCCTGAGAAACGGCTTCGGCTACCGTGATACCGTACAGGACATCCAGGGCATAATCCACCTTGCCCCCGAAATGGCAAAGAAGCAGATCGAATTCATGCTCTCCGCCCAGGTGACAAACGGTGCGGGTCTTCCTCTTGTAAAGTACACCCACACTCCCGGCAAGGAGAACCACCCCGACGAGAACGACCCCAACACCGCATACGCAAAGGAAACAGGCCATCCCTCCTATCGTGCGGATGATGCCCTGTGGCTGTTCCCCACTATCTACAAGTACATCTCCGAGAGCGGCGACATCGCCTTCCTCGATGAGGAGATATTCTACGCAAACGACGACGAGAAGGGCACCGTATACGATCACCTGAAGCGTGCCGTAATGTTCTCCATGAACAACCTGGGCAACCACGGTATGCCCGCAGGTCTCCACGCTGACTGGAACGACTGCCTGAGACTGGGCAAGAAGGGCGAATCCACCTTCGTTGCATTCCAGCTCGTATACGCTGTGAAGATACTCAGAAGCTATGCCGAGCTCAAGGGCGATGCTGAATACATCAAATACCTTGACGAGGTAAAGGCAAAGCTTGACACTATCCTTGCTGAGTGCTGGAATGAGGACAGATGGATCAGAGGCTACAAGGAAGACGGCGTGGTCATCGGCAAGAGGACCGACCCCGAGGCAAATATGTGGCTCAATCCCCAGTCCTGGTCCGTTATCTCCGGCTTTGCCACAAAGGAGCAGGCTGAAAAGGCTATGGACAGCGTTGAGAGAGAGCTCAACACTCCCTACGGCGCAATGGTAATGTATCCTCCCTATGTTGAACACGGCTTTGACGGTGCTCTCATGCAGTGCTTCAACAAGTGCACCAAGGAAAATGCAGGCATATTCTCACAGCCCCAGGGCTGGCTCATTTTGGCTGAATCCCTCCTTGGCCACGGTGACAGGGCGTTCAAATACTGGAAGGAAGCAGCTCCCGCTACCTACAACGACAATGCTGAGCACAGAGCTCTGGAGCCCTATGTATACGGACAGTTCGTTGAGGGCAAGGACAGCCCCTATGCAGGCCGTGCTCATGTACACTGGCTGACAGGCACAGCATCCACCGTTATGGTTGGTACAGTAGAGGGTATCCTGGGTATGCGCCCTGATGCAAAGGGTCTTAAGGTATCACCCTCCATCCCCTCTGAATGGGAGAGCTACACCGTTACAAAGACATTCCGCGGTAAGAAGCTCAATATGACCTTCAAGAACCCGGATCACGTACAGAGCGGCGTCAAGTCCCTCACCCTCAACGGGGAGGAAATGGCAGAGGGCTACATCCCTGCCGACAAGCTGAAGGACACCAACGACATCGTGGTAGTTCTCGGCTAAAACCCAACAGCAGATAGCAAATCTCCCGCCTGCCATATGGCAAGCGGGAGATGTTTTTTACAGACAAACATCATATTAACGGTCACTATATGCTCAATCTACTTCCCTGCTCTCTGCGATTTTATCAGCATTTCCCTAATTATCTGAATTTCGCTTGTTGTTCAGCGAACCATTTACTCTTATAAAGAAACGGCGAACAGGATAGCCCATACTCTCATAAGTTTTTTCAGTCATCTTAACACTGTGCATTTCCTCCCTGATACATTCTCTCCATCTGCGTCGCACCCCGGAACCTTGTCTGACTGTCTTCATCTTTTTCCAGAATGCATCATTGAAATAATAGTCTGCTCTTGTTCTTGCTCCATCTCTTACCTTGTCAACAAGGTTCACATATTCACTGTTTATATCCCTGATACAGGAATTTATTACCGCTGTTGTTTCCTTTGTCTGTGTGATATTTGAACCTGTCTCTTCTACATCTGCTATCAGTTTATCCCTTATACTATTGGCAATGTCCCTGAACTTTTTCTCACAATATTCTGTATACTCGGCAAAAATGTCTGCCTTGAACCAAGTCCCGTTACACTCCAAAACGGATTTCCGTATACTGCTCACATGTATCTGTTCGTATGCCTTACAAAACCCGTCCTCACATTCAGTGGTTTCATAGCGGAGATTATTATCATAGTCAATTTTAAAAACATTTTTGACGAATTCATCTTTCAATTGGTCATCTAATTTTTTTTGCAGAGCTTTTGCCTTCTCGGATACCCTTTTTAATTCCCGTGCAAGCTGTATATTCTCGTTTGCTCCGATTACCGCCTGATATAATTCCTCAATATCGGAGATGAGTTTTTTGGCTTCTGCCTTTAGTTCATCTTCATATCGGGACAATACACCCTTAAAATAATCGGTTATTCGCATCCGTTCATCTTCACGGAATTCATTATCTATATCTGTTACCTCTTTTACACCCGTTTTCTTATCCGGTACCTTCTTCCGTCTCGTCTCGATACCTGCGTAGGAATCTACAAAGACGGTGTTTTTTTCATTGTAATGCAGCTTTAGCTCCCTTACCTTGCGTAAAAGCTCACTGCGTTTTATCTGTTCACCTCTCTCAGGGTCGCCATCTGCTTCATTGACCTGTGCCAGTGCATCGCCTTTATCCTTTACCATAATGCAGGTGCGGTTTATGATGTCCGTTTCTGATTTGTCAGTCCAGTATTGAAGTATGACACGCTGCTTATCACTCGGCAGTGAAGCCACTTTATCAAGAAGTACTGTTATCGTATCATCTGCACGCAGATAACCTCTCAGATCCTCTCTCGCCCCGCCGTCAAACCCTCGTGTGTCGATGACCTCACTTATAAATTCGGGAAAATAAAAACTGAACTGCAATTTGCTCAATATAATGTCAACTCTTTCGGGTATTGCTGTTTTTGGGTTCCTGCCATTATTTATATCGCTGAAACTCTTTTTGAGCCATTCTGCCGTTTTTTCGGAACTCTCAAACGAGGGGAGAGATATTTCCGTAGCTGTTCTGCCATCAATATTAATTCTTCGAGATATATCTTTTATAAATCTTTCCTTATCCGTAGGAGAGTATTTACCCTTTATAAATTCGATGAATTTATCTTCAGAAGTAAATCCCGCCATGTTTCTGATAACGCGATCATATTCAGAACTGCTCTCACGTCCGCCATCCTCCGATGCTGAGCTTTCTTCCCTTAAATCAAAAGCATTCGACCACACATATTCGCAATAATCCTTTATCAACAGTTTTTGATCTTTGGTCTTCATGGGGGTCAGTGAAAACTTAGTCCAGTCCCCCAACCTGTAATGCACTTCAAATGCAGTAGTCCTGCCGCTCCCAACATCAAAAAGCTCAAATCCGTTGAAGGTATCACCGGCATGAAGATTCTTTGTAAAGCCAAGATAATTGCATATGGTCGTAGTTTTCCCGCTGCCGGGTTCTCCGATAAAAATAAGACGATATTTTTTTATTTTGAGCTTGTTGTTTATCTGCTCAAGACGTCTTATATTTGTTCGTATGAGCTTGATATTGTCAGGCTCATTCGGTTTTTTTTCAAAAGCAGATAGTAATCTGTTGTATTTTGATAAACTGGTATCAAGATTCTGTAACACCAAAACCACTCCCCAACATTTATATGTACATATTATACAAAAAATTGGCGGGGGTGTCAACGGTTTTATAGAATTTTTATATATTCAAAATCACGAAATAATCATTAAATTGATTGTATAATTTGCACAAGTTTGCATAGTTTTGTAACACAGAATAGTATCATTTCTGATTTGCCATCTTCACGTTCACACCATCTCGGTGCCGCAGCAAGCAGTTGTCAACAAAAAAGCAGCCTGCACAAATTGCACAGACTACTTTTTGGTCATAGCATAGATATTATTGTTGTACTCTGTCTACTTGACTGGGGCGGGTCATTTTGAAACGCTCCGGGGCATTGGTGTGCTTTGGACGTATCAGCTTGCCTGTGAGGTATAGAGCTCGTAGTAGGCACCCCGGCGGCTCATAAGCTCGTCGTGGCTGCCGCATTCAAGTATGCCCTTGTCACTTACATACATGATGCGGTCGCAGTTCTTGATGGTGGAGAGCCTGTGGGCTATGATAAAGCTGGTGCGGCCTTTAAGCAGCTCGTTTATGCCCTTTTGCAGCAGCGCCTCCGTCTTTGCATCAATGGAGGAGGTGGCTTCGTCAAGAATGAGTATCTTGGGATCCGACAGGAGGGTGCGTGCAAAGCTGATAAGCTGCTTTTCGCCCCCGGACAGCTTGGAGCCCCGCTCGTTCACCTGCGTCATGTAGTCATCCTCCATCTTGGAGATGAATTCATCGGCGCATACGGTCTTTGCGGCGGCTATTACCTCCTCATCGGTGGCATCCAGCCTGCCGTAGCGGATGTTGTCCATTATGGTGCCGCTGAATATGAAGCTGTCCTGGAGCATTATGCCCATCTGTGAGCGCAGGGATGCAAGGGTCACCTTTGATATGTCCTGCCCGTCAACGGTGATGGAGCCGCTGGTGATGTCATAGAAGCGGGAGATAAGGGATACTATGGTGGATTTGCCTGCGCCTGTGGGACCTACAAGGGCAATGCTCTCACCGGGGCGCACATCAAAGGAAACATTTTCCAGCACGTTGATGCCGTCCTCATAGGCAAAGGTAACATTGTTGAAGGACACAGCCCCCTTGATCTCACCTATGGGCACCGCATCCGGGGCATCGTCTATGGTGACGGGCTCGTCGAGGGTCTCAAATATCCTTTCCAGATAGGATATGTTGTTGATAAAGGTGTTCATCAGGTTGGAAAGGTTCATGACAGGCTGCCAGAACCGTGATGCATAGCCTGTCATGGCTGCCAGAGTACCCAGTGAAACAGTCCCCGCAGGCAGCACCACGAGCCCCACCACGAAAAGTGCCGCACGCACAAGGGTGGAAATATTGTCGGTTGCGGGCCACACAAGGTTTGAGTACTTTACAGCCTCCATCCAGGCGCTGCGGTAGCGGTCGTTGAGCTTGTCGTATATCCGGGCGTTCTCCTCCTCACGGGTGAACACCTGGGTTATCCTTGCCCCCACGATGTTTTCCTGCAGATAGGCGTTCATGTTGCCTGATTTGTTGGATACATTCTGCCACGCCCTGCGCTGTCTTGTCTTTATGGCGAACATGATGAGCCCGAATACAGGCAGCCCGGAAAGAGCCACAAGGGCGAGCTTTGCATCCACGAAGAACATGAATATCAGTATCAGTATCATGTTGAGTATTTCCATGATAAAGCTGATGATACCGTTGGAGAGCATATTGGATACGCTGTCCACATAGTTTATGACACGGATGAGTATCTTGCCGTGGGGTCTGTCATCATAGTAGGAGAAGGGCAGCTCCTGCAGGTGTGCAAACAGATCCTCCCTTATGTCGAAGATGATGTTCTGACCTGTCCTTGTCATAATGCGGCCGCTGATGTTGCCGCACGCCATTGCGGCTGCGGTGCAGAGCAGCAGTGCTCCTGCCAGCAGGGCAAGCTCCGTCAGGTTCTTCTCCGGTATGGTGACATCCAGTGCCCGCCTTGTGATGAGGGGGCCTATGAGCCCTATGACGGCAGCCACTATGCTAAGGCAAAGGGACGCTATCATGCTGCCCTTGTATTTATTCACGTAGACAAAGGAACGCTTGAGGTGGCTGAAATTAAAGGGGGTCTCAAGCTGTTCGTCCACATCGTACTTGTTACGCATACAAAACCTCCCATCGGGTGTGCGGGTCAGGCACTCATGCCGCTCTGCAGATCGTATATCTGCTTGTAGTAGCCCTCACGGGAGATAAGCTCCTCGTGGGTGCCCATGTCGGCGATGTGCCCCTTTTCAAGTATGATTATCTTGTCCGCATTGCGGGCGGTGGAAATGCGCTGTGCAATGACTATCTTGGTGCAGTCAAAGTCAAGCTCGTTGTCAAGGGCGTTCTTGATGTGGTTCTCCGTCTCCATGTCCACAGCGGAGGTGGAGTCGTCAAGGATAAGGATAGAGGGCTTTACCGCAAGGGCACGGGCAATGGATATCCTCTGCTTCTGTCCGCCCGAAAGCCCCACGCCACGCTCGCCCACAAGGGTGTCATACTTCTGGGGCAGCTTCTCTATGAATTCATCGGCGGCAGAGAGCTTTGCGTATGTGTGTACGTCCTCTTCCGGCATCTCGCTGTCACCGAAGGCGATGTTGCTGTCTATGGTGTCGGAGTAGAGCAGCACGTCCTGTGTTGCGATGCCGATGTTGGCACGCAGCTCGTGGAGCTTCTGCATACGCACGTTCACGCCGTCAATCAGCACCTCACCGCTCTCGCAGTCCGAGAGCCTGGGGATAAGGTTTATAAGGGAGGTCTTACCTGCGCCTGTGGCACCCATTATCACAACGTGCTCACCCGGGGCAATGTGGAAGCTGATATTGTCGAGTATCTTCTTGTCGCCGATGGAATAGGAGACGTTCCTGAATTCCACCTCGCCCCTGAACTTGTGCTCCTTCTCCGCATCCTCACGGTCAACTATCCTTGGAGCCTCGTAGTATATCTCGATTATCTTTCCGGCGGAAGCAAGGAATCTGTGGAAGTCGTTGACGTAGTTGCCCATGTTCCTCATAGGGTTGCTGACAGCCCACAGAAGCCCGGATATGGCCACATACTGACCCATAGTCAGGTGCTGCTGTATCATGAAGTAGCCGCCGCACAGAAGCAGTATGACGCTGAGTCCGCCTGCGGTAAGCTCTATCCAGGGCTGGAAGCGCAGCCAGACGAATGCTGCATCTATGTTTGCCTTGCGGTATTCCTCGTCGTGGCGGCGGAATTTTGCCTTTTCGTACTCCTCCCGTGCAAATGCCTTTACGATGCGGTTGCCGGAGATATTTTCCTGTGCTGCGGTATTGAGGGCGGAGGATGTCTCACGGACACGCTTGTATGCAGGGCCTGCGTGTGCGGACAGGAGCCTTGTGACAATGAAGATGAAGGGGGTCATTGCAAGGATGCACAAAGCGGTAGCCGGGTCTATGGTGAAGAAATACACTATGGATGCGGTGAAAAGGGTGATGGATTCAACTATGCCCTTTATTACCCACGATACCATGTGCCTGCACATATCAAGGTCGCCTGTGAGCCTTGTCATAAGGTCGCCTGTGCGGAACTTGTCATAGAAGGACATATCCTGGTTCTCTATCTTGCGGAAAAGATGGGTGCGGACCTTGTAGATCATGCCCTGGGATGCCTTTTCGTAGTACATATTGCAGCAGTACTGCATGACCGTGCGCAGCAGGGTAAAGCCCACCATGCCTCCTAAAAGCCAGAAGAACAGGCTTCTGTTGTTCGCAAGGTTTTCGGCAGCATTCTCATTAGAGATGAATGTGTCGATTATCCGAGACTGGAAGTAGGGAGAGGTTATGTACAGGATATTGCACACAACCGACAGGCAGAGGGCTGCGGCGTATGCGCCCCTGCTTCCCTTCATGTTGCTTAACAGCCATTTTATCTGAAACATTTCATCGCCCCTTTAGACAAACGAAACAGCTTGTATACATTTTATGCAGATTACACAAAATCCCCGCCGCTGCCCGTTTTTTGTTGAGCAAGACAGGTTTTAAAGTTACGGCATATTTTAGCACAACTTTCCGGCAAATAAAATAGGATATGTTATTCAAAACTTAACATATCCTATTATTTGCACTTTATATTTTAATTGTTTATATATACTACATTATTGGACATTATTGGACAGGAAGGCAAACCGGCTGCTCACTCCTTTTCACAGTCCGGGAACCAGCTGCTGATACCCAGCCTTCTGACAGCAAATGCCCTTTCCGCCCTCAGGGCAAACAGCCACATCTCCTTAACGGGTGTGTGGGTGAGCCGTTCTATGGCGGTGCGGTACCAGTTCATCTGCATCTGGTGGCGGGGCACGAATACATCTTCCCTTGTGTCCCTGTCGGTCTTGTAATCTATGAGCACCCACTGACCGTCCTCCATGAATGCTGCATCCACGATACCCTGCACCATAGTCGGGGACTCAGGGCTTATCTGCATGGTGAAGGGCCATTCACGCTGCAAGACATCCGCTCCTATGAGCCTTTGTCCGAGAGGGCTTGCAAAGAATGCCGCCGCCCCTCTTTTCTGCACCGTGTCTGCCTCAGCGGCGGTCATGATAAAGCTGTCCCTCATGCGGGCAAGCTCCCCCTCAACGATACTGCCGTATTCGGATATATCCCTGCCTGCAAAGCATTTAAGGTCGATGAGCCGCAGAAATCTGTGGGTGATGGAGCCTATGTCCGTGGCACGTATCTGCTCCTCCTCCATAAAGGCGGGGCGGGGTGCCACCTCCCCCAGAAGGAAGCCGGGTATCTCCGGGCGGCGCTTTATCTCCACCGTTTCCTCCTCCTCCACGGGCTGATAGTCGGAGGGTGCAGAAACGGCACCTGCGTGTACCAGAGATGTGACACTGGTCTTGAGCACAGCAGTGTCATAGCCGCCCCCTGTCCACATGACATCGGGCACAGCCCCTCCCATGGCAGCAACAGCAGTCACATTCGCATCCAGCACTGACTCCTGTATGTGAGCCTCCTCAGAGTCTATACCACAGGGTGTCTGCACTGAAAGCTCCCACTGACCGCCCCGTGTGGTGCCGCCTGCATCCGGCATTTCGGTCCGTGAAAGCACTGCCGGCATGATAAGATCCAGCATGGAGCGGGTGCGCCATATGCGGCTAAGCCTGCTTTTTGACCGCCACAGCTCTGTGTCCTGCTCCCTGAAGGCGCCTATCATGATAAGGCTGTGCTCGGCACGGGTCATGGCAACGTACAGAAGGCGGCTGTCCTCGGCGATATTCTTCCGTCTCTCCCTTGTCTTGAAGGCGGTCTCACCGAAGGTGCCCCGCTTTGTATGGCTTTTCCTCGATATTACGGGCACATATACCCCAAGGGGAGGATCAGCCGAGCCCTCGGTGCCTACATTTATCCTGACAGCGTGTGACCCCGGCTTTTTGTGTATGTCCTTGTGCAGGTTCATAAGGATGACAACGGGGAACTCCAGTCCCTTTGACTTGTGCATGGTCATAAGGCGGACAAAGTTGTCCCCCTCCCCCATCGGGGCGGGAGTATCCCCTGTGTCGCCGTTTTTGGAGGTCTTAAGCTTCCCTATCTCCCACAGCAGATCCGAGAGTCTGAACGCCCCCCGCTTTTCAAGGTCAACAGCCCTCTGATACAGGGAATCAAGGTTCAGCTGCCGCAGTCTGCCGTCGGGATATGCCCCCCTTACGGCATATATGCCGCTGTCCCTCATAAGCTGCCATACAAATTCGGAAACGCTCATGGAGCGTGCCTGCTCCCGCCACTGTGCAATGCGGTCACGCACAGCGGCACACCGCCTGTCAAGCTCCTCCTCCCCTCTGTCACAGCAGAAGAAAAACGCCTCATAGAAGGGGGAACGCCCGGGATGAGCCGCCCTTATTCTCGCCAGATCCTCATCGGAGAAGCTGAAAGGCACGTTTTTAAGCGTTCCCACCAGCTCCACGTCTGCGTGGTCGTTGTCTATGACGGTGAGCAGGGAGAGGAAGGAGGATATCTCAGTCAGGCCGTAGAAGCTGACCCCTCCGTCAAACAGCACGGGTATGTGCATTTTCCGGAAGTGCTCCGCCATGACAGAGCCGTCTGTCCTTGCGTTGCGCACAAGTATGACTATGTCCTTGTACTCCCTGCCCCCTGCGGTGACCATTTCCGCTATCAGCCTGCCTGCCGCCCCGCACTGGGCTTCGAGCATATCCACATCGCTGTCATCACGGGCAAGGAGCACCATCTTCACAGGCCCGTGATCCCCCTCGACATTTGCTCTCAGGTGGTCATCGGGGGTGAAGTCTATCTCCGTCACCCTTTTGTCCATGCATAGGTCAAACACCTCATTGACACATTCTATTATCTGTGCAGAGGAGCGGTAGTTCTCGCTGAAGAATATCTTGCGGTGCTTTGCATTCTCATCCTTGGAGTATGCCTGTATATCCCTTTCCATAAGGTCGGGAGCAGCGCTGCGGAAGCCGTATATGCTCTGCTTTATGTCCCCCACACGGGTGATGCTGCGCCCCTTGCCACCGGTAAGGGCATTGATTATGGCATACTGTATGGCGCTCACATCCTGGCACTCATCCACATATATATCGGTGATGTTCTCCATTATGGCATCACGGATATCCTCACGCTTTACAAGGGCATATGCCATCTGCTCCATGTCGGAATAGTCAATGCCCTGAATGGCAAGCTTTCTCCTTCTGAATTCACCGGCAGTTGCCCGCAGGAGCAGAGCCATTCCCCGCAGGGTCTTCTGCAGGCGCAGATTGTCCTGCACCTGGCTTGCGCTCACAAGGGAGGAAAGGAGCTTTTCAGCCCCTGCTATCAGCCCCTCCGAGCCCTTGATGCTGTTTCGCACCTTCTTAAAGCCCTCGTTCCACTCCTTTGCCTCATCCCCGTCCTTCTTTGTAAGGCGCACAGCGGGCATAGCCGCCCTTGCTGCCTGTAATGCGGCTATCTTCTCCTCTATGGTACGGCAATGGGACAGCTTCTCCTTTAACTCCTCCACTGCCTGCCTGTCCTGTTCTGCAGCCGCCTCGCACTGGGGCGGTGTCACCTCGCAGATAAGCTCCTGCTCCGCCTCTATAAGGTCATCAAGCCCCAGAAGCTCCATTTCGGCGCAGAGCATCACTTCCTTTGCCCATTCATTGGTCTCGGGGGGCTCGGATATGTTGTCTATGTAACTGTCCAGATGGTCAAATGGATCGGGTATACCCATAAGTGCTTTGTAAAGCTCACGGCACATCCACACAAGCTCCGTCTGCTTAAAGGAGTCGCACAGACCTCTTACGAGCTCCTCACCCTCACGGGTGTAGTCCATGTCTCCCTTGTCGAATATGCGGTCAAGGGCTGCTTCATACGCCTCTGTGAATATTCGTTCGAGCCTTGCCTCGTCTATTATCTCAAACTTGGGGCTCATGCCCTCTATGGCGTAGAAGTAGGTGGAGATAAGACCCTTGCAGAATGAATGTATGGTGCTTATGGTGGCATTTTCAAGGTCGGCAAGCCCCCTTGCTGCATAGGGCTGACCGTTCTGCGCCTCATGGCTGAGCCTTTCCTGCACCTTTCTCTTCATGTTCCCTGCCGCCTCGTTGGTGAAGGTGATGATGAGAAATGACGAGATATTCTTGGATATATCCTCCTTCAGCTTACGGGCGACGCTCTCCACCATTACCGTGGTCTTTCCGGAGCCTGCCCCCGCCGCACAGAGAAGGAAGGGATTTCTCGCATCAATAGCCTGTTTCTGCTGTTCGTTGAATACCGGCATTGTCATTCCTCCTCCTTATCCGATGATTCCAGCTTTCGCACCCTGCCCCCATCAAGTCTGGGGTCGATGGGACAGGCACCCTTGTTTCCGCAGTATTCGCAGGGGGATGTGGCTCCGCCCTGCAGGGGATTCGGGGTCGTGATCCCCGCAAACATTCTGCCCACCACATCACAGGCGGCGGACTTCCCTCTTTCCATGACATCCCTGAGCCCGTCCTCGCTCAGCACATTTATCAGATCCGTAGTGCTCTTTCTGGAGGGTATCTTCACAGGGGCGGCGGCCTGCTTTACCGCATCGTCATCAAGGTATATGCCCTTGGACTGCAGTGCCTTTTCAATGCTTGCCTCTATCTTTTCTATGTCCTCATCCCGGGCATCCGTAAGCACTTCCTTTACAGGCTGATACAGAGCACCCGCTATGATGTGATCGGGCATACCCTTCTCCACTGCTGCAAGGTATATGGGGAGCTGTATCTGCAGCCCCGCATCAAGAGCATCCCCGTGGACTTCCTTGTCATTTGACTTGAAGTCGTAGACCAGCACAGCCTTCCTGCCGTCGGAAAGCTCCACCGTGTCCACCCGGTCTATCTTGCCGCTTAAAAATATCTCCCTGCCGTCCTCAAGGGTCAGCGCCACTGCGGGGAAGTGCATGGGAGACTCGGATGACATACTGCCAAAGCCTATCTCCATTCCCACAGGTCTGAAATGAGGCTCCTTTGCAAGTGCTTTTGCCATGGTGTGAACGGCGGTGCGCACAGTCTGTATAAGCTCCTCACCCTGAAAGCGCCCCGATGTGTTCCTGCCGAGAGGACCGTCCTCCCATGCCCTTGTCTGCTCGGAGAAGATCGAATCCAGCAGCGCATCTGTGCTTTTATCCGAAAGTGCCGGCCACTCCGGGTGCCGTACCGCCTGCTCGAAGAACTGTCTGAGCACCTCGTGGGAGAAGGTGCCCTGTGAGTCCGCCTCGAAGGTAAAGTCCCTGCGCTGTCTGATACGCAGACCGTATGCAAGGAATGCCCAGTACAGGCAGGTGCCCGCCGTCTCTATCGCCGATACGGAAAGGCGGTTCTTGCCGTAGAGCAGCACCGCCAGATCCGCCGGGATCCCCTTCCCCCCTATCTTTACATGAAGTCCGTCAAGCACCGCACACATCCTGTCGTGCCATGCGCTGTCGTTGTAGAGATATGCCAGTGCCTCACGCCAGCTTCTGCTTTCGGGATCATCCTTTGTCAGGAAGGACTCCTGTTCATCCTTTGCGGCTCTGAGCATCACCGCCAGCCTTTCAAGGGCAAACTGGGGCACAAAGGGCAGCAGCTCATCATCAAGGAGACCTCCTCTGATGTTTTCCGGGTGCTGCTTCTTCACCAGCTCCTCCACATTCCTGTACACCTGTGAGGAGGAAAGCACCTTGCCGTTGGCCTGGGCAGCCGAGCAGGAGAACATGAGCCTTTCCGTGGCGCAGGCAATGGCCTGGTAGATATCCTGCTTTGCCCGTGCCGCCGCCTCACGGCGGGTCATGCCTATCCCCGGTGAGGGAGAGCCCTCCTCATCCGACGGCACAAGCCCTCCGCACTCGGAGGGAGTGAGCAGGGCGGAAGGCGCACCTGAGGGCTTGTCCTGGAGCCCTGCCGCCACAACAGCCCTTATGCCTGAGGAGAAGAACATATTGGGGCTGCTGATGATAACGGAATCAGCCACCTGGGGCAGAGACTTTATGGACTTTGCGCATATGGAGGATTCCAGCATTATGCAAAGCTCCTCAATGGAGAGATGATCGTTTGCCGCAAAGACCGCAAGCTGATCCAGCAGGTCGTTTACCGCTGTCCACACCTGACGGTCCCTGTCGGCAGTCTCCGGCATCCCGGCGTCGATAAGCTCCTGCTCCCGCTTCAAGAGACAATCATAGGCACCTGCTGCCATCATATGCTCAAATATGGCAGCGGCGGCATCACGGCCTGTGCAGCTTTTTGCGGAAAGACGCTTTTTCAGCTCCGAAAGGGGCTCCATTATGGCTTTCCTCAGAGCCTCCAGGCGCACGGTCTTCTCGTCGTCCCCCTTGAAGGGGCGGAGCCAGCGGCTGTGGTCTATACCGTACTGACGGGCATAGTTCTCCATGTCCATCATCTCATCCTCGGAAAGGCTGGTAAACTTGGATTTGATGAGTCTGAGCACCTCGCCCTGGCTGCATCCTGTGCGCAGGCACCTGAGAGTGGCAACAAAATACTGGGCATATTCGGACAGCAGCATTGACATACCGCTCCTGCGGGCATAGGGCACCCCTGCGGAGGAGAGTATCATGGGGAGCATTGCAGGAATGGTGGTATCATCGCAGACGGCTACCGCCATATCGTGCCAGGCTATGCCCTGCTTATGCCATTCTATCAGTGTCTGGGCGGTGTGAAGGCACTCCGCTGTGGTGTTGGGAGCATAGTAGACACTGACCCCGGACAGGTCGGGAACCTCCTTCTCCATGTCACCCAAGGCATAGATATTCCTTTCGATGTAGGCGACACCTGCATTCACACCCTGCTGCGGCGCACGGAAGCTCTCCGTCTGCACAGGGATCGGCGGATCCTGCTTTGCCATTCTCCTTGCAAAGCGGTCAACGGAGTTTGCCGCCTGTTCAAAGATATGGTCGTCAGCCCCGCCTGTCCTGCTGATAAGCCCCACAGTCACGGAGTTTACAAGGGGGTAGGCGGTGGTGATGAGCTGTGTAAGGCTCATGTTGATGTAATCAAAGCCGTATATTATAAGATCCATGCCCTGGAAGATATTGCTGCTTTCAAGGCGTTCAAGGGCGATGAGCCACTCCGAGTCCTTATCCGCATAGCCCATGTCCAGCACATTGCGGTATTCTCTCCACAAAAGGGCGATGTCATGGCATTTGTACACAGTGCTCTGCTTCATGCCTGCGGCGGCTTCTTCAAGGGTGTCACAGTCAAATCCGCCGTCGGTCAGGTCATCTATCTGGGAGGCGAGCTTTTCCGCCATGCTTATCTGATCCACATTCTCCTTGTAGAAGAGGAGCTTGCCCTTGTTTTTCAGCAGCAGCAGGCTCAGTATCATGTGCCGTCCGTCGGAGGATATGACCTTCTTGTCGGGAAAGCCCGCCCTCTCCTTTATCTCACGGATAAGGGACTTCTGGGAAAACACCTGTGTACCGATAAAGCCCCTCTCCTCCGATGCCTGCACCAGAGCCTGCTCCGTAGTCAGGGTAAAGCTCTCCGGCACAAGGATGAGTGGGCTTTCGGCTTTGCTCACAGCATCCACCATGCCCGGTATAAGTGAAGGGGCACGGCATACGCTTATCTTTATGGCTCCGTTCATATGATACTCCTTGTAAGCAGTGGGATCACAGTTTATTCCATGGTGCCATTATACCACTTTTATGCGGGGATTGCAAGTGAAATATGCAAAGCACCCCATGTTCCTTGACATTTTCGCCTGAAAATGGTATACTGGTTGCACTGACATCAACAGGATGTGTTTGATACTCGTTATCATAAGGATCGCCTTGAAAGGAAATACTATGTTTTCCATAAGAAGAATGAGCTGCAAGTGCAGACATGACGGGAGCTTCATATTCAATCACCCGGAGGGTCTGGATCACTATCTGATGCTCTATATCAGCACCGCCGCCCGCTTTAATATCTACACCGACCCACGCACCACTGCCCCGGGGACATTCATCCTCTACTCGCCGGGCGCCCCTGTGTGCTACGGTGCCTCCGGGAATGAATATATAAACGACTGGGTGTCATTTGAAACAAATGAGCTGATAGCCCCCCCGGGGATATTCAACATCCCGCTGGAAATAGGCGATTCCATTGATGCGGGAATGTATTTCAAGCTGCTGGGGGACTGCTATTTCCGGGGCGGGGATCCCATGACACAGAAGATGATAATCGACACCCTTATCAGCGACATCTCATGGGTATACTTTGAACGCACCAAGGGCATACCCCATTTCCGGCAGCTGCTTGAGCTGAGAGGCAGCATCTACGCTGAGCCCCAGAGGGACTGGTCGGTGGAAGAAATGGCAAAGATAGCCTGTGTCAGCGAATCCTATCTCTATACACTGTACAAGAGCGCATTCGGTGTAACCTGCAATGCGGATCTCATCAACAGCCGCACGGAACAGGCAAAGCACTACCTTGAATACACGGACATGGGCATAGAAGAGATAGCCTACGAATGCGGATACAAAAACCCCGTGCACTTCTCCCGCCAGTTCAAGCAGATGACAGGGCTCTCCCCCAAACAGTGGAGGGAAAAGAACAATATGATGTAATGCATGAAGGGCGGTTCAGATGCACAGATCAGTCTGCTGTCCTTCATGCGCTATCGGGAGCACGGCATATTGTGGATATTGCACATCACACCCGCCATATGAAGTTATTGATTTGACATATAATACAAATCTGTAGTTTTTCTTGTTTTCCTATTGACATAGTAGGATTTATCTGTTATAATCATATCATTCCGATAGGAAATGAGGGACAACAAATGACCCGTATATTCAACAGACTCCTTCGTATGAACTTTCGCTGCGGGCGAATGTCACGATGTATGTAGTACAGCACTGAGAATACAGTGCCTGAAACAGACCGCCTCACAAGGCGCATTTCATCAACATACATTACATATAAAGGAGAAACAGCTATGAGCAACTACAGATTTGAGACCCTGCAGCTTCATGTAGGTCAGGAAAGCCCCGATCCCGCCACCGATTCAAGAGCGGTGCCCATATATCAGACAACTTCCTACGTGTTCCACAACAGCGAGCACGCCGCAGCACGCTTCGGCCTTACGGATGCGGGCAACATCTACGGCAGGCTCACCAACTCCACACAGGACGTGCTTGAAAAGCGTGTTGCAGCCCTTGAAGGCGGTGTTGCAGCCCTTGCACTTGCATCAGGTGCAGCTGCCATCACCTACACCATTGAGGCTCTTGCCCGTCAGGGTGAGCACATCGTGGCACAGCAGACCATATACGGCGGCAGCTACAACCTTCTTGCACACACCCTTCCCCAGTACGGCATCGAGACCACATTCGTCGACATACACGACCTTGACGCTGTGAAGAATGCCATCCGCCCCGAGACAAAGGCTCTCTACATCGAGACCCTTGGCAACCCCAACAGCGACATCCCCGATATAGAGGCACTTGCACAACTTGCCCATTCCCACGGCATTCCCCTTGTGATAGACAACACCTTCGGCACCCCCTACCTCATCAGACCCATTGAATACGGTGCTGATATCGTGGTACACTCTGCCACAAAGTTTTTGGGCGGCCACGGCACCACTCTTGGCGGTGTCATCGTGGACTCCGGCAAGTTCCAGTGGACTCCCGAGAGATACCCCAACATAGCAGCCCCCAACCCCAGCTATCACGGTGTTTCCTTTACCGCAGCCGCAGACCCTGCCGCATTCGTGACATATATCCGTGCGATCCTGCTGCGTGACACGGGCGCTACCATATCCCCCTTCAATGCCTTCCTGCTGCTGCAGGGCGTGGAGACCCTCTCCCTGCGCCTTGACCGCCATGCAGAGAATACCGCAAAGGTAGTGGATTTCCTTTCAAAACATCCCCTTGTGGAGAAGGTAAATCACCCCTCTCTCCCGGATCATCCCCAGCACGCCCTGTACGAAAAGTACTTCAAGGGCAAAGGCGGCTCCATCTTCACCTTTGACATCAAGGGCGGCAGAGAAGAGGCATGGAAGTTCATAGATGCCCTTGAGATATTCTCTCTCCTTGCAAATGTAGCGGATGTGAAGTCCCTTGTGATACACCCCGCATCCACCACTCACTCACAGCTGAATGACCAGGAGCTGGCTGAGCAGGACATACATCAGAACACCATCCGCCTTTCCATTGGCACAGAACACATAGACGATATAATCGCAGACCTTGAAAAGGGTTTTGCAGCCGTAAAGTAACACACATCCTGCGGCAGCCGCAGAAATGAAAGGAGCTTTAATATGTCAAACATCTACAAAGGAACCCTGGGACTCATAGGAAACACACCCCTTGTGGAGCTTGTAAACACTGAAAAGGAGCTGGAGCTTTCCGCTACACTGCTTGCAAAGCTCGAATACTTCAACCCCGCCGGCAGTGTAAAGGACAGGATCGCCAAGGCTATGATCGAGGATGCTGAGGAGAGAGGTCTTCTGAAGGAGGGCTCTGTCATAATCGAGCCTACCTCCGGCAACACCGGCATAGGCCTTGCCTCCATAGCCGCTGCCAAGGGCTACCGCATCATCATCACCATGCCTGAGACCATGAGCGTGGAGCGCAGGAACATACTCAAGGCATACGGTGCGGAGCTTGTTCTTACAGACGGCTCCAAGGGCATGAAGGGTGCCATTGAAAAGGCAGATGAGCTTGCAAAGGAGATAGAGGGCAGCTTTATCCCCGGTCAGTTCATCAACCCAGCTAACCCCGCAATACATAAGGCAACAACAGGTCCTGAGATCTGGAACGACACCGACGGCAAAGTGGACATCTTCGTTGCAGGCGTAGGCACAGGCGGCACCCTCACAGGTGTAGGCGAATACCTGAAGGAAAAGAACCCCGATGTTAAGATAGTGGCTGTGGAGCCCTCCAACTCCCCTGTGCTCTCCAAGGGCACATCAGGCCCCCACAAGATCCAGGGCATAGGCGCAGGCTTTGTGCCCAAGGTGCTCAACACCGGCATATATGACGAGATCATCACCGTTTCAAACGAGGATGCCTTTGAGCGTGCAAAGCTGCTGCTGAGAAAGGAAGGCATTTCCGTGGGCATATCCTCCGGTGCGGCTCTCCATGCGGCTGCTGAGCTGGCAAAGCGCCCTGAGAACAAGGGCAAGGTAATAGTAGCCCTTCTCCCCGACAGCGGCGACAGATACTACTCCACTCCCCTTTTCACCGACTAAGGGCACAGCACAGACCATTCAGGAGGACATGGGATGAAGATATCCACAAAGGGAAGATATGCGCTCAGGTTCATGGTAGACCTTGCGACGTGTCCTCCCGGGCAGAAGGTATCCCTTAAGGACATTGCGTCACGGCAGGAGATAAGCATAAAGTATCTGGAGCAGATAGTCTCCGTGCTTACCAAGGCAGGGTATGTGACCAGCGTCCGGGGCAACAACGGCGGCTACACCCTTGCCCGCCCCCCGAAGGAATACACCGTGGGCATGATCCTGCGCCTGACTGAGGGGAGCCTTGCACCTGTCTCCTGCCTGGAGGGGGATGTGAACACCTGCCCCAGGGCTGAGACCTGTATCACCCTTGAGGTGTGGGAGAAGCTGAATGATGCCATCTCCGGCGTGGTAGACAATATCACCCTTGCGGATCTTGCAGAAAAGAACGAAGACAGCACGGATGCACTGATGTTCTGCATATGATGCACCACCCGTTCCTTTATGGAGCGGGCGTTTTTTTTGCCCTATGAATGTAGAAAAATTGTTAACTTTGCAAAAAACCCTTGTTAAAATCATATAAATATAGTATAATGTAACTATCCACAGCTTCATATGAGGTGAGATCTATGGCAAAATTCGATCAGGGCATGGAGAGCATGGCAGATACCTATACCTTTGAGACTGCCTCCCTTCTTGAACAGCTTGACGGCATACTCATGCAGACAGAGAACGAAAATGAATTCGGCGAGGACGAGATAAACGAGATATTCCGCATAATGCACACCATCAAGGGCTCCTCCGCCATGATGGGGCTTGACAATATGTCACACCTTGCCCATGCAGTAGAGGATATGTTCTACATCATCCGTGAGGACAAGCCCGTCATCAAGGACAAGCGGGAGCTTTTCGACATTGTGTTCAATGCATCGGATCTGCTCAAAGCCGAGCTTGACACCATAAGCGATGACACCCCTCCCACGGATATGACCTCCGCCATAGACAGGATAGAACGCTATGCCGCCGCCTTAAAGGGCGTGCAGAAGACGGCATCGGCACGGACGGAGCTTCCCCTTTCCGGGGAATTTGACCCCCAGGGCATGATAGAGGTACCGGATGATTCAGCCGACAGCGGCAGGATGACTGTCCGTGTCCGCTTTGAGGAGGGCACGGCTATGCCCACTCTGCGGGCTATGCTGGTGGTGCGCAATCTGGAGACACAGGTGACTAACATCACCACAGAGCCCTCCGACATCACCAATGACCCGGATGCAGAGGAGATACTCCTTTCAGAGGGACTTCTCATTGAATTTGACACCCCTGAGAACAAAACTGCAGTACTCAACGGCATAAAGGATAATATAAGCGTTGCCTCCGCTGCGGTGGTGGCAAAGGTAAAGAGCGTTCCCGCAAATACACTCACCACCATAAAGGTCACCTTTGAGCCTGACTGCCGCATGGAGAACCTGCGGGCATTGATGGTGGTGAACAACATCCGTGAATACTGCGAGATACTGGCTTATGAGCCCTCCGATATAGAGGACAACAGCCAAAGTGCCGCCCTTATTGCTGAGGACGGGTTCATAGTACATTTCAAGGCACGGGACTGCACCGATGACGACATACTTCGCACCATAGGTGAGACACCCTCCGTAAAGAGCGTTGACACTATCTACTCCCCTGCCTCTGCCGCTGCTGCCGCAGATGATGCAGGCAGTGCCAAGGAGCTTACACCTGCCCAGGCAAATGCTGCCGTAAAGCAGCAGTCCCATTCGGAGAAGAAGTCAAGCTCCCTCATCTCCGTGAAGCTGTCCAAGCTGGATGAGCTTTTAAACATGGTGGGCGAGATAGTCATAGCCGAGGCTATGGTCACTGCTAACCCCGACCTGAAGGGGCTGCGGCTGGACAACTTCCAGAAGGCAGCAAGACAGCTGAGAAAGCTCAATTCCGAGATGCAGGACATAGTCATGAGCATCCGCATGGTGCCCATATCCGGTGCATTCAGCAAGATGACACGCATCGTCCGTGATATGCGGGTGAAGCTGGGGAAGAATGCAGAGCTGGTACTTGAGGGCGAGGACACGGAGGTGGACAAGTCCATCATAGACAACTTAGGTGATCCCCTTATGCACATGGTGAGAAACTCCATGGATCACGGCATAGAGGACACGGAGGAGGAGCGCATCGCCGCAGGCAAGCCCGCTGTTGGCACCATAAAGCTCTCCGCCTACTCATCCTCCGGTGAGGTGGTCATCGTGGTGTCCGATGACGGAAAGGGAATGGATCCCCAGAAGCTCCTTGACAAGGCGGAGAAAAACGGCATACTCACAAAGCCCCGCTCCGAATACACCGACAAGGAGGCATACAACCTCATTATGCTCCCGGGCTTTTCCACCAACGAGACGGTGACGGAGTTCTCCGGCCGTGGAGTGGGCATGGACGTGGTAAAGCAGAACATAGAGAAGATGGGGGGCACGGTGTCCATAGACTCCCAGCTCGGCAGGGGCACCAGCTTCACGGTGAAGATACCCTTGTCCCTGTCCATCGTGGAGGGCATGGAGGTATCCGTGGGCAGATCCATATTCACCATTCCAATACCCTACATAACAGAGTCCTTCAAGCTGCAGCCCAGGCAGCTCCTAACCGATACCGACGGCCGTGAGATGGTCATGGTCAGGGGCGAGTGCTATCCCCTTGTGCGCCTTAACGAGTTCTACGAGCTGAAGGACGAGTGCTGCGGCATATTCGACGGCATAATCATCCTTGTGGAGACAGACGGCAAGAAGGCGTGCCTGCTGGCGGATGAGCTCATAGGCGAGCAGCAGGTGGTAATAAAGCCCTTCTCGCCGCTGCTGGCAGGGTTCGGGCTGAAGCAGTACGGGATGTCGGGCTGTTCCATTCTGGGTGACGGCTCCATCACTATCATACTTGACGTGGCAAATATCATTTCGGAGATATAGAGGCTTTAGCAGGTGATAACATGGATGCATTTGAAGAAGAGATATACGAGGATATAGCCGTTGCAGGCGGCAAGGTGCTGCTTTTTACCATTGATGACGTTGTCTACGGCATAGAGATACGCTACGTGGACGAGATCATCGGCATAGAGCAGATAACGGTAGTGCCCAAGATGCCCGCCTACATAAAGGGCGTTATCAACATAAGAGGGCAGGTAGTGCCCATAATCAGTGTCAGGACACGCTTCGGCAAGGAAGAGATACCCTACGACGAGCGCACCTGCATAGTGGTCTTGGAGCTTGACGACGGCAACAGGGCGGGCATAATCGTTGACCGTGTCCGTGAGGTGCTCACCGTGTCCGCAGCAAGTGTAACGGAGACACCGGATGTGAAGAGCGTCAATGCCGACCGCTACATCAAGCACATCATCGAGGACAGGGACGGCATAAAGCTGCTGCTTGACTGCAACAGGCTGTGTACTGAAAGGTAGGCGGTGATAATGTGCCAAAGCTTGAGGACAGGGATTTTGGGCGGCTGGTAGAATTTATCAGGAACGGCTACGGCATAAACCTTGATAAGAAGCGGATGCTGGTGGAGGGCAGGCTTTCATCGGAGCTGAGGAAAAAGGGCTACGAGGATTTTTCCTCCTACATTGACGATGCCCTTGCGGATCCCACGGGGCGGGAAACTGCCCGCATGGTCAACCGCCTTACCACCAACCACACCTTCTTTATGAGGGAGCCGGAGCACTTTGCGTTTATGAAGAACGTATTTCTGCCGGAGGTAGAGGAAAACGTCACCGACAGGGATCTGCGCATATGGAGCGCAGGCTGCTCCACAGGTCAGGAGCCATATACTATGGCTATGGTCATAGATGACTACTTCGGGGCCAAAAAGCACGCCTGGGATGCTACCATCCTTGCCACGGACATCGACACGGACTGCCTCACCGCCGCAAGAGAGGGCATATATGAGGCGCAGTCCCTTGAAAATCTTTCGGCGGAGTGGATAGACAGGTACTTCTGCCGTGTGGACGAGGAGCACTGGCGCATATGCGACAGGATACGCTCACAGGTGGTGTTCAGGCGGTTCAATCTCATGGATGAGATCGAGTACAAGAAGCCCTTTGACCTTATCTCATGCCGCAATGTGATGATCTATTTCGACAGTGATACAAAAAATGCTCTTGTGTCACGGTTTTACAGCTGTACAAAAGAGGGCGGCTATCTGTTCACAGGCCATGCGGAGAACGTCACATCCATGACGGGCTACCGCTATGTTCAGCCTGCGGTATTTGTCAGATAGCCCTCTGACGACCTTTGGAGGAGGATTCTGCCATGCTCAATATTCTTGCAGTGACCTCCTCGGGCAGGCTCATCGAACAGATCATGATGCTCGAAAAGGACAACCCCTACTTCTTCCACGATGTGCCGAACACGGAGCAGGGGCTGGGGTTCATCACCAGAAGGACACCTGCCGCCTGTATCATAGATGACACGGCAATTCGCACGGGCATAAGCTCGGCGGAGTTTCTGGCGGCTCTGGAGCTGCTGCGGGTGCCCGCCCTGCTTGTGGGTACATCCCTCATGTCAAGGACTGCCGCCGCTGCCAACGGATTTGATGCATACATCACCTTCGGCTTCCCCGATGACAAAGAGTTCCCCGCTGCCCTTAACGAACAGCTTAAAAGGCTGATAGTCCCTTACTGCACCGGAACTGCCGCCGACATTCCCGTGTACTCACAGGGGGGCGTGGAGGTCATCGCCATAGGCGCCTCCACAGGGGGCACAGATGCCATAGAGGCTGTTTTGCAGGCTCTTGACGAAAGCTGTCCCCCAGTTATCATCACACAGCATATGCCCCCGGGCTTTACCTCCATGTACGCAAAAAGGCTGGACAAGACCACTCCCCTCCGTGTGAGCGAGGCCTCAGACGGAATGTATATCGGCAGAGGACAGGCTGTGGTCGCCATGGGGGGCAGGCACATGGAGCTTCACAGGGACAGGGAGGGCTACTACGTCACAAGCCGCAGCGGCTGCAAGGTAAGCGGCCACTGCCCCTCGGTGGATGTGATGTTCCAGAGTGCCGCCCTGTGCGCAGGAAGTCACGCTGCGGGGGTGCTGCTCACGGGAATGGGCTATGACGGCGCCCACGGTATGCTGATGATGAAAAAGCGGGGAGCCTACACCATATGCCAGGACAAGGAAACATCCGCCGTGTTCGGTATGCCCATGGAAGCACAGAGGATAGGGGCTGCCTGTGATGTATTCCCCCTTGACGGCATAGGGGCTGCATTGCGGCAGAGGATGAGAGGAGATGTATTCTGATGGATGAGAAGGAGTATCTTTCTTTTGAGATTGAAGAGCAGAAATACGCCCTGGGCATAGACCGTGTCCGTGAGATAATCAACAGCGGGAATGACATCATCCCCGTGGCAGGGGCGGACAAGTCCACCCTCGGCATCATTCATCTCCGTGACGAGGTGATACCGGTGCTCGACCTGCGGGAGCGGTTCGGCCTTTCCCCCTTCAAGGAGCGCCCCACTGTAATTCTTGTGGAATACGAAGACGGCGCCATCGGCTTTGCCGCCGACAGGGTAAGCAGCGTGGAGAGCGCCTCCCCGGAGCTGATACGAAAGGCACCTGCCATCATCAACCCCAAAGGATACATTGCAGGGGTAGCCAAGTGCTGCGGACAGATAGTATTCATCCTCGACCCGGATGCCCTGCGGGAGGATTTCAAGGTAAACTAACCTCCGCCCTCTGACAACATCAAAAGCAGCTTTACCGTTGGTAAAGCCATCGGCTTTGCAGCAGACAGGGTAGCAAGAGCACCTCCCCGGAGCTGATACGAAAGGCACCTGCCATCATCAACCCCAAAGGGTACATCGCAGGGGTGGCGTTGCTGCAGGACAGATTGTCTTCATCCTCGACCCGGATGCCCTGCGGGAGGATTTCAAGGTGGAGTGAGCACTGCCCAGCTTTACCGCAGGTAAAGCTATCGGCTTTGCAGCAGACAGAGCAGCAGGAGCACCTCTCCGGAGCTGATACGAAAGGCACCTGCCATCATCAACCCCAAAGGATACATAGCAGGGGTGGCGTTGCTGCAGGGCAGATTGTCTTCATCCTCGACCCGGATGCCATGAGAGAGGACTTCAAGGTGGAGTGAGCACTGACATCTCCCACCACTAATGGCTCTGTTTGAGAGATAATGCACCCCTCTGAGGTTAGCTCGGTACTCATATAGAAGTTTTTCGCCCCGAAGCATTTAAAATTACTCCGGGGCTTTTTTGTATGCTCATTAAGATAGATCGGGATTTCATTACATATATGTTTTGAAATCAATATACCGGGTAAGATAATTCTCGGTCTTATCAAGAAATGCACCGATCGCCTTTTGGTCTGACCCCAGTTCCTTTAAGTGAATGAGCTTGTTATACCAAAGCGGCTTTAAGCACCTGTAGATCATCAAAGCCGATACCTTTTCCCGATCCGAGAAATGATAATGCTCCCTTGAGACCTTTAGCATCTCACATATCATACCGATCTCTTTTTCAAAATCGGTATCAAAGTTCTCACGCATAAGATAATTCAGAAAGACATCTTTTCCGCACAGGTTAAAATCGCAGACTCCGACAAATCTGCCGTCTTTATCAATTAGAAGATTGCTTGGATTAAGGTCTGCCTGAAAAACTGATGTTGGCAGTTCATGATATACGCTCTCCAGCTTGCTTCGGTTTTCTGTCCACAGTTTCCATA
>OCTW011607266.1_pt1 | contig 85917 bp, 73 predicted proteins | sample 1539671 | NCBI WGS metagenome assembly OCTW01 (sample SAMN02144230, study PRJEB22623) | gut metagenome | biome: sheep rumen | host: Ovis aries | place: New Zealand | reverse complement strand
CGCCGGAAAAGCGGCCGGAAGCGGGGCTTCTCGGGATCCGGAAAGCGCTGGGACTGTTCGCGAATCTGCGCCCGGCTGTTCTATATCCGGAGCTGAAGGGAGCCTGCCCTCTGAAGGAATCGGTGATCCGGGACGGCTTCGACCTCATGATGGTGAGGGAACTGACCGGCGGCCTGTACTTCGGAAAACGTTACACGAAGGACGTAAACGGCGTCCGCACGGCGGTGGATACGCTTTCCTACAACGAGGAGGAGATCCGCCGCGTGGCGGAGCGGGCCTTCGGGATCGCGGAGAAGCGGAGACATCATCTGACGCTGGTTGACAAGGCCAATGTGCTGGATTCGTCGAGACTGTGGCGTGACGTTGTGACGGACACGGCGGCTTCCCACCCGGACGTCCGTTTCGACTGGATGCTGGTGGACAACTGCGCGATGCAGCTTGTGAAGAATCCGGGTCAGTTCGACGTGCTTCTGACGGAGAATATGTTCGGCGACATCCTGTCCGACGAGGCCAGCATGATCGCCGGCTCCATCGGGATGCTGCCCTCCGCCTCGCTGAACGGGACGGGTTTCGGCCTCTACGAGCCGTCGGGCGGTTCCGCTCCGGATATCGCCGGCAAAGGGATCGCCAACCCTCTGGCGACGATTCTGTCCGCGGCGATGCTGCTCCGGTACAGCCTGAACCTTGACCGGGAAGCGGACGCCGTCGAGCGGGCCGTCCGGCGGGTGCTGGCTGACGGATACCGGACCGCCGACATCATGAGCGATGGGTGTACGCAGACGGATACCGCCGGGATGGGTGACCGGGTTCTGGAGCGCATGGAGCTCTGAGGCGCGGTCCGAACATACCCGGAGTCCCGGATGGCTTTGCCGATCTCTCCGCGTTTCGCTGACCGGAGATACCGGCGCAGAGAAAAGCCGAAGAACAGGCCGCAAAACGGATGGGCGGCAGATGCCGCCTGCGGCAGGAAGAATCCGGATACCGCAAAGGAGAAGACAGCTATGAGAAGTGATACAGTCAGAAAAGGACTTCAGCAGGCACCGCACCGTTCCCTCTGGAACGCGCTGGGCGTCACGAAGGAGGAGATGGAAAAGCCGCTGGTCGCGGTTGTCAGTTCATGGAACGAAATCGTTCCGGGCCATATGAACCTCGACAAGATCGCCGAGGCGGTGAAGCTCGGTGTCGCCGAGGCCGGCGGATTCCCTGTCGTGATTCCGGCGATCGCCGTCTGCGACGGCATTGCCATGGGACACACCGGAATGAAGTATTCCCTGGTGACAAGAGATCTGATCGCCGACTCCACGGAATCGATGATCATGGCTCATCAGTTCGACGCGATGGTCTGCATCCCGAACTGCGACAAGAACGTGCCGGGTCTTCTGATGGCGGCCGCGCGTCTCAATATTCCCACCGTGTTCGTGAGCGGCGGACCGATGCTTGCCGGTCATGTAGGCGGAAAGCGCACCTCGCTTTCCAGCATTTTCGAAGCGGTGGGCCGCCGTCAGGCCGGTACGCTTGACGAAGCGGGACTTGAGGAATATGAGGAGTACGGGTGCCCCACCTGCGGTTCCTGCTCCGGCATGTACACCGCCAACAGCATGAACTGCCTCACGGAGGCCATCGGGATGGGGCTCCGGGGCAACGGCACGATTCCGGCCGTCTACTCGGCCCGCTTAAGACTCGCGAAGCACGCCGGCAATCAGGTTATGGAAATGCTGCGCCGGAACATCCGTCCCCGTGACATCATCACGGAGGCGTCGATCCGGAACGCACTGACCGTGGATATGGCGCTCGGATGTTCCACGAACACGATGCTCCATCTTCCGGCCATCGCGCATGAGATCGGCATGAACCTCGACATGCGGATGGCGAACGAGTACTCGGCCCGGACTCCGAACCTCTGCCATCTGGCGCCCGCCGGTCACACCTATATGGAGCAGCTGAACGAGGCCGGCGGCGTTTACGCCGTCATGCACGAGCTGGCGAAGAAGAATCTTCTCAATCTGAACTGCATGACCGTCACGGGCCGCACCGTCGGGGAAAACATCGAGCACGCCGAGAACCGTGACCCGGAGGTGATCCGTCCGATTGATCACCCGTACTCGGAAACCGGCGGACTCGCGGTCCTCTCCGGCAACATCGCGCCGGAAGGCGGCGTGGTGAAGCAGAGCGCGGTTGCACCGGAGATGCTGGTCCATGAGGGACCCGCCCGCGTCTTCGACTGCGAGGACGACGCGATCCGCGCGATCCTCGGCGGTCAGATCCGCAAGGGCGACGTCGTGGTCATCCGTTACGAAGGTCCCAAGGGCGGTCCGGGCATGCGCGAGATGCTGAATCCGACTTCCGCCATCGCGGGAATGGGTCTCGGATCGACGGTCGCACTGATCACGGACGGCCGTTTCAGCGGCGCCTCCCGCGGCGCTTCCATCGGCCATATTTCACCGGAAGCGGCTGTCGGCGGCCCCATCGCCCTGATCGAGGAGGGAGACATCATCGAGATCAATATTCCGGAGAAGACGATTCACCTCCGTGTTTCCGATGAGGAGCTCGCAAAGCGGAAGGCCGCGTGGAAGCCGAGAGAACCGAAGATTACAACCGGTTATCTCGCGCGTTACGCGGCGATGGTCACATCCGGAAGCCGCGGCGCAGTGCTCGAGGTTCCGAAGCGCTGACCGGACGGAGCGTGCCCGCCGCGAAGAACGGCGGGCGCCTTTACAAAGCACGCTGATTCGGAAAGGAGAGAAGCGTCATGCAGCTGACTGGAGCACAGATCGTCATCGAATGCCTGAAAGAGCAGGGCGTGGACACCGTCTTCGGCTACCCGGGCGGCACGATTCTGAATATTTATGACGAACTTTACAAGCACAGATCTGAAATCCGCCATATCCTGACCTCTCACGAGCAGGGCGCGGCCCACGCGGCAGACGGATACGCACGTGCCACCGGCCGCGTCGGCGTGGTGATGGCCACATCCGGTCCCGGCGCCACCAATCTCGTCACCGGAATCGCCACCGCCTACATGGACTCGATTCCCGTCGTGGCGTTCACCTGCAACGTGGGGGTCTCCCTTCTGGGCAAGGACAGCTTTCAGGAGGTGGATATTGCCGGCATCACGATGCCGGTGACAAAGTACAGCACCATCGTCCGCGATGTGACGCAGCTGGCCGACACCGTGCGGCGCGCGTTCCGGATCGCGAAGAGCGGCCGGCCCGGCCCGGTGCTGATTGACATCACCAAGGACGTCACGGCCGCGTCCGCGGAGTACACGCCGGAAAAGCCGCTTCCCGTTCCGGTGAAGACCGATACGATTCGCGAGGAGGACCTGCGCAGAGCGGCAGAGATGATCGAAGACGCGAAGCGGCCGGTCATCTTTGTAGGCGGAGGCGCCGTTCTGTCCGGCGCGTCCGATGAAGTCAGGGAACTCGCGCACCGGATCGACGCTCCGGTTACGGATACGCTGATGGGCAAAGGCGCCTTTCCCGGCACGGATCCTCTCTATATGGGCATGCTGGGAATGCACGGAACCAAGACAGCCAACAACGCGGTGCACCGCTGCGATCTGCTGATCACGCTTGGAAGCCGTTTCTCGGACCGGGATACAGGCAAGACGGACATGTTCGCGCATCAGGCGAAGATTCTCCAGATGGACATCGACGAAGCGGAGATCAACAAGAATGTCCTCGTGGACCAGACGGTGGTCGGCGACCTGAAGGCCTCTCTCCGGAGGCTCCTTCCTCTTGTGAAGGAGCAGCGTCATCCCGAGTGGATCCGCGATGTGAAGGCCTACGCGGAAGCTCATCCTCTCCGCTACGAGTATCCGCGGCTCACGGGGCCGTACATCATCCGCCGGCTCTGGGAACTGACCGGCGGGGACGCGATCATCTCGACGGATGTGGGCCAGCATCAGATGTGGACCGCACAGTACTTCACCTTCACGGCTCCGCGGACCTTCCTTACCTCGGGAGGGCTCGGCACGATGGGCTACGGGCTCGGCGCCGCAATGGGCGCGAAGGCGGCTTTTCCTGACCGGACCGTCGTCAACATCGGAGGGGACGGCTGTTTCAGGATGAACATGAATGAGGTGATCTCCGCGGTCCGCAACGGACTCAACGTGATTGAAATCGTGATGAACAACCAGGTGCTCGGCATGGTCCGCCAGTGGCAGCACCTGTTCTACGGCGAGCGCTACTCGAGCACCGTGCTCACGGACGGATGCGATTTCGTGAAGATCGCGGAAGGGATGGGCGCGCTGGGGCTTCGGCTCACGAAGCCGGAGGATGTGGACCGGGTGCTCACGGAGGCGCTTCATGCCGGCCGGCCGGTCGTCATCGACGCGCGGATCGATAAGGACGATATGGTGTTTCCGATGGCTCCGGCGGGAAAGCCGATCGAACAGGCGTTCGATCAGGATGACGTCAGACTCTGAACCGTCAGACAGGATGAATCAAACGAAGCGAAGGAGGGTGCTTCCCATGTACACATACAGATGTCTCAACAACATTTCCACTGTCGGCCTCGAGCACTTCAGCGATGCGTACCGTCAGGTGCCAGAGAATGAGAGCTCCGACGCCGTACTGGTCCGCTCGGCCAATATGAAGGACATGTCATTCGATCCGTCGCTGGCCGCCATCGCGCGGGCCGGAGCGGGCGTGAACAACATCCCGGTTGAGGAGTGCGCGAAAAAAGGCATCGTCGTCTTCAACACGCCGGGCGCCAACGCCAACGGCGTCAAGGAGCTGGTGATCGCGGGCATGCTGCTCGCCTCCCGCGACATCGTCGGCGGCATCAGCTGGCTGAAGAGCCAGGAACCGTCCGACGCGCTGCCGAAACTGGTGGAGAAGCAGAAGAAGCAGTTCGCCGGAACGGAAATTGCGGGCAAAAAGCTCGGCATCATCGGACTGGGCGCCATCGGCGTGATGGTGGCGAACGCGGCCGAGTCTCTCGGCATGAAGGTATACGGCTACGATCCCTATCTGAGCCTGAAGGCGGCGTGGAATCTCACCAGCAGCATCACGTACGTGAAAGACGTCGCCGATATCTACCGGGGCTGCGACTTCATCACCATCCATGTTCCGCTGAACGGCAGCACCAAGGGCATGATCAACGAAGCCGCCTTCGCGGAGATGAAGGACGGTGTCGTACTCCTCAATTTCGCCCGGGACACGCTGGTGGAGGAAGCCGCTCTGACCGCGGCGCTTGAGAGCGGGAAAGTGAAGAAATATGTGACAGATTTCGAGACCCCGGCTGTGCTCAAGGCTCCGAACACCATCGTCACGCCGCATCTCGGCGCGTCCACACAGGAGGCTGAGGACAACTGCGCGGTGATGGCGGTCAGTGAGCTGCGCGACTATCTGGAGAACGGCAACATCAAAAACTCCGTGAACTACCCGGCCTGTGATCAGGGCGTGTGCACCGCGGAGGGCCGGATCGGCATCAACCACCTGAACCGGCCGAATATGCTGGCTCAGTTCATGTCCGAGCTGGGCGGCGCTGGTGTCAATGTCGCGAACATTCAGAACGCGAGCCGCGGCGAGTACGCCTATACGCTGATAGACACCGATTCGAAGGTGACAAAGGATATCACGGACCGGATCGCCGCGAAGGAAGGCGTGCTTCGTGTCCGGGTGATCCGCTGACGCAGCTCTGACCCGTCGGGGAGGAAGGAGGAGCAAAGGCATGGCAGACAAGGCGTACGGCTATATGGACTGGGCCGCCATCGAGGGACTTGTGTACTCGGAGGAGGCGCATCCGAGACGGATTTTGGCGCCGCGGAAGGTCAGTGAGGGCATCCTGTACCAGTGCTACCTTCCGGGAGCGGCGAAGGTACGTCTGCATGATCTGACCAGCGGTCAGACCCATCATATGGCAATGGAGGACGAAACGGGTTATTTTGCCTGCGTGGTTCCGGGAAAAGCGCCGGCGCCGCACACGTTCATCGCAGACGGATCCGAGGCAGGCGATCCCTATGCCTTCGATTCCTTCCTGACACCGGAGACCGAGAGCCGGTTTACGGCGGGAATTGACAACCGTCTCGGCAGAACGCTGGGCGCTCATCCCGCAGAGGCGGAGGGACAGCGGGGCGTCCGTTTCGCGCTGTGGGCTCCGGGAGCACTTCGCGTCAGCGTAGTGGGACCATTCTGCCACTGGGACGGCCGGCAGTATCCGATGGAACTGCATGAGGAGTCCGGAATCTTCGAGCTGTTTATCCCGGGACTTGCGGCCGGAGCGGTTTACCGCTACGAGCTGAAGCTGAAGAACGGACTTGTCTATACAAGGCCGGATCCCTGCGGCAGCGAGCAGATGATCGGAGAGGACCCCTGCTCCGTGGTCGCGGATCCTGCCTACGAATGGAGCGATCAGCGGTATATGGCGGAGCGGACCGGAGCTGCGGCATCCGCCTCCCGGCCCGTCGCGATCCTTGAATGCTCTCTCGCCGACTGGAAAAAGCGCTCTGACAGGCCGGAGGAGGAGACCTACCGGACACTCGCGGACCGGATCGCCGCATACGCAAAGGATCTCGGTTATACTCATATTGAACTCAAACCCGTGATGGAGTACGCGGATGATTCGTCGGAAGGCTACCACACGACCGGCTATTTCGCTCCGACCCGGCGGTTCGGGCATCCGGCTGACTTCAAGTATTTCGTCGACGTCATGCACCGGGCCGGCATCGGGGTGATCCTGGACTGGACGCCGGCTCAGTTTTCGCCCGATACGCGTTATCTGGCATCTTTCGACGGCACCTGCCTCTATGAGCATCTGGATCCCCGTCAGGGCGTCCACCCCATCTGGGGAACGAAGCTTTTCAACTACGGACGGCCGGAAGTGCGCAGCTTCCTGATGTCAAGCGCGGATCTCTGGATGCGTGAGTACCATGCGGACGGCCTCAGGCTGGACGGATGCTCCACGATGCTCCGTCTCGACTACGCCCGCGGCGACCGCTGGGTCGCCAACCTTTACGGCTCATGGGAAAATCTGGACGGCATCGAGTTCCTGCGCCGCTTAGGCGACCGCTTTCACCGTTCTTTCCCGGGCGGACTGCTCATCATGGCGGAGGATGTGGACTGGCCGGACGTGACGGCTCCGACCGAGGACAACGGACTCGGCTTCGATTACAAGTGGAATCTGCACTTCACACAGGATATGCTGCATTACCTGTCACTGGACGAAGAGGGACGGAGAAACGAGTACGCCTCTCTTACGAACGGCATGTTGCACCACTATCTCGACCGATTCATTCTCAGCCTGTCACGCGGCATCGGCCCGTTTGACCGTGATCAGTTTCTCGCTTCGGTGAACGGAGACGAGACTTCGAAGGCCGCTCTTGTCCGCGCCGCGTACGCTTTCCTGATCATGCATCCGGGGAAAAAGCTGCTGACGGACGGCGAAGGCTGGTCGGATGCATTTCTCAGAGAGCTGCTTGCCATGTACCGCACCCAGCCGGCTCTGTCTGTCCATGATTATGACGAAAGCGGGTTTGAATGGATCAACACGATGGACAGCGGACACATCACGATATCCTTCGTCCGCAGGGGAAATGCGCCGGGCAGCCTTCTGCTTGCCGTCTGCAATTTCTCGGACGAATCCTATGAGGCATACCGCGTCGGCGTACCGCTGTCCGGACGCTACAGGGAGATTCTGAACAGTGACAGCCGGGCCTTCGGAGGATCCGGCATGACCAACCCCAGGATCCGCGCGACGAGAAAGATCAGCTGTGACGAAAGAGAATCGTCGCTGACATTCCGGATCGCGGCACGGTCCGTGGCGGTGTTCCAATATCAGGAGAAAAAGTGAGAAGAAGAACGGTACGCATCGCGGCCTTCGGACTGGCGGCGTCACTTGCGCTTACCGCGCTGACCGGCTGCACGAAGCACGCGACAAAAAGCAGGAAATCGGAATCCGGCGCCGCCGACATCACCCTGACGAAGGAGTGTTACGGTCTGGTTCTTTCGAGCGACGCCTCGGCCTATGATGATCTGGTCGCTCAGGGATTCTCGGATACGATGAAGGAAGCGGGACGGAAGGCGAAAATCAGGAGACCCAAGGGAGGAACGGTCGCAGAGCAGCAGAAATACGTGAAGGAACTGACCGAAGAAAAGGTATCCAGCATTGCGATCTCGCCGAACGATGCCGACGCGCTGAAGGAAGCACTGGATGAGGCGATGGGAAACGGAATCGACGTGTGCACTTTCGGTCAGTCCGGCACGCCGGAGAGCCGGGAACTCATGATCAGCCCAGTCGGATCGGACGCGATCGCGAAGACGCTGATGGAGTCTGTTCTCGACATCTCGGGAGGAAGCGGAGAATGGGCGATCCTGTCGGGTTCCTCTGTCTCCGCACTGGACAATCTCTGGATCGACAAAATGAAGAAGGAGATGAAGGACGACGCGTACAGCAGCCTGGAGCTGCTGGAAATCGCCTACGGGAACGATCAGTTTCAGACATCCTATGACCAGACGAAGGCTCTTCTCCAGAATTATCCTGATCTCAAGGTGATCTGCGCGCCGACTACGGCGGGAATGAAAGCGGCGGCCAAGGCGATCCGCGATGCGAAATCCGGCGTCCGCCTGACCGGCCTCGGTCTTCCGTCGGAGATGGCGGACTACGTCGGAGAAGACGGGATCTGCCCCTATTTCTTTCTCTGGAACCCTGTGGATCTCGGTTCGCTGACCGCCTATGTGTCGATCGCCCTTCACGGGGATCAGATTACGGGAGAGCTGGGCGAGCAGTTCAAGGCCGGCGGACTCGGAACCTTTACGGTGACGAAGGCGGATGATGACGGTACCGAGGTCGTTCTCGGCGCACCTTACCGGTTCGATTCCAACAACATCACACAATGGTCAAAAAAGCTCTGATCCGTTTGAAAAGGAGGGACTGTCATGCAGCATGAGGAAACGCTGAAAAAAGTCAGGAATGTGACACTTGTCACAGCGCTTGTCTGCCTCGCGTTCGGCATCACGCTGATCGGTTTCGAAGCGCCGTTCCGCGCGGTCATCGGATATGTGATGGCCATCGCCGCGCTGGCCCTGGGCGTGGTTCGGCTGATCCGCTATCTGCGTCACAGAAAGGAGCAGCTGCTGGCGACGGATCTCTTTGCGTTCTGCGTGTTTCTTACGCTTGGTCTGCTCTGCGCCGTCTTCCACGACCGTGTGATGGACTATGTGATGATCATCATCGGCGCGCTGCTTTTCGCCGGAGGACTGATCAAGATCCAGAACGCCATCGACATGAAATTTTTCGGCTATCTGGAATGGTGGATCAGCCTGATTCCCGGACTGGTTTCCATTCTGTTTGCCATCGTCGTGATCTGGAAGCCGTCCGTTCCGCTGATCGAGGTCAACTCGCTGCTGGCCGGCGTGTTCCTGATCTACGATGGGGCCGCCTCGCTGGCCGGATTGATTCTGGCGCACCGCGTGTTCGCGAGGATCCGGAAAGGGCAGAGTCCCAATCCCGAACGGAAGCGTAGCGAACCTGAGGCAATGGAGAATCAGCCGATGACGGAGACCAGAACGGACGACGCGGCGGCTTCAGCCGTGACCGGAGAGGCTTCCGCGGCCACCTCTGCGGCTGAAAACGGCCCGGCACCGGAACCGGATGCGCCGGCCTCTCCGGCCGGTTCCTTTGACGGCATGCAGGCTGCGACCGATCCGGCCGCGAAACAGCCGGAGCCGGCGGACATGGCTTCCGGAGAGACGGCCGCGCAGACTGCCGACGCCCCCGCTGAGGCGGAAGGCGCCGTCCCGGACGCGGAGTGCGAGCCGGTTCCGTCGGACCCATTCGATGCGCGCGACAGCGGACGCGGCGATGCCGTCGAAACGGAGAACATCGGACGCGACGTGGATGATGAAACGTAACAGCAGGATTTGACACTGATAAACCGTTTTTGTAACAGAAGGAGACATCATGGCAGACAACTGCAATCACAACTGCGGAAGCTGCAGCCAGAACTGCAGCGACCGCGATCCGAAGAGCTTCCTTGAAAAACCTCACGACGGCACGAAGATCCGGAAGGTGATCGGCGTCGTCAGCGGAAAGGGCGGAGTCGGCAAGTCGATGGTGACGTCGCTGCTGGCCGCCGCTGCCGTCCGGGCAGGAAAAACCGCCGGCATCCTCGACGCGGATATCACCGGCCCGTCGATTCCCCATATGTTCGGCATCGAGGATGAGCAGATCATCGGCTCGGAAAGCGGGCTGGTTCCGGCCACGACACGCACCGGCATCCGCGCGATGTCCATCAATCTGCTGCTTCCGGACCGCGGCGATCCGGTGATCTGGAGAGGTCCGGTGATCGCCGGCGCGGTGAAGCAGTTCTGGACGGACGTGCTCTGGGGCGATCTCGATGTGCTGCTTGTCGATATGCCGCCCGGCACCGGAGACGTGCCTCTGACCGTATTCCAGTCTCTGCCGGTGGACGGTATCGTGATCGTCACCTCGCCTCAGGAACTCGTCTCAATGATTGTCGGCAAGGCGGTCAGGATGGCGGAGACGATGAAGATACCGATTCTCGGCCTTGTCGGGAATATGAGCTATCTGAACTGCCCGGACTGCGGAAAGAAGATCTTCCCGTTCGGGGAAAGCAGGACGGAAGAAACCGCTGAAAAGTTCGGGATCAGCCGGACGGCCACGCTTCCGATCCTTCCTGATCTGGCCCGTCTCTGCGATCAGGGCCGTATCGAGGACGCGCCGGAGAGCGTGACGGACGAAGTGTACCGGGTGCTGGCGGGAGAATAAAAGCCGGCCGGTGGCCGGACTGCGCCCGTTTTTCCCGAAAGGACGTTACAGCGGTCAGTCCGGCCGCCGGTTCTGTGTTCCGAAATAAGAACATAAATTCCCGATTTTTTTCAAAAAGACACTTGCCTTTCATTTCGATTCATGTATAATAAACGAGTGGTTGCCGATGTGGCTCAGTTGGTAGAGCAACGCATTCGTAATGCGTAGGTCGTCAGTTCGAGTCTGACCATCGGCTTGCAGACAGAGCGGAAGTTCCGGATACGGAACTTCCGCTTTTTTGTTTTGTCCGCTAATTCGCCGGCACGGATGACGGCTGTTTTCCGCGCCCGTCCCGAAAAAAAGAAGCGTCCGCCGTCATCTTTCTGTGCATCTTACTGCAAACGAATTGACTGCAAGGCATACATTTTGTAATATATATACATGAACCGGAATTCCACTGAAAGGCGGTGGTATAGAATGATCATCGGAAGCAGCATTCCCCGCGTGGACGCCCATGACAAGGCGACAGGGAGAACGAAGTACACGGATGACCTCTGCGACAGAAGCGCCCTCATCGTGAAAATCGTTCACGCCACGATCGCCCATGGCTATGTGAAGGCGGTCGATACGTCGGAGGCGGAGCAGGTGCCCGGCGTCGTCCGCATCCTGACCTGCTTCGACGTGCCCGACATTCCTTTCCCGACCGCGGGCCATCCCTGGTCCACGGATCCTTCTCATCAGGATGTGCGGGACAGGCATCTGCTGACGAAGCATGTCCGCTACTACGGCGACGACGTGGCGGCGGTCATCGCGGAGGATGAAGTCAGCGCCGTGCGGGCCGCCCGGGCCGTAAAGGTCACCTATGAGGAGCTTCCCTTCGTTCTCGACGCGCAGGAAGCGATGAAGGACGGCGCGCCGCAGCTTCACAGCGCGTACCCTCACAACGTTCTCGCCCACACGGACCTTCATATCGGTCATTACGAGGAAGCGATCCGCGAACCCGGTCTCGTGAAGGTCGAGGGATGGTACGATACGCCCACGGTACAGCACTGCCACATCGAGAATGCAATCTGCTTCGCCTATGAGGAGAACGACCGTCTCGTCGTTGTCACGTCCACCCAGATTCCGCATATTGTCCGCCGCGTGGTGGGCCAGGCTCTCGGGATCCCCTGGGGTCGCGTGCGGGTCATCAAGCCGTACATCGGCGGCGGATTCGGCGACAAGCAGGACGTGCTGTACGAGCCGCTCTGCGCATGGCTCTCAACGAAGGTCGGAGGACGGCTGGTGAAGCTGGAGTGCACCCGCGAGGAGACCTTCCGCAACTGCCGTGTACGCCACGCGATTCGCAGCCATATCATCTCGTGGGTGAGGCCGGACGGCACCATGGTGGCGCGGAAGCTGGAATGCTGGTCGAATCAGGGCGCCTACGCCTCCCACGGCCATGCCATCGCCGCCAAGGGAATGGGCGCGTTTCCGAAGCTCTATCCCTGTGATAACGTGGAATGCGACGCCTGGACCGTCTTTACGAATATTCAGCCCGGCGGGGCGATGCGGTCCTACGGCATGGCTCAGGCCGGCTTCGCCATCGCGGCCCATTCAGATGACATCTGCATGAAGCTGCATCTCGATCCGGTTGCATTCAACAGAAAGACGCTGATGCCGAAGGGGTACAGGGATCCGTTCTTCGGGGCGGAGCAGTACTTCGACACGTTTAATCAGTGTCTCGACAAAGGCGCGAAATGGATCGGCTACGACAGAAAGTACGCGGCCTATCAGCACCAGACCGGTCCGGTCCGCCGCGGCATCGGCGTCGCGCCGTTCTGGTACAACACCGGAGTCTGGCCGATCTCACTGGAGTCTTCCTCCTGCCGGATGGTCGTCAATCAGGACGGCTCCGTCCAGGTGCAGGTGGGAGAGACGGAAATCGGGCAGGGCGCTGACACCGCCTTTGCGCAGATGGCGGCCGAGACGCTGGGCGTACCCGTCCATGATGTCCATGTCGTCTCGGTGCAGGACACGGACGTAACCCCCTTCGGAACCGGAGCCTATGCCTCGCGGCAGACCTATATCGCCGGCATGTCGATCCGGGGCTGCGCGGAGGACCTGAAGGACAGGATCCTGCAGACTGCCTACCGCTACACGCGGATGCAGCCTTATCTGATGGACATCGAGAACGGGAACATCGTCCGGACGACGGACGGGCGGGTTCTGATGACGCTCGCCGATCTCGCCCAGACCGCCCTCTACGACCGCGACAATTCGGTCCATCTCACCATGGAGAAGACGACGCAGATCAAGTCCAACGCCTACAGCTTCGGCGTCTGCTTTGCCGAGGTGGAGGTGGACATCCCGATGTGCCGGGTCAAAATTCTCAACATCATCAATGTGCATGACTGCGGCAGGCTGATCAATCCGCAGCTGGCATCGGCCCAGGTGGAGGGCGGCATGAGCATGGGCATCGGCTATGCGCTCTCGGAGAAGATGCTCTATGACCCGAAGACAGGAAAGCTTCTGAACGGAAACCTGCTGGATTACAAGCTTTCCACCTTCATGGATCATCCGCATCTCGAGGCGCAGTTCGTGGAGAACCCGGAACCTACCTCCGCGTACGGGACAAAAGCGCTCGGAGAGCCTCCGGTGATCCCGGTCGCGCCGGCGATCCGTTCCGCGATCCGCCAGGCCACCGGCGTACCTCTCTACGAGCTGCCGATGGATCCGCACCAGCTGTACAGACGGTTCTGTGAAGAAGGACTGATCGGAAAGAGGGAATGAGCTATGTTTGATATCAGCGCGCTCTATGAGGCACAGTCAATCGCGCAGGCAGTCCGGCTTCTTGAGGAGCATCCGCAGGCGCATGTGATCGCGGGCGGTTCGGACGTCCTGATCAAAATCCGCAGCGGCCGGATGGCCGGCGCGGAGCTGGTCAGCATCTACGGGATCGACGAGCTGCGCGGCGTGACGAAGGAGGAGGACGGCACGATCCGGATCGGATCGCTGACTTCGTTCTCCCATATCCATGACGATCCGGTCATCCGGAAGCATCTGGCCGTGCTCAGCGAGGCCGTCAACATGGTCGGCGGTCCCCAGATCCGGGCGATCGGCACCATCGGCGGCAACACCTGCAACGGCGTAACGTCCGCGGACTCCGCGTCCACGCTGTTCGCCTATGACGCGGTGCTCGAGCTCACCGGCCCGGAGGGGACGCGCACGCTGCCGATCAGCGAGTTCTATCTCGGACCGGGCCGTGTGGCGCTGAAGCCGGCCGAAATCGAGACGGCGGTCCTGATTCCGAAGAAATCCTATTCCGGCTACAAGGGCTGCTACATCAAGTACGGCATGCGGAACGCGATGGAGATCGCCACAACCGGCTGTTCGGTGAACGTGAAGCTGTCACAGGACAAACGGACGATCCGTGACATACGGATCGGCTACGGTGTCGCGGCGCCGACGCCGATCCGCGCGCGTACGGCGGAGCGTGAGATCTGCGGCCGGCCTGTATCCGCCGAAACGAGGTCGCTTCTGGGCGAGACGGTGCTCAGGGACGTCACGCCGCGTGACAGCTGGCGCGCCTCGAAGGATTTCCGCCTGCATCTTTGCAGCACGCTGGCCATACGGGCCTTTACGGAAGCGGTCAGACGTTCGGGAGGTGAGATCGATGACTGAGGACAACAGACAGTACAAGCTTGTCACCTGCACGATCAACGGAAAAAAACGCTGCGAAATGGTGGACGTGAGAGCGTCTCTGACGGATATGCTGCGGAACGATTACCGTCTCACCTCCGTCAAGAAGGGATGCGAGGTAGGGGAATGCGGCGCCTGTACCGTGCTGATTGACGGCGAGGCGTTCGATTCGTGCATCTATCTTGCCGTCTGGGCGGACGGCAAGTCCATCACAACGCTGGAGGGACTGGAAGGACCGGACGGCGGGCTGTCCGACATTCAGCAGGCCTTCATCGATGAAGCGGCGATTCAGTGCGGCTTCTGCTCACCCGGTATGATCCTGAGCGCAAAGGAGATCCTTGATTCCGGCCGTCTCTATACGGACGACGAGATTCGCAAGCGGATGTCCGGCCATCTGTGCCGCTGCACCGGATACGAGAAGATTCTCCGCGCCATCAAGAAGACGATGTACCGCCGGCTCGGAAAAAAACTTCCGGATGATTTCACGCATCCCGGATACGAAGACGCGCAGGCGGCGCAGGATGACGGACAGCCGCAGTAAACGGCAGGCTCATTTAAGGCCTGAATTTATCGTGTAAAGTATTTTTGCTTGACAGAAGAGCAGGGATCCCGTATGATGGTCGTCATGGACAGACGGTACGAGGAAACCCTGCTCTTCGATTTTTACGGCGATCTCCTGACGGAGCACCAGAAGCGCATCTATGAGGACGTTGTGTTTGGCGATCTCTCCTGTGCGGAGGCGGCGGAAACCTACGGCATCACCCGTCAGGGCGTCCATGATCTCATCCGGCGATGCGGAAAGACGCTTGCGCACTATGAGGAGACGCTGGGGCTGGTGCGGAAATTCCTGACACTGAAAACGAAGGCGAAGGAGATCCGGGAACTGACCGAAGATCCGCGCATCAGAAAACTCGCCGACGAAATCATGGAGGAGCTGTGAGCGATGGCGTTTGAAGGACTGACGGAAAAACTTCAGAATGTTTTCCGGAACCTGCGCAGCAAAGGAAGACTGACGGAGAGCGACGTTCACGAGGCGATGAAGCAGGTCAAGATGGCCCTGCTCGAGGCGGACGTCAACTTCAAGGTGGTGAAGAACTTCATCTACACGGTCGAGCAGAAGGCGGTGGGCGAGGACGTGATGAACGGACTCAACCCGGGCCAGATGGTGATCAAGATCGTGCACGACGAGCTGGTGGAGCTGATGGGTTCCGAGACGACGGAGATCCCGTTGAAGCAGAGCGGCATCACGGTCATCATGATGGCCGGCCTCCAGGGTTCCGGAAAGACGACCACCGCGGCCAAGCTGGCGGGCAACTTCAAACGAAAGGGGAAACGGCCGCTGCTTGTGGCCTGTGACGTGTACCGGCCCGGCGCCATCAGCCAGCTGGAGACGAACGGACAGAAGGTCGGCGTGCCGGTCTTCACCATGGGAGACCGGAAGAATCCGGTTGACATCTCCCGCGCGGCGCTGTCCCACGCGGAGGAGAACGGCAGCAACGTCGTCATCATCGATACGGCGGGACGGCTCCAGATCGATGACGACATGATGAAAGAGCTGAAGAACATCAAGAAGGAGATCGCGGTCGATTTCACCGTGCTGGTGGTGGACGCCATGACCGGTCAGGAGGCCGTCAATGTGGCAAAGACCTTCACCTACAAAGTAGGCATCGACGGCGTGATTCTGACGAAGTGCGACGGCGATACCCGCGGAGGCGCGGCTCTTTCCGTCAAGGCCATGACAGGCAAGCCCCTGCTGTACGTCGGCATGGGCGAAAAGATGGATGATCTCCAGCAGTTCCATCCGGACAGGATGGCGGACCGGATCCTCGGCATGGGCGACGTCATGACGCTGATCGAGAAGGCTCAGGCCAGCATCGATGAGGAAAAGGCAGCCGAGATGGAGAAGAAGTTCCGCAAAGCCTCCTTCGGCTTTGACGACTACCTCACCTCGATGGAACAGATGAAGAAGATGGGCGGGCTCGAAAACGTCCTCTCGATGCTGCCCGGGCTCGGAGCGGACGCCTCCAGCCTTTCCGCGATGGTGGATGAGAAAGCAATGAAGAGGACCGAAGCGATGATCCTCTCGATGACGCCGGAGGAGAGGGCCAATCCCGATCTCCTCAACCCGGCGAGGAAGCAGCGGATCGCGAAAGGCTCCGGCTGCGGCATCGACGAAGTCAACCGTCTCGTCAAGCAGTTCGGCCAGGCAAGAAAGATGATGAAGCAGATGCCAGGCATGATGAAAGGGAAGCGCGGTTTTCCCGGAAGAAAGATGGGCGGCCTGAAGCTGCCTTTCTGACACAGTCTGTAACGCGGCGGCGCCTGTGAGCGTCCTGCGATTACAAAATAGATACCATCATATACGATATGGGAGGAACGATTTACAATGGTCAAGATCAGATTAAGAAGGATGGGCAAGAAGAAGGCACCGGTCTACAGAATTGTCGTCGCGGATTCCAGATCCCCGAGAGACGGACGGTTCATCGAGGAGATCGGCACCTATGATCCGACTCAGGATCCGTCCGTGTACCGGATCGATGAGGAAGCCGCGAAGAAGTGGCTCTCCAACGGCGCCCAGCCGACGGCGGAGGTCGCCAAGCTGCTGAAGATTGCCGGCGTCGTGAAGTGAACGATTCCTTCCATCAGCCGGACAGGACCGGCACCACGTGAATACGGAGGTGCAAGATGAAAGAGCTAGTCGAAGTGCTGGCAAAGGCCCTGGTTGATCACCCCGAGGAGGTAAACGTCACCGAACGCAGGGAGAACGGCGAGACCGTCCTTGAGCTCCGTGTGGCTCCCTCCGATATGGGAAAGGTGATCGGCCGTCAGGGCCGGATCGCCAGAGCGATCCGTTCCGTCGTCAAAGCCGCGTCCACGAAGACCGATGAGCGGGTCATCGTGGACATCGTTCAGTAATATGCTGACCGAGCTGGAGATCGGTGTCGTCATCTCGACACACGGGCTGAAGGGCGAAGTGAATGTCTTTCCTCTGACGGATGAGGCCGGGCGGTTCCGTGATTTGAAGACCGTGCTGCTCCGCACGCCGGAAGGGGACCGGGAACTGACCGTTTCGGCCGTCCGCTTTTTCAAGGGACGGCCGATCCTTCGGTTCCGCGAAATCACGTCGATCGAGGAGGCGGAGAAGCTGCGGCGGATGACGCTGCTCGTGAAGCGGGACCAGGCGGTTCCGCTAAAGGAAAACGAGTTTTTTATCGGAGACCTCATCGGCTCTGATGTGTTTCTGGAGGACGGGAGCCGCTACGGAACGCTGACTGACGTTCTCCGGACCGGAGCCAACGACGTCTACGCCATCGACACCGGAGAAGGAAATCTCGTCTATCTTCCGGCGATCCGGGACTGCGTGCTCAGTATAGCCCCGGAGGAAAAGCGGATCACCGTACGTCCCATGAAAGAGATCTGACGAGCAGGAACCCAGGAGAAAAACGGATTGGACTACTATGTACTGACTCTCTTTCCCGACATGGTCGGGGAAGGGCTCCGAACCAGTATCATCGGACGGGCACTCGAGGAGGGGATCCTTTCTCTTACGACAGTGAACATCCGGGATTATACGACAAGCCGCCACGGCAAAACGGATGATTATCCCTACGGCGGAGGCGCCGGGATGGTTATGCAGGCGCAGCCGATCTATGATGCCTACCGCTCGGTCCGGGACCGGCTGGACTATGACCCCAGAGTGGTCTACCTGACTCCGCAGGGACGCGTGTTCAACCAGGAGATGGCCCGGGAGTTCGCGCTGTCTCCCGGCATTGTCTTTCTGTGCGGCCACTACGAGGGCGTCGATGAACGGGTACTCGAGGAAATCGTTACCGACGAGGTGTCAATCGGGGATTTTGTTCTGACCGGAGGCGAGCTGCCCGCAATGTGCATGATCGACGCGATCTCGCGGATGATTCCCGGGGTGCTTCACAACGGGGAATCTGCCGAGGATGATTCCTTCGGCGACGGGCTGCTGGAATTTCCGCAGTATTCCCGTCCCGAAGTCTGGAACGGCCGGGCTGTGCCGTCCATTCTTCTTTCGGGCGATCACGCGAAGGTCGATGCGTGGAGAAGAGAGCAGTCGCTGATCCGCACAGCGGAACGCAGGCCGGATCTGCTGGAGAAGGCGGCGGTCAGCCCGAAGGAACGGGCGATGCTGAATGCGTATTTCCAGAAAAAAAGCAGCTGATTTCCTTGCAAAAACAGCTGCGCTATTGTATGATATCTAGGTTGTTCGGGCGGATTTTCATCCGTTCCGGGCGGCTGATGCATTTTCATGATGGTCCTCTGACGCGCGGCGCGCCGGAACGTACCGGGGAGGTGCGGACGGGCGGATTTGCCTGAAATCGCGTGAACGAACATCCATTTTTCATTTCAAGGAGAGCTGTACTATGAATGAGATCATCAAGAAGATTGAGGACGCTCAGCTGAAGGAGAGCGTTCCGGAGTTTCACGTCGGCGACACGGTTCGCGTCCACGGCAAGATCAAGGAAGGCAACCGTGAGCGTATCCAGATTTTCGAGGGCGTCGTTCTGAAGAGACAGGGCGGCGGAAACCGTGAGACCTTCACGGTCCGCAAGACGTCCGGCGGCATCGGCGTGGAGAAGACATGGCCGCTTCATTCTCCCAACGTGGAGGATATCGAGGTCGTCCGTCGGGGCAAGGTCAGAAGAGCGAAGCTCAACTACCTGAGAGAACGCTCCGGAAAGAGCGCGAAGGTCCGCGAGATCATCAAATAAGTCTGATCAAAAGCTTTATAAAACGGGGGAGCAGATACAGAAATGTATGTCTCCCTCGTTTTTTGTCTTTTTATGAAAGGATGCAGGTATGGCCAAATCCGTTGAATCCCAGAATCTACGATCCCGAATCCGTCGTGACAGACGCAGACGGACCGCGCGAGGCGTTTTCCGTCTGATCCTGGTCCTCGCGCTGGCCGCTCTGACGTCCTACCTCTTCTTCAGCTCTGTGATCGTGCAGGAGAGCTCGATGAGCCCGACACTGGAAAACGGGGACCGGGTCTTCATCAACCGCCTTGCCTATGCCGTCACCGGCGTCCGCAGAGGCGATGTGATCGCCTACCGCAGCCGCTCCAGCATCGATACTGGCATCCATATCAAGCGGGTCATCGGCCTTCCGGGCGAAACCGTCCAGATCCGTGACGGTCTGATTCTGATCAACGGATCGACCTATATCGAATCAAAGGATTTCCCGAACATCACCAATGCAGGACTGGCCGCCGAAGGCGTGACGCTGGGCAGCGACGAATATTTCGTGCTCGGCGACAACCGGAACAACAGCGAGGACAGCCGTTTCGCCGATGTCGGCAATATCGGGCGGGAGACGATTCTCGGAAAGGTGTGGTTCAGGCCGCAGCCTTTGCGTTCGGTTGGATTCGTCCGGTGACGGGGCATGCAGCCGCCGGCGCCGCGCGGAGGGGAAAACGGCGCCGTCCGACAGCCCGCGGTGAATACGGACCGTGCGCGCAAAACCCGGCCTTCCCGTGACCGAAGGGCTGTCCGGGCCATGACACAAAGAAACGCGTCCCCGAAGCGCGGGACGGAACAGGAGACAGGCATGAGCTATCAGTGGTATCCGGGACATATGACAAAGACGCTCCGTCAGATCGAAGAACAGCTGCGGCTGATCGATCTGGTCGTGGAAGTCGTTGACGCGCGTATTCCCGCATCAAGCCGAAACCCGGAAGTGGACCGCATCGCGAAAAACAAAGTCAGGATGATTCTGCTCGGAAAGGCGGATCTGGCGGACGAGGAAGAGACAGCCCGCTGGATTCGCTGGTATCGCAGCCGCGGATGGCATCCGTACCCATGTGACCTTCGGAAAGCCTCATCTGTACGCAGTCTTGGCGGCGCCATGACGGCCGCCTGCCACGAAAAGGCGGAGCGGGACAGAAAGAAGGGCATGAAGCCCCGCCCGATCCGGGCGATGGTCATGGGGATACCCAATGCGGGAAAATCCACTCTGATCAACTCTCTCTCGGGCTCTTCGTCTCTCCGCACCGGAAACCGTCCGGGCGTGACGAAGGGGCGCCAGTGGATCAGCGTCGGGCGCAGCATCCAGCTGATGGATACGCCGGGGCTGCTCTGGCCCAAATTCGAGGATGAGACAGCCGGACGCCATATCGCGTTTATCGGGTCGATGCCGGATACGATTCTGGACACCACGGAACTCGCCTGTGAGCTGCTGGCTGAGCTCACCGGAGCGGAACCGTGGAGGAATCTGCTCACGGAACGCTACGGCATCGACACCGCCCCTTATCTCACCGGAGGTCCCGGCGGACATCCCGACACGGCCGGGCTGCTGACCGCCATCGGAGAGCGGCGGGGCGCGCTGCGGCGGGGCGGCGCGGTGGATCTTGAGAAGGCTTCCTCGATTCTGCTCGATGATTTCCGTTCCGGACGAATCGGCCGGATCACGCTGGAGGCGGCTCCCGACACGAAGAAATCCGATGATACGGGACCGGGCGCGGAGGCCGGCGGGGAACCGGAAAAGGAGGGAGAGGAATGAGCGGAACCGCATCGCTCCGCCGTCAGGCGGAACGAGAGGAACGGGCGCGTCAGAGGCTTGAAAAAGAGAAGGCCCGCACGGAGGCAATGAGCGTTTATGAGAGACGGTTCGCGGACCGCGGGCTGATCGCCGGTATCGACGAGGTCGGCCGCGGGCCGCTGGCCGGACCGGTCTGCGCCTGCGCGCTGATTCTTCCGACGGATCACCCGGTTCTCTATCTCAATGATTCGAAAAAACTGACTGCAAAAAAACGGGATGAGCTGTATGATGTACTGAAGCGGGAGGCTGTCTCCATCGGCATCGGATATGAATCGCCCGAGATCATCGATGAAATCAACATTCTTCAGGCGACATATTCCGCGATGAGGAGCGCGCTTGCGGCTCTTTCTCCCGGGCCGGATTTTCTTCTGATTGACGCCGTCTCGATTCCGGGCGTCAGCGTGCCTTCCCGCTCCATCGTACACGGGGACGCACTCAGCGTCTCCATCGCGGCGGCCAGCATCGTGGCCAAAGTATCCCGGGACCGTCTGATGGAGGAATACGACCGCCTCTATCCGGAATACGGTTTCGCCCGGAACAAAGGCTACGGAACAGCCGAGCATATGGCCGCTCTGCGGAAATACGGTCCATGCCCGATCCACAGAAAAAGCTTCATCACACATCTTCTGAACGGATGAGCACGGGCCGGACAGACGCCATCCCGTTCTCCACTCCTCCCGGAAAGGAGAAACAGCTTGAACAGACGAACCGTCGGAGCAGCCTTTGAGTCAGAAGCCGCCTCCTATCTCGCGTCGCGCGGTTTTCTGATTCTCGAACGGAATTTCCGCACGCGTATCGGCGAGATCGATCTGATCGCCAGAGAACCGGAAGCAGACGGATCCTCTCTTGTCTTCATCGAGGTCAAATACAGGAAAAGCAAGGAGAAGGGCGGCGGTCCGCTGATGGCCGTGGGGGCCCGGAAGCAGCGGACCATTTTCCTCGTCGCGGAGCAGTATCTGATCCGCCGTCGGCTCCCGTTCGACACCCGCTGCCGGTTTGATGTGATCGGCATCACGCCGGACGGCATACGCCATATCCGCGATGCCTTCCGGATACACGGAGGCGTTTGATCATGGGAAGAAGCACGGCAGCCGGATGATAAGACGGACCGCGAAAAAAGGAGACAACAAATGGATATCCGATGGATCGACGAGAAACACAGAGGCATGGCATTTCACAGAGACGGCCGTCTTCTCTGGCTTTCCGTGCCGGCCTATGACACAATTCCCTGGCTGGCCAACGGCTTCTCCACCCGTTTCGGAGGCGTGAGCACCGGCGACGCTGCGTCGCTCAACTTCGACTTCAAGAGAGATACCAATCCGGAAAATGTCAGAGAGAATACACGCCGGTTCGCCTCCGCGGTTGGCGTGACGCCGGAGAGCGTCGTCTGCACCGACCAGACGCACACGGCGCGTGTGATCCGCGTGACGGCAGAGGACCGCGGAAAAGGCGTGTTCCGCGAGCTGACATGGCATGACGTGGACGGCTTGATCACGAATGAGCCGGATGTGGCGCTTACCGTGCATACCGCCGACTGTGCGCCGGTTTATCTCGTTGATCCGGTCCGCCGGGCTGTCGGGCTGGTGCACTCCGGCTGGCGCGGCACGGCCGCCGGCATCGGACGCGCCGCCGTGGAACAGATGAGAGCCGCCTTCGGCACAAGCCCGTCCGACCTGATCTGCGCCATCGGCCCCTGCATCGCAGCCGACTGCTACGAGGTGAGTGCGGATGTCGCCGCCCAGTTTCCGCCGTCCGTATCCCGGCGGAAGGAGAACGGAAAGTATATGCTGGATCTGATGGCCGCCAACCGCGAGGTGCTCACCGGGGCCGGCGTGCCCCGGGACCGGATCTTCATGCCGAATCTCTGCACCTGCTGCAACCCCGATCTTTTCTTCTCGCACCGGGCTTCACACGGCCGGCGCGGCGTTCTCTGCGCGCTGCTCGCGATCCGTCCGTCGGTTGACAAACAGACTCCGGAAACATAGAATAAGACAGATTTGACAGTTTGCTAAATGAGGAGGCAATCGCATGGCAGTTCCTTACAATCATCTCGAAATCGAGAGCAAGTGGAGCAGGCGGTGGGAAGAGCACCCCATCAATATCAATGACGGGAAAAAGCCGAAATACTACTGCCTGGACATGTTTCCGTATCCGTCCGGCGCCGGGCTTCATGTGGGGCACTGGAGAGGCTACGTGATCTCCGATGTGTGGGCGAGATATAAGATGATGGACGGCGGTCACTACGTCATCCACCCGATGGGATGGGACGCGTTCGGACTGCCTGCTGAGAACTACGCCATCAAAACCGGTCAGCATCCGTCGATTTCCACCGAGAACAACATCCGGAATATCCGCCGCCAGATCAAACAGATCGGGGCGGTCCGCGACTGGGACATGGAGCTCAACACGACAGACCCGAAGTTCTACAAGTGGACCCAGTGGATCTTCGTGCAGATGTTCAGGCACGGACTTGCCTATGAAAAGAAGATGCCGCTCAACTGGTGCCCGCACTGCAAGGCGGTTCTCGCCAACGAGGAAGTCGTGGACGGAAAGTGCGAGCGCTGCGGCAGCGAGGTGACGAAGAAAAATCTCCGTCAGTGGATGCTGAAGATCACCGCCTACGCGGACAGACTGCTCGACGGACTGGAAACGCTGGACTGGCCCGAAAAGGTCAAGAAGATGCAGACTGACTGGATCGGCCGTTCCTACGGCGCCGAGGTTGACTTTCCCGTCGACGGCTCGGACGAGAAGATCACGGTCTACACGACACGCCCGGATACCCTCTGGGGCGCCACGTTTATGGTGCTCTCGCCGGAGCATCCGCTGGCGAAAAAGCTGGCATCTCCGGAGCAGGCGGATGCCGTGGAGGCTTACTGCCAGTATGCCTCCGGCCGTTCCAATGTAGAGCGTGTCCAGAACAAGGAGAAGACCGGCGTCTTCACCGGCGCATACGCTGTCAACCCGCTGAATCACAGGAAAGTGCCGATCTGGCTGTCGGACTACGTGCTGGCGGACTACGGCACAGGCGCGATCATGTGCGTGCCCGCACATGATGACCGCGACTTTGAGTTCGCGAAAAAATTCGGCCTTCCGATCATCCAGGTCATCGCGAAGGACGGAAAGGAAATCCCGGACATGCAGGAGGCTTATACCGAGGCTTCCGGCACCATGATCAATTCCGGCGACTGGAATGGAATGGAGTCTTCCGTTCTCAAACAGGAAGCGCCGATGATCATCGAGAAGATGGGGATCGGGCGGAAGACCGTTAACTATAAGCTCCGCGACTGGGTTTTCTCTCGCCAGCGCTACTGGGGCGAGCCGATTCCGATCATCCACTGCCCGAAGTGCGGGGCTGTGCCCGTTCCGGAGGATCAGCTTCCGGTTCTGCTTCCTGACGTGGAGTCCTATCAGCCGACGGATACCGGCGAGTCGCCGCTCGCGGCGATTTCCAGCTGGGTCAACACCACCTGCCCGTGCTGCGGCGGTCCGGCGAAGCGGGAAACGAACACGATGCCGCAGTGGGCGGGATCGTCCTGGTATTTCCTCCGGTATGTGGACGTCCACAATGACAAAGAGCTGGTGAGCCGGGAGAAGGCGGACAAATATCTTCCGGTGGACATGTACATCGGAGGCGTGGAGCATGCGGTGCTGCATCTTCTGTACTCCCGTTTCTACACGAAGTTCCTTCATGACATCGGCGTCATCGACTTCGATGAGCCGTTCCAGCGTCTGTTCAATCAGGGCATGATCCTCGGACCCAAGGGCATCAAGATGTCCAAATCGCTTGGCAACGTCGTCTCCCCGGATGACATGGTGCGCGATTACGGTTGCGACTCGCTCCGGATCTATGAGCTTTTCATCGGACCGCCGGATCAGGACTCCGCGTGGGATGAGCGGGGGATCGACGGTGTCAACCGGTTCCTGAAGAAATTCTGGAATCTGGCTCTCGATTCGATTGATGCGGACGTAAAGGTGACGCCGGAGATGATCCGGATTCGCCACAAGCTGGTTCAGGACATCACGATGCGTCTCAACCAGTTCGCGCTGAACACGGCGATCTCCAAGTTCATGGAGTACAACAACCAGATGGCAAAAATCGCCCAGCAGACCGGCGGCATCGATAAGGAGACCATCGCAGTCTATGTGACGCTGCTGGCACCCTTCGCTCCCCATATCGCGGAGGAGATCTGGGAGCGGCTCGGACACACGGACTCGGTGTTCCATCAGCCCTGGCCCGAGGCGGACGCCCGTCTCGCGGCGGATGACGAGAAGGAGATTCCGGTTCAGATGAACGGCAGGACGAGGGCTGTTGTCCGTCTCGCGGTGGACGCCGCGAAAGATGAGGCGCTCGCGGCGGGAAGGGATGCGCTGAAGGACCGACTGGACGGCGTTCAGCTTGTGAAGGAAATCTACGTACCGGGCCGCATCATCAATTTTGTCGTAAGAAAATAAAAAACACGCGCCGGCGTGAACCGGCGGGCAAAAGGAAAGACGGATCCGATGAGCGGTCCGTCTTTTTCTTATCCGTATCCTGATCCGATGTCTTCAGACGCGGTCGGCGCGCCGGATCCCCGAGATATCCGGCACCGCCATCAGGGAATAATTGGTATGGTAGATCACGAATCCCGGCTTCCCGCCGTTCTTCTTCTTCAGCTGCTTCCGTCTCGTGTAGTCGACCTCTACCTTCGGCGCGTTCCGCTTCGACGAGTACCAGGCGGCCAGCGCGCCCGCTTCCTCGAACGTCCGGTCCGGCACTTCACGTCCGCCGCAGCGGACGATCACATGACTTCCCGGCGCGTTCTTTGCGTGGAACCACCAGTCATTCCCGTTCGCGGTGCGGAAGGTCAGATCCTCGTTCTGATAATTGTTCCGGCCGACCAGCATCTCGAATCCGTCGGAGGAGACATAGGCGTAAGGCGCCGCCTTCGCCGCACGCTTCGCCCCTTTGGAGGAAGAGGAGCGGCTGTGAATAAAGCCATAGTCCGACAGCTCTCTTCGGATCTCCGACAGATCCGCCTCGCTCTCGGCCAGATCGATGGCAGTCAGAATGGATTCCAGCTGCTCCCGGTCGCCGGCCGTCTCCTCAAGCTGGTCCTTCATCGCCTCCTCTGTCCGTTTGAGTTTGTTGTAGCGCGCGAAGTAGTGCTGCGCGTTCCCTGAAACCGTCATCGTCGGATCAAGCGGCACCGTGACCGGCTCGCCGGTGTAGTAATTCGTGCAGGTGAGTTCCCGGTCGCCTTCCTTCGCCCCGTATCCGTAGGTGTTCAGCATTTCTCCGTAGATCCGGTAGCGGTCCTTTTTCTCCGTGCTCTTCATCTGCTTCTGCTGGAGGATGAACTTCTTGTTCACGCGTTCGAGGGCAGTGGATGCGAGATGACGGAGATCGGCCGACTTCTGACGCATCCGCGTCACCTGCTCCTTTGCGCCGTAGTAATCGAGGAGCATCCGGCTGACGCTGTCTTCCGTCCGCATGCTGAATCCCTCGTGCGCGTACATGCGGAGAGGCAGGACGCCGAATTCCTTCGGGACGCCGTTTTCCGTCACGATCGCCGGACGGAACACGCCGTTCTTCACATCCGTCATACCTCTGACGAACGCCTCCGCCAGCCGTCCGCGCGTATCCTGATCAAGATCCGCCCAGCTCATCCGCGGATCGGCTTCCGCCTCATAGGCAAATTCCTCGGCCTGAACGGGGGCGATGCCGGTGAACGCCTCCGTCAGCGCCTTCGTGATGCCCGCGGCCGTCTCCTCCATCCTGGCCGTGAAGATCCGGACGGCTTCATCCCGCCCGGTCCGGTCCGACACGGCGCACTTCAGCGGGTCGGTCCGGCCGCGCTGGGCGGTGATGAACCAGTGCCTGCCGGGCAGAACCTCCCGCACCGAGCTCATGGAGGACGGAACGCGCCGGATACTGTCGATGATCGTATCGGTCTCATCGGTGAAGATCAGGTTGCTGTATTTCCCCATCAGCTCGAGGATGAGCTTTTTCTGCCGCGGGTCGCCGAGCTCGTCCCGATGCTCAATCCGGAAAATCACGATTCTCTCGAGACCCGGCTGGGTGATGCTGACAATGCGTCCGCCCTGAATATGCTTCCGGAGCAGCATGCAGAAATTCGGCGCCGTGATGGGCGCCTCCTTCTTTCCGTCCGCCAGATAGATCAGCGGAAGAGATGCGTTGGCGCTCAGAACGAGATAATACGTTTTTTTCTGATTTTTGATAAGAAGCTGCAGCTCGTCTTTCTCGGACTGGATGATCCGGCTGATGCCGCCGTCCGTCAGGGCGTCGGAGAGCTCTTTCACAACCGCTGCCGTGGTGATGCCGTCAAATGCCATAGATACCTTCCTTTCCGGGTAGACTCATTATACCACAGGCAGTCCGTCCGCGCGCCGTTTTCACAGGCAATTGACGGAGTACGGGAATTGCGCTAAGATAATCTGGATTATCTGTGCGCAGCACAGACAGCAAGGAGAATTCCTATGATTCGAAGCATGACAGGTTACGGACGGGCGGAAGCCGGCGGCTGCGCCGCGGAGATCCGCTCCGTGAACAACCGGTATCTTGATCTCACCGTTCATCTTCCCCGGTCCCTGTCCTTCCTTGAGACAAGGATCCGCAGTCTCATCAAAGAATCCGTCGGACGCGGCAAGGTGGATCTTTTTATCACCACGGACGGCAGCGCATCCGGCCAGGAACTGGTCTGCAACGAAGAACTCGCCGGGTCCTATGTCAGCGCGATGCGCAGGATGGCCGGAGCCTTCGGTCTTCCGGACAATATCCGCGTGACCGATCTTCTGAAGGCTTCCGACGTCTTCACGTTCCGTCCCGCCGGGACGGATGAGGAGACCGTCTGGTCCGGCCTCGCTCCTGTCCTTGAAGAGGCGGTCAGTGCCTTCAACGAGGCGAGAGAGGGCGAAGGGGAACGGCTGGCTTCCGATCTCGGATCCCGTCTTGACGAGCTGGCTTCTCTGACTGCTGCGGTCCGGGCTCACGAGCCGGAGATCCTCGATGCCTACCGCACCCGCCTGAAGACGACTCTTTCGGAGCTTCTTGACGGCCGCGGCGTGGAGGAATCCCAGATCGCGTCGGCCGCCGTCATCTACGCTGACAAAATCTGCACCGATGAGGAGACGGTCCGGCTCGAGAGCCACATCGCCCAGATGCGGGACGTACTGACCAGGGGCGGCAGCGTCGGCCGCCGTCTGGATTTTCTCGCCCAGGAGATGAACCGTGAGGCGAACACCACACTCTCCAAGGCGGGCGATCTCGTCACGGCGGATCTCGGCATCGCGATGAAGACGGACATTGAAAAGATCCGCGAGCAGATACAGAATCTGGAATAAGGAAAGGCAGGCGGCTGCATTTTGAAAAAGAAAGGAATTCTGATCGTCGTGTCCGGTTTCTCCGGATCGGGAAAAGGCACGCTGATGAAGCAGCTTCTGAAAGAATTCGACTGCTATGCGCTCTCGATCTCGGCGACCACGAGAGCTCCGAGAGAGGGAGAGGAAAACGGGCGCGACTATTTCTTCGTCACGAAGGACTGCTTCCACCAGATGATCCGGGAGGGCGCGCTCTATGAGTACGCCAGCTATCAGGACAATTACTACGGCACGCCGAGGCAGTATGTGGACGACCGGCTCGCGGAGGGAAAGGACGTGATCCTCGAGATCGATGTCCAGGGGGCGGAGAAGATCAAGCAGCGCTTCCCGGATACGGTTCTTGTTTTCGTCACGCCGCCCAGCGCGGAGGAGCTGCGGAGGAGACTGGTCGGCCGCGGCACCGAGACCATCGAGAAGATCAACGGCCGTCTCGCACGGGCAGTCGAGGAAGCGCGCTTCATGCCGTTCTATGATTATGTGCTGATCAACGATGATCTTGCGCTCTGCGTGAAGGAACTGCATTCGATCATCCGTTCGGAGCACATGAAGGCCAGACGAAGTCAGGAACTGATCATGACACTGACCGATGAACTCGCTCAGATTACGAAAGGAGAATGAACAACCATGATGATGCATCCGTCCTACAGGGAAATGATGGAAGCCGTCAACGCAGACAGTGAGGACGACACGACACCGATCGTATCGAGCCGCTACTCGATCGTGATGGCCACCGCCAAGCGTGCGCGCCAGATCGTGGACGGCGACGCGCCGCTGATCGATGACGCGGAGGGAAGAAAGCCTCTTTCCGTTGCGGTGGACGAGATTTATCAGGGCAAGGTCAAAATCCTTCCCGACGAGATTCCTGATGACATGGAAGACAAAAAATAATAAGGGTAGTCTATGAAGCTTTTCATGGTATCACTCGGCTGCGACAAGAATCTGGTGGATTCGGAGCGGATGCTGTCGCTTCTGGCCGACCACGGGTTTGAACTGACAGACGATGAAAATGAGGCGGAAGTGGCAGTCGTCAACACCTGCTGCTTCATTGATGAGGCCAAGAAGGAGAGCATCGATCAGATCTTCGAGCTGGCGAATCTGAAAAAGACCGCCTGTCTCCGCGTGCTGGTGGCCGCCGGCTGCATGGCCCAGCGCTACCGGGACGAAATCCTGCAGGAAATTCCCGAGATTGACGCGATCGTCGGCACCACAGGGCTCGACGGGATCGCCGACGCGGTGGACGCGGCGCTGAGAGGACAGAAGAACGCGCATATTTCCGACATCAGCAAGGATCCGCCCCTCCGCCCCGGCCGCCGCGTCCTGACGACCGGCGGACATTTCGCCTACCTCAAGATCGCGGAAGGCTGCGACAAGCACTGCACCTACTGTGCGATCCCTTCTTTCCGCGGCGCCTACCGGAGTTTTCCCATGGAGGATCTGATCACGGAGGCGGAGGAGATTGCCTCCCGCGGAGTGAGAGAGCTGATCCTTGTAGCACAGGAGACGACGCTCTACGGAACGGATCTGACCGGCCGCCCGATTCTTCACGAGCTGCTGAAGCGGCTCTGCCGGATCGAAGGGATCGAATGGATCCGCATTCTCTACTGTTACCCGGAGGATATCTATCCCGAACTGATCGACGTGATGGCCTCGGAACCGAAGATCTGTCACTATCTGGATCTCCCGATCCAGAGCGGTTCCGACAGCGTGCTGAAAAGAATGAACCGGCACACAACCTCGGATGAGATACGCCGTCTGGTCGGCCGCCTGAGAGAACGGATGCCGGACATCGTGCTCCGGACGACGCTGATCACCGGCTTTCCGGGCGAGACAGAGGAAGAGGCGGATGAGACGCTGGCCTTTGTCCGCGATATGAAGTTCGACCGTCTTGGCGTCTTCATGTACTCAAGAGAAGAGGGAACGCCCGCGGCGCAGATGAAGCCTCAGCTCACAAAAGCGGTGAAGAAGCGGCGCATGGACGCGATTATGTCGCTTCAGCAGGGCATCTCCCTTGAAAAGAACATCGGACGGAAGGGTATGGAGCTGGATGTCTTCGTCGAAGGCTCGCTGCCGGAGGAGGACGGTCTTGTCTACGCCGGACGCGGCTACGGCGACGCGCCGCAGGTGGATGGCTTTATCTTCTTCACCGCTCTCCGGGAGCACGTCACAGGCGACTTTGTCCGAGTCCGCGTGACGGAAGCGTCCGCCTATGACCTGAGAGGCGAAGAGATCGGATCATGACAAAAGACTGAAATGGCAGAGAGAAAGGAATAGAGATGGAAACGCTGAAACAGATGAACCTCCCGAACAGACTGACCTGTCTCAGGATGGTCATGATCATCCCCTTCGTGATCGCGATGCTTGTCGGCCGCGCACAGGGCCCGTGGATGTGGGCCGCGCTGATCCTGTTCGTCGGCGCATCCTTCACGGATATGCTCGACGGACGGATCGCCCGCTCGAGACATCTGATCACCGATTTTGGAAAATTCATGGATCCGCTGGCTGACAAGCTTCTTGTCTGCAGCGCGCTGATCTGTCTCATCGACCTGAACCGGATTCCGACCTGGGTCGTGATCATCATCATCGCGCGTGAATTCATCATCAGCGGCTTCCGGCTGGTGGCTTCCGACAACGGTGTCGTGATCGCCGCCAGCTGGTGGGGAAAGACGAAGACGGTTTCCCAGATGGCGATGATCGTCCTTCTGATCATCAATTTTCCGTCCGGCCCGCTGTATGGGCTCGGACAGGTTCTGATCTATGCCGCCTGCGCGCTGACCGTCATCTCGCTGTGCGACTATCTCTGGAAAAACCGTCAGGTTCTGTCCATGCAGAAATGACGGATATCTTGCAGCCATGACAGCGGAGCGGGAGATGAACGGATCTCTCTCTCCGCCTTCGCTTTGCCGCCACAACCTCATAAGAAAGGAAAACCGAAAATGAAGAGAATCAAGATGACGACGCCTCTGGTGGAGCTCGACGGCGACGAGATGACCCGTGTGCTCTGGAAAATGATCAAGGATGAGCTGCTGACCCCCTATATCGACCTGAAGACGGAATACTATGACCTCGGTCTTACGCACCGCGACGAGACGGACGATCAGGTGACGAAGGACGCGGCCGAAGCGATCCAGCGATACGGCGTCGGCGTCAAATGCGCGACGATCACGGCGAACGCGGCCAGAATGGAAGAGTACCATCTGAAGAAGATGTACAGAAGCCCGAATGGAACGCTCCGGGCGATGCTTGACGGCACGGTCTTCCGCGCCCCGATTCTCGTGAAGGGAATCGAGCCGTGCGTGAAGAACTGGAAGAAGCCGATCACGATCGCCCGTCACGCCTACGGCGACGTATACCGGGACGCCGAGATCCGTGTTCCGGGAAAGGGAACCGCGAAGCTTCTCTTCACGGCCGAGGACGGAACCGTTACAGAGAAGAAAATCTTTGATTTCGAGGGACCGGGCGTCCTGCAGGGCCTCTACAACATCGATTCCTCCATCGAGAGCTTCGCGCGGAGCTGCTTCTCTTTCGCGCTCGGTGTAAAGGAGGATCTCTGGTTCGCCGCGAAGGACACCATCTCAAAGGTTTACGACGGAGAATTCAAAGCGGTCTTCCAGCGCGTCTATGAAAAGGAATATAAAGAAAAATTCGAACAGGCCGGTATCCGTTACTTCTATACGCTGATCGACGACGCTGTGGCAAGGATCATGAAATCTGAGGGCGGAATCGTCTGGGCATGCAAAAACTATGACGGAGATGTCTTCTCGGATATGCTTTCCTCCGCTTTCGGATCGCTCGCGATGATGACCTCCGTTCTCGTCTCTCCCGACGGGTGCTACGAGTATGAGGCGGCCCACGGAACGGTTCAGCGCCATTACTACCGGTATCTGAAGGGTGAGCCGACCTCCACCAACTCGGTGGCCACCATCTTCGCGTGGACCGGCGCGCTGAGAAAACGCGGCGAGCTGGATCGGCTCCCGGAGCTGTCCGCTTTCGCGGATGCGCTGGAAAAGGCCACTCTCAACACGATCGCCGGCGGCACGATGACAGGTGACCTCGCACGGATCACGACACTTCCGGATCCGAAGACGGTCGACAGCCTCGGCTTCATTCAGGCCGTCCGCGCTGCACTGGAGGCGGAACGTTCCTGAGACTGCAGCCGGAGACAAACGCGGAAGGCAATGATGATACTCAATATCGCAGAAGTAACCAAGGCCTTTGACGGAAAGGAGATCCTGAAGGGCGTCTCCTTTCATGTCGAGGCAAACGAAAAAGCGGCGCTGGTCGGCGTCAACGGCGCGGGCAAATCCACGCTGCTAAAGATCATCATGGGGGAAGAGACGGCGGACAGCGGACAGACCGTGCTCGCGAAGGATGCGCGGATCGGCTATCTCGCCCAGCATCAGGCTCTGACCGGGGACGAGACCATTCTGAACCAGCTGATGAGCGTCCGGCAGGATCTCCTTGATCTGGCGGATTCGATCCGTGAAAGCGAACTTCAGATGACCCGGCTGAGCGGGGATATGCTCGAGGAAGAGATGAAGCGCTACGCCCGGATGACGGAAGCGTTTGAGCGGGGCGGCGGCTACGCCTACAGGAGCGAAGTCGTCGGCGTGCTCAAGGGACTCGGATTTTCGGAAAGCGACTTCACGAAAACGGCCGGAGAACTGTCCGGCGGGCAGAAGACGCGCGTAGCGCTGGGCCGGCTCCTTCTCACGGCGCCGGACATCATCCTCCTCGATGAGCCGACCAACCATCTCGACATGCATTCCATCGAGTGGCTCGAGACCTATCTCATGAATTACCGGGGCGCCGTTCTGATCGTCTCGCATGACCGCTACTTCCTGAACCGGGTTGTGACGAAGGTCGTGGAAATCGAGAACGGACATGCCCGCACCTACAGCGGCAACTACGACGCCTTCAGTGAGAAGAAGGAAATGCTCCGGAAAGCCGCCTACGCCGCATGGATCAACGCCGAGCGCGAGCGGAAGCATCAGGAGGAGGTCATCACACGACTCAAGTCCTTCAACCGTGAAAAATCGATCCGCAGGGCTGAGAGCCGTGAGAAAATGCTGGCGAAGATGGAGTCTCCCGAGAAGCCGGCGGATACCGACGATGAGATGACGCTCCGCTTTACGCCGCGGCTTGAAAGCGGCCGGGATGTGCTGACCGTCGACGGGCTGACAAAGCGTTTTGACGGCGTCACGCTGTTTTCCGGACTGCACTTCGAGATCCGCCGGGGCGAGCATGTGGCGCTGATCGGGAACAACGGCACGGGCAAGTCGACCATCCTGAAGATTCTGAACGGTGTCATCCCGCCCGATGACGGAACGGTTGCCTACGGCAGTCAGGTGGAGGTCAGCTATTACGACCAGGAGATGCAGGTTCTGGACAGCTCGAAGACGATCTTCGATGAGATCTCCGACGATTATCCCGCCATGACCAACACGGAAATCCGCACAAAGCTGGCCGCCTTCCTTTTTACGGGCGAGGATGTTTTCAAGCGGATCGGTTCTCTTTCCGGAGGCGAGCGGGCGCGTGTCTCCCTCTGCAAGCTGATGCTCTCCGACGCGAACTTCATTATGCTGGACGAGCCGACAAACCATCTGGACATCACGTCAAGAGAGGTGCTGGAAAGCGCGATCCGCGCCTATGATGGCACCGTTCTCTGCGTCTCCCACGACCGGTATTTCATCAACCGGACGGCCACCCGGATTCTCGACCTGACGGAGCATCAGCTGCTGAATTATATCGGCAACTATGACTACTACCTCGAAAAGAAGGCTGACGTAGAGCGGGCCGCTCTGGGCGATACGGAATCCGGAACGGAGACGGAAACGGGCGAATCCCGGGCGAAGCTCGACTGGAAAGCCCGGAAGGAAGAGGAGGCCCGAAAGCGGAAGCTGGCCTCCTCACTCCGGCGGACAGAAGAGGAGATCGAGAACCTCGAGCGGGAAGACGCGGAGCTGGACAAGGCTTTCGAGGATCCGGCGGTCGCCACCGATCACGAAAAGCTGACGGAGCTGAGCCGCCGGAAGGAAGCGATCGCATCCGACCTGAGCGCCGCCTATGAACGGTGGGAAAAGCTCCAGTCGGAAGCAGACGCGGAGGACGCCTGAAGACCGCGCTTTGCGCGGACGGGTCAGGACGAATGCCGGACGGAACGGTCTTCAGAAAGGAAAGGACGGAAGCGCGATGCTTCATATCGTGACGGCGGAGGAAATGAAGGAGATGGACCGCCGCGCCATCGAAGAAACCGGGATTCCTTCTGCTGTGCTGATGGAACGGGCCGCGCTGGCGGCAGCTGACGCGGTGACGGAGGCGCTTGCCGACCCGGAACGATTTCCCGTGAACCGGGACACTCCCTCTGTGCTGGTCATCGCCGGGCCCGGCCGCTGCGGCGGAGACGGCATCGCCTGCGCCCGGATTCTTCATCTCCGCGGAATCGGCTGCCATATCCAGCTCGCCGGCGATCCGGAGCGTCTGGCGCCAGAGACGGCGCAGCAGCTTCGAATCGCTGGAAATCTCGGGATTCCCGTTTCCCGTGACGAACCGATCGGGGATTCCGGTCTGATCGTCGACGCGCTGTTCGGCATCGGGCTCAGCCGTCCGGTGGAGGGCGAGTTCGGGGCGCTGATCCGCTCGATGAACGAAAGCCACGCTTTCGTCGTGTCAGTGGATATTCCCAGCGGACTGAATGCGGATGACGGGCAGCCCGCCGGATGCGCGGTCCGGGCTGATGTCACTGTCACGATGCAGCTTCCCAAGCGCGGGATTCTGCTCGATCCCGGCCGCCTGTACTGCGGTCGTCTGGTGATCGCGGACATCGGAATACCGGACTGTGCCCCGGAACCGGCCGGCCGCCCGCTATTCGCCATGACGAACCAGGATCTCGCTGATCTTCTGCCGAAACGCGCACCGTCCGGAAACAAAGGTACGTTCGGAAGGGTTCTTCTTGCCGCCGGTTCCGACGGGATGGCCGGTGCGGCCGTACTCTCGGCCCGTTCCGCAATCCGGAGCGGCGCCGGGATGGTGAAGGTGCTGACCGATGCCCGGAACCGGGTCATCATCCAGACCGCAGTTCCGGAAGCGCTTTATGCCGGTTACAGCACGGCGGAGGAAGCGGAAGCGGCGGTCCGCGTCTCCCTCGGATGGGCGGACGCGGTGGCGGCCGGGCCCGGTCTCGGGACCGGTTCCGCGGCCAGCGCCATTGTGCGCTGTCTGCTCTCGGAGGCGGATATCCCGCTGGTTCTTGACGCGGACGCGCTGAATCTGATCGCCGGAGACCCGTCGCTGCGGGCTCTGCTGTCCGCCCATAATGGGCCGGTCACGCTGACACCTCATATGGGAGAGATGGCACGGCTGACCGGCCGTTCCGTCCGGGAGCTCAAACAGAACCGCTTCGCCGCGGCTGCGGCTCTCGCATCAGAGACAGGCGGCGTCGTGGTGCTGAAGGACGCACGGACCGTGACCGCGGTTCCGGACGGCCGGCTCTTCCTGAATCTGAGCGGGAACAGCGGGCTCGCGACAGCGGGCAGCGGAGACGTGCTCACGGGACTTACGGCCGGGCTGCTCGCCGGCGGAACGGATCCTTCCGTGGCGGGCGCGCTGGCTTCTTTTCTTCACGGACTGGCCGGTGACGCGGCTGCCTCGCAAAGAGGACAGCGGGCGCTCACGGCCGGCGAGCTGCCGGACGCGCTCGCGTCCGTGCTGAAAGAGGCGGAACGGCGAACGGACACCCTTTTCCCGTGAAGGATGCCGGAGACAGAAGGAAAAGAACGGAGCATGCGGAATGACGGAACAACAGGAGGCATCCGTAAAATGAAAAAATACAGCAGAGTTGTCGCTGAGATCAGCTATAACGCCATTGATCACAATTTCGCCCTGATGGCATCAAAGCTGAAGCCCGGAACACGCATCATCGCAGTGGTCAAGGCGGACTGCTACGGCCACGGGGCTGTTCAGATTGCCCGCCGTATTCATGAGCTTCCTTATATCTGGGGATTCGCCTGCGCGACGCCTGAAGAGGCGATGCAGCTGCGCTACAACGGAATCCGAAAGCCCATCATCCTGCTGGGATACGCCTTTCCGGAATCCTACGAGGATCTCATCGATTATGATATCCGTCCCTGTGTCTTCGATCTGGAATCGGCCAGGGCTCTTTCGCACCGGGCCGGCATGCTGGGACACCAGGTGCGCGTCCATATCGCCGTGGACACAGGTATGGGACGGATCGGATTCCAGCCGACTGAAGAATCCGCGGACATCGTCCGTGAGATTTCGCTGCTCCCGGATCTTGAGATCGAAGGCCTGTTCACTCACTTTGCGCGGGCGGACGAGCCGGATATCGCGCCGGCGAAAGAGCAGCTTGCCCGTTACCGCACCTTCCGCTCCATGCTGGACGCCCGCGGCGTACGGATTCCCCTCTGCCATGTGAGCAACAGCGCCGGGATCATGCGGTTTCAGGAGGCGAACCTTGATCTGGTTCGTGCCGGCATCACGATTTACGGGCTGATGCCCTCCGATGATGTGGCGTCGGAGATGACCGGTCTCTTGCCGGCCATGACGCTGAAGAGTCATCTGACATTCGTGAAGACGCTGCCGAAGGGAAGCCCGGTCAGCTACGGCGGGACGTATGTCACACAGGGCCCCACCCGGATCGCGACCGTCCCGGTCGGCTATGCGGACGGTTATCCGAGGCAGCTTTCCGGGAGAGGCTGGGTCCTGATCCGCGGCCGCCGGGCTCCCATCACGGGCCGGATCTGCATGGACCAGTTCATGGTGGATGTCACCGGGATTCCGGACGCATCCGTCGGCGATGAGGCGGTCCTTCTCGGCACTCAGGGAGAGGAACGAATCACCGCGGAACAGCTCGGACGGATCAGCGGCCGCTTTAACTACGAGCTCGTCTCGCTGATCACGAAGCGGGTTCCGCGCAGCTACATCCTCGACGGGACGGTGATGGAACAGGTTGATTATTTCAAATGAGTATGGTAAATTTTGATATGTTCAAAAAAAAGCACCGGTCCGATGCCGAAAACGATGCCGATGAGGAAATCATGTCTGTCGTCGACGAGGCCCACGAAAAAGGCGATCTCGAACAGGACGAAGCCGATATGATCGAGAATATTCTCTCTTTCGGCGACACGGACGCCAGAGATATCATGACCCGGCGGAGCGATATCCGGGCTCTTGACGGAAGCCTCACGCTTGAGGAGGCGGTGAGAAGAGTGCTGGATTTCTCCAATTCCCGCTTTCCCGTCTACCAGGGGAACATCGACACGATTCTCGGGGTCGTGACGTTCCGCGATCTGATGAACAAGTATATCCGTTCGCCGGAAAACCGGACCATCGCCATCGAGGATATTCCCAAGCTGATCCGCGAGGTGTCCGTCATCCCGGAAAGCCGTCCGATCGACAGCATCTTCCAGTACATGCGCAGCAAGAAGGTTCAGATCGTCATTGTGGTCGACGAATACGGCCAGACCTCCGGTCTGGTCGCCATGGAGGATATCCTGGAGGAAATCGTCGGCAATATTCTTGATGAGTATGATACGGATGACCATTTCATTCAGCGGAGCTTTGACGACAGCATCATCATGGACGGAATGACGCCGCTTGAACGGGCCGGTGAGGTTCTGAAGTACGATTTCAGCGGAGAGGAATACGAGACGCTGAACGGTTATCTGACCGCCCTTCTGGGACATATTCCCACAGAGGCGGATCATACGGTAGCCGGGAAGAAGTTTCTGTTTCATATTCTGAAAGTCGATCACCACACAATCAGAAAAGTAAGGGCGGAGAGACAGCCCGCCGCAGCCAGGAAGGAGAACTGAATTATGTCGGGACACTCAAAATTCGCGAACATCAAGCACAAGAAGGAAAAGAACGACGCGGCCAAGGGAAAGATCTTCACAATCATCGGCCGTGAAATCGCCGTGGCGGTGAAGGAGGGCGGACCGGATCCGGCCAATAACTTCAAGCTGGCCGCGGTCATCGCGAAGGCGAAGGCGAACAACGTTCCGAACGATACGATCGAGCGCGGAATCAAGAAGGCGGCCGGAGACACCAACGGCGCCAATTACGAGACGCTGACCTATGAGGGCTACGGCCCGGGCGGTGTGGCGATCATCGTGAAGGCGCTGACGGACAACAAGAACCGGACCGCCGCGGATGTACGCGCCGCTTTTTCCAAGGGCAACGGCAATCTCGGCACCAGCGGCAGCGTCTCGTTCATGTTTGACGAGAAGGGTCAGATCATCATCGACAAGGAAGAGTGCGAGCTGGAAGCCGACGACCTCATGATGGCGGCGCTGGATGCTGGAGCGGAAGATTTCAAGGATGACGGCGACAGCTATGAGATCATCACGGATCCCGCGTCCTTCGAGGAAGTGCGCAAAGCGCTGGAAGAGCAGAAGATCCCGATGGCTTCCGCCGAGGTGACCATGATCCCCCAGAATTATGTCTCCCTCACGGATCCGGCGGACCGCGGCTCACTGGAGAGAATCCTCGATCTCCTCGATGAGAGCGACGATGTTCAGGACGTCTATCATAACTGGGACGGAGAGGAATGAAAAACCGGCTCCGCCGGTATGACAGACCACGGCAATTCCCAAGGCTGAGAGGGCGGACATGGATTTTCTGATTTCGATTCTTCTGGGTGTCGTGCAGGGGCTGTCCGAGTTTTTCCCGGTGAGCTCCACCGGTCACCTGGTCATTCTGGAACGTCTGAGCGGTTTTTCTGCGCCGGCTCTCACGTTCCATGTTTTTGTGCACATGGGAACGTGGCTGGCCGTGCTGCTGTCCTTCAGGAAGGATATCCGGCGCCTTCGGAAAGCGGCGTTTGGCATGATCGCCGATGCACGGTCATTCCGGAAGGCGGCGAAAGCGGCCGGCGGGCAGCAGCCGGACGTCCCGCCGAAGCCGGCGGTCACGCGGACAAATTACCGCCACCTTGTGCTGATGCTGCTTGCGGCGCTCCTTACGGTTGTACTGATGGGACTGGCGCTGGACCGCTTTGTCTGGCAGGTTTCCTATTCTCTCTTCGGAACAGGCGTAGGTTTTCTTATCTCAGGGATTGTGCTGATGGTGACAGACAGAGTCGCTCCGGGGGAGACGGTGCCCCGCGATCTGCCTGTGGCGTACGCGATCCCGATCGGACTTGCCGCGGGGTGTGCGCTGTTTCCTGGAATCTCCGTTACAGGCGTCGTGATCTGCGCGTGCATTTTCTCGGGCATGAACCGGAAGAACGCGATCCGTTTCGCCTATCTGCTTCAGACTGCCGTGGTTCCGGCCGCGTTTGTGTACGAGCTGGCTGACAGCATCCGGGCCGGCATTCTGACGCCGCACGCGATCGGGCTCTGCCTTCTCGGATTCCTCTTCGCGGCGCTGACCGGCATCCTTGTGATCGGCCGGCTTCTCCGCCGCATGCAGCGCGCACGCTTTCAGAATACGGCCTGGTACTGCCTGATAATCGGTCTGGCAGGGATACTTCTCGCTCATGTCTGACGGACGGCGCGTCATATCCGGGCAGTTCGGATCGTAAAAGGCGGCCATACAGGGAAGGAGTTTTCATGGCATCTTCCAGCAGGAAGAAAACGTCATCCAGAAAGAAAACGGCGCGTAGAGCGCCGGCAAGGCGCACAGGCGCCGGAAAGCGTACCGCACGTTCGAAGGCGGCCAGCGCAGCCGCAAAGGAGGCAAGACGGATCCGTATGGAAATCCGCCTCTGCCTCGTTCTTGCGTTATCCGTGCTTCTTGCGCTGGCCAACGCCGGCATCATCGGGCGGTTCGGAGCGGTGATGAGCGATGCTCTTTTCGGAGTATTCGGGCTGATGGCCTATGTCTTTCCCTTTGTGCTTTTTTTCGGCTGCGCTTTCTATGTCGCCAATCGCGGCAATCCCCGGATTTTCCGGAACATGCTGGGGCTGATCCTGCTGTTTTTGTTTCTCGCCGCTTTTCTTGAGCTGATGACGGTGAAGATCAGCCGCGATATGCCGTTCGCTGATTTCTACCGGATCTCCGCCTCGGAGCGTACCGGAGGCGGCATCACAGGAGGCGTCATCGCGTGGTGCTTTTTCTGGTTTTTCGGCCTCATCGGAGCCTATGTGCTCACGATCTGCGGCATCGTCATCGCTTCCGTCATTCTCACACAGCAGCCGCTCCTGAGTGAGCTCGGCACAAAAGGACGACAGGCGGCCGTCCGCGCGAGGGAAAAGAGCGCAGCGCGGCGCAGCGAGAACCGCCTCGCCCGTGAAGCCGAGCGGGATGAATGGGCGCGTGAGGAAAAAGCCCGGATCGCCCGCCGTGCGAAAGCGGCGAGAGCGGAAAAAAAGCCGCCGGACGAACCATTCCGAAGCAGCGGAAAATCCCGCCGGACGGTTCCGGGATCGGGAACCAGTCCGCTCGATTATGTGACCCTGACGCCTCCCGCCAAAGGGCCTGTACCGGTAGAAAAATATGAGATGCCGTCCTTTTTGAAAAAGAAACCGGAAAAGCAGGAACTTTCCGGAGAGGCGGACGCACTCTTCGCCGATGACTCCCGCGATCTCTTCGCGGATATGGGAGTGGCTCCGCTCCCGGAAGACGTGGAAATGCAGCCGCCCGCCGGAACGGAAGACCCGGAGACAGCCCGTTCCGTCCGTTCTTCTTCTCAGCCGAGCGGAATGGAGGGTGCCTTTTCCGCTGACTCTCCGTCCGCCGCGGCGCCGGAAAGACAGGCTGTCCCGTCTTCCCGCGCGGAAACGGAACGTACCGTTTCCACGAAAGAAACGGCCGGTGACGGCACAGCTTCCTCCCGGAAGAAGAAGACCGATCCGGGCGCGGAGGATATCCGGACAATTCAGGGCGAAATCAGCAGAGGCGAGACTGAGAAAAAGGAATTCACCCTTCCGCCTGTCTCCCTCCTGACCAGGGGCCGCGCCGCGAAGCAGGACTCCGAACGGGCTCTGATGACGACCGCGCAGAAGCTTCAGCAGACGCTCCGTGACTTCGGCGTCAATGTCCGGCTCCAGGGCGTAAGCCGGGGTCCCACCGTCACGCGTTACGAGCTTCAGCCGGAGCAGGGCGTGAAGGTCAGCCGGATTCTCAGTCTACAGGACGACATCAAGCTGAATCTGGCCGCCGCGGAAATCCGCATTGAGGCGCCGATTCCCGGAAAAGCGGCCGTAGGGATCGAGGTTCCGAACAAGGAGCCGTCGCCCGTGATGCTGAGGGAGATCATCGAATCGCCGGAATTTACGCAGAGCCACGCCCATCTGGCGTTCGCCGTCGGCAAGGACATCGGAGGGCGGCCCGTCGTGGCTGATATCGAGAAGATGCCGCATCTGCTGATCGCCGGCGCCACAGGCTCCGGCAAATCGGTCTGCATCAACACGCTGATCATGAGCATTCTCTTCAAATCCAAACCGGATGAGGTGAAGATGCTGATGATCGACCCGAAGGTAGTGGAACTGAAGATCTACGACGGGATCCCTCACCTGCTGATTCCGGTGGTCACCGATCCCCGCAAGGCCGCCGGCGCCCTCAACTGGGCGGTGCAGGAAATGACGAACCGTTACAAGAAATTCGCCTCCTATCCCGGTGTGCGCGACATACATTCCTATAATGAGCGAATCTGTCAGCTGAACCGGGACGTATCTGACGGCGAAACCATCCCGCCGATGCCGCGGATCGTGATCATCGTGGACGAGCTGGCGGATCTGATGATGGTGGCATCCTCCGAGGTGGAGGATGCGATCTGCCGTCTTGCCCAGCTGGCTCGGGCAGCCGGAATCCATCTGATCATCGCAACACAGCGGCCTTCCGTCAATGTTGTGACCGGACTCATCAAGGCCAATATGCCGTCACGCATCGCACTGGCGGTCGCCTCCGGAACCGACAGCCGCACCATCATTGATATGAACGGCGCGGAGAAGCTGCTGGGTCACGGCGATATGCTGTTCTATCCGCAGGGCTATCCGAAGCCTGCGCGCGTACAGGGCTGCTTCGTCTCGGACGGCGACATTTCCAAGGTCGTCGAATATTGGGTTTCACAAGGCCGGGATCAGGAGTATAATACAACCGATGTCTCGCAGACGATCGAGGACAGCATCGCGCAGAACGCGGCCGGATCGGCACCCGGCGCAGCAGGAGAGAATGACCGGGATGAGTTCTTCGCGGAGGCCGGTCAGCTCATCATAGAGAAGGAGAAGGCATCCATCGGCATGCTCCAGCGGGCTTTCAAGATCGGCTTCAACCGTGCGGCCCGCATCATGGATCAGCTGGCCGAGGCGGGCGTCGTCGGAGGGGAGGAAGGAACCAAGCCGCGGAAGATCCTGATGACGATGGATGAATTCAGTGCGCTTCTTTCCGGACCGAAAGATTCATGAGACAGCCGGCGGTCCGAACCGCCGATGAGGAGTCAATGATATGAAATGCTCGAACTGCGGTTTCGAGATTCCCGACGGTAAGCTGTACTGTCCTCGCTGCGGCAAGGAGGTACAGCTTGTTCCGGATTTTACGTCCGTCAGCATGGAACGGGAACGTCTTCTGCGCGCCCGGGCCGAGGAGGAACGGCGGCGCCGGGAGGCGGAGGCGGCGGAATCAGAGCGCCGCGTGCGGCCTCTTGTCGCGCTCTTCAAGACGGCGATGACCGTGATCATCGCCGCCGGTCTTACGTTCCTGATGCATTACTATCTTACCGTTCACGAATCGGAAACGTTCTCCGGTCAGAGGCTCGCCGCCATCAATGCGTACGAGGCACATAACCTGAAAACCGCGCAGTCCGCTGTCAGCCGGGCGCTTGAGCTGCGTCCGCGCTCAACGGAGATGGCTATTCTCAAAGCCGATATTCTCACGGAAAGCGGCAGAATCAGCGAGGCGCTCTCTGTTCTCGAGGATCTGATTGAAAGCGAACCGGATGAGATCAGCGCATGGGAGAAGCTCATCGGGATCCGGATCGAGGAGGGCGACAACACGGAGGTGGCAAGGCTCGTTGAGCAAAGCCGCTTCGAATCGCTGACTGAAAAATACGCGGACTATCTCGCTGATCCGCCTACTTTCTCGCTGATCAACGGCAGAACGTATCCTTACGGAACATCGCTTACGATCCGTTCGGCATCGGGAACCATCTACTATACCACGGACGGTTCGGTGCCGGATGCCCACAGCACAAAGTACACCGGACCGATTCCGCTCGACGCCGGGACTAACCGGATCGCCGCCGTATGCATCAACAGCAAAGGCGTAGCAAGCAAGACCGTCAAGGCAGTGTACAACATCCGCAAAGCAGAGTAGACGCGCCGGAGCTCGTCCGGAAGCGCAGCAGGGTGATGTATATAGAGGAAACATGAAGGAATGGAGGAAAAACTATGTACAGGATTCTTTCAAAAAGGCAGCTGAGCGCGGTTGTCTGGGAAATGGTGGTTGAAGCACCGCTGATCGCCAGCCATTGTCTTCCGGGCCAGTTCCTGATCGTCAAGAAAGACGAGGTCGGAGAGCGGATTCCGCTCACCATCTGCGATTCCGATGCCGAGAAGGGAACCGTGACAATCGTCTTCCAGCCGGTGGGCGTGTCGACGATGAAATTCTGCGAGCTTGAAGCCGGCGATGCCTTCGAGGATGTGGTCGGTCCGCTGGGCCGTCCGTCGGAAATCTGCAGCATGAGCGAGGAGGAACTGAAGTCGAAGAAATTCCTTTTCGTCTGCGGCGGAGTGGGAACAGCGCCGGTTTATCCTCAGGTCAAATGGCTTCATGAGCGCGGCATCGGAGCCGACGTGATTATCGGTTACCGCACGAAGGACCTGATCTTCTACGAAGACGAGATGAGAAAGGTCGCCGCCAACGTCTATGTGACGACGGATGACGGCTCCTATATGCACAAGGGCGTGGTCACCACGGTCATCGACGAGCTGGTCGCGGAAGGAAAGGAATACAATCACTGCGTCTGCATCGGGCCGATGATCATGATGAAGTTCTGCTGCCTGACAACTGCCAAGTACAACATCCCGACCATCGTATCCATGAATCCGATCATGGTCGACGGAACGGGCATGTGCGGCGCATGCCGTCTGACCGTCGGGGATGAGGTGAAATTCGCCTGCGTCGACGGACCGGAATTCGACGGCCATAAGATCAACTGGGCCGAATGCATGAAGCGCGCCGCGATGTACAGAACCGAAGAGGGCGAGGCAAAGACCCGGTATCTGGAAGGCAAAACCCATGAGGGCGGCTGCGGAAACTGCTGATCTTTTCGCGGAATGAACGGAAATAAAAGCACACGGGCGTACCTGGGTGCACGTGAAATACGGAGGAATGGATAACGATGGATGATGTGCTGAAGAAAGTCCCTGTCAGAGAACAGGATCCGAAGGTCAGGGCCTGCAATTTCGATGAGGTCTGCCTCGGCTATACAGAGGAAGAGGCGGTGGAAGAGGCTTCCCGCTGCCTGAACTGCAAGAAGGCGAAATGCATCACGGGCTGTCCGGTGAATATTCATATCAATGAGTTCATCGCGAAGGTGAAGGAGAAGGATTACGCGGCGGCGTACCAGATCATCTCGAAGTCGAGTTCCCTTCCTGCGGTCTGCGGCCGTGTATGTCCGCAGGAGACGCAGTGCGAGGGACAATGCATCCGCGGCATCAAGGGCGAGGCGGTTTCCATCGGAAAGCTGGAACGTTTCGTAGCGGACTGGGCCCGCGAAAACGGCATCCGTCCGGAGGTCACATCCCCGAAGAACGGTCATAAGGTCGCCGTGGTCGGCGCCGGTCCTGCCGGTCTGACCTGTGCCGGTGATCTCGCGAAGATGGGATACGATGTGACCATCTTCGAGGCGCTTCATAAGGCCGGCGGCGTGCTTTCCTACGGCATCCCGGAATTCCGTCTGCCGAAGGACAAGGTGGTGGCACCTGAAATCGCCAATGTGGAGGGACTCGGCGTCAAGATCAACACCGACACGATTATCGGCCGCTCCGAAACGGTGGACGAGCTTCTCACAAAGGACGGCTTCGAGGCAGTCTTCATCGGCTCCGGCGCCGGACTTCCGATGTTCATGCATATCCCGGGGGAGACGTCCAACGGCGTGTTCTCCGCCAATGAGTTTCTCACCCGGAACAATCTGATGAAAGCGTTCCGCGAGGACTATGACACGCCGATCTACCGTCCGAAGAAAGCGGTTGTGGTCGGCGGCGGAAACGTCGCGATGGACGCGGCGAGAACGGCTCTTCGGCTCGGCGCCGAGGTTCATCTCGTCTACCGCCGTTCCGAGGCCGAGCTTCCGGCCAGAAAGGAAGAGGTCCATCATGCGAAGGAGGAGGGAATTCATTTTGACCTCCTGACCAATCCTGTGGAGATTCTGTCCGACGATAACGACAATGTGCGCGGAATCCGCTGCATCCGGATGGAGCTGGGCGAGCCCGACGCATCCGGAAGAAGACGCCCGGTTCCGATCGAGGGCTCCGAGTTTGAGATGGAATGTGACGCTGTCATCATGTCGCTCGGCACGTCTCCGAACCCGCTGATCTCCTCCACCACAGTGGGTCTTGATGTCAACCGGAAGAAGTGCATCATCGCGGATGAGACAAGCGGAAAGACCTCGAGAGAGGGCGTCTACGCCGGCGGCGACGCTGTCACCGGCGCAGCGACCGTCATCCTGGCGATGGGTGCCGGCAAGGCAGGTGCCCGCGGCATCGATGAATTCATCCGGTCCAAGAACGCCTGACTGACAATTTTCAGCCGATCCGGGGCCGCCGTGCCGTGGTCCGGAGATGAGGCAGGGAGCGGAACCGTTTCCCCGGTTTGCTCCTTCTGCCGTATCTCCGCCCGGTGCGGCGGCCCCTTTTGCCCTGTGCAAGGGCATCCGTGCCCGAAAAGGAGTCTGCTGTGAAAATCCGGATTGTCTGCGTCGGAAAGATACGGGAGCGTTTCTTTCGCGACGCCGTCAGCGAATATGTCAAACGGCTCAGCCGCTACGCCCGCGTCTCCATTGAGGAGGTCGCCGACGAGAAGACGCCGGACGGAGCCGCGGCCGGCGAAAACGCCTCCATTCTGACGCAGGAGGGCGGACGCATCCTGAGCCGCCTGTCCCCGTCTGACCATGTCATCGCCCTCGCAATCTGCGGAACGCCCTGTACGTCGGAAGCCTTCGCTTCGCATCTTGACGGCATGATGACGAACGGCGTGAGCAGCATCACCTTCGTCATCGGCGGTTCGCTGGGACTGGACCCGCGGGTACTGGCGCGCGCGGACGAGCAGCTCAGCTTTTCATCCTTCACCTTCCCGCATCCTCTGATGCGGGTTATTCTCTGCGAGCAGATCTACCGTGCGTTCCGCATTATTCGTCACGAACCCTACCACAAGTAACCGTCCCGGCTTCCGGGGCCAGTGGATTTTCGCCTTTCGTCGTGATAGAATAAGAAAGGACTGCGCACGGAAGAAGGCCCGGTCCGGAAAGGAAATATTTCTTTGGACGAACTCACGGAATCAGAAATGGAACTGCCCGCGGGGCAGGCAAAAAACATTTTCGGCCAGCTTGACTGCAATCTGCGGCAGATTGAGGACGCACTGCACGTCAGCATCATCCCCCGCGGCGGTATCGTCAAGATCCGGGGCCGCCGCGAGGATGTGGCGGAGACGATGCAGGTTCTTTCCACTCTGCGGATTCTTGCGGAACGCGGCGGCGACGTTTCCACCCAGCAGGTTACTTACGCGCTCACGTCGCAGGGCGGAGAGGAACGTGCCTCTCTGCTTTCTGCGGATGAGGACATCATCATCCACACAGCCGCCGGACGTCCGGTCAAACCGAAAACGCCCGGACAGAAGCGGTATGTGGACTCCATCCGCGACAATATGATCACATTCGGCATCGGACCGGCCGGAACCGGCAAGACCTATCTCGCGATGGCGATGGCGATCCGGGCATTCCGCGCGGAGGAGGTCACACGGATTATCCTCACCCGCCCCGCCATTGAGGCCGGCGAAAAACTTGGCTTCCTTCCCGGCGACCTGCAGAGCAAGATTGATCCTTACCTCCGGCCTCTGTACGATGCGCTCTATGACATCATGGGCGCGGAGGCCTTCATGAAGCACTCGGAGAGAGGCGAGATCGAGGTCGCGCCCCTTGCCTACATGAGAGGACGGACGCTGGACAATGCGTTCATCATTCTGGATGAAGCGCAGAACACAACGCCTTCCCAGATGAAAATGTTCCTGACACGGATCGGCTTCGGCTCCAGGGTTGTCGTAACCGGTGACCGGACACAGAAGGATCTGCCGTCCGGTACGGTGAGCGGGCTCGATGTCGCCGCCCGCGTGCTCGGCCGCCTCGATGAGATCGGATTCTCCGAGCTGACCTATCGCGACGTGGTCCGCCATCCTCTGGTGCAGAAGATTGTGGAAGCCTATGAATCATATGAAAAGCGTGAAAGCGGACGGGTGCGCGCACGCGCCGTCCATGCCGCTGGGAGGAGAGGGCCTGATGGTCACCGTATGGACAGAGAACACCTATGATGGGAAGGATTTCCGCTCCGTTCTGCCGTTCGATTTCGAATCGGTCGCGACGGAGGTGGCAGGAGAGGTTCTCCGCCGGGCCGGATGCCCATTTGACGCAGAGGTCAGTCTGACACTGGTGGATGATGAGACGATGCACCGGATCAACCGCGAAACACGGGGCGTCGACCGCACGACAGACGTGCTGTCTTTTCCTGCGGTCGCCTACACCTCGCCGGCCGCCTTCCGTGAAGCGGAGCAGGACCGGGCCGGCTCCTTCGATCCGGAATCAGGCCGGCTCATGCTCGGAGACATCCTGATCTCAGTCAGGAAGGTAGCGGAGCAGGCTGAGGCCTACGGTCACAGCACCCGGCGCGAGTTCGCCTTCCTTGTGGCTCACAGCACGCTTCATCTGATCGGCTACGATCACATGACGCCGGAGGAAGAAACCATCATGTTCGCGAAGCAGGAAGAGGCGCTTGAGAGTCTCGGCATCGGGCGGGACTCTGACTGACCGGAATCAGGAACAGACGTCTCCGCACAGCCCGACGCCATCTGGTGTGCCGCAGCGCATCCGCCGTCAGACGGGAAGCGCGGCAGGAAGGGAAGAAGTCTATGATCATAATGAAATCCGCTGCTGCCGGTCTTCTGGCCGGTCTTCTGGCCGCCGGCATGCTTGCACCGGTCTCCGCATCCGCCAGTCAGGAACTGGTGGGCAGCGCCGGCGCTGCAGATTCGTCATCTTTTTCATCCGCTTCGGGTGAAGCCCGGCAGGAAGCCGCCGCCCGGGAGGAAACGATTCCGGACGGACAGATGAAAAGCCGTCTTACCGGTGAATATGTCTCCGAGGAGGAAGGCATGCGCCGCCCGGTCGCGTTCATGATCGACAATGTGAAGGACGCGGATCCGCCCAGCGGGATCAGCAGCGCCTCGGTCTACTACGAGTGTGAGGTCGAATCCGACCTGAGCCGCATCTGCGCGGTATTCGGTGACGGCGCGTGGGACCAGGAGGGAAAGATCGGGCCGCTCCGCAGCTGCCGGGACTATTTCATCAGCCTCGTCGCCGGTCTTGATCCCATCTATGAGCATTACGGTCAGGCCGCCTACGCGCTTCCCTACCTCGAATCGGACGATGTGGACAACATCAGCGGCCTGATGAGCTACAGCTATGATGCCTTCTACCGGGACGGACCTCACGCAGCGCCTCACAACGCCTACACTTCCGGAGAAGGAATCAACACCCTGATCGGTGAGCTCGGCTACCGCACGGCATACCGCGACGGCTCCTTACCGGAACTGACCTTCCGCGCGGTCGGCGATGACGTGACGCCGGACGGCCGCGACGCCTCCTATGTCGCACTCGGCTATCCGTTCAATCAGCCCGTCTTCACCTACCACGCCGAGGACGGCTGCTATTTCCGCAGCCAGTACGGCCATGAACATACGGATCTGGAAACCGGAAGCCAGCTGTATGTGAAGAATATCATTCTTGAATACCAGAACGCGGCCAATTATCAGAACAGCTCCTACAAGCACTACGAGACGACCGGCAGCGGAAAGGGAAAATATATCACAAACGGGAAGGCGGTGGATATCACCTGGGAGCGCGACAGCTTCTATTCTCCGGTCGTCTACCGCACAGCGGACGGAAATGTGCTGCGTCTCAACCCGGGCAAAACATGGGTCGCCGTCATCCGGAAGGACCAGCTCAATCAGTGCCGGATCGGCGCGGACGAATCTTCGGCATCCGCTGTCGAGGATGCCGGCACCATCGCGGAGCAGAAGCAGGAGATGGACGCCTGGGTGTCCGAGTACAAGGCCGGCGAGGAAGCATATTTAAGCAAAATGGCGCAGCAGCGCTCGGACAATGTCGCGAAGCACGGCGGAACGAAGGTGGAGGTCGGCCTTTCGTAACCGGTCAGCCGCTCTGTCTTGCGATTTCCTACAACGAAAGGAGAAGCGATCGCTTTGCATCTTCGAGAACATCTGAAGGACCGCCGCCGGATCGTCATCAAGGTCGGATCCAGCTCGCTGGTTCATCCTGAAACCGGACGGCTGAACCTGCAGAAAATCGACATTCTGGTGAGAGAAGTCTCTGACCTTCGAAATCAGGGAAAGGATGTCGTCATCGTATCATCGGGGGCCATCGCGGTCGGAAGAGCCGCCATGGGACTCGGAGAGCTTCACTCCCTCCGGCAGAAGCAGGCGTGCGCCGCGATCGGTCAGGGGAAGCTGATGATGATCTATCAGAAATTCTTCTCCGAATACAGCCAGACCTCCGCCCAGCTTCTGCTGACAAAGCAGACCATCGTAAGCGACGAAAGCCGGACGAACGCCAGAAATACCTTCAGTGAGCTGTTCGCTCTCGGTGCGATCCCCATCGTCAATGAGAACGACACCGTGGAAACCTATGATATTCGTTTCGGCGACAATGACCGCCTCTCGGCCATCGTAACGGCGCTGATTCACGCGGACCTTCTGATTCTGCTCTCCGACATCCGCGGACTCTACACGGACGACCCTAAGCGGAATCCGGACGCGGTTTTCATCAGAGAGGTCGATGTGCTCGATGACCGTCTTCGCGGGATGGCGAAGGATACGGCCGGAAGCCGGTTCGGCACCGGGGGGATGGCCACCAAACTGGCGGCGGCTGATATCGCCACCGCTGCCGGAGCGGACATGATCATCGCGGGCGCAGAGGATTTTCGTATCATTCACCGCCTGATCGGCGGGGCGGAAGAGGGGACGCTGTTCCATGCCCATCCCCATGAGTCACGTCTCATCAACGACCTGCTCGGGAAGCGGGAAGATCCGTCGTAAACATCCGAAAAATCCGCGGCCGGAGCGGCCGCAAAGCGAAAGGAGCGGCGTATGACAAAGCGGGAAATCCGGTCACAGATTCTGGCCGAACGGCGGCGCATCCCTCCGCTGATGCTGGAGCAGCGTTCCGGCATCATCCGGAAGAAACTGATGAAGGAGCCTGTATGGAAGAATGCCGGCAGCATTTTCTGCTACGTCTCCCTTGCTGACGAAGTGGCGACCATCCCGCTGATTCAGGCGGCGTGGGCGGAAGGAAAGAAGGTCGCGGTGCCGCGGTGCGAGGGCCGTGACATGGTCTTCATCACTCTCACCTCCTTTGACTGTCTTGCCCCCGGCATTCACGGAATCCCCGAACCGGTCGGAGGGACGACGGAGGAGAATGATGCCGCTCTCATCATCATGCCCGGCGTGGCCTTCGACGTGAACCGGCACAGGGTCGGCTACGGCGGAGGATTCTACGACCGCTACCTCGAGGCCCACCCGGATAACCCGACGGCGGCGGTTGCATTCGACTTCTCCGTTCTGACGGAGGTTCCGTCCGGTCCGGATGACAAGAGACCCGATCTGATCGTCACGGACAGGAGAATCATCCGGTAATCACATGCATATCCGGCACATAAGTCGGAGACTGGAGGCGCTGATATGACACTCGAAGAGATCGGCCGGATGGCACGGGCGGCGATGCCTGCTGTCTCAGGCCTCGGAACGGATCAGAAAAACGCCGTTTTGCGAGATGCAGCAGACCGGCTTGAACGCCGTTCGGCGGAGCTTCTGGCGGCGAACGGGGAGGACCTCCGGGCAGCCCGGGAATCCGGCATGCCCGACGGACTCTACGACCGACTGAAGCTGACCGCGGAACGGATTCACGGCATGGCGGACGGGCTGCGTGCCGTAGCTCAGCTCGAGGATCCCATCGGGTCGGTCCGTGACATGCGCAGGCGGCCGAACGGCCTTGAGATCGGCCGGATGACCGTGCCGATCGGCGTCATCGGCGTGATCTACGAGGCGCGGCCCAACGTGACCTCGGATGTCTTCGCGCTCTGCTTCAAGACCGGGAATGTCTCCATTCTGAAGGGCGGAAGCGACGCGATTCACTCGAACATCGCCATCGTCCGCGTGCTGAAGGACACGCTAAAGGCCCATGGCGTCACGGACGGCGCACTGTCACTGATCACGGATACTTCCCGTGAGGCGACTGTCTCGTTCATGCACATGGATTCCTATGTGGATCTTCTGATCCCTCGCGGCGGTGCCGGCCTCATCCGCACCGTTGTGAAGGAAAGCTCGATCCCCGTGATTCAGACCGGTACCGGCAACTGTCATGTCTATGTCGATGAAACCGCAGACATCGGGATGGCTGTCCGGATCATCTTCAACGCCAAGACGCAGCGGATCGGCGTCTGCAACGCGGAGGAATCACTGGTGGTTCACAGGGACATCGCACCGGCGCTCCTGCCGGCTCTGGAGGCAAGGCTTTCAGAGAAGCATGTGGAGCTGCGGGCGGATCCGGAGGCCGCCTCTCATCTCCGCTGCTCTGTCCCGGCGACAGAGGAGGACTGGGGAAAAGAGTATCTCGACTACATTCTCTCGATCCGGACTGTCTCCTCGATCGAAGAGGCGATCGCTCACATCAACCGGTACAACACCGGTCACTCCGAGACGATCGTGACCCGAAGCTACGCCCACGCGCAGCAGTTTCTCCGGGAGGTCGATGCGGCGGCCGTCTACGTCAACGCCTCCACCCGCTTCACAGACGGATTTGAATTCGGCTTCGGAGCCGAGATCGGCATCAGCACGCAGAAGCTTCACGCAAGAGGCCCGATGGGGCTTGACGCGCTGACAACCTACAAATACATCATCTACGGTAATGGCCAGATCAGGGAATAAATGACAGAAGGAAAAAGGACGAACGCCTCCGGCGCGGAGGAAAGACAGAAGGAGTATATGGACAGAGCTCATGACGCGCTCGCAGTCATCACAAGGGCCCACGGACGGCCGATGCGCGCGTCGGTCGTCACCTTCGGGTGCCAGATGAACGCACGCGACTCCGAGAAGCTGCGCGGTATTCTTTCCGCGGTAGGATACGAGCTCACAGACAACGAGCTGGACGCCGACCTGGTGCTCTACAACACCTGTACGGTCCGCGAGAACGCCGATCTTCATGTTTACGGCCGTCTCGGCCGTCTCACCGGCCTTAAGGCCAGACGCCCGGATCTCATCGTCGGGCTCTGCGGCTGCATGATGCAGGAACCGGGGGTTGTCGCGAAAATCCGCCGCAGCTATCCGGTCGTCGATCTGATCTTCGGCACGCACAATCTCTTTACCTTTCCCGAACTGCTGTACCGGATTCTGACGGAAAAGAAACGGATCATCGATCTGTGGGAAGGAACCGACGCGATTGTCGAGAACCTGCCGGTAAAGCGGACCTATCCATTCAAATCCGGCGTCAACGTGATGTTCGGCTGCAACAATTTCTGCAGCTACTGCATCGTCCCCTATGTGAGAGGACGGGAACGCAGCCGCAGGCCGGAGGACATTCTCAGCGAGATCCGCGGGCTCGCCGGCGACGGTGTCCGCGAGATCATGCTGCTGGGGCAGAACGTCAATTCATACGGGAAGACGCTGGAGCGTCCCTTCTCCTTCGCCCGGCTGCTCCGGGAGGCGGCGGCCGTCGACGGCATCGACCGGATCCGCTTCATGACCTCCCATCCGAAGGATCTCTCCGACGAACTGATCGAAGCCATCGCGGAGACGCCGAAGGTCTGCCGTCACCTGCATCTGCCGGTGCAGTCCGGCAGCTCACGGCTGCTCCGGGCCATGAACCGGCATTATACGCGGGAGGATTACCTCGCGCTCGTGAAAAAAATCAGGGCGGCCGTCCCGGATATTTCGCTGACGACCGACATCATCGTCGGCTTCCCTGGAGAGACAGAGGAGGACTTCCGGGATACGCTGAGCCTCGTCGAGGAAGTCGGATACGACAGCTGCTTCACCTTCCTCTACTCGAAACGGACCGGCACCCCGGCCGCGTCGATGGAGGATCAGGTGCCGGAGGATGTGGCGCATGAGCGCTTTGACCGGCTTCTGGCCGTCGTGAAGCGAACCGGAGAGGCGGCCTCCTCGCGCTTTCAGGGAGAAACCCATGACGTGCTGGTGGAGGAGCTAAACAAGGAGCCGGGCTATGTGACGGGACGGATCTCACAGAATATCGTGGTTCATGTGCCCGGCACGAAAGAGGACATCGGCCGGATCATCCCGGTCGTCCTTGACGACTGCCGCGGGTTCTACTATTTCGGGACCCGGGCTGACCTGCACTGAAAAAACGGAAACACCGCCGGGTCAGACAGAGTGCTGCCTGGCCCGGATTAAGAAAGGCGGGACGGAAACTGCATGGCATTATCCCCGATGATGCAGGAATATCTGACGACAAAGGAAAAATATAAGGACTGCATCCTGATGTACCGCATCGGTGATTTCTTCGAGATGTTCTTCGACGATGCGAAGCTGGTTTCAAGAGAACTCGAACTGACGCTGACAGGCAAGGACTGCGGCCTTGAGGAACGCGCCCCCATGTGCGGGGTGCCTTTTCATGCCGTTGATTCGTATGTGGCCCGTCTCGTCAGCAAGGGATACAAGGTCGCGCTCTGCGACCAGGTAGAGGACCCGAAGCAGGCAAAGGGACTGGTGAAGCGGGAAGTGACCCGCATCGTGACGCCGGGCACCAACATGGATCAGTCATTTCAGGACGCCGGACGCAACAACTATCTGATGTCCGTCGTCTGCACGGAGGACCGGTACGGGATCGCCACGTCGGATATCTCGACAGGTGAATTTCTCCTGACCGAGACGGACAGCCTCGCCCGTCTGAAGGACGAGATCGGGAAACTGGCGCCGTCGGAGATTATCTGCAACGAGCCGGTCCTGATGTCCGGCCTCGACACAGAGGACCTGAAAGGACGTCTGGGCATCATGGTCCATGCCCTCGACGACCGTTATTTCGAGGATGAATCCTGTGAGATGACGCTTCGGGACCACTTCCATGTCGCTTCGATGGAAGGGCTCGGTATCCGGGAATTTCCCTGCGGCATCGCGGCGGCCGGCGCGCTTCTGAAATATCTCTTTGAGACCCAGAAGACGGATCTGAGCCATATCACCCAGATCACCTCCTACCGCACCAATGCCTCGATGGTGCTCGGATCCGCGACGATGCGGAACCTGGAACTGACGGAGACACTCCGCGAGAAGGAGAAGAAGGGATCGCTTCTCTGGGTGCTTGACCGGACGAAAACCGCCATGGGCGCGCGCCTCCTCCGGAAATGGATCGAGCAGCCTCTGATTCACAGGAAGGAAATCGACGGACGGCTCGACGCCGTCGAGGCCGTCTTCAATAACGAAATCTCCGCCGCTGAGCTCAGGGAGTATCTCGGCCCGGTCTACGATCTGGAACGGCTCTGCGGACGGCTCAGCTTCAGGAGCGCCAATCCGAGGGATCTGGTGGCCCTCCGGAGCTCGCTGCAGATGCTTCCGCCGATCCGGTCGATGCTGAAGGAATTTCCCTGTGCGCTGTTCGCCCGCTTCGACGAAGAATTCGACCCGCTCGACGATCTCTGCCAACTGCTGACGGACGCCATCGCGGACGATCCTCCGATGGCGATGAAGGAGGGAGGCATCATCCGGGACGGCTACTCGGAGGAGGTCGACACCTACCGGAAGGCACGGACGGACGGCCACCAGTGGCTGGCCGATCTGGAGGCAAGAGAAAGGGAGCGCACCGGCATCCACACACTGAGGGTCAAGTACAACCGGGTCTTCGGGTACTGCATCGAGGTTTCCAATTCCTTCAGGGACAAGGTTCCCCCGGACTATGTCCGGAAGCAGACACTGGTCAGCGGCGAGCGCTACACCACGCAGGAGCTGAAGGAACTGGAGAACCGGATTCTCGGCGCCGAGGATCATCTGAACTCACTTGAATACTCGATATTCGACAGCGTCCGGAGCACTGCACTCGAGGCCATCGTCCGGATCCAGAAAACCGCCCATATTGTCGCACAGATCGATGTGCTTCAGTCCTTCGCCTTTGTCGCCCGGCGCAGCGGCTACACAAGGCCGGTGATCCGGGAAGACGGTGTCATTAATATCAAAGACGGCCGTCATCCGGTGGTAGAACGCATGATGACCGGAAGCAGCGGCTTCGTGCCGAACGATACGAAGCTGGACAACCGCTCGAAGCGGCTCTCCATCATCACCGGTCCGAATATGGCCGGCAAGTCCACCTACATGCGGCAGACCGCTCTCATTGTGCTGATGGCGCAGATCGGAAGCTTCGTTCCCGCCTCTTCCGCCGAAATCGGCATCGTGGACCGGATCTTCACCCGGGTCGGCGCCTCGGACGACCTCGCGAGCGGGCAGAGTACTTTTATGGTTGAGATGACCGAGGTCGCGAACATTCTCCGAAACGCCACCGCCAACAGCCTGCTGATTCTGGACGAAATCGGCCGCGGCACCTCCACCTTCGACGGCCTTGCCCTCGCCTGGGCGATCATCGAGTACATCGCCGACCGCCGCCTGATCGGAGCAAAGACGCTGTTCGCCACTCACTATCACGAGCTGACCGAGCTGGAGGGGAAGATTGACGGAGTCAACAACTACTGCATCGCAGTCCGGGAGAGCGGAGACGGCATCGTCTTTCTCCGGAAGATCATCCGCGGGGGCGCGGACAAGAGCTACGGAATTCAGGTAGCCCGTCTGGCCGGCGTCCCGGAAGCGGTGCTGACCCGCGCCGACGAGCTGGTCGGCCAGCTCTCTCAGGCAGACATCACCGGAGCTGTGGAGACAATGGCCGTCTCCCAGAAAAAGAAGGCGAAGCCGGTGCACTACGACGACGTGGATATGGGCCAGATGTCCTTCTTCAGCACGGTATCGGACGATGATGTGCTGAAGGAACTGCGGGAGATCGACATTCAGACACTGACACCCATCGACGCGCTGAACGAGCTGTACCGGCTTCAGAACAAACTGAAAAACCGGTGGAAAAACGGTTCGAAGGAAGGGGAGAGGTCCTAAACGCGTATGAATCAGATTCATGTTCTCGACCAGAAGACGATCGACCAGATCGCAGCCGGCGAGGTTGTGGAACGGCCGGCCTCGGTGGTCAAAGAACTTGTTGAGAATGCAATCGACGCCGGAGCCACCCGGATCAGCGTCGAAATCCGGGACGGGGGGATCCGTCTGATCCGTGTCACCGACAACGGGCGCGGCATCGCGGAGGAGGATATTCCGCTTGCCTTCCTGCGTCATGCCACCAGCAAGATCACGGATGCCTCCGACCTTACATCACTGTTCACGCTGGGCTTCCGGGGAGAGGCGCTTTCCAGCATTGCCGCCGTGAGCCGGGTGGAGCTGATCACGAAAACGGCCGACGCCCTTTCCGCCGTCCGTTATCTGATCGAGGGCGGACGGGAGAAGCTGAAGGAGGAGGTCGGAGCGCCGGACGGGACAACCTTTGTGGTCCGCGATCTGTTCTATAACACGCCGGCCCGCGCCCGCTTCCTCAAGACGCCGCTGACCGAAGCCTCTCACGTTGGCGCCATTGTGGAACAGCTGACGCTCGCCAATCCTCAGATTGCCTTCAGCTTTCTCGTAAACGGCCAGAGAAAACTGGCTTCGTCCGGCAACGGCAGTCTCCGCGACGCGATCTTCGGTATCTACGGGCGCAGTCTGGTGGATGAGCTGGCGGAACTGGATTCGGAAGAGGACGGCATCGGCATCCGCGGCTATATCGGAAAGCCTTCCGTCTCCCGCGGAAACCGGAACTATGAGAATTACTATGTAAACGGACGGTATGTGAAGAGCCGGATCGTCGCCAAGGCCATCGAGGACGGCTACATGAACAAGCTGATGAACCATCAGTATCCGTTTACCTGCCTGATGATTCAGGTCGATACGAAGGCGGTGGATGTCAACGTCCATCCGACCAAGATGGACGTTCGGTTCTCGGATGAAAACCGAATCTATCAGGCGGTCCGGCGCGCGGTCCGCTCCACGCTTGACCGTACGGAGATGCTGCTCCGCGTCCGGGAGAACGGACAGGAGAAACCGGCGGTACCGCCTTCCTCCGTGCGTCCGGCTGAGGCGTTCGAGGAAAAGGCGGTAAGAAGAGAAGCGGAAAAAACGGAAAGAAGAGAAGCGGAAGGCGGAACTCCGACGCCGGCCCCGTCCGGTCCGGATGCCGGATACGAACGAAAGCTCCGGCAGCATCTTGTATCGGACCAGGAGAGTGCTTATCCCGGGGCCGGCATCATCCGTGATGAGACGAACCCGGTCGGAAAAGCGTCCGACGGAGACGGCCGCTTCGTGCAGCAGACCTTTGCGCCGTCCTTTCTCTCAAAGGAAGCCAAACCCCTCCGCCGTATCGTCGGTCAGGTTTTCCGTACCTACTGGATCTGCGAATTCAGCGACAGCCTGTATCTGTTCGATCAGCATGCCGCCCATGAGCGCGTGCTCTTCGAGCGTCTGATGAAGCAGTACGGGCAGCGGGCTATCGCCTCCCAGCAGCTCTCCCCGCCTCTGATCGTCACCTGTGACGCGCAGGAGAGCCGTCTTCTGGAGATATACGGCGAAGCCTTCGCCAGCCTCGGATTCGAGATCGAGCCATTCGGCGGCCGGGACTATGCGATCCGCGCCGTACCCTACACGCTGGGCGGAATCGACAGCGCCGACCTGTTCCGCCAGTTTCTCGATCAGCTCGAGGTGACGCCTTCCGTCTCGGACATGCCGGCCTATGTGCGGCGGGTCGCAACGGAAGCCTGCAAGGCTGCGGTCAAAGGCGGCGAAACCCTTTCCGCATCAGAGGCGTCCGCTCTGCTCGATGAGCTGATGGCGTGCGAGGATCCGTATCACTGCCCCCACGGACGGCCGACGATCCTCACCTTTACAAAAGAAGATCTGGAAAAACGCTTCAAACGGATTCTATGAGGAGCACCATGCACGAAACTACCAAGATCCCTCTGATCGTCATCGCCGGCCCCACCGCAACGGGAAAAAGCGGATTCGCCTGTGAAATCGGACGCCGCATCGGCGGAGAGGTCGTCTCGGCGGACTCCATGCAGGTTTACCGCTATATGGATATCGGAACCGCCAAGGTGACGCTGGAGGAGCAGATGGGCGTCCCCCATCACCTGATCGACGTGATCGATCCGACCGACGAGATGGACGCGGCCCGGTACGCGGAACTGGCCGAAAAGGCAATACGGGAGATCGACGCAAGAGGACATGTTCCGATTCTCTGCGGCGGAACCGGCTTCTATATTCAGGCTGTGACCAGAAAGATCGATTTTTCACGGGCGGCGCCGGACGAGGCGTACCGCAGAAGCCTTGCCGGCTATGCCGCCCTGCACGGCAGCGAAGCGCTTCACCAGCGTCTCGCGGAGGTGGATCCCGCCTCGGCGGCCGCCATTCACCCGAACAACATCAAACGGGTCATCCGGGCGATGGAATTTTTCCATGAAACGGGGACCTCCATCGCCGCCCACAACGAATCGGAGCATGAGAAGGACACGCCTTACCGCCTCGTCTTCTTTTTCCTTGACGACGACCGGACCGAGCTGTACAGGAGGATCGACCGCCGTGTGGATTTCATGATGGAAGAAGGGCTGGCAGATGAGGTCGCCTATCTGAAGGCAATGGGACTTGACCGCTCCTTTGTCTCCATGCAGGCGATCGGCTACAAGGAGATCCTCGCCGCCATGGACGGGGCATTCACAATGGAGGAAGCGGTCCGGATCATCAAGCGCGAGAGCCGCCATTACGCGAAACGACAGGAAACCTGGTTCAAACGCGAGAAGGACGCGATCCGGATCGACCGGTCCGCCTATGCGGAGGATGACGGCCGGATTCTGAACGTGATGCTGTCCGTCATCGAAGAGCGGACCGGCATCCGGGCAAAGGAAGTGAAGGCTCCGAATACCTGAGACTCTATCCGGAACCGGAAAACGGCAGTCCGGGCCGGTATTTCCCCGGACTGCGGAAAGAGAGACGGCCATGCTGTCTCCGCCAAGATAAAAAGGAAAGATCACACACGATGGACAGAAAAATCAGTCAGTATGAAGCCTGCGGAATTTCCGCGGATGTCGCACGGTTCGGGGAACAGGTGCTTGTGCCGCTTCGCGGCCGCTTTGCCGCAATCGACGACACCGCCGAGATCAATCAGCTGAAGGTCATTCACGCCTTTCAGAGCGCTCAGGTCAGCGAGGCGTGTCTCAGCGGAACCACCGGCTACGGCTACAACGATCTCGGACGGGACAAGCTGGAGGAAGTCTACGCGAAAACCTTCCACACGGAGGCCGCACTCGTCCGGCCTCTGATTTCCTGCGGAACGCACGCACTCGCGATCGCGCTGGCCGGCAACACGCGGCCAGGCGATCAGATCCTTTACATCACAGGCAAGCCCTATGACACGCTGGAGGAGGTCATCGGCATCCGGCCCTCCGCCGGATCGCTGGCGGAGTTCGGCGTGACATACGGCCAGGTCGATCTGCTGCCCGACGGATCCTTTGATCTCAACGGCATCCGAAAAGCCATCACGGATCGGACACGGATTGTGGCCATCCAGCGCTCCAAGGGCTATGCCGCCCGGCCGACGCTGTCCGTGAATCAGATCGGTGAGGCGGTCGCCTGCGTGAAGGCCGTCCGGTCTGATCTGATCGTCATGGTCGACAACTGCTACGGAGAATTTGTCGAAGAGCAGGAGCCCTCGGATGTCGGTGCGGACATGGTCGTCGGCTCGCTGATCAAGAATCCCGGGGGAGGACTCGCGCCGAGCGGCGGCTACATCTGCGGAACAAAAGCCTGCATCGACCGCGCCTCATGGCGGATGACCTGTCCGGGGCTCGGCGCCGAGATCGGTCCTTCGCTCAACCTCAACACTTCCTTCTACGAAGGATTCTTTCTTGCTCCTGTCGTGACGGCGGCGGCTGTCAAAGGCGCCGTTTTTGCCTCCGCGCTCTACGAACGTCTCGGATTCAAGGTGCTTCCCGGAAGCGGAGAGGACCGGCACGATATCATCGAGGCGATCACCCTCGGTTCACCGGAGGCGGTGATCGCGTTCTGCCGGGGAATCCAGAAGGGCGCGCCGGTGGATTCCTTCGTCACGCCGGAGCCATGGGATATGCCCGGGTACGATGATCCCGTGATTATGGCAGCCGGAGCCTTTGTGGAGGGATCCAGCATCGAGCTCAGCGCGGATGGCCCGATCCGTCCTCCCTATAACGTTTTCTTCCAGGGCGGTCTGACCTGGCCGTCCGCGAAGCTGGGAATTCTGATGTCTCTGCAGTCCATGAAAGACGCCGGACTCGTGAAAATACCGGATATCGGTCCAGCGTCCGACTGAAAACGAAGACGCGGGAGAATCTGCCTTCGTTTTGGAGCAGCCGTCCTCGAAAGGAGATGCATATGCGCGAGATACTGATCATCGGCGCCGGGGCTTCCGGGCTCGCCGCTGCGGTCACGGCGGCCCCTTACTGCCGCGTCACCGTGCTGGAGCGGGAGAAAAAGCCCGCTTCGAAGCTTCTCCGGACCGGAAACGGCCGCTGCAATCTTGCCAACGCGTCCGATCTTCCCGGGCGTTACGAGGGATCCGACGCCGGCTTCGCCGAAGCCGTAACCGATGCGCATCCGCTCCAGGAGCTGCTTTCCTTTTTCTCAGATCTCGGAATCCCGACCCGTTCCTTCAGCGGATGGTACTACCCGGCCAGTGAGGAGGCGCATGCCGTCTCGGGCGCGCTGCTGGCGCGGGCGTCCTCCCTCGGCGTCCGGATCCGGCTCAGCGAAAGCGCCCGCGCCCTTAAGAGACTTCCGGACGGGCGGTTCGAGGTCCGTACGGATACCTGGTCTTACCGTTCCGACTCCGTCATCGTCTCGATCGGCTCGCCGGCCGGACTGCCGGCCGGTACAGACGACAGTTCCGGACTGCTTCACGCATTCAGCCTGCCTTCCGAGCCCTTTTCCCCGGCGCTCGTTCCTCTGAGGACCGATCACAGTCTGTGCGCCGGGTGGGCGGGCGCCCGCGCCCGGGCGCAGGCCGCACTCCTTGTGGACGGAAGGGATGTACAGGCGGAAAGCGGCCAGATCCAGTTCGGCCGGAAAGGTCTTTCCGGCATCCCCGTTTTCAATCTCAGCATCCGCGCCGGATGGGCTCTCTCGGAAGGACGGCGGACGGCGGTCCGTCTCGACCTTCTGGACGGCCTGCCGGACCGGCAGGCTCTTGTCCTGCGCCTTGCGGAGCTTTCCGCGGAGGCGGAAGCGCACCGGCCGGGAGCGGAAAACCGCCTGCGCCTTTTTCTGAACGGGCTGATCCCGGAAAGACTGGCTTCGGTTCTTGTCCGCGAAGCGCATCCTCTGACTGCGCTGCCGCTGCTTCTCGGAGGATGGACGATCCCGGTTGTCGGCACAGGCTCTCTTCCGGAATCCCAGGCTGCGAGAGGCGGAATCCGAACATCGGCTGTCTGCCCCGACACGATGATGGTCCGCACGGTTCCGGGACTCTATCTGACCGGAGAGCTGCTGGAGCCGGTCGGACACTGCGGCGGCTTCAACCTTACGTTTGCATGGATCAGCGGCATACTGGCCGGAAAAGCGGCCGCCCGGGGAGTGAGCGGCCCGGTCTGAACCGGCCGTCACGATCGAAAACAGTCCCCCTCCGACGCGCTTGCATCGACTATCCGAATAGTGTAGAATAGACTCGCTCGATTTCGCCGGCATACCTGAGATGGAGAAAGAGAGCGGAATATGAAGCATCTGATGTTGGACGGACGCGCGGATACGATGCGTCCGTATGAAAAATGCCGTGCCCTTGGCCCTTCATCTCTCACGGATGCGGAGCTTCTGGCGGTCATCCTGCGCACCGGTGTCCCGGGTGTGCCTGCGGAACAGCTGGCGGATCAGATTCTGCATCTGCCGGGCTGTGAGGCAGGGCTCGGGGGACTCGGGCGTCTGTCCGCGGAAGAGTTCATGCAGATTCCGGGCATCGGAGAGGTAAAGGCTGTCCAGCTGACCGTGATCGCCGAGATGGCGGTCCGGATCGCCTGCCGCAAGGCCGGGCGGATGATGACGGCGGAAAATCCAGCCGCTGTGGCCGGCTACTATATGGAACAGCTCCGACAGGACACGCAGGAAAATGTGATCTGTCTGATGCTGGACTCCAGAAATCACTTTATCGGGGACGAGCGTCTCACCCGCGGAACGGTCAACGCGTCCCTGATCTCCACCAGGGATATTTTTCTCTGCGCGGTCAAATGCCGCGCTGTCGCCATCCTTCTGGTGCATAATCACCCGGGCGGCGATCCGTCCCCCAGCGAGGCGGATATGGAGCTGACGGAAAGGGTCGCCGCGGCCGGCCGGCTTCTTGATATTCATCTGCTCGACCATATCATCATCGGAGACGGCCGCTACATCAGCTTCAGCGAAAACGGGCTGCTTCAGCCCGGGAGTGTATATGTTCAGTAAAAATGTATTTGGCGTTGATCTTGGCACCAGCGCCGTGAAAATCTACAGTCTCAGGAAAGCGCGCCTGATGATCGAGCACGACCGGATCGCGGTCCGGAACGGCTCTCAGGTCATCGCCGCCGGCAACGACGCCTTTGAGATGTATGAAAAGAACCCGCCCTGCATCTCCGTCGACAGACCGATGGAAAGCGGACGGATCGCTGACGTGGATGAGGTGGAGATGCTCCTCCTCATCCTTCTTCGAAAAGCGGACCGTCACGCCGGAAGCCATCCTGTCATCTATTTCTCGGCGCCCGTGAATATGTCGGAGATCGAAAAAAGAGCGTACTATTCCATCAGCAGCACCGGCCGTCTCGGCCATCCGAAGGTGTTTCTCGTCGATCGTCCGATCTGCGACGCGATTTCGCTGGGCATCCCGCTGATCCGTACCAGGGGCAGCATGATCCTCGATATCGGCGCGCAGACCACGGAGGTTTCCGTTGTCGCGAACGAGCAGATCATTGTCAGCGACTCTCTTCCGGTCGGAGGGGAGCAGCTGAGCGACAGCATCATGAATGAGATCAGAAGAGAGAAGAACCTGCTGATCGGACACAGGACGGCCCGCCGGCTGAAGGCCGTGCTTGCCTCCTTCGAGCAGCGCGGAATCGGAGAGGCCAGAAAGGTGACGGGGATCGATACGCTGACCGGCCTCCCCCGGGAGGAAATCATCACAGCGGATCTGGTCACACGGGCCGTTGACCGGGAGCTTTCAAAGGGTGCGGCGGCGATGCGCCAGTTTCTCGAGAGGACACCGCCGCAGATCACGCGCTGCATCATGGACGAGGGCATCCACCTGACCGGCGGAACCGCCCGGATGCCCGGCATCGACCGGTACCTGAGCCGCCACATCGGCTGCCGGATCGTCCGTTCGTCGGATTATGAGTTCAGCACGGTAAAAGGGCTCGAGGAGCTGATTCTTCACAAAGATCTCCGCAAATGGGCTTACGCACTGAAGGAAAAGGGATCATGAAAAAATTCAGACCACATATGAGCAGCAGTCATTTTCTCGCGGTGATGTCGATCATCTGCGTCGGGCTCATCCTGATCACGATGACCATGCCGGGCGTATCCGCACCGGTCCGCACGGCGGCAGGCTATGTGGTGACGCCGTTCCAGAACGGGATGAACAGCGTCGGCAAATGGCTCGGAACGGCATTTTCCGGATTCAGCAGCGCGCAGAAGCTGACCAGGGAAAACGAGACCCTGAAAAAGCAGGTCTCCGAACTGACGCAGGAGAACAATGATCTGCTTCAGAAGGAAGGCGAGCTGACCCGTCTTCAGTCGCTCTACAATCTTGACAAGAAATACAGCGATTACACAAAGGTCGCCGCAGAAGTCATCTCGAAGGACCCGGGGAACTGGTACAGCACCTTTGTGGTCAACAAAGGATCGAAGGACGGCATCGCGGCAGACATGAACGTACTCGGTCAGGGCGGTCTGATCGGCATTGTGACCGAAGTGGGACAGAACTGGGCGCAGATCCGCTCTATCATCGATGACGACAGCAACGTCAGCGCGATGGCGTCGAACACGTCGGAGCCCTGCACGGTCACGGGCAATCTGCTGGATATGGAAAACGGAAAGATCGATTTCAGCGGTCTTCGCGACAGCGACAACGCCGTCACGGAGGGAACGTCTCTTGTGACATCCAACATCAGCGACAAGTACCTGCCCGGACTTCTGATCGGCTATGTCAGCGAAATTTCGCTGGATTCCAATAACCTCACCAAATCCGGCACACTGATCCCGGCTGCCGACTTCCGCGGTCTCCGCGAGGTTCTGATCATCACGGATCTCAAACAGACAAAGGAGAATTCGTAAGTGAAGAGAAAACTGATCATCGCGCTGATGCTGTGGATCTGCTTTATTCTTCAGACGACCGTCTTCAGTACGTTCCGTTTCCTGTCCGCCACACCGAATCTGATGATGATTCTCACCGTCTCCATCGGCTTCATGCAGGGGCGGACGGAAGGGCTTCTGACCGGCTTCGCCTGCGGTCTTCTTTATGACATCTGCTACGGCGGCCTCTTCGGTTTTTACGCGCTGCTCTACATGCTCTGCGGTTATTTCTGCGGACGCTTCAGCAAAATCTACTTCGATGAGGACATCAAGGTGCCCCTGCTGCTGACCGGCGGCTGCGACGCCTTCTTCAACCTTGTCGTCTATTTCTCCAGGTTTCTTCTGCGCGGCCGGCTTCATTTCGCCGGCTACCTGAAGGCGGTGATGGTTCCGGATGTCGTCGCGACGCTTCTTCTGACGATCATCCTGTACCGGCTCTTCTACAGAATCAATCACTCGCTGACAGAAAAGGAGAAGAAAGGCAGGCAGTCTCTATGGATAAGGGAATGAAAAGGCATCCTCTCCGTCATTTCCGGTATACCCGGATCATCATACTCGGCGTCGTCTGCGCACTTCTTTCGGGGATTCTGATTCATCGGCTCTATGATCTGCAGATCATCAACGGCGAGAGCTACCGGACAAATTTCAGCATCAAGACGACCAAGACCCGCACGCTGAAGAGCACCCGCGGCAACATCTATGACCGGAACGGAAAGGTGCTTGCCTACAACAAGCTTTCCTACAGTCTGACACTGGAGGACTCGGGCAGCTATGACACATACAGGCAGCGGGATCTTTCCCTCAACGGCGAGGCCTACCGGATCGCAAAGATTCTCTCAGAGCACGGCGACTCGCTTGACAATGACTTTCATGTGGTGCTGGACAAAAACGGTCAGTACACCTATGACGTCGACGGCCGCACGCTCCAGCGCTTCAAGGCGGACGTCTACGGCTGCGCCAAGATCAGCGACATGACAGAGGAACAGGCCCAGTCCACGGCTGACCAGATGATCCAGACCCTGAGCGGGAAGGAACGTTTCGGACTGGTCCGCTCCGACAAGCCGTACACGGCGGAGGAGCTGAAAAAAGCAGGCCTTCCGGAGACACTGTCCCCTGAGGATACGCTGAACATCATCTATGTCCGCTACCAGCTTTTCACCACGCAGTACCGGAAATACATGCCGGTGACGATCGCGCGCCGGCTGTCCGACCAGTCCGTGGCAGCCCTCAACGAGGAAAAGGATTCTCTGGAGGGCATCGAGATCGTGGAGGACACCACCCGCGTCTACTCCAACGCGGTTCCCTTCGCCTCACTGATCGGCTATATCGGCAAAGTTTCGAGCGAGGATCTCGCCGAGCTTCAGTCCTCTGATTCAAGCTACACAAGCGAGTCGATCGTCGGTAAATCCGGTATTGAAAAAGTATGCGAGAGCACGCTGCAGGGAAGTGACGGACAGGAGACCGTCTATGTGGACCGGTTCGGCAAGGTGCTGGAGCAGGACGAGAGCAAGACGATCCAGCCCACCGCGGGAGGCAACGTCTATCTGACCATCGACTCCGACCTTCAGAACGCGATTTACAAGATTCTTGAACAGCGGATCGCCGGCATCCTTGAGACCGTCATCATTGACGCGGATACCTTCGACACCTCGGGCGTCACGGATACGGCCAACATCCGTGTGCCGGTGACGGATGTCTACGACGCCATCATCGAGAACGGCGTGCTGGATCTTTCGCAGCTGTCCGCCCCGAACGCGACTTCGAGCGAGAGTCAGATTTACAGTATTTTCACGCAAAAACAGAGTGAGGTCTTCTCCTCGCTGAGCGATCAGCTAACCGGTTCCGCTCCGACGCCGTACAATCAGCTCAGCGACGAGATGAAGGAATATGAATCCTATATCGTCAACGATCTGCTGACAGCGAAGACCGGCATTCTCGACAGCTCGAAAATCGACAAGACGGACGCCACTTATCTCGCGTGGACCCGCGATGAGACGATATCTCTCAAGGATTATCTGACCTATGCGGCCAGCCGGAACTGGATCAATATCTCCGCGATCAATTCGGATGAAACCTATATGGATTCCGAGGAGACATATCAGAAACTCAGCGAATATATACGGACGTACCTTGCGACCGACACGGCATTTTCCAAGATTCTCTACAAGTATCTGATCGACAGCAAGACGCTGAGCGGGGCGCTGGTGCTGGAGGCGCTGTATGACCAGGGAATCCTGAGCAACAGCGACGGCACGCTGGATGAGCTGCAGGCAGACGCTTCTTCCGCCTACTCGGTTGTTCTGAAGAAAATCGATGATCTGGAGCTGACGCCCGCCATGCTGGCTCTTGATCCCTGCTCCGGATCGGCTGTGGTCACCGACCCCAACACAGGCGAAATTCTCGCCTGCGTCTCCTATCCGGGCTACGACAACAACCGGCTGACCAACACGATGGATGTCAGCTACTACAACAAGCTGGCGGCCGACAAGTCCGGCCCGTTCTACAACAAGGCGACGCAGCAGGAGACGGCGCCCGGATCGACGTTCAAGCTGATCACTACCACAGCCGGGCTTGAGGAAAAGGTCATCACGAAGGATACGATCTTCAACTGCACCGGCACCTTCGATCTCACGGAGACGCCGCTGAAATGCTGGCTCACGACCGGACACGGTCCGCTCAACATCATCGGCGGAATCCAGAACTCCTGCAATGTGTTCTTCTGCAATGTGGCCTACCAGCTGGGTCTCAACGAGGAAGGCAATTGGTCCGACTCGCTGTCCCTGAGCAAGCTGCAGCAGTACGCGAAGCTTTATAATATGGACAAGCCTTCCGGCATCGAGGTGCCGGAGAACGATCCTCAGGTGTCCGACCAGTATGCGATCCAGTCCTCGATCGGACAGGGTACGCATGCCTACACCACGACGCAGCTGGCGCGGTACGTCACGACGCTGGCCAACAGCGGCACGAGCTACAATCTTTCCATGATCGACAAGACCACCGACGCGGAGGGCAATGTCATCAAGGATTATTCGCCCTCGGTGGAGTCCCAGCTTTCCATCAGCAGCTCGACCTGGGACATCATCCATGAAGGCATGAGAGCCGTGATCGAGAGCAAGCCGGACTACACGAATCTTGGCGTCGAGGTAGCCGGCAAGACCGGAACCGCCCAGGAAAGCAAGTCCCGTCCGTCTCATGCGCTGTTCATCTGCTACGCTCCTTACGACAAGCCGCAGATCGCGATGGCGATCCGGATCGGAAACGGCTACTCTTCGACCAACTGTCTGCTGACGGCGAGGGATATTCTGCAGTATTACTTCAAGCTGGCCGATACCAGCGAAATTATCACCGGCAAGGCAAAGAACGATTCCCTTAGTTCCGCCAACGTCGACTGACAGGCGGACGCTTCATTCGCCCGGACCGGCCTTCAGGCCCGGGCGCGGTTTCGCCCTGCCTGCTCAGTGCCTGTGTCAGCACCTTGGTTTGTCATCACGAAGGAAGAGAGGATTTCATGCTCAGACAATACCGTTTGCGGGATTACGATTTCAGACTGGTTCTGTGGCTCGTCACGCTGTCGGCCATCGGCGTGCTGCTCGTCGGCTCCGCCGACGCCGCGCTTCAGACAAGGCAGTTAGCCGGTATGATCGCCGGCTGCACCCTCATGATCGTCCTTTCCCTGATCGACTACTCGTGGATTCTGAACTTCTCGTGGGTTCTCTATTTCCTGAACCTGGCGATTCTGGCTGCGGTCCGTCTGACAGGGCACAGCAGCCACGGAGCGACGCGCTGGATCAACATCGGCGGCTTCCGCTTCCAGCCCGTTGAGCTGTCAAAAATTATTCTGATTCTGTTCTTCGCGCGGTATTTTCTTGACCATGAGAACGATCTGAACCGTTTCTCCGTTCTGCTTCGCACACTGGTTCTGATCACGGTTCCGCTTGCGCTGATCTTTGCCCAGCCGGACCTCAAGAACACGATCACTATCCTGATCCTGTTCACAATCCTCTATTTCATCGCCGGTCTCAGCGTCCGATACATCGCCATCGTGCTCGCCGTCATCATCCCGCTCGGGGCGATCTTCATGTCCATTGTCGTCCAGCCCGACCAGACGCTGATCAAGGATTATCAGCGCAAGCGGATCATGGCCTTCCTCAACCCGGACAGCGAGGAGTACACGGACGACACGACGCAGCAGAACAACTCGGTCGTCGCCATCGGAAGCGGTCAGCTGACCGGGAAGGGGCTCAACAATTCGGATGTGGATTCGGCCAACAAGGGCAAGTTCATCGCCGAAATTGACACGGACTTCATCTTCGCCGTAGCGGGAGAGGAGCTGGGGTTCCTCGGAAGCGCCGGAATTGTCATCCTCCTCCTTCTGGTCGTGCTGGAGTGTCTGATCACAGCGGCGAAGGCCAAAGACCTCGCAGGACGGCTCATCTGCTGCGGGATGGGCGCTCTGGTGTCGATCCAGAGCTTCATCAACATCGGCGTTGTCACGAGAATCCTTCCCAACACGGGGACGCCGCTCCCGTTTGTGAGCTACGGTCTGACTTCGCTGCTCTCGCTCTTCATCGGCATGGGTCTTGTCCTCAACGTCGGTCTTCAGGGACGCGTCCGCTTCGAGCGCATGCCGAAGCGGATGTACCGCGGCAGCCTTCAGCGGGAACGCGACGGCCGGTATAACGGAAGGAGAGTGAGATCATGGTGAAGCTGTTCCGCCGTCCGGCGCACACGCCGATTGATCCGCGCACACTGGGGAAGCGGGAAGACAGACGGCTGTGGCTGATTACGCTGGCCGGTCTTCTCGCGGTTGTGCTGGCCGCCGTCGTCATACTCGTGTTCCTTCTGAGCGGCAGTTCCTCTTCACTGACGATTCCGGACCGCTGGACCAACGCCCGCATGGTGTATGACACCAGCGAACAGACCGCCATGCAGTCGAAGACGTCCTTCACCTCAAGCCTCTGCATCGGAGCAAACAATGTGGCCAATGACGCCGTTTCGGTCGGAGACAGCGAAAAGGCGGCCCTGTTTTCCCTTGATGACCGGAAGGTCGTCTACGCGAAGGAAATGTACGAAAAAATCTACCCGGCCTCCATCACGAAGATCATGACCGCGATCCTCGCGCTGAAATCGGACAAGCTGGATGAGACGGTGACGATCAACTGGCAGGACGTAGATCTCGAGAGCGGCTCGCAGGTCGTCGGTTTCCGGATCGGAGACAAGGTCAGGATGAGCGAGCTTCTCCGCGGCATGCTGATCCACTCCGGCAACGATGCCGCCCAGGCGATCGCACGCACCGTCGGAGGCACGCAGGCAAAATTCGTGAAAATGATGAACGAGGAGCTGGAAACGCTCGGCTGCACCGGAAGTCATTTCATGAATCCGACAGGCCTCCATGATGACGATCACTACACGACGGTCTACGATATCTATCTGATGCTGAACGAAGCGATGAAGTACGACGATTTCGTCAACATCATTCAGGTTCCGGTCTATGATCTCACCTATCAGAACGCCGACGGCACCGAGATGCATGTGACGCTGGATTCCACCGATCATTTTCTGACGGGAGAAGTCGAGCCCCCGCGGAATGTAACTGTGCTCGGCGGCAAGACCGGCACGACCGCCGCGGCCGGAAACTGTCTGGCGCTGCTCTCGCAGAACGCCTACGGACAGTTCTATATCTCCGTCGTCGTGGATGCGCCGTCGAAGGACCAGCTGTATCAGGATCAGTTCTCGCTGCTTTCCTGCATCAACAGCTGAGCGGAGGCGGAGAGGAGAATCTTTGCTTGTTTTTTACATAGGCTTCGCCTATAATTAATGACAGATTACATGCCCGTTTTACGCAGTCTACGAGTACATGCAAGGAGGTAAGCGCCAATGGTTCAGTTAATTATTGGACAGAAGGGTAAGGGCAAGACAACCGCAATTCTCAGCAAGGTGAATGAAGAAATAAAGACGGCAACCGGAAATATTGTATTTCTTGACAAAGACAGCCAGCATATGTATGAGCTGAACAACCGGATCCGTCTCATTGATGTTTCCGTTTATCCGATCTCGAACCCGGATGAGTTTGTCGGCTTCGTCAGCGGCATCATCTCTCAGGATCACGACATTCAGTCCATGTACCTCGATGGCTTCATGAAATGCGCGAAGCTGGAGGGAAAGGACATCACAGATACCGTCCGCAAGCTCGACCGTGTCAGCTCCATGTTTAACATCAATTTTGTCATCTCTGTCTCTCTTGACAAGAGCGAACTGCCGGAGGAGCTTCAGGATAAGGTACTGATCAGCCTGTAATGCGTATTCCTTCTTCAGAAAATGAACGGAAAAGAGTGCCAGACCGCCGTCGCCCCCGTCTTCCGCGTCTCTTCACGCTGAACATCGGAACGGTTGTGTTTGGCATTCTTTTTATCTATATCATCGGCAGCGTCATCCTCTATATGACCAGGACCCACGTCAGCTCCTATACCGTTACCTCCGGCCCGCTGGCGAAAAACCAGACATATACCGGAGTCGCTCTGTATGATGAAACGCTCGTCTCCGCGGAAGCCGGCGGCTATATCGATTATTACGCCCGGGACGGCGTGAAGGTCCGCAGCGGAGGCGTCGTGTACGGCGTGAGTCCGACGAAAAAGACCGGTTCCGCCGCCGCACCAGATCAGTCCACCCTTTCCGCGATCCGGACGGATATGAAGCAGTTCTCCGAAACCTTCGATCCGGTCAATTTCCATACCGTCTATTCCCTCCGTTATCAGGTGGAAGGACGGATCCTGAACGCCGCGCTGTCCGGCGATGCCGGCGCCTCCTCCGGTTCTCTGACAGTGGGAGACGAGACACTGTACACGGCCCCGTCGGACGGGATTGTCTGCTACTCCACCGACGGATATGAAAGCCTCGATGAAAAGAAGCTGACTTCCTCGGTCTTCGACGAGAAGGAATACCGGTTGAAGGCCATCAAGACCGGCTCCGGCGTCACCACCGGAGATCCTGTCTACCGGCTGATCCGCTCGGAGAAATGGAGCCTTCTTCTCCCTCTGACGGCAAAGCAGGCTGTCAGTCTGGCTGATCTGAGCTATGTGAAGGTGAAGTTTCTGAAGGACGGCGTGTCACAGAACGCCTCGTTCTCCATCCATACGATGCATGACGGAACGCAGTACGGGCGGCTTGACTTCTCAAACGGCCTGATCCGTTATCTGGACAACCGCTACATCGAAATCGAGCTCGTGACCAATACGGCCGTCGGACTCAAGGTTCCGGTCTCCGCTGTCGTCACGCGCTCTTTCTTCACGATCCCGGACGGTTATGCCTCGGATGACGGCGGCAGCACCGTCGCGTTTCTCCGGCAGATGACCGACCGCACCGGAAAAGTGACTTACGCTCCGGTCAGACCCACGATCTACGCCCACGAAAACGGCGCCTATTACGTCGATGATTCCGATTTTTCTCCGGGTGATATCATCGTGCGGGATGAGACGTCCGCCTCCAACCGGTACATTGTCCGCGATACGGCCGAGCTGGAGGGCGTCTACAGTATGAACCGCGGATATGCGCTCTTCCGGCGCGTGAACATCATCGACAAGAACGAGGACTACTGCATCGTAGAGAGCGGAACCGCATACGGCATTGCCCGGTTTGACAACATTGTTGAACACGGCTCCTCCGTAAAAAACGCTCAGATCACCGCAGGATGACGGTTTCCGTCAGGCGGCCGCCCAGGCGGACGGTGTCCCGTTCCATCACATAACCAAAGAAGGTGAAGACAATGGTAACAGAAAATCTGGAAGCCGTGCGCCGCGAGATACGTGCGCATGCGGAAAAGGCAGGCCGGAATCCGGATGACGTGCTTCTTCTTGCTGTCAGCAAGACAAAGCCGGAATCCGACATCCGCGCCCTCTATGAGGCAGGGCAGCGGGATTTCGGAGAGAACTATGTGCAGGAGCTCTGCGAAAAGCAGTCCCATCTGCCGAAGGACATCCACTGGCATATGATCGGACACCTTCAGCGCAACAAGGTCAAATACATCGCCCCGTTTGTCGCGCTGATCCATTCCGTGGACAGCCGTGCTCTGGCGGATACCATCGAAAAGGAAGCGGCAAAAGCCGGCCGTATCATTCCGGTCCTGATCGAGGTGAACGTCGCCGGTGAGACGACCAAATTCGGCGTCACGCCGGAAGAGGCGCCGTCACTTGCCGGGTACATCCGTTCCCTTTCCCATGTGCAGCTCCGCGGCTTCATGACATCCGCTCCGATCGTGCAGGATCCGGAAGAAAACCGGCCGGTGTTCCGCCGCCTCCGTCAATTAAGTGTTGACATCAATCGGCAAAGCATCAATAATGAAAAGACAGATGTGCTCAGCATGGGAATGTCCGATGATTTTACAGTCGCTGTGGAGGAGGGTTCGACCTGTGTCAGAGTGGGGACACGGATTTTCGGCGCACGAGACTACAGCAGATAAACACAGGCAGGGAGAGCGATGGGTTTTCTTGACAGGTTCCTTGGCGCGATCAAGCTGAATGATGACTTTGACGACGAGGACGAGGATGATTTCCTCGATGACGAGGATCCCGATGACGAGGACTTCGACGAGGAGGACGAGCCCCCCGCAAGGACGAAGAGCCGGTTTTTCCGCCGCTTCGAGCCGGATGACGAAGAGACAGACGATTTTGCCGAGGACAAAGCACCGGTGAGAAAACCGGTTCCGCCCCGTCAGAATCCGACTGCCAGAACGGTTCGGGAGGCAAGACCGATTCGCCGTGATGATCGGAAACAGCCGAAGAGCCGCTCCAAGGTGACACCGATCCGGCGAAAGAACAGCGAGCCCCAGATGGATGTCAATGTACTGCGTCCCTCATCCATGGAGGATACAAGAGAAATCGCGGACGCACTGATGGACGGCAGCACGGTTGTTCTGAATCTGGAAGGAATGGATGTGGATATTGCCCAGCGGGTCATCGATTTCACATGCGGCGTCTGTTATTCCCTGCACGGCAATCTGCAGAAAGTTTCCGGCTTTATCTTCATTCTCACGCCGGAGAACGTGGATATCAGCGGCGACTACCAGAGCATCATTGACGGCGCCTTCGATCTGCCCTCCATGAAGGCAGGCTACTGAAAGACGCAGGACGAGAATACCGCAGCATCAGGATGAATCCCGTCCTGATGCTTTTCTTTTGTTTCTCTGCCGCCCAGGCAGCGATTCCGGAATCACATACCCAGAAAGGATGGCGACATGACCGCTACCAATCCTGTTACTCAGCCTCTTTTTCACGATTCATTCAACGCACTGCCTGACGCGCTCCGGCCGTTTCCTTTTGCCGGGCACCGTGCCATGCTGGTCGGCGATACCCACACTCTGGCGCTGTTCGGCCAGGCGGTGCGGGAACGTCTCGAATCCGTCTTTTGCAAAGTGAGTGTCTACGAATTTGAAGCCGGAGAGGAGCACAAGACGCTCAATTCGGTGAAGGGCCTGCTGGCCGCGATGATTGACGGTCATTTCGACAGAAAAGACTGCATCGTTGCCCTCGGGGGCGGTGTGGTAGGAGACATGGGCGGCTTCGCCGCAGCCATTTACCTCCGGGGCATCCCTGTGGTTCAGATCCCGACAACCCTGCTGGCTCAGGTTGACTCCAGTATCGGAGGAAAAACCGGCGTTGATTTCGACGGTTACAAGAACATGATCGGTGCGTTCCATATGCCGGCATGCATTTACACCAATGTATCCGTGCTGTCCGCCCTTCCCGACGACCAGTTCGCGTCCGGAATGGGAGAGGTCATCAAAAGCGCGCTGCTCGGCGACGCCGCGCTTTACCGCTGGCTCCAGACTAACCGGGACGGCATCGCCGCCCGCGATCCCGCGCTGCTTCTTGAGATGATCCGCCGCACCGCGGAGATCAAGGTGGAAATCGTGACAGAGGATCCTACAGAACAGGGACGGCGTGCTCTGCTCAATCTTGGTCATACCGTCGGTCATGCTGTCGAGAAGGCGTGCCGCTTCACCATGATGCACGGGGCATGTGTCGCGGTCGGGCTGGCCGCCGCCGCCTCAATGAGTATCTCCCGCGGCCTGATCCGTGAAGAGGACCGTACGGACATCATCCGCACGCTTCATGACTACGGGCTCCCTTCCTCCGTCAGCGGACTCCGGGCGGAAGACGTGCTCAGGATCACAAAATCGGATAAAAAGATGTCCGACGGCCAGATCCGTTTTATTCTGCTCCGCAGTCCGGGCTCAGCATTCTACACGGACGATGTCACGGACGGCGAGCTGCTCGCAGGCATCCGTTCCGTCCTGACAGACTGACGGGAAAGAGAGTACTGCGCATCCCCGTCAGAAAGAGAGGAGACAGTTCTTTGAATCCGGAAACAACAAAGCATCCCGGGCCGGCCGCGGGCCGTATCCGGCTGCACGATCTGATCCTGCTGATCCTTCTGATCTCGGCCGACCAGGTCACAAAATGGCTTGCCGTGCGTTTTCCCGGCCGGAACGGCGCGCTGGTTCTGATCCCGGGTGTTTTCGAGCTGCGCTATCTTGAGAACCGCGGTGCGGCCTTCGGCCTCTTCCAGAACGGGCAGATCTTTTTTATTCTGCTCACCCTGATCGTTGCCGCCGCGGTCCTCAGGGTTTATCTGCGTCTTCCCGTCACGCGGCGCTACCGGGCGCTGCGCGCCGTCTGCGTCGTTCTGACTGCCGGAGCCGCCGGCAATCTGATCGACCGGATCCTGTACGGATATGTCCGTGATTTCTTTTACATCGTTCTGATCCATTTTCCGATCTTCAATGTGGCCGATATCTGTGTGACCGGATCCGCCGCAGCCGCGGTGATCCTGCTTTTCACTGTATATCGGAACGACGACTTCACATTTTTGAAAAAGGAGCGCTGATATGCCGCAGGAACGCATGCTGACCGTGACCGGAGAGGAGGAAGGGATCCGTGCCGACCGCTATCTGGCCGGACATCTACCGGAATTATCCCGTTCCTACATCCAGCAGCTGATCTCTGACGGCCGGGTGACTTCGGGCGGACGAAAGATCAAGGCGAGCCGGCCGGTGGCAGCAGGAGAGATGCTGCATCTTCTGATCCCTGATCCGGTTGTGCCGGATATCCGGCCTGAGCCCATGGAACTCCATATTCTCTATGAAGATGAGGATATTCTGATCGTAGACAAACCGAAGGGACTCACCGTCCATCCGGCTCCCGGCCATTGGAGCGGCACGCTGGTAAACGGGCTGCTGGCTCACTGCGGTTCTGAGCTTTCCGGAATCAACGGTGTCCTCCGTCCGGGTATCGTCCATCGCATAGACATGAACACCAGCGGTGTGCTCGTCGTCTGCAAGACGGACTCGGCACACCGCTGCATCGCGGAGCAGCTCCGCGTTCATTCCATCACCCGGCTTTATCGCGGCGTGGTGATCGGCAATCTGCCTGACGATGAGGGCACCGTGACGGGTGCGATCGGCCGAAGCCCGAAAGACCGAAAAAAAATGGCCGTGGTCCGCGAAGGCGGCAAGCCGGCCGTCACGCACTATCGCGTATTGGAACGCTTCGGCTCTTACACCAGCTGCGAGTTTCGCCTCGAGACAGGCCGGACTCACCAGATCCGCGTCCATATGGCTTCGATCGGCCATCCTCTGCTTGGAGATGATGTTTACGGACCGTCCCGCTGCTCTTTCCGTCTGAACGGACAGACACTGCATGCCATGGTTCTGGGGTTCCGTCACCCGCGCACCGGTCAGTACATGGAGTGGACCGCACCGCTTCCGCCGTACTTCGCGGAGCTTCTTGAAACGCTCCGGAGTCAGTCAAGTTCCTGATCCCGGAGCATACGCTTCAGTCAGGAGTTCAGCCGTACCCGCCGTGCCTCCGGCAGATCGGCGCGCCGACGGCCGCACCGAAGCAGAGCAGGAGAAGAGCAGGCCAGCAGGTTTCCTTCACGCCCGTCGGGACAATCCCCTCGCGGGTATTGGTATAGCAGACAGTCGTGTCCTGAAGCAGCACCCCCTTATCCGTCCGTTCTTTTTCATCCGTTTCGGCTCCGGAGGAGTCTTCAATCGTCACCTGATAGCCGGATGCCTCCTCTGTGATCCGATAGGCGCATCCCTCCGGAAGACCGTCAAAGCGGATCGACTGGCCGCCCTGAAGGAAGAAGACAGAAGCGGCCTTTCCGTCCGCGTCCGCCGTGACGGAAAGAGGGTTGTGCCGTTTCTCCTGCAAAGGCAGCTGCTCGTCCGCGTTTCCGAGATCAACCGCCACGGCCGAGCCGGCAGTCAGTCCTTCAAACACAGCCGAGAACGAAAAGTACCGGTTTCTCGATGCCTGATTTCCACGAACTTCCTTTCTGACGGTCAGACTGTGAGGCCGGTCTTTCCGATCCACCATGGTCAGAACAGCCTCCTCTGATTCCGGATCCTTCCCGTTCACAAGCAGCCTTCCATTCCGGGTGCTCACTTCGAATACGAGATCGGGTGCGGCTGAGTATCCATCCGGCGCAGACAGCTCCGTCAGACGATATGTCCCTTCCCGAAGCGGAACCGGAAGATAGACCCTGTGAAGATCGGCCAGCCGGCGGCCCGTCTTGGAACCGTTCCGGTACTCCGCGTGCGTCGTCGTGGTCCATGTGTCCACTGTCTCTCCGTCCGGTCCCACAACCCGCAGCACCGCACCTGCGATCCCGAATCCGTCCGGATCCGTCTTGGCCGCCCGAATGGGCGGAAGATCGAGATGATTGCTGAAAATCACTTCCGTGCTGCCGCTCCTTTCGTCCAGCGTCTTTGGTCCGGTTGAAAGCGGAAGACCTTTTCCGGCCGTACCCTGACGGCCCTCCATCTCATACGACGGGTCCTCCGGGCGAATCGCGTAGGAGGCCGTGTATTCTTCTGGTGTCTGCTCCGTCACCTCGTACGAGCAGCCGGACGGAAGATTCCGAATCGTCAGAGCGCCGCCCGCCGTAAGCGTGAAGTCCGACTGTGCACAGCCGCTGCCGTCGGCCCTGAGCACCACCGTTCCGTCATCCGCCGGATACGAGCTCCCGGCCGCAAGTCCTTCAAGACGAAGCCCGAACGAAAACCGGTCTGTGAGCCGGCAGCTCCCGTCCGCTGTTTTCCTGACCGTAAGAAGATAAGGTCCGTCCGGAATAAGCTGAAAGCTCACATCCGCCTTTCCCAGAGAACCGTGACCTCCGACCAGACGTCTCCGGAACGTACCGTCCAGCAGAATCAGATTCTGCCCCCCGCCGGATACCTGGTAGGTCAGCTGAAAGCTGTCAGGCACCTCATCCGCCGTGACGGCGGCCAGTTCCCCTGCCGTTCCGCTGAGTTTCACAGACGGCTCCGGGTTCGTGTAATACCACACGCAGGTCTGCAGAATCTCCGCCGCACCCTCAGCGGAAAGCTGATCACGAAGAGCAAAGGAATGATCGTCGTAGTACATGTACCAGATCATGGCCCGCAGCTTGTCTTCAAGCGCCTTTCCCTCGAGAAGCGGCGCTCCGGTCCCCGCGTAGGATTCCCCGATATAGAGCTCATCGAAATCAGTCGTCACGCTTCCCGGCGGAAGCGTACGCCCGTAACCGTATCCGGTCCGGTTGAGACAGATCTTCCCGCCTCCGATCCTTTTTGCGAACGATTCCTCAAAGAAATGCTCTCCGTCGGATTCCTTCTGCTCTGTGATCGTGATGGTCCGTTCCCTTTCCTTTGTCTGATAGCCATCCGGAATGCCGGTCATCTGAACAATATAGGTCCCCGGACCGAGAAATGTGCTGCAGCCGTCTTCCCAGCGGAATTCGGGAATCAGGACTTCCCCGCTTTCATCCAGTACGCGTAAACGGACTCCTTCCGGAACAGCTCCGCCGCTGCATGTAACGGAAACGGCCACATTGTCCTCCGCAGTCCCGTACAGCGTCCTCTGCCGGTCGGGAAGAACCGTCCATGTCGTCTGATCGGTCCGGTCGTACATCTGAACCGGCAGAATCCCCATCCGGTTGTTTACGCTGTCTTTCGGCGTCACCAGTTTCTGGAACCGGCACTTGTCAAAGATGCCGTCCATCGCTTTTACCTTCTCCACGGAGAAGGAGGAAAGATCAAGCGTGCGGAGGGAGTAGCACATCGCGAACATGCTCTTCATCAGCGTCACGTTTCCGGTATCGAAGGAGCTCAGGTCGAGCTCCCGGACGTGACTCCCGGAAAACATCATGGACATATCGTTCACCGCGGATGTGTCAAAATTCCGCAGATCCAGCTTCTTCATGCCGGAATCGCAGAACATATATGTCATGTCCTTCGCACCGGATGTGACAAAGGAACTGAGATCCAGTGACTCCAGCTCCTCACAGTAGGCAAACATCAGCCGGAAAGACGTGCCGCGGGAGGTATTGAAGCGGCTCACGTCCAGCGCCTTCACCTTGCCGAGATCGGTGAACATCGCGCTGAAATCCGTGGCGGCCGAAGTGTCGAAACCGCTCACATCCAGCGCCGTGATCTCCCGGCAGGACGCGAACATGCCGCTGAAGCTGATTCCTTTCGAAGTGTCAAACCGACTCACATCCAGCTCCTTCACGGCCGTGCATTCGTTGAACATATCGGCAAAGGACGTCACGCCTGACGTATCAAAGCCGCTCACATCCAGCCGGTCAACCTGCCGATCGGACATGAACATCCCCTCCATCCCGGTCACCCCGGATGTATCGAACCCGGAAACATCAAGATGCTTCAGCTTGGGACAGTAGCAGAACATCTGATTCATGCTCGTCGCTTCGGATGTGTCCAGACCGCGGACATCAAGCTCCGTGCAGACGGGAAGGACGCTGAACATCCGGTCGCAGTTTCCCACTGCCTTCACCCCGGACCCGATTCTGATCGCGGTGATCGGCTCGCATCTCTCGAACACATTTCCGGAAAGCCGGACCCTGAAAAGGCGGCCTTCGTGAAGATATTCCGCCGGTACCGTGACCTCCGTCCCGGATCCGACAAAGCGCGTGAGCGTCAGCATACCCGCCTTCTCATCGATCTCATACCGGAAATTCATCAGCAGATCCATGTCGTCGGCCGCAGCCTCTGCGGCCGATTCCATACCGGAGTCCGATGTTCCCGCTGTTCCGTCTCCGGATGCCGGAGCCTCTTCTACAGGACGTACAGAGGGAAACGCGGAGGAGGCGGGGCCGTTCGTTCCCGCCGGCTTCACGGCGGATTCTGCATCCCCGTCCCCGAACCTCTCTGCCGTTTCGCCCGCGGCCGCCTCCGGAGAGAAGATGTCGTCCTCCGTGTCACCATCTGAACGAGGTGTTCCGCTCTCCGAAGACACGGACGAAGCCGGAAGGGCCGCCACGCTCTCTGACGGTGCTGACGAAACCGAACAAACCGCTCCGTTTTCGGCTGTCCCTTCCTCCCCGGACAAAACGGTTTCCGTTTCAGGCGGAGCCGCCTGATCTTCCCGCACGGAATCGGCTTCCGGAGCCGTCCCCTCCGGAACAGCCGCAAGGGAACAGACAACCTGTGCGGCCCAGATGAGGGCAAACAGCACAGCTGCCGCACCCTTACGGGCTGCATGCCTTTTTCTCATACTTTTTCACCTCTTTTCTTAAAAAGCAGCATCCTGACCGCACAGAGGGCCGAAAGAAGAAAAGCTCCCAGCCAGAGCACAGCGTCCGACCGGTCCCCGGTCCGGATGCCTCCGCCGCCCGAACGGATCCCTCCGGACACGCCTCTCCGGCCGGACAAAGAATCTGTCTTTTTCTTTCCTCCGAACCGGATGCACTCCACTTTCTCCTTCGTATTGCCACGTTCAATGACGACGGTCCCCTCGAGGCGTCCGTCAGATTCGCTGACGACGCAGACTTGAACGTGGAACAGCGTGTCGGGAAAGGACGGATTCGTCACCGTATAGCGATAGGTGCCGGGCACTGTGTACGTCAGGTGGAAGCCGTCCTTCTTCCGTACCGCCTGGCCGGCGCTGATCCGGACTTCGCCCGCATCCGAGCAGACCGGAATAAGGATCCTGACGGAAGGCTCAGCGCCCGCCCTCGTCCTTCTGGAGGAAAGCAGCAGAAGAAGCAGAAGACTCCCGATCAGCCGGAAAGACCTCCGCCATTGTTTTGTCACTTGCGTTTCAACCATTGATTCACCTCCCTTTTCGAAAAGCGCGGGCTGTGTCCGCTCCGCCCGATTCAGCCCGATGCCGCTTTTCCTTCCTCCATCAGCGTTCCGGCAAGCAGCAGTCTCCGTGATGATCCTGCGTTGACGCAGGTGGACAGAGCGATCAGAGGCAGATTCGGCTCATATGAAAACGTAAAAATCGAACGGGACTGAAAAAAGGCCCGCACGGCCGCAGGATCCGTATCCTCCACCGAAAACAGCGTCCGGCAGTCCGCCTCCGCCTCGGCCACCGCGAAAAACCGGATCCTGAAAACCCGATTCCCGGCGGTAAGCGTTCCGTCCCGGTGCCCGCTGAAATAGTCCTTTGCCCGATAGCGATCAAGCGCGCCGAACATCCGTCCCATCTCCATATGATGTCCGTAGATCAGACTGTAGCCGTCCGAGAAGTCGGGTGAATTGGCCGCGTCAAGAAAGATGGATCCGGCGAGGGAATAACGGCCATACGGATCCCGATTCAGATAAGTCCGGTTGTCGGGCCCCTGCATCACGGGAAAATCGATCTGCGTATCCTTCACGGTCAGCCAGCCCACGCTGCCCGGCAGCGCTTCCGCCGGCGGGACGGAGGAATCCTTCGCAGAGCGAGCCTGCCTGAGACCCGGCTGTGCGGCCGACTCCCAGATTCTGACAGAGTCAAAGACACTGAAGGCCGAAAGCAGAAAGACCAGCAGAAGAGCCAGCATCGCCGCATCGTCAAGAATCCGGAACGCCATTGTGATCATCCGTTGTCTCATCTAAAACCCCCGTCTCCGGAGCAGGTATACAAGCCTCCCCGCAGTCTCACCGGCGGATATTTTTCTCAGTACAGGTGCTTCTCCTTCGGATCCGGATATGACCAGCAGCTCGCCGTCTCGGATTCTCCCCTCTGCCGCACATTCCGGCGCGCCGTCGAGGGAAACCGCTTCCGCCCAGCAGTCCGAGAGCGCCTGACCATTGACGGTATAACGTCCCTCCGCATCCCCGCCGGTCAGATCGCCGGCGGCGGCCACGGCACGCCCGATCCCGAGCGATCCGTCTTTTCCTCTCATGAGAATGATGTCGCCCGCGCGTACCTTGCCGCCGCGCAGAAACAGACAGAGATCACCGTCCCGAACGGATGGCTGCATCGCCATCCCTTCCATCCGGACCGGCCGGAAGCAGAGAAAACACACAATGAGCACCAGTGCGGAAAAAAGCCGGCGCAGGATGAGCACGAGGGGCCGCCTTCTTCCTGGACCTTCACATGCTCCGTTTCGTTTCCGTCTCTTCCCGGCCGGCTCACCGTCAGCGGATTTCATCCTTTTTCCGGCGCTGCAGGAACCGGAGCAGGAGAGCGGCGCCGGTCAGAACAGCAGCGGCCAGCGAGGATCCTATGCCGAGGAAGAGGCCTGTCGGGATCAGTCCGCCCCGGGTGTTGACAAAGGAAAGCGATGTATCCGATGTGATCCCGCTCGCAAGATCCGATACACCGTCACGGCGCACCGTCAGATCCGGGTCCTCCGTCTCCTTCGCGACCTTCGGAGTGTAGTCCTCCGCGTCCTCAGCGAGCTCGTACTTCGTCCCGTACGCGATGCCGTCAACCGTGATCCGCTGTCCGTTCTGAAGATAAAATGCCTGTGTCACACAGCCCTTCTCATCCGCGGCCAGCTGTTCGGGATTGGTCTGATCCCGGTACGCCGGCTTTGTCGCGTCTGTGCGCCCGCTATTCCGGTCCGCGCCCGAAAGATCCACATGGTAACGTGTGCCCGGCTGCGCACCGGTCATCTTCAGCGTAAAACGGAAATACTGATCCCGTGCCGCCTGGTTGCCGGCCACATGCTTGGAAAAGGTCAGATTGTCCGTATCGTACCGGTTGGTGAACCCGGCGCTTTTGTCGCCGAGCCGCCCGCCCGCATCCGACACGTCCGCCGTGCCGCCGGCTGCGCCCCGTTTCGGAGCGGGGGCCTCCGCGCCTCCGGTCGGCGCGTGCAGCACACAGGCCGCCACCTGAAGACCCTCGCCCTCGTCCGTCACGTAGACATCCGCCGTCCGGACCGTATTGATGTCATATGTGACGCCCGGTGCAGACGGAATCTCACGGATCAGATAACGGTACACGCCGGGCTCCGTATAGGTGCATCCGGAAAAATCCACGGACACCTGCTTTTTCACAAAGCCTTCCCCTTTCGCGAGCGATACGAAATCGGAGGCGTCCGCCTGCGTCTTCACGGCATCATCCGCAGAGAAAACCGCCTCGCCGATGACCGGGCGGCCCGTCCCAGGAAGCACGGCCGTCGTGGTGTCCGTAGCCGATCTGGCTGTTCCGGGTACAACTTCGAAGCGGAAGGACAGATTCGGCGGAAAGGCTTCCCGGTCCATGACAAGATACTTGTCAAAGGAGATCACCTCTCCCCTGACGGGCGAATAGGACTGACCCGCGAAAACGGGAACGGCCGGCCTGAGTGAAAGGGCGGTCAGGACCGATACAGCGCCGACCGCCAGTCTGTTCGTATTCATTTTTCACAGCTCCTTTCTTCATCCTCCGGGAAAAAGAGCGCAGAACGCCGGCCCTCCGGCAAAGCCGGAAGACAAAATCTCATCTGCGGTTGTCCCTTTGAGGTTTTCAGAGGGGACGAGGGCGGAAATCAGGACTCGTCCCGCGAAACAGATTTGAAAAAAGAAAGGACCGGTTCTCTCGATGAACCGAACATTATCAGACGGCCGGACCGCCGTCAACAAAGAGAAGAGAAGTCGGATGGATCGTGCCGTAATTCAGACGGATAGTGAAAAAACGCAGGAAAAGACAGAAATGCAGATCATTCCTCCGAACGGAGATGAACAGCCGTCGCGGCCCGGCGCTTCCGGTCATCATCCATCGCCGCGTAATGCCTTCTCGTTGTGTCAACGTTCTTGTGGCCGAGCACGTCCGCCACCAGATAGATATCCCCCGTTGCGCGGTAAAGCGCCGTGCCGTAGGTGCTCCGGAGCTTGTGCGGCGTGATCCGTTTCGTCGACGTGACCTGCGAGGCGTATTTCTCCACCAGATTCTCGACGGAGCGCACGTTCATCCGTTTTCTCTGGGTAGAGTAGAAGAGTGCGTGCTCATGTCCGGGCACGGGGACCACGTTCGCTCTCACGGGCAGATACTGCCGCAGGGCGGCCTCCACCTCCGGCCCGAAATAGACATAGGCCTCATTGCCGCCCTTGCGGAACACCTTGATCCGGTTCTCCCTGAAATCCACGTCCTCGATATCAAGGCCGACGCACTCCGAAACCCGGATGCCTGTGCCGAGCAGCAGCGTGATCAGCGCCAGATCCCTCTCCCTCGTCTTCCGGTAGTAGGCTGCGGCCTGACCGGTCAGCGTCTCGCCGCAGTGGGCAATATAGTCGAGCAGCGCGGCCACCTCGCCCTCGTCGAGACGTACGATCGCCTTCTCGTGAATTTTCGGCATATCGACCAACTGCGTCGGGTTCGTCTCGATCATCTCATGCCGGTAGAAGAAAGTGTAGAAGCTCCTGAGCGCCGACATCTTCCGCTTGAGCCCCCGCTCCCCGTTGGTCAGCGGCCCGCGCCCCTTCGCTCCCTCCTCGTCCGTGTGGTAGAGCTTCAGATACTGCATGTATTCCACAATATCCTGAGCCGTCACCCGGTCCATGTCGTCGAGGGTGAACTGCCGGAGATCGTACGAGCGGTACAGCGGGTTCTGCTCCTTCAGGAACTGGAAGAAGACCCGCACGTCATAGGCGTAGGCGATCCGCGTCCGTGTGGATGTCGTCGCCTCCGCCGCGCGGAAATATTCTTTCGCAAAGGGAGGAAGCGTATCGAGCACCTCCCGAAGCCGCAGAATGTTGTCCCGGTCATTCATCTCATGATATGTGATCCGTTTTGCCATCGCCGTATTCCTTTCGTCTTTCCGTATTGTAACACAGGTTGATTTGTACGAACCGTCGAAAATAAGGCAGGCACGATTGACAATTCCTGTCAGATTCACTATAGTAAGTTATGTAAAACTATTTTATCAAAGTTGCTGGGCTGCCATGGAAGAATTAGTGCCGACAATTACAGAACGACGACGCCTGACGCGCAACCGGATGTACCGCTTCATCTATGACGCCGGCCAGCCGGTCAGCAAGCAGCAGATCGCATCCGCCATGGGGTATTCCCTTCCGACCGTTCATCAGAACATCATGGAGCTGGGAAATGCAGGCCTCATCCGGCCCGGTGAGCTGCAGAAATCGACGGGCGGACGGCCCGCGGTCGGGTATACGGTCAACGAGACCTGCCGGTATGCCATCGGAGTCTCCGTCGTGTCGGACCGGATCCGGCTTCTCCTGACCGACCTGAAACAGAACGAGCTGGATTACCGCTCATGGGACTTTTCTTCCACGGACGGAAACGCGATCGGGCGCTTCATCGCCGGCGAGGTGGATCGGTGTCTTTCCGATCATGGCATAGACAGAAGCCTCCTTCTCGGCGTGGGAATCTCTTTCCCCGGTATTTTCAGCGAGGACGGACGGTCCATCGTCTTTTCCCCGACACTGAAGATGACGGATATTGACCTGGCCGCCCTGAAGGAACCGATTCCTTATCCCGTCTTCGCCGAAAACGACAGTACCAGCGGCGGAGCAGCCGAGTGGTGCGGGCTCCCGGCGGAAGAGAAGAAGAACGATTTCGTCTATCTCTTTCTCGAATACGGCGTGGGCGGCGCCATTTTTATCGGCGGGAAACCGTATTGCGGGGCCAACGGCCGAAGCGCGGAATTCGGACATATGTGCATCGTTCCGGACGGAGCGCTCTGCAACTGCGGAAGACACGGCTGTCTGGA
>OCTW013429383.1_pt1 | contig 86163 bp, 68 predicted proteins | sample 1539671 | NCBI WGS metagenome assembly OCTW01 (sample SAMN02144230, study PRJEB22623) | gut metagenome | biome: sheep rumen | host: Ovis aries | place: New Zealand | reverse complement strand
CACTGCTCTTCATCTCCGAAGGATCTATACTCATATGTCTGCTCCATCCGGCGCAGTTACTGTTCCTGCTGCCCCGTAAGCCCTGCTTCATTATAAAGCTGCGCCAGCTCGGTTCCCGTGATTTCGCGCTGCGTACCCGGCCGCAGTCCCTTTACCGTAATATTCAGAACGCGCACCCGTTTCAGCGATTTGACTTCACTGCCCACAGCCGCGCACATCCGCCGGATCTGGCGGTTCATTCCCTGCGTCAGAACTATCCGGAAAGTATACTCTCCAAGGCGCTCGATCCGGCACGGCCTTGTCCGGACGTTCAGCTCTTTCAGATAAATGCCTTCGCGCATTCTGGATAGCGCCTGATCACTGATTCTTGACCTTGTGCGGACAATATATTCCTTTTCGTGTCCGGCCGCTCCGCGCATCATTGCTTCAATCAGGTCCCCATCATTCGTCATCAGAAGGAGGCCTTCGGAATCCCGGTCGAGTCTTCCCGCATAAGTAAGGCGCACCGGATAATGAAAAACATCTTCCAGCGTAACAGCCGCATGCGGGTCATGGCTCGTTGTTGTCACACCGGCCGGCTTGTAAAACGCAACGACGATCTTCCTGTTTGCGGCGCGGACAATATGGTCTCCGACTTTGATCTTCTCTCTGCCGCTGACCATGAAGCCGGGCAATACCGTCTTTCCGTCGACGGTCACTTCCCCCTGTTCGATCAGCCGGTCGGCTTCTCTTCTCGAGCAGATGCCGGCCTGCGCCAGATATTTGTTCAGACGGATAATTCCGCCAGCTGCTGCGCTGCCTTTTCTTTCAGAATGCACTTTCCATGCTCCTTGATATATGCTATGCGGCCTTCACTGTTCTGCGCAAGCGTTCCGAACTCGTTGAGCGAGAGCACGATTCTGCGGAACTGTGCCCCGCTTTCGTCTTTCGTTTCAACGATAAAATCGTATTCCCCGGTTTCTTCATCATAATAAAGAGAGGACGCGAATTCATTCGCGGATTCCGCAGTCATGCCTCTGGAGCACAGGATTGCCTCTTCCATCGAATGCAGGGCAAAACAAAACTCCTTCTTCTGCGGCTCCTGCTTCTTAGACTGCTCCGAAGCAGCGGGAGTATACGGCTGATCATAGGGAATATGCTCCTTCTTCGCAGCCTTTTCCTCGGGTTTTCCGCCTTCGGTAAGCGTCAGCGAAATCGAATGATCCGGCAGAATCGAAATGCGCATGGAACTGTACTGGCTTTCCAGATTGAAGTGTTCTCTGCGCGCAGCTTCCACGATGGTCTCCCGCAGGTAATTCATCGCCTCTTCCTTGCGCTCCAGAAGGTCATCGATCTTGATGCCTCTGGACCGCAGATCTTCCGGAGAAATGATGCAGTTGATCGTTGTATCATTGATTCTTCTGAATGTCATTGAATTCCTCTTCCTTTACTGGCACAGGTATCCGGCAGTCTTTGCCGGCCGGATTTTCCTGTACCGAACAGTATAACACGAAAGGCGGCCTGCCACAATTTGCAGCAGGCCGCCCTGAATATCCTGATGATCAAGAAGAGTACGACTTATAGAGAGAAATTATTTCTCCGCAGCCTTTGCCTGCGCCATAACTTCTTCCGCAAAGTTCTCTTCTCTGTGCTCCATTCCTTCGCCGGTCTCGAAACGTACGAACTTCTTCAGAGAGATCGAAGCACCGTTCTTCTTGCCAACCTCAGCAAGGTACTGGGCAACGGTCTGCTTGCCGTCCTCAGCCTTGACATAAATCTGATCTGTCAGGCAGACTTCCTTGAACTCCTTGTTCAGTCTTCCCTGTACCATCTTCTCGATGATATTCTGCGGCTTGCTCGCGTTCTTGGGATCATTCTTTGCCTGCTCAACAAGGATTGCGAGCTCATGATCTCTGTCTTCCTGCGGAATGTCGTTCTCGGAAACATACTTGGGAGCAAGTGCCGCTACCTGCATTGCGACGTTTCTTACCGCTTCCTTGATCTCGTCATTCACGACGTCGGTATCCGCTTCCACGATAACGGCAATTCTGCCGCCGCCATGTACATACGAAGCCACGATGCCGTTCTGCGCGACAACCTTCTCGAATCTTCTGATCGAGAGCTTCTCGGAGATAACGCCGATGAGCTCTGTCAGAGCTTCATCAACAGTCTGCTCCGGATTCGCAACCCATTTTTCCTTCTTGAGTTCGTCAACCGTCTTTGCATCGGAAGCAAGGACCTGCTTCGCGACATTGTTTACGAATTCCTTGAACTTCTCGTTGCTCGCCACGAAGTCGGTCTCGGAGTTAACTTCTACAACAACAGCGGTTTTGTCGCCGTCCTGTGCCGCGATGGAAAGACCTTCTGCCGCGATACGGGAAGCCTTCTTCTCGACCTTCGCGCCTGCAACCTTTCTAAGCTCGTCAACAGCCGCGTCCATATCGCCGTTTGTCTTCGTCAGGGCCTTCTTGCAGTCCATGATGCCGGCGCCTGTCATCTCTCTGAGCTGTTTAACCTGTGCTGCTGTAATTGCCATTCTTTTATCCTCCATCTGTTAATCTTCGCTATTACCTGAAAAAAGCGGGGACTGTACTGTCAACCACGGCACAGCCCTCGCGTAACATTGTCCTGAAGCGGGAATTAAAGTGTTCCCTCGGCTGCCTGCTCGGCTTCGCTTGCTGCAGACTCCGCTGCAAGAGCATCCTGCTCCTCCGCATTCTCGGAAGAGACATTCTCCTCGCCCTGCTTCGCCTCGATGACAGCGTCTGCCATCTTGCTGCACAGAAGCTTGACGGCGCGGATCGCGTCATCGTTGCCGGGGATGATGTAATCAAGCTCATCGGGATCGCTGTTGGTATCCGCAATGCCGATCAGTGTGATTCCAAGAGCCTGAGCCTCACGAACGCAGATCTTTTCCTTCTTGGGATCTACTACAAAGATTGCGTCCGGGATGTGCTTCATATTCTTGATGCCGCCGATGTTCTTCTCGAGCTTTTCGCGCTCTTTCTCGAACTCCGCGACTTCCTTCTTGGTATACGCGTCATAAGAACCGTCCTGGCTCATCTGGGTCAGCTTGTTCAGACGTTCGATTCTGGACTGGATAGTCTTGAAGTTTGTCAGCATGCCGCCGAGCCATCTCTGATTTACATAGTACATGCCGCATCTCTCGGCCTCTGCCTTGACTGCGTCCTGCGCCTGCTTCTTGGTTCCTACGAAAAGGATTGTGCCGCCCTGCTCGGCGATTTCAAATACGGCCTTGTAAGCCTCGTCAACCTTTACAACAGACTTCGAAAGGTCGATGATGTGGATGCCGTTTCTCTCCGTAAAGATGTACGGAGCCATCTTGGGATTCCAGCGTCTTGTCTGGTGTCCAAAGTGTACGCCTGCCTCAAGCAGTTCCTTCATAGATACAACGCTCATTTCTGATCCTCCTTGGATTTGTTCGTGACACGCGGCGCGTGAACCGCCTGTCCTTCTGCATTCCCGTCCGCAGCTCAGCGCGCAGCGCCTAGGACTGTACCACTCCCGGAGGAGCACCGGTACCTGCCGGAAATACATGCTTTATCGTAGTCCAAAACAAGGCCCGCAGCGTATAACACCACAAGCCTTGTTATTCTATCATATGAAGTTTCTTCACGCAAGGGCCCGGATAAAAAAGCTCTCACATTTAAATGGACGGATGCAGGTTACGCCGTAACCTTCTCCTTCATATCGTCAAGTTCCTTATAAACTGCGTCATTGAGGACCTTGATATAGGTTCCCTTCATGCCGGACGAGCGGGACTCGATCACGCCTGCAGATTCAAATTTGCGCAGAGCATTGACAATGACCGAGCGGGTGATGCCTGCCTTGTCCGCGATTTTACTTGCAACGAGGATCCCCTCTTTCTTGCCATCCATCTCATCGAAGATGTGCAGAATCGCCTGAATTTCCGTATAGCTGAGCGTACTGATCGCGGATTTGACAATCGTGGTCTTTCTGTTTTCCTCCGCGGATTCTTCCGAAACCGCGCGCAGCATCTCAAGGCCTACAACCGTCGTGCCGTACTCGCAGATGATGATGTCATCAATATCATACGCCGCATTCTGATTGTAGATAAAAACAGTGCCGAGACGCTCTCCCGCGATTTCAATCGGACTGATGATCGCATTATGCTCGGAGTCTTCCTGATCGAAGCCGAGCGATGCGAGCATCACGTTCTCATTTGTCGAGAGAATTGTTAAAAGTCTTTCATTGAGATCCGCGTCGATAAAGTCACCGATTCTGTCTTTCATCATCTCTTTGATCGGTTTGATCACGGAAGCGGGCTTTTCGGCAACTCCCAGTACCTTGCCCTTGCGTGAGAGAACCAGAACATCAGAAGCAAGAATCTCGCTCATGACCGTGCAGATATCATTGAAAACAACCTTGCCGGTACTGTTGTTGTGGAGTAGTTTCTCAATCTTTCTTGTCTTGTCCAGTAATTCCACGTTGTTCGTATTCCTGCTCACTGTTCTTTGTCCTTTCTGGTTGTGATGTACCCGCAGTCCTTATTGTAGCAGACAAGCTTATTGCCTTTCTCAAGAAGGACGCTCCCGCAGCGGGGACATTTCTCGGCAGAGGGTCTCTGCCATGTCATAAAATCACACTCCGGATTGCCAAGGCATCCGTAGTATTTTCTGCCTTTCATTGTTTTCTTGATGACGATATCCTTGCCGCATTTCGGGCAGGCAACGCCGATCTTTTCAAAGTACGGCTTTGTATTACGGCACTCGGGAAATCCGGGACATGCGAGGAATTTGCCGTGCGGGCCGTATTTGATGACCATGTGCCGGCCGCACTTCTCGCAGATCTCGTCTGTTACCTCGTCCTGAATTGTAACCTTCTCCAGTTCCTTCTGCGCCTTTTTGACGGCTTCATCCAGGTCCGGATAGAAGTTCTCGATGATCGTTTTCCAGCGGACCTTTCCTTCGGCAACGCCGTCCAGAAGGCTTTCGAGATTCGCGGTAAATGCCGGATCAACAATCTCAGGGAACTGGGTTTTCATGATGTTATTGACGGCTTCGCCCATCTCCGTCATATACAGATTTTTCTTTTCGCGCGTGATGTAATGCCTTGCAAGGATCGTTGTAATCGTCGGCGCGTAAGTTGAAGGGCGGCCGATCCCCTGCTCTTCCATCGCGTGGACGAGAGAAGCTTCTGTAAAGTGCGGCACAGGCTGCGTGAAATGCTGCTTCGGGTCAAGTTTTCCGAGCGTCAGAACAGACGTCTCGGTCAGCCCTTTCATCAGCGTTCCTTCGCTCTTTTCCTCGTCGGACGGCGAGTACACTTTCAGGAAACCGTCAAAGGCGACCTTGGAGCACGGCATCGTGAACAGATAATCCTGCGCCGGAAGGTCTCCGGCAGCCGGAGCCTGTGCCTTGATGCGCACCTGTGTCTGCTCGATTTTCGCGGACGCCATCCGGCTCGCCGTAAATCGGTCCCAGATCAGGCGGTAAAGCCTGTACTGGTCACGGTCCAGCGAATCCCTGACCGATTCCGGCGTCCTTTCAATATCGGTCGGCCGGATCGCTTCATGCGCGTCCTGAATCTTGGCGCTGCTTTTTTTCTGCTCTTTGGTATTGAGGTATTCCTTTCCGAATTTCTTTTCGATATAGGCGGCGGACATAGCCATCGCCTCATCCGATACGCGCGTTGAATCCGTACGAAGGTAGGTGATGATACCTACCTGTCCGCTGCCTTTGAGCTCTACGCCCTCGTACAGCTGCTGTGCTACGCGCATGGTCTTCTGCGTCGAAAAATTCAGCACCTTGCTGGCTTCCTGCTGCATTGTGGATGTTGTAAACGGCAGCGGAGAACGGCGTTCCCGGAGCGTCTTTTTGATCTCCTGCACCTGATAGGAAGCCTGCTCCAGCTGCTCTGCAAGAGCCTGCGTTTCCTGCCGGGTATGAAGCTCCGCCTTTTTCTCGCCGTTTCCAAGCGGCCCGTAGAAATGCGCAATAAGAGGCTTCTTCTCGCCTTCCACGGAAAGGACGGCGTCAATGGTCCAGTATTCCTCGGGAATAAACGAGTTGATTTCGTCTTCCCGGTCCGCAATCATACGAAGCGCCACAGACTGTACGCGCCCCGCGGAAAGGCCTCTCTTGACCTTTGCCCAGAGGAGCGGAGAAATCTCATAACCGACCATGCGGTCCAGAACTCTTCTTGCCTGCTGCGCGTCAACCAGATTCATGTCAATGCCCCGCGGATGCCGGAAGGATTCGGTGACAGCGCTCTTTGTGATCTCGTTGAAGGTCACACGGCTGACGTCCTTGTCCGAAAGGTTCAGCGCTGCCATCAGATGCCAGGAAATCGCCTCTCCCTCGCGGTCAGGGTCCGTCGCGAGATAAACTTTATCTGCCTTTTTAACCCGTTTCCTAAGGTCTGCGAGAAGTTCTCCCTTTCCGCGGATCGTTATATATTTCGGCTCAAAATCATGTTCGATGTCAATGCCCATCTGGCTCTTGGGCAGATCTCTGACATGCCCCTGGCTGGCAGCCACATCGTATCTGGAACCGAGAAATTTTCTGATCGTCTTTACCTTTGCAGGTGACTCCACGATCACAAGATATTTTGCCATGTGCTACAGCTCCTTTATCAAAAGTTGCCGGAAAGCTAACAATATGACAATATAAACCAATGGAGGCAAAAGCGCAAGAATTAAAAACAGACAATTTGCCGCAATCCATTTGAATTTTGGCAAATTGTCTGTTTAGCTGATAAATTCTCCGGGCTGGTGCTGTTTTGCGCGCGATGTACTCTCTCAGATACTGCCGAGCAGCCCGCGGTACAGCTCCCGTTTCCTCCGGATCATCTCGTCCGTGTTCGCGATATAGGACGCGACATCTTTGGGATTGTCGCTTCGTTCGATTCTGCTGCCCCCCTGTCCCGGCACAACGATCTTGGAGATGCTGCCGGCGCCAAGCGCCAGAATCGACTGCTTCTCCTCCATAATCAGAATGTTGTAGATCCCGTATTTATCAGGCTTCGCGTAGCCGGTGTTCTCGAAGTTGCCGGACATGTTTTTCTGGCGGTACAGGTAATACGGCTCCATGCCCATCCGTGCGGCCCCCTGTGCGGCAATTCGCATCGTCTCGTCCGTGTTGACCAGCGTCGGATAGCCGTTCTCATCGATGATGCGGCGGAGTCTGGAAGCGCGCTTTACCGCGAGCGAGTGCACGGTCAGGGAATCCGGTGAAAGCTTTTCGATTTCGGCCACCGTATGCCGCACATCTTCTACGTTCTCCGCGGGCAGTCCCAGAATTATGTCCATGTTGATGTTGTCAAAGCCGAGGCCTCTCGCCATGAAATAGGTGTCGACGACCTGCTGCACGCTGTGATGACGGCCGATGATCCGCAGTGTCTCGTCCTTCATGGTCTGCGGATTCACTGAGATCCGCGAAATGCCGTTTTCCTTCAGTACCTGCAGCTTGTCTTTTGTGATACTGTCCGGCCGCCCCGCTTCGACGGTGAACTCCAGAAGGCTGCTGGTATCAAAATTCCTGCGGATCGCGGCTGTCAGCCGCTCCAGCTGCGCGGGTGAAAGCGTCGTCGGTGTTCCGCCGCCGATATAGACCGTGTCTAGTATTTTACCGGCGAAAAGATCAGAACAGGCTTCCATTTCCTTCTCAAGGGCAGTCAGATAGTCGTCCACGCGTTCCTTCCAGAGCGCCACGTTGAACGAAGGAAACGAACAGTACAGGCAGGTTGTCGGGCAGAACGGAATACCGATATAGAGGCTGTATCCGTTCTGATAGTGAAGCTTCGAGAGTATCCCGGATTCCCTCTGCGCGATATCCACGGCAAGCACCGCCTTTTCCGCGCTGACATAATGCTCGGTTTCAAGGAAACGGCGCGCCTCTTCCGGCGTACTTCCGCCCTCCATCATGGTCATCGGAATCTTGGTAGGCCGGATACCGATCAGATCTCCCCAGGGGAGCTTCTGCCCTGTAAATTCCGTGAGAGTGTTATAAAGAAGGTGTTTGAGCGCTGTTTTGCAGGCGGGATTTTTCCGCGCAAAACTTTCTCCGTTAGCCGCAGCCGCCCTCGTGACGGTCTCCGCGCCATCCTTCCGGATGATCAGCGTGATCCCGCTCTCCTCCATGAGAACATGCAGGAACGGTTCCGCCCCGCCCCCGAGCTTCCGCGCTTTTTCGCTTCCGTCAACAACAACCCGGACATCCTCCTGCGGGTAAAAAGCTTTTACAAGAGAATGAATCTCATAACGGTACAGATCTTGGTTTGTAACTATCAGCATCATATAAATCAAACGAAGTAATTGTATTTCTTTTCGTGCCCGATTGTCGTATCGTCCATGTGCCCCGGATAAACTCTCGTCTCATCCGGCAGGACAAAAAGCTTCTCGCGGATGGAGCGCACGAGCGCGCTCTGGGAGCCGGTCGGCATGTCGGTTCTCCCGCAGGACTCCAGGAACAGCGTATCACCGCAAAACAACATCGGCTTCCCGTCCCCGGTTCCTCCGCTGCTGTTTTCGTCAATATAATAGCAGCAGCTGCCTTCCGTATGTCCCGGCGTCGAAATCACGCGGAACGTGATATCCGCCTCCGTAAAGACATCCCCGTCCCGCACGGAAACATCCGGTGAAACCGTGAGAGGAGTATGGTAATCCGCCGACAGATTTGCCTGCGGATCTTTGGAAAGCGTCGTTTCCAGTTCCGACAGATAGACCTTTGCGCCGGAAAGACTCTTCAGCTTCGCAACGCCGCCGATGTGATCAAAATGCGCGTGTGTCAGAAGAATTGCGCTGACCCGCAGTCCCCGAGAAGTAAGGACCTCAAAGATCCGTTCTCCGTCTGCCGCGGGATCAATGACCACCGCATCGCGGCAGCCGTCTCTGTGCAGGCTGTATACGTTGGTGCCGATCGGCCCCAGTATGAATCTGGATACAATAATTCGTGGCATATCTGTCTCCTGTTCTGTTGTCTGCGGCGTCACCGTCTTGATATATCAATGACATCCTGTATCTGCCGCAGCTGCGCGATCACGTCGGTCAGTTCCTGCGTGCCGCTGATCCGGAAGGAAGTATTCATTGTCACGTACCCCTGCCGGTTTGTTCTTGTATTGATGCCGAGGATATTGATATTGCGGCCGGTAAAGACTCTCGAAACATCGCCGAGAAGTCCCTCTCGATCGGTCGCATAAATCGAGATTTCCGCTTCAAAAGCGCTCTTTCCTTCGGTGTCCACACCGTCTGCCCACTCGGCGTCAATCAGCCGGTTGCGGTCGATTTCGGGAATATTCATCATATTGATGCAGTCGCGCCTGTGAATCGTCACGCCGCGGCCTCTCGTTACATAGCCGACGATATCGTCTCCCGGAACCGGATTGCAGCAGCGTCCGAAATGCACATCCACGTCGTGAATACCATGGACCGTGATTGCGCCCTTCGACCTTACGTTCGGCCGGTTCGCGTTTTCCTCGACCTGTGCAAGGATCTCCTCATCGGTCAGGTGCGCCGCATGGTCTTTTTCATACAGCTCCTGCAGCTTGTTGGCTACCTGTCCTTCCTTGAGACCGCCGTGACCGATCGCGGCCATGACCGCGTCCCATTCGCGGAAGCCGTATTTACGCAGCACCGCCGACATGTATTCCGGCTTCATGAGCTGTTCCTGATTCAGCCCTTTGGTACGGCAGTAGGCATCAAACTGATCCTTGCCGCGAATGATATTCTCTTCTTTCTGGTTTTTCTTGAACCACTGGTTGATCTTGTTTTTCGCTGAAGCACTCTTGCAGATATTCAGCCAGTCCAGACTCGGTCCCTTGGAGTTTGTGGAAGTGATGACCTCCACGCGGTCGCCGTTCTGAATCTTATAATCTATATTGACGAGCTTGCCGTTGACCCGCGCGCCGACCATCCGGTTGCCGACAGCCGAGTGAATCGCGTAGGCAAAGTCAATCGGTGTCGAGCCGGCCGGAAGGTTTTTCACTTCTCCGTTCGGCGTAAAACAATACACACTGTCCGAAAACAGATCCAGATCGCTCTTGAGCAGCTGCATAAACTCGCGGTTATCGGACATGTTCTGCTGCCATTCAAGGATCTGGCGCAGCCATGACAGCTTTTCCTGTTCGGAATCGTCGATCTTCTTTCCGTCGGAAGCCACCTTGTACTTCCAGTGCGCGGCAATACCATACTCCGCCTCGCGGTGCATCTCGAACGTCCGGATCTGAATTTCAAACGGCTGTCCGGACTTGCCGATCAATGTCGTGTGCAGCGACTGATATCCGTTCGGCTTGGGCATCGCGATGTAGTCCTTGAACCTGCCGGGAATCGGCCGGTACATCTCATGAATGACACCGAGCGCCGCGTAGCAGTCCTTGACCGTATTCACGATGATACGGACCGCGAACAGATCATAAATCTGATCCAGGGACTTGCCCTGATTTACCATCTTACGGTAAATACTGAAGAAATGTTTGACGCGGCCGTCGACTTTTCCGTCGATGCCGGCCTCTTTGATATGCTCTCGGACTTCCTGCGCGATCTGCTGTACGTACTGTTCCCGTTCGAGTTTTCTCTCGTTGACCTTGCTGACAAGCTCCTTATAGACATCCGGCTTTAAGTATTCCAGCGAAAGGTCGTCGAGCTCCACCTTGATCTTGCTGATGCCGAGGCGCCCGGCGATCGGAGAATAAATATCCAGCGTTTCCTGCGCGATGCGCTTTTGCTTATACTCCGGCTGATACTGGAGCGTACGCATGTTGTGGAGTCGGTCCGCCAGCTTGATGATGATGACGCGGATATCCTTGACCATGGCAAGAAACATCTTGCGCAGATTTTCGGCCTGCATTTCCTGCTGCGCCTGTGTTTTGTCCGAATAGTCGCCGGAAAGCTTGAGCTTCTGCAGCTTGGTGACGCCGTCGACCAGATTGGCGACGTCGTCTCCGAACATGTCGGCAAGCTCTTCTTTTGTGTAGATCGTATCCTCGACAACATCATGCAGCAGTCCCGCGGCAATGGTCTCCTGATCCATTTCAAGATCTGCCAGAATGATCGCCACATCCAGCGGATGAATAATGTAGGGTTCCCCGGACTTTCTCTTCTGAGTCTCATGTGCCTTTGCGGCAAGCGCGTATGCCCTTTCGACAAGCGAAATATCATCGGAAGGATGATATCTGCGGATGCGTTCGATCAGATCTTTATACAGGACCTCCGGGCTCAGAAAGTCCTCGATGTGCTCGATTCTTCCGTCGTCCAGTCCTTTTTCGATTTTCTTCATATCTTCAGACATACAGCTCTCCGGGAAATAAACTGCAATTACAAAATTATCCTTAATATTAGCACAAATAAACGAGGTTATACAAGAAAGCGCAGATACGTAAAAAAGAGGGCCTTCCGGCCCTCTTTTCACAGTCTGTTATGCGGTTTTATCAATACATGCCGCCTGCCTGCGGATTCTGCGCAGCGGGATTGACAGGCTCCTTGATTGTCGCAACTGCAGCTTCTGTTGTCAGGAAGCTCGAAGCTACGGATGTAGCGTTCTGCAGGGCGCTTCTTGTAACCTTGACAGGATCCAGTACGCCGTCTTCCATCATGTCAACATACTCTTCCTTGTAAGCATCGAAGCCGACACCGACCTTGGATTCCTTGACCTTGTTCACGATGACAGAACCGTCAAGGCCTGCATTTGCCGCGATCTGGAACAGCGGAGCTTCCAGAGCCTTCAAAACAATGCGGGCACCGGTCTTCTCATCGCCGGAAAGTTCCTTTGTGGCTTCCAGAACTGCCTTCTGCGCGTGGATGTAAGCAGAACCACCGCCGAAGATAACTCCTTCCTCAACTGCTGCCTTGGTAGCGTTGAGCGCATCTTCCATACGGTACTTAGCTTCCTTCATCTCGGTCTCGGTAGCCGCGCCGACTCTGATGACGCCAACGCCGCCGGAGAGCTTTGCGAGACGCTCCTGGAGCTTTTCTCTGTCAAAATCAGACTTCGTATCCGCTATCTGCTTCTTGATCTGTTCCTTTCTTGCGTCCAGAGCAGCCTTGTCGCCGAGACCGTCAACGATCGTCGTGTTCTCCTTGTCAACCTTGACTGACTTCGCGCGGCCGAGCATATCGATTGTCGCGTCCTTGAGCTCAAGTCCGACATCGGAAGAAATCACCTGACCGCCGGTCAGAATTGCGATATCCTCAAGCATTGCCTTTCTTCTGTCGCCGTAGCCGGGAGCCTTGACAGCAACAACATCAAATGTGCCGCGGAGCTTATTGACAATGAGCGTTGTAAGAGCTTCGCCCTCAACATCTTCCGCGATGATCAGAAGCTTTGCACCGGCCTTCACGATCTGTTCCAGAAGAGGAAGGATATCCTGAATGTTGGAAATCTTCTTATCTGTAATCAGAATGTAAGGATCTTCGAGGTTCGCGACCATCTTCTCTGTATCGTTTACCATGTAAGCGGATACATAGCCGCGGTCAAACTGCATGCCTTCGACAAGATCCAGCTCTGTCTGCATGGTCTTGGATTCTTCAATCGTGATGACGCCGTCCTTGGAAACCTTCTCCATAGCGTCCGCAATCATCTTGCCGACTTCCGGATCAGATGAGGAAATGGTAGCAACCTTTTCGATATCGTCTCTGCCCTTGACCTTGGTAGCCATTGCCTTAATGGACTCAACAGCAGCGTCCGTAGCCTTCTTCATCCCTTTGCGGAGCACGATCGGATTAGCGCCTGCTGCCAGGTTCTTCATGCCTTCGTTGATCATCGCCTGTGCAAGAACCGTAGCGGTCGTTGTACCATCACCTGCGACATCATTTGTCTTGGAAGCCGCTTCACGGATCAGCTGCGCGCCCATGTTCTCGAAGTTGTTCTCGAGTTCGATTTCCTTCGCGATTGTGACACCGTCGTTTGTAATGATCGGTGTGCCGTAAGTCTTGTCCAGAACGACGTTTCTGCCCTTTGGTCCGAGTGTGATCTTAACAGTATCTGCAAGCTTGTTGACGCCTTCCGCGAGAGCAACTCTCGCGTCTGTGCCCATCTTTAAATCTTTAGCCATAATTCCATTCCTCCAGAATGAATCTTAAATTAATTTCGTAACTTCCTGTCCTGTATTCTGTGTTACTTGATGATCGCGAGGATATCAGACTGCTTCACAATAACATAATCCACATCGTCGATCTTGACTTCGGTTCCGGAATACTTGGAATAAACAACCTTATCGCCGACAGAGACTTCCATCGGGATTCTCTTGCCGTCATCGCCTGTCTTTCCGGGGCCTACGGCAAGAACTTCCGCCTGCTGCGGTTTCTCCTTCTCCTTGCCGGGAATGACGATACCGGATGCTGTTGTAGTTTCAGCTTCCAGCTGCTTCAAAACAACTCTGTCCTCTAACGGTGCTAAATTCATGGTAAATGCCTCCTGCATTAAATATAACTTCATCAATAAGGAACTTATCGAATCCGGTTTGTTAGCACTCATCATCATTGAGTGCTAACACTATAGTATAATAATGTCTTCCTGACCGGATTGCAACTGTTTTACTATAAAAAATTGTTAAAATTCTTATAAACTCCATGGCAGACCGTGTCATCCGCTAAAACCATCCTATGCTATACTGAAAAATAGCGGCAGGCATGTCCGCCGCTATACATTTTTCTTCTAGGGAGGTTTTCTTATGACATACAAAGAACTTCTGGAGCAGGCAAGACCAAACGTCGGTCCCTACTGCACCGCCTGCCCTGTCTGCAACGGCAGAGCGTGCGGTGCTCAGGTTCCGGGCCCCGGCGCAAAGGGCAGCGGCGACGTCGCGATCCGCAACTTTGAAGCATGGCAGAAAATCAGAGTTAACATGAACACGATCGCGGAAAACAATACGCCCGATACCTCGTTTTCCTTCTTCGGACTGAATATGAAGTATCCCGTTTTCGCGGGTCCTGTCGGAGCGGTCAATCTGCATTACGGGGACAAGCTCAACGACATTACTTATAATGATATCCTTGTTTCCGCCGCCGCGCAGGCAGGCATTGCCGCGTTCACGGGAGACGGCACGAACGCGGAAGTCATGAAGGCGGCTACAAAGGCGGTACAGAAGGCCGGCGGTATCGGCATACCGACCGTAAAGCCCTGGGATATCAACACACTCGAAGAGAAGTTTGCGCTTGTAAAGGCTTCAGGCTGTTTTGCCGTTGCCATGGACGTTGACGCGGCCGGCCTCCCGTTCCTGCAGGGTCTGACTCCCCCCGCGGGATCCAAGACAGTTACAGAACTGCGGGAAGTCATCGAAGAGTCCGGCAAGCCGTTTATCATCAAAGGTATTATGACTGTTCAAGGCGCTTTGGACGCGAAGGAAGCAGGTGCTTCCGCGATCGTCGTTTCCAACCATGGCGGACGCGTGCAGGATCAGACACCTTCAACGGCGGAAGTTCTTGAAGAGATCGCGGATGCCGCAGGCGGTGACATGATGATCCTTGTCGATGGAGGTATCCGTTCCGGCACCGATGTATTCAAGGCACTCGCGCTCGGCGCGGACGCGGTTCTGATCGCCCGTCCGTATGTTACGGCAGTTTACGGCGGCGGTGAAGAAGGTGTAAAGCTTTACACCGAGAAGATCGGCAAAGAGCTGGCGGATACCATGAAGATGTGCGGCGTCTCAAAACTCTCCGACATTTCGAAGGACAATCTGTTCAAGCCGTCTTCGGCATATGTACGCTTCTGAAGAATTAATAAAAAACGCGGCAGGATATTGCGTGATTTGCGGTTATGATATATATTATATGTAGTTTTAAATACTACATTACGAATTCCCGGAGGTATATGTCATGACTGTTAAAGAGCTGCAACAGTATTTCAAAGAGCACCTTGTACCAAAGAATCTTTACAAGCTGGACGGTAACCACCGCGGCAGAATCTGCATGGAGCACAAAGGAGACAGCTGGAATGTTTATTTCAGTGACCGGAGAGAAAAAGTCGGATTACTGCGTTTTGCGAGCGAATCCGAAGCCTGCGCCGCAATGAAGCAGCAGATTGAAAAGCTGATGGAGGCGGTTTACGGGATTGCCTTTGTTGCGCACGCCTGAACGGATGAATAAGTCAGCAGGATACTGTTCTTATAAAATAAAAGCGCTGCGGCGCCGGGACTCATAATGAGCCCGGCGTCGCAGCGCTTTTTTGATAAATCATGAAAATCTGTTTCAGGCTCACGCCTTGCCATGCTTGATCGCAGCCTGCGCAGCAGCAAGTCTCGCAATCGGTACACGGAACGGTGAGCAGGATACATAGGTCAGACCGACCTTGTCGCAGAACTCGATTGACGCGGGATCTCCTCCGTGCTCGCCGCAGATGCCGAGGTGGATATCCGGACGGGTTGCTCTGCCCTTCTCCACCGCGATCTGAATCAGCTGGCCGACGCCGTTCTGATCCAGGTGAGCGAACGGATCCTGCTCGAAGATCTTGGACTTATAGTAGTCCTGCAGGAATTTGCCGGCATCGTCACGGGAGAAGCCGAATGTCATCTGTGTCAGATCGTTCGTGCCGAAGCTGAAGAATTCCGCCTCTTTTGCGATCTGGTCAGCCATCAGCGCGGCACGCGGAATCTCGATCATGGTGCCGATATGGTAGCGGATATCCGATTTTCTCTCCGCCTTGACCTTCTCTGCCGTCTCGATAATCGTCTTCTTTACAAAAGCGAGCTCCTTGACATCGCCGACAAGAGGTACCATGATTTCGGGCTCGATATTATAGCCGTCTTCTTCATGTACTTCAATCGCCGCCTCAATGACCGCTCTTGTCTGCATTCTCGCGATTTCCGGGAAGGTAACCGACAGACGGCAGCCGCGGTGACCCATCATCGGGTTGAACTCGTGCAGGTCATCGCATCTCTTGCGGACTTCCGCCACGGTAAGGCCCATATCATCAGCAAGCTGTTTGATTTCAGGCTCCGTCGTCGGAACGAATTCATGCAGCGGCGGATCGAGGAAGCGGATCGTGACCGGTCTGCCTTCCATTGCCTTGTAAATTCCCTTGAAGTCTTCCTTCTGGAACGGAATCAGCTCGTTTAAAGCCGCTTCTCTTTCCTCGGTTGTATCGGAAAGGATCATCTTCCGGATCTTCGGGATTCTTTCCGGATTGAAGAACATATGCTCGGTTCTGCAAAGTCCGATGCCCTCGGCGCCAAGACGCACCGCGTTCTGCGCATCCGCGGGCGTATCCGCGTTCGTGCGGACCTGCAGCTTTCTGTATTTGTCCGCCCAGTCCATGATCCGCTGAAAGTTGCCTGTGATAACCGCCTCGACCGTCGGAATGTCTCCAAGGTAGATCTTGCCGGTGGAGCCGTCCAGAGAAATATAATCTCCTTCGTGGATTTCATGGCCGCCCAGCTCGAAATACTTCTCGGCTTCATGCACATGCATGTCACCGCAGCCCGAAACGCAGCAGGTGCCCATGCCTCTTGCGACAACCGCCGCGTGGGAAGTCATGCCGCCGCGCATCGTAAGTACACCGGCTGCCGCATGCATGCCGTCGATATCTTCGGGCGATGTCTCCTGGCGGACAAGGATAACTCTGCTGCCCGCAGCATGAGCAGCGACTGCGTCCTCTGCATTAAAGTATACGCGGCCCGCAGCAGCTCCCGGCGAAGCGGGAAGCGCCTGTCCGATTTCTCTCGCAAGTTTGAGCTTGGCAGGATCGAAGCCCGGATGCAGCAGCTGATCCAGAGACTGCGGCTCGATTCTGGTCACCGCCGTCTTCTCGTCAATCATGCCCTCATCCACAAGGTCGCAGGCGATCTGAATCGCTGCCTGCGCGGTTCTCTTGCCGTTTCTTGTCTGCAGGAAATAGAGCTTGCCTTCCTCGATCGTGAATTCCATGTCCTGCATGTCACGATAGTGCTGTTCCAGATTATTGGCCAGCTCCATAAATTGTTTGTAGCACTCCGGAAGGTCGTTCGCGAGCTTTGTAATCGGCTGCGGCGTACGAATACCGGCAACGACGTCCTCGCCCTGCGCGTTGATCAGGTACTCACCGAAAATGCCCTTGGCTCCGGTCGCGGGATTGCGCGTAAATGCGACGCCTGTGCCCGACGTATTCCCCATATTTCCGAAAACCATCGACTGCACATTGACTGCCGTGCCGAGCTCGTACGGAATATCGTACATTCTTCTGTACGAATTCGCTCTGGGATTGTCCCAGCTGCGGAACACCGCTTTAATGGCCTCCATCAGCTGCACCTTCGGATCCTGCGGGAATTCCTCCCCCTGCTGCTTCCTGTACAGTTCCTTGTACTTGGCAATGACTTCCTGCAGGCCTTCCGCTGTCAGCTCTGTGTCGTAAACAGCGCCGTTCTTTTTCTTGACATCTTCAAGAATCGCGTCAAAGAGTGTCTTCGGCTGTCCCATGACGACATCTGAAAACATCTGGATGAATCTTCTGTAGGAATCGTACGCGAATCTGGGATTACCGGTCTTTCTGGCAAAGCCTTTGACAGACTCGTCATTGAGGCCGAGGTTCAGGATGGTGTCCATCATGCCGGGCATCGAAACCGGCGCTCCGGAACGCACGGAAACAAGAAGCGGATCCTCCATGTCGCCGAACTTCTTGCCGCGGACGCCTTCCAGCCATGTAAGAGCGTCAAATATCTGTTTCGTCGTCTCCTCGCTTATGGTCTTTCCGTCGTTGTAATAGTCCGTGCAGGCCTCTGTGGAAATAGTGAATCCGGGTGGCACCGGCATGCCCAGATTAGTCATTTCCGCAAGGTTTGCGCCCTTGCCCCCGAGCAGATTCCGCTGTGAGGCGGAACCTTCCTCAAACTTGTAAACCCTCTTGTTCATTTTGCTTCCTCCTTTTTGCCTGCCGGAGATGCCATAACCGCATGCTCCGGTACACTGCTACAGTTTATATCCAACCCCTGGAGGCCCTGCGCGCAGCCATAACCGCTGAACCTATAACCTTCCGGGATCAAAACTGTCAAAAATGAATGCGTCGAAATGAGGCTTCGCCTCTTTGAAATCCCTGCCGCTCTTTATTGTATATGCCGCACTCTTCCCACCGAAAAGCCGGCGGATCAGGCGTCTTGAAATGTTTTGTCCATAGCGGCAGTTGTATGCGATGAAATCAGGTCTTGCGAGAAAATCCAACATCATATTCTGCAGCGCGAGGCACGGCAGAACAAGCCGTACCTTCCGGTACTGCGGCTGAGCGAGAAATCGGTCGGAAAGCTGTCCCCGCAGAATCTGCGGATGGTGCCTGCGGTACCATAAAAGGACCAGCGGATTAAAGGATTCAATACAATAGGTTCCCTGATAAGAACGCAGAAGCGCGTCCGCCTTCCGGCAGACCTCCATGTTGGTGTCTTCGGATTTGATTTCCACAAGAAGCGGTGTCTTCCCATGCACAAGATCCAGCACATCGGAAAACAAAGGAATGGTATAAGAAGTAGAGTCCAGACAAAAGCCCGAAAGTTCCTCCGCCGTGTAGTCACACACGCGCCCCGGCCTTCCGGTCATTCGTTTTAATGTAAAATCATGAAAAACAACGGGAATCCCGTCTTTCGACAGCTGTACATCCAGCTCGATACAGTACCCGGCATCGACAGCCCTTCGGAATGCCGGCATCGAATTCTCGGGAATTCCCTTCCCTGTATCAAAGAAACCGCGGTGTGCGAACAGTGCACCGCGGAATGCAGACTGATCCGGCCGGCCGAAAATCCGCGGCATGATCATGTAGATATATAATACAAAAAGAATGACGGCAAGGAGCAGCAGCCGCACGAAAATCTGTACCACAGGCATTTCTCCGCTAAACCGCAGCGCGGTTTATAAAAGGCAAGGCAAAACAGGCGCCATTGCCGTGTTTTGTCCCAACGATCCGCTCTTGTTACAGAATACCACTTTCCGCTGCCGTTTTCCACTATCATATAATAAATAGGTAGTATTTACACCTTCCGGAAACGCGCGTCGATCTTCGCCTTTGTTTCCAGCACCTGCCCTGCCAGCTCCCGGATTCTGTCATTATCCATGCGCACAATCGGCACGGAAATACTGAATGCATAGAGGCCGTCGACGCCGGGCAGATCCAGTGCGGCCGCGATGCAGCGGACACCGGTTTCATTCTCCTCATTATCAAGCGCGTATCCTTTGCGTCTGGTTTCCTCCAGCGCTTCCATAAATTCGCCAAAATCGGTGATGGTGTACGGTGTCATCCGTTCGATCCGGCACATGTTCCACAGTGTCCGGACCTCTTCGCGGCTCATGTGCGCGGCAAGCGCTTTTCCAACCGCGGATCTGTAAAACGGAATACTGCTGCCGATGCGCGACGCCATCCGGAAATTGTAATGATAGGCTTCCACCTTGTCGACGTATATTACATCCGCGCCTTCCATCTTGACAAGATGCACAGTCTCTCCGCACTGCTCCATCAGCTCCTTCAGATACGGCCGTACGAGTTCTATGATATCCAGCTTCTGCAGCACGCGGCCGGCCAGATCCACGATTTTGAATGTAGGCTCGTACCTGCCGGTCAGTTCGTTCTGCCGGACATACCCCATGTATTCAAGCGAACAAAGGACCCTGCGCGTTGTACTCTTATTGAGGCCGAGTGCCGTGGATATTTCCATCAGGCCTGTTGTCCCCGCGGAAGTCAGATACTCCAGAGCGCCGAAAACTCTGCCTGCTACCTGAATCGGATTCTTATCCGCTGCGCCTGCGGCACTTTGCGCCTGCTCTTTTCCATCCGTTCCCGTTGTTCGGTCTTCCATGTCCGTCTGTCCTTTTGATGTCAGATCTTCCATATGTATTGCTCGCCTTTCGTGGTTTCACTATATGGAACATGTTAGCACAATGTGAAACTGTTTTCAAGAAACTCTTGACATCAGGACAGTTTTTCATATAATGATAAGTGTAACGAATACCACATTATGAAATTGTGTTTCACATTGTGAAACCGCCTTCCGGTTTCCCGGGCAGGAACCCGGAAGGTTAAATCTGAATTGAACAGCAAAAACGGAAAGGGGTACACGATGGATTTAAATCTCAAAGATCCGAAAGAATGCAGGTATGACGCGGTTTCCCTCGGTGAGGTAATGCTTCGTCTGGATCCGGGCGAGGGCAGAATCAGAACTGCGAGAAGCTTCCACGCATGGGAAGGCGGCGGAGAATACAATGTGATCCGCGGCCTGCACAAATGCTTTGGCATGAATACGGCTGTCCTGACAGCATTCGCAGACAATGAAGTCGGCAGACTCATGAAGGATTTCATCGAGCAGGGCGGCGTTGACACTTCCCTGATCTGCTGGAAGAAGACAGACGGCATCGGCCGGATCTGCCGTAACGGCCTCAATTTCACGGAAAGAGGCTTCGGCGTGCGCGGCGCGGTCGGCTGCTCCGACAGATTCAACACCGCAATCTCGAAGGCAACACCGGAAGATCTGAATTTCGAGCATGTTTTCGGCGAGCTCGGCGTACGCTGGCTGCACACCGGCGGCATTTACGCTGCTCTCTCCGAGCAGTCCTGCGAGACCGTTATTGAAGCGATCAAGACCGCGAAGAAATACGGTACCGTCGTTTCCTATGACCTGAACTACCGCCCTTCGATGTGGTCCGCCATCGGCGGCCTTGAAAAGTGCCAGGAAGTCAATAAGGAAATCGCTAAGTACGTCGATGTCATGATCGGCAACGAAGAAGATTTCACCGCCTGCCTGGGTCTCCAGATCGAAGGTCAGGACGCCGGCCTCAAGAAGCTGAACATCGACGGATACAAGAAGATGATCGATCATGCGGCAGAACTGTATCCGAACTTCAAGGCAATCGCCACTACCCTGCGTACCGTTAAGACCGCAACTGTCAACGACTGGAAGGCTATCTGCTGGGCAGACGGCCAGATCTATCAGTCCAAGGAATACAACGGTCTTGAAATCATGGACCGTGTCGGCGGCGGAGACTCCTTCGCTTCCGGTCTTGTCTATGGTCTCATGACAACCGGCGATCCCGAAAAGGCCGTCAACTACGGTGCTGCTCACGGTGCGCTTGCGATGACGACTCCCGGCGATACTTCGATGGCTTCGGTAGACGAAGTGGAAGGTCTGATGGGCGGCGCCGGTGCCCGTGTCAAGAGATAACGGAAGCATTACATATAAATCCATACAACATTACGGTATAACATAGAAGGAGAAAGATATGTCAGCAAAAGCGAATACCCCTAAGGTTCAGGCTGTTCTGGACAGATTCACACAGATCGGCATTATTCCTGTTGTAGTTCTCAATGACGCGAAAGACGCAGAGCCTCTTGGAAAAGCTCTGATGGAGGGCGGCCTTCCGGCAGCCGAGGTTACATTCCGTACGGACGCTGCCGAGGAATCCATCCGCATTATGGCCGAGAAGTTCCCGGACATGCTGGTCGGCGCAGGAACTGTTCTTTCCGTAGAACAGGTAGAGCGTGCAGTCAAGGCCGGCGCGAAGTTCATCGTATCTCCCGGCTTCGATCCTGTTGTTGTAAAGTACTGTGTAGACAATGACATTCCTGTCTGCCCCGGCACGGCAACCGCTTCCGAGATGATCGGCGCCATGAATCTCGGTCTCGATCACGTTAAATTCTTCCCTGCCGAGCTCAACGGCGGTCTCAAGAAGATCAAGGCAATCACGGCAGCGCTTGTTAATCTCAAGATTATGCCGACAGGCGGCATCAACGCCGAGAACGTGGTCGACTATTTGAAGAACGATCACATCTTCTGCGCGGGCGGCTCCTGGATGGTCAAGGGCGATCTGATCAAAGCCGGCAAGTTTGACGAGATCAAGGCGAAGGTTGCCGAGGCCGCGGAAATTGTAAGAAAGGTCAGAGCAGGCGAAATCTGATTGTCAGCAGGATTCCCTGCCGGAAAGTTTCTCTTTCCTTTTCTGTACTGCCATAGTTGGTCCGGGTACCGGCGGATTACCGCGGGTGCCCGGACCTGTTGTTTGTTCCGGTGATTCTTGTTTTACTTGCAAAAAACATTTCTTCCTATATAATGCTTTAAGGAACATGACACCTTACAGGCCTTGAAAATAAAGGAGTTTTCTATGATCGAAGCCAATGGCGTAACTTACAGAGTCGGCAAAAAGGCTCTGTTCGAAGATGTAAATATTAAATTCACGGAGGGCAACTGCTACGGCATCATCGGCGCGAACGGCGCCGGCAAGTCGACCTTCCTTAAAATTCTGTCCGGTCAGCTCGATACGACAAACGGCACGATCAACATTACGCCCGGACAGCGTCTTTCTTTCCTCGAACAGGATCAGGAGAAATACAACGATCAGGTTGTGCTGGACACTGTCATCCAGGGAAACCGCCATCTTTATGAAATCGGGAAGGAAAAGGACGCTCTGTACGCGAAGCCTGATTTCTCGGATGCGGACGGAATCCGCGCGGCGGAGCTGGAAAGCGAATACGCGGAGCTGGGCGGCTATGAGTCGGAATCCGACGCCGAATCGCTGCTGAACGGTCTTGGTATACCGGACGAATTTCATTATCTGCAGATGCACGAGTTAAACGGCGCGCAGAAAGTAAAGGTACTGCTTGCGAGAGCCCTTTTCGGCAATCCCGACATTCTTCTTCTGGACGAGCCGACCAACCACCTCGATCTGGATGCGATCGCCTGGCTTGAGGAATTCCTGATTAATTTCCCGAATACGGTCATTGTCGTTTCGCATGACCGGTATTTCCTGAACAAGGTCTGCACCGATATTGCCGACATCGATTACGGGAAAATCACGCTCTATGCCGGCAACTATGATTTCTGGTATGAATCGTCCCAGCTGATGGTCCGCCAGATGAAGGAAGCCAACAAGAAAAAAGAAGAAAAAATCAAAGAACTCAAGGAGTTCATCTCCCGCTTTTCCGCGAACGCATCGAAGTCCAAGCAGGCCACTTCCAGAAAACGCGCGCTCGAAAAAATCCAGCTCGATGATATCAAGCCTTCGAGCCGCAAATATCCGTTCATTGATTTCCGTCCGGACCGTGAAATCGGAAATGAAGTTCTCACCGTTGAACATCTCTCCAAGACAGTAAACGGCCGCAAAGTCCTCGACGATGTATCCTTTGTCATGAAACGCACGGATAAAATCGCTTTTGTCGGCTCACAGGAACTTGCCAAGTCCGTTCTGTTCGAAATCCTGATGGGCAATATGGAGCCTGATGAGGGAAGCTTCAAATGGGGAGTTACAACTTCGCAGGCTTATTTCAAGAAAAACAACACCGATCTGTTCGACACGGATGAAGACATCACCCAGTGGCTGCAGGCGCGCTCTCCGATCAAGGACGTCACTTATGTCCGTGGCTTCCTCGGCCGCATGCTCTTCCGCGGCGAAGACGGCGTCAAGAAAGTACGCGTCCTCTCCGGCGGCGAAAAGGTCCGCTGCCAGCTTTCCGCGATGATGATCAGCGGTGCAAACTGCCTGATCTTCGATGAGCCGACGAACCATCTGGACATGGAGTCCATCTCCGCACTCAACGACGGCATGATCCGTTTCCCCGGCGTCGAACTGATTGCCTGCAGAGACCATCAGGTTGTGCAGACGACTGCCAACCGGATTATCGAAATTCTGCCGGACGGAAAAATCATCGATAAGGAAACGACCTACGACGACTACCTCGAGCAGGATCAGGATGCGCGTAAGCGTACTGTTTATGTCGCTGATACTTCCGCGGACGAGGACGAAGCACAGGACGAAGACTGATCTTGCACAGACGTAAAGGAGTGCTCATGACGAATGTGGAAAGGCCTGTTGACCTCCACTGCCATTCCACCTGCTCCGACGGCACATTGACACCGAAGGAACTGGTGGAGCTGGCGGTTTCCAAGGGGCTTGGAGCGATTGCTCTCACCGATCATGACAGTGTGAACGGAATCCCCGAGGCGCTTGCCGCCGCACGCGGGACCGGTCTCGAGGTCATCCCCGGCATCGAATTTTCAACCGAATATCAGGGGAAAGATGTTCATATCGTAGGTCTCTACTATGACTATAATGACCCTCTCTTTCAGGAGAAGGTGAAGGAATTTACCGATGAAAGAGAGCGCAGGAACCGGAAAATGTGCGCGCTGATGTGCGCGGACGGCATCGACATCCCTTATGAAAAACTGACCGCGGCATTTCCGGGCGCTGTGATTACGCGCGCTAATTTTGCGCGCTATCTTCTGGATCACAACGTCGTCTCCAGTTTGAAAGAAGCCTTCGAGAACTATGTCGGTGATGACTGCCGGTATTTTATTCCGAGAGAAAAGATTTCACCGGAAAAGGCCATTGCGTTTACAAGGCAGTTCCATGGTTTTCCGGTTCTCGCGCATCCGTTTCAGTATAATCTCGGTAAAGAAGGGCTGAATGTCCTCGTTTCAAGGCTGACAGCCGCGGGGCTTCTGGGCATCGAAGCCTATTACAACAACCATACGCCGGAAATGACGCAGGAAATCAAAGATCTTGCAGACAAATACGGGCTGCTTCTCTCCGGCGGCTCGGATTTCCACGGAAGCAACAAGCCGGGACTGGAACTTGGCACCGGTTACGGACATCTCTTCGTTCCCGGAGAACTGCTGACAAAGATCAAACACCGGCTGCACGCAGTATCGGATGAAACCAGGATCTTTTTCTGTGATTTTGACGGGACACTTGCTTCTTCGGACAAAACAATTACGCCCGCCACAAGAAAAGCCCTCGATGATTTTGCGGCGCGCGGGAATGTATTTGTTCTGTCTTCCGGCCGTTCGATTTATGATGTGCGCGGCATTGCCGAAAAGAACGGCCTGCGGTATTCCGGCATGTTCCTGTCCGGTTATAACGGAGCAGAAATCTATTCCTGCGACACGGGAACAACCTGCTTCCGCAGGTCTCTCCCGCTCTCCGTCGTAAAACGCCTCTTTGAAATGGCTAAGGAAGAGCACATTTACATCCAGTCCTACGACCATGAATATATTGTGACGGAAGGGATTACAGAGGAAACCGGATACTATACCCGCTATGTAAAGATGCCGGTCCGGGTCGCCGCGGATGTGCCGGCTTCTCTTAGCGAGGAGCCCTGCAAATGCCTCGCGCTTGATCTTGAGAATCCGAAAACCGGCAGGCTGGACCGCTTCCTGCACCGGATCAATACCGCGCTGGAAGGGCAGGTTCACGCCTTCTTCTCGAATCCTTACTATCTGGAAATCGTCCCGGCGGACGCTGATAAAGGCAGCGCGCTTCTATGGCTTGCCCGGTATCTTGGCGTGCCTGCCCGGAATACCATCGCCGCAGGCGACGCACAGAATGACATTCCGATGATCCGGGCTGCCGGCCTTGGCATCGTCATGAAAAATGCACTTGCCGCTGTACCGTCCATGCGGGAGATCGCGGATATCATCACAGAGCAGGACAACGATCATGACGGACTTGCTCCGATATTGAATCAGCTGTAATAGCGAAGCTGCCTCATAAGCCTTTTCGGCTTATGCGGCAGCTCTTTTTGTGTGCGCGCCGGACGCCCGGCAGGCCGTTCGGCGCTCTAAAAAGGGCCGTAGCGCCATGAAGCGCAGCAGCCCTTCTTCTTAATCTCCTGTCTCTTCCACATGCTCCTCGGGAACAAACAGTCTTGTCCTGTGCAGCTCTTCCTGCATCTTCTTCGCGGCAAGCACCGCTTCGTTACAGAAAACCAGCTGAGAGTTTACTTTTTCCTTCCCGCGGCGGTCCACCTTTTCATAGGTACCGTCCGGCTGCAGAATGCTGGCCTGTTCGGTGTCCTGCAGTTCGACATCCAGAATATGCAGCGCCTTCGCGCGGACCGTTTCATCTTCCAGAGGGAAAACAATCTCCACACGTCTGTCCAGATTCCGCGGCATCCAGTCTGCGGAGCCGGCGTATATCTCCGGCTTTCCTCCGTTCTCGAAATAGAAGATTCTGGAATGCTCGAGGAAATTGCCGACAATGCTGCGCACCGTAATATTATCCGAAACTCCGCGGATACCCACCTTAAGGCTGCAGATACCGCGCACAATCAGCTGAATCTGCACACCGGCTGCCGAGGCCTTATACAGCGCCTCGATAATATCCGGATCACACAAAGAATTCATCTTGGCCTTGATCTGTGCGCGCTCTCCGCGTTTTGCGTATTCCGCTTCCCGCCCGATCATGTACAGGAAACGGTCTTTGAGCCAGAGGGGCGCGAGAATCAGCTTATTCCAGGATCTGGGCTCCGAATAACCGGACAGCATATTAAAGACTGCGGTTGCGTCTTCTCCAAACGGCTCCTTGCAGGTGAACAAGCCTACATCGGTATAAAGCCTTGCTGTCGTATCATTATAGTTTCCGGTCGCCAGATGCACATACCGGCGGATACCGTCTTCTTCCCTGCGCACAACCAGTGTGATTTTCGAATGTGTCTTAAGCCCTACAAGGCCATAGATAACATGGCAGCCTGCCTTCTCCAGCATTTTAGCCCAGCCGATATTGTTCTCTTCATCAAATCTTGCCTTGAGCTCGACCAGCACAGTTACCTGCTTGCCGTTGTCGGCAGCCCTCGCAAGCGCGGCGACAATCGGTGAATTTCCGCTTACACGGTACAGCGTCTGCTTGATCGCCAGCACATCCGGATCGACTGCTGCCTTCGCGACGAAATCAACGACCGGCTTAAATGTCTCATATGGATGATGCAGGAAAATGTCCCCTTTCCGTATCTGCGCGAAAAGATCACACCCTTCCGGCAGCTCCGGCACCGGCTGCGGCGCGCTGTAGCGGTGCTCGAACAGGCTGTCAAAGCCTTCCAGCTTACGCACCTTTGACAGGAAGGTCAGATCAAGCGGTCCGTCAATTTCAAAAATTTCATCCATGGACAGCTGCAGCTCCTCAACGAGGATGTTCAAAAGCCTTCTGTCCATGCCGCTCTCGACTTCCAGCCGGATCGCGTCGCCGTGGCGGCGCTGTTTCAACGACTTCTCGATTTCCTTTAACAGATCCTCCGCCTCGTCCTCGTCAATATCCATGTCCGCGCTCCGCATAATCCGGAACGGATAAGCGCAGACAATGTCGTAGCTCTGGAAAAGACTCGCCATATTTTCGCGAATCACGGTTTCAAGCAGAATGATCCTCGCACGTCCCTGCTTCTCCTCTCCCTGCGCGGCAGGAAGGCGGATGACCCTCGGCAAAACAGACGGCACCTGCACCGTTGCAAACTCCAGATTTTCAGTCTCGGTCCGGAGCTGTTTCTTCGCTTTCTTCGTGCGCCCCAAAATGCCGGGCCCGGCGTTCTTCTTGCGGCTGAGCAGAACACCCAGATTCAGCGATTTATTGCGGATCAACGGGAACGGGCGGCTGGCGTCCGAAGCCATCGGCGTAACTACAGGGTAAATTTCGGTTTCAAACAGCTCGTCCAGATATTGTTTTTCATCTTTCGTCAGCCCTTCATAACCGGTGATCAATGTGATTCCTTCCTGCGAGAGCGCTGGAACCAGTGACCGGTTATAGGTTGAATACTGCAAATCCACGAACGAATGCGCTTCTTTTAAAATCGCGCAGAGCTGTTCGCCGGCCGTCATGCCGGCAATATCCCGCTTCGTATATCCGCCCTTTGCCATATCCTGAATCGAAGCGACACGGACCATAAAAAACTCATCCAGATTCGATGCCGTAATGGACAGGAAATTCAGCCGTTCCATCAGTGGATTCTCACGGCTTCTGGCTTCCATCAGACACCGTCTGTCAAACTGCAGCCAGGAAAGTTCCCTGTTGATATAAAAAGAAGGATTGCGGAAGAAGTTATCTCCGCTGTCTTTTGTTTTTCTGTTTTCGCTGCCAGTCATAATCCCCTCACTTCTTCTGCCTGATTACCGGGCGGATGCCGAAGATTTCCTCAAAAAAGTCTGCTCTGTGGGCGAACATACCTTTTTCCAGCGTAATATCCACACCGGGCCGGATATTAATCTGCAGGCGGTCCGGTTTGAGTGTCAGTCCGAAGTCCTCGAATTTGCGCTTGTGAGAACGGTCCATGCCATTGGCGAGCCGCAGAATCGCAGTCAGGCGGCCGATCATCAGATATGCGTCGAGGTCCAGATCAGACATGTTCTGCTGCTCTTCATAGTAGACAAATTCCGAATGATTGAAACGCACGACATTTGCGACTATCTCGCGCTCAATATGGGAAAGCCCGATAATTTCAGTTGACATAATGATGTTATAGGAGCATTCCGCGAGGTTCGTAATACTGATGTATTTCCCGCAGTCATGCAGAATCGCGCAGATCCGCAGAAGCAGCCGCTCTCTTTTCGAAAGCCCGTATTGTTTTCTGAGCGCGTCGAAGATCCTGAGAGCGATTGTCTCGATGGTTTCGCCTCTGGTTTCATCGCCCATATAACGGCGGCTGATATTGTGCGCACAGGCGATGATATCCTCTTCAAAATTATGCGAAGGCGGAAGAATCTTCTGCTTCTCCGCGAACTCATACGCGATGCCGTCACAGAGCGTGATCCCGGGCGCCCAGATGTGTTCTGTTCCGAACGCCTCAATGATACACTCCATAAGAACGCCGGAAATATATAACAGAGGCACATTGTCGTCCGCAATCTGCACGCGACGCGCGATTTCGGGAACGCTCATGTCTCTTGCCATCCGGACATACTCGATAAATGCGGTGGCCGGAACATCCTCCATCTTTCTGGACTGCATCAGCGCGGAAATATAGTCATCCACAATGATCAGATTCCGGACTTTCCGGTTGTTCAGATATAGTTTCTGGAAAACTTCCAGCTGCGAATCCACCATTTCACCGATCATGGCATCCCTCTGGGATTCCCTGGCGTCAATCGAACGGATCTTCTCGTACAGCCGGAGAATGCCGAGCCGCAGATTCTGCGTCGCGCCGAGTTTCCCGTCGCTGAAAAGGGAAATCTGAATACTGCCGCCGCCGATATCCACAATTGCGCAGCTGTCGCTGATAATGCTGTCAAAATCGCCGATTTTCGCCGCAGCCGACTTATAGTCCAGAAATCTCTGTTCGGAGTTGGACAGAACCCCGACATGAATGCCCGATCTCTGTTCCCATAAAGAGAGCACCATGGAAGCGTTGTCCATTTCGCGGATCGCAGATGTACCATACGCCTTATATTCGGTCACGCGGTAATTGTTCATGACTTCCCGGAATTCCCGCAGGATATCCCCTACTTCGCGCACATTCCCGCTCCGGATCTTCCCGGTCTGATAGGTATCGCTGCCAAGATCCACTCTCCGCACCAGACTGTCGACCGGCCGGATTCCACGGGCCTTGGATACCTCGAAGATCTTCAGCTCCTGCTCATAGCTTCCGACGTCAATCGCCCCAAATGTGTGAATTGTCATTGACCGTCTCCCTTTCCACCGTTTTCAGCGGTCTTGCCGGAGGCTGCGGCAGGGTCTGCAAGCTCCGTACCCAGAAGATAATTGATAAACTGCTGGGCGGTTCTGCCGGAAAGTCCGCCATTCGTCATTTCCCAGCGCGTCGCTTCTTTGCGCAGCTGTTCCTGATCCATCGCAATGCCGTTTCGCCGCGCGAGAGAAAGAACGATTTCCTGATACTCTTCGTACGTAGGCGCTCCGTAATAGATGCTGACGCCGAAACGGTTCGCGAGCGAAAGCTTCTCCTGCACGGTATCGCCGTGATGCTTGTCGCCGATTTCCGCGCCGTCTCTGTCGCTGAAGCTCTCGCGGATCAGATGCCTCCGGTTGCTCGTCGCGTAGATCAGCACGTTGGACGGGCGCTTCTCCAGCCCGCCTTCGATGACTGCTTTCAGATACTTGTACTCGGTCTCAAACTCTTCAAACGAAAGATCGTCCATGTACAGAATGAACTTATAACCTCTGTTCTTGATCTGCGATATGACATCGTTCAGATCCTGAAACTGATAGCGGTAAATCTCAATGACCCGCAGGCCCCTGGAGTAAAACTCGTTCGCGACCGCCTTGATGCTGGATGATTTACCGGTGCCGGCTTCGCCGTACAGCAGCACATTGTTGCAGGGCCGTCCCTCCACAAATGCTTCTGTATTCTCAATCAGCTTCTGTTTTGCCCGTTCATAGCCGACAAGATCCCTGAAATACACGTGCCGGATGTTCAGAATCGGATCAATATAGACGCCGGAGGAATCGTGCGTAACGCGGAACGCTTTATGCAGCCCGAACTTGCCGACGCCGTATTCCCCGTAAAACTGTGTCAGAAGATCTTTCATCTGCTCCGCGCTTTCCGACTGCTCGAACCGCTGCGCAAGGTCGCAGATTCTGTCGCGGATCCTTGTGTTGTAGATCTTGCTGCCTTCTCCGGATGGCTTGTAATCCAGAACATAGCGGAGCGCGTCAATATGAAGCCGCTCCATCAGTTCCGTAAAATCATAGTCGAAATATTCCTTGAAAATCTGAATATCGTGCAAAACAGCTTCGTTGATCGTACCCTGAATGCCGCCTCGCATCTCGCTGGCACGGCTGTAGGAATTTTCGTCGTTGACAAGGATATTCGCAAGGTAACAGTGCCAGAGATTTCCGTAAAAACCGTTCCTTCCTGCCCTGTCCAGCAGCATGGCAATGCACTCGTAGACTTCCTGCACGATGTGCGCGTCATCATCGCGGTCAAGGTCATGGTCCATGACCCGTGACATTCTGCTGAACAGATTTCTCGAAGCGCAGTTTCTGTAAACTATCAGCTCGTCTTTTCTCATTCTCTTCGTGCCTCAGTAATTTCCGAGTATTTTCAGGCTCTTCGCTTCGTCCCGCAGTCCCCGCAGAGCGTTGCGCACGGCGCTGTCTCCAAGGTTTCCTTCAAAGTCAATGAAGAACCTGTATTCCCAGTCCTTATCCTCGATCGGTCTTGATTCGATCTTGGTCATGTTAAGATCATTATAAATGAAATGTGATAGAATTCGATACAAAGAACCGCTTTCATGTGCGATTTCAAGGCACAGGCTGATCTTCTTCGCGTCTTTCCTGAAAATCTTCTGATTGGTCACGATAATAAACCGCGTGGAGTTGGACTCGGACTGATTGATGCCTTCCCGGAGAATCTGCAGACCGTAACAGGACGCGGCATAGCGGCTGGCAATGGCAGCCTGCGTCGGATCGCCGTCCTTCGCCACTTTCATGGCAGCGAAGGCGTTGTTTTTCATGCTGATCTGCTGCCACTGCGGATGCGCCGACAGAAACCGCTCGCTCTGCATAAGTGACTGGGCGTGCGAATAGACCGTTCTGATCCTGGTTTCGTCAGCTCCCGGAACGCCCAGCAGGCAGTGCCGGATCGGAATGATCTGTTCGCCTACAATGTAATTTTCAAACGCGAAAAGAAGATCGTAGATTTCACTTACAATGCCGGCTGTGGAATTCTCGATCGGCAGCACCGCGTAATCGGCAGCACCCTCTTCAATCGCCGTCATCGCGTCGCGAAAAGTCGCTGTGCAGAAGCTCTGCACGTCTTCACCGAAAAACTGCTTCATCGCCGCTTCCGAATAAGAGCCGTGCGCACCCTGATACACAACTTTTGTTGCTTCGTCAATGAGATGGTCGACCGCGATGAACGGCAGATTATGCAGCGCGCCGGCCTCGTCCATCAGCTGGTACTGGCGTTTTCGGCTGATCGCCATGATCTGCTCGTAAAGTTCGCGGACCGCGCGTTTATTGAAGCTGCCCTCGGTCATGGACATGACCGCATCCAGTTTCTGCGCCTCTCTCTCCTTGTCCAGCACACGCCTGCCGTTTTCGATCTTGTACCGCGCGACATCCTGCGCAATCTGCATTCTTTTGTTAAACAGGGAAACAATGCCTTCGTCAATTTGATCCAGCTGTTCCCGGCATTCTTTCAGATCCACTTGTTATCCCTCCGCTCTTCATTGCCTCTGCCGCCTGTCCTCACGCGGCCGGCACCGTAAGAAGGCTTCTGCCTCAGGTCTGACCCATCCGCAGGAGCTTGGCCTGCTGATCCGCGGTAGTTAAAGCGTCTATGATTTCATCGAGATGTCCGTTCATGATCTCATCCAGATTGTAGAGCGTCAGCTTGATCCTGTGATCCGTGACCCGGCTCTGCGGAAAATTATAGGTGCGGATTTTTTCCGAACGGTCGCCGGTTCCGATCTGGCTGCGTCGCAGATCCGCTTCAGCGTCATGCCTCTTCTGCAGCTCCAGGTCATAGAGCTTGGAACGCAGGAGCGCGAAGGCTTTATTCTTATTCTGCAGCTGGGACCGCTCGGTCTGGGAATAGATGACAATACCGGTCGGCAGATGCGTCAGCCGTACCGCAGAGTCCGTCGTATTGACGCCCTGTCCGCCGTTGCCGGACGCCCTTGTGATATCAATTCTGATGTCTTCCGGCGGAATGTCGATCTTTACATCGTCTTCCACTTCCGGCATGACAGCGACCGTACAGGTCGAGGTATGAATCCGGCCGCCGCTCTCGGTCACAGGCACCCGCTGCACTCTGTGCACGCCGGACTCATATTTCAGTTTCGAGTAAGCGCCGTTTCCCTCCACGATAAATTCCACATATTTCATGCCGCCGATGCCGATTTCCTCCGTGTTCACAACATCGCACTTCCAGCCTTTCATCTCGGCGTAGCGGGCATACATGCGGAAAATTTCCGCCGCGAAGAGCGCCGCCTCGTCTCCGCCCGCGCCGGCGCGGATTTCGACAATCACGTTCTTATCGTCATTCGGGTCCTTCGGGATCAGAAGAATCCGGATCTGCTGCGCGAGTTCTTCCTGTCTTTGTTTCGCGGACGCAAATTCCTCGCGCGCCATTTCCTTCATCTCCGCGTCCGTTTCTCCGTCCATGAGATCCAGCGCGTCCTGCATATCTTTTCCGGCTTTCCGGTACTCCTTGTATGTTTCGACAAGCGGTGTAAGATCGCTCTGCTCCTTCATGAGCTTTTTGAAGCGGTCCATGTTTTCCGATGCTGTCCCGGAGGACAGTTCCCTTGCAATATCCTCGTAGCGAAGCATCACATCTTCTAATTTCTCAAACATTTTTCTCTCCGATGACAACTCTGTCTCTGTGTCCGTAATCCTGCAGTACACAGACACTGTCGAAGCCCGCGGCTGTAAATAGTTCCCGTACAGCTTCACCCTGATCGTAACCGATTTCAACAATCAGCCTGCCGTGATTTTTAAGGACCGTTCCCGCGCCTGCCGCGATTCTTCTGTAAAAGGAAAGTCCGTCTGCTCCACCGTCAAGCGCCATATAGGGCTCGCGGCAGGCGACTTCCTCCCGGAGCGTTCCGATAACGTCCGTTCTGATATAGGGCGGATTTGAAATCAGGAGGTCAAACCCCCCCTCTTCCTCCTTTTGCACAACATCAAACAGATCTCCCTGCCGGAACGAAACAGCATCCGAAAGAGAAAGCGCCGCGGCATTGCGCCGCGCTACGGCCAGTGCCTTGTCCGAAAGGTCTCCGGCGACAGCCCGCACGCTGCGGAATGTTTTTCCGTGATTGCTCTCATTATACAGCTTTAACAGGCTGAGTACGAGACACCCGGATCCGGTACACAGGTCCAGAACAAGCCCTCCCCGGAAAGCGGAAAGCGCGGTCTCCACCAGGATCTCACTGTCCTGCTCCGGAATCAGAACATCTCCGGTGACGATGAACGGGAGGCCCATAAATTCTGTTTTACCCAGAATATACGCGGTCGGCTCGTGCCCCGCACGCCTTTTCAGAAGTTCCATATACCTTGCCGCCTGTTCCTGACTGACCGGCGTTTCAGGATAAACAAGAAGAGTCTGCAGATCCGTTCCGCAGACTTCTTCCAGAAGGAGCCTCGCGTCGAGCCTTGCGTCCTCATCCTCATTAAGGACAAGGACGCCCTGACGATACAAGTCTCCATAGGTATACTTTTGATCAGTCACGGCCCATCTCCTGCAGCTCACGCGCATCATATCCGAATTCGCGGACCAGATATGCCCGCCAGTCAAAGACCGCTTCCACAGCCGCGATCGCAACTTCGCACATGGAAGCGTCCGGCTCTCTTGTAGTAATACGCTGCAGCCAGAGCCCCGGAGCGGAAAGGATGCTGATGAAAGGGCCGCTGCTCCTTCCCGCGAGCCGGATGATTTCGTAGGAAATCCCCGCGATCACGGGGATCAGGAGAAGCCGGAACAGAATCCGCAGAAACGGCGAGTTCACGCGGATGAAGAAAAACAAAACTACGCTGACCAGCATGACAAGAAACAGAAAACTGGTCCCGCACCGCTTGTGGAAGCGCCGGCTGTCCATGACATAATGAACAGTCAGAGGCTTTCCTCTCTCTATGCAGTTGATACATTTATGTTCCGCGCCGTGATACTGAAAGAGTCTACGGATGTCCTTCATCATCGAGATGCCGAAAAGGTACAGAATAAAAATCGCGATCCGGATCAGCCCTTCGAGCAGTGACAGCACGGATTTATTCCGCAGAAATCCCTCGAGCAGTGATGTGAGCAGATATGGAAGAATCATGAACAGGAAAACGGCGATCACAAGCGATATGAACGTTGTGACAGCCATGACCGCTTTGTCTTTGTTTTTCCGTTTCTCTTCCTCTTTTCTGCTCCTGGAGGTAATATCATCTTCATCATAAAAGGACGAAGAAAAGTTCAGGCTCCGGATACCGAGAATGAGAGAATCCAGAAAAACAAAAAAGCCTCTGATAAAAGGCAGTTTTGTCCAGAGCGTATTCTCCAGAACTGCGTGATGCTCATCAATTTCAACTTCGATCTGCTGGTCCGGCTTTCTGACACCGACGGCAACCATACTGCCGTTTTTCATCATGATTCCTTCCAGCACGGCCTGTCCGCCGATGCCGGAATAATGCTGCACTTTCTGCTTGGCCATATTCATCCCTGATTCCTGTCTCACTATAGAAAAAAGGTCAGAGCAGTCACCCGCTCTGGCCTTTCACTCCTGTAACAATTCCGATTATTGAAGACCGTATTTCTTGTTGAACTTATCGATACGACCCTTCGCGGAAGAAGCTCTCTGCTGTCCTGTGTAGAAAGGATGGCATTTGGAGCAAACTTCGACGTGAATTTCAGGCTTTGTAGAACCGGTTACAAATGTGTTACCGCAGTTGCAGGTAACGGTAGCCTGGTAATACTTGGGTTGAATTTCGTTTCTCATCGTTCAGACTCCTCCTTCGTGCAAGCGCTGTCATGAATGATCTATCATTCATTTCACATGCATTGAATGGCTACACTTCCGCCTTACATACATCGCGTCGTGCATATATGCAGTCATGTCTGTTCCGTAGAACAGCTATATGAGTATAGCATTTCATTGTCTTGAAAGCAAGCGGTTCCTGCCTTTTTCTTAATCAGCTTCTTCTGCAGAGGCGGTTCCGTCCGTCATGACAATATGTGTCAGAGCTCCCTGCACGACAAAATTGTAGACGTGCCCGGTTCCCCAGCAGGTTGAAAGTGTCATAAGGTTCGGGCGCAGCGAAAAATCTGTCTTCTGCGGAAAATCTCCCTGATTTCCGGTCAGTGCCTTCTGCACATAGCGGTCATAAGCGTCATCTCCGCTGAACGGATTGTATAACGAATCACTCGTGGAAACCGTTCTGTAGGAAAAGATGTTGTATTTGTAAACCCGGTCTTTGGTATAGATGTAGAAATACGGATCGTCCTTCGCAAGAGCACTGTCTTTCGAAAAGCGCTTGAGCGATCCGAACATCGTTTCATTCTTCATGTTATGACCGTAAATGAGCGTATTGTTGTCCGAAAAATCCGCGCTGTTATCCTTGTCCATGAAAATGCAGCCTGACGGATTGCTCGTTCCCTCAAACGTTCTGTGCAGGTACTCCGCGTTATCTTTGGAGTGCGCGACAGGATACTTCAAATCGAGTGCCGGAATATAGAGGACACCGAGGAAGTCCTGATTGATCTCCTGCAGCTTCTCAAAGTCAATATTCAGTGCAGGATAATATTCCGGATCATCAATGGGATTTTCCTGCGTTTCCGCCGTGGCCGCCTCTTCCGGCTGCCGTGCCTGCTCCTCCTCTATATATGTATCCAGCTTCCTGTACTCATCCCCGGCCTCCTTGTAGGTCAGAAATTCCTTCAGAAAATTGTAACCGGAAAAAACAAAAACAATCAGAAGCACCGCAAGAATCAGAAGAGACAGGATGCTGCGCGGCCTTTTGCCGCGGCGCGGCGCGGCGCTCCGCATTTCGCTTCGCTCACCCTCCATACCGTAATCATCCCAGTTTTCTTCCGCATCGTTATAACGGTCTGCCATATCGTACCATCACTTTCAGTAATTCATTTTTGCGTTTTCCGCGGAAAACCTTCAGCCGCGAAAAGACACAGGAAAGCCGCGGCGCACAGAAAAGCCATCCAGCCCGGCTTTAATAGAAGACCGGACAAGCCGCCGTACGAAACGGCCAGCGCCGCCAGATTCACCGCGGCATGCATACCGAAAATCAGCGGGAAGCTGCGGCTTTCTTCGTATGCCTCACAGAATACCATACTCATGCAGAAAGCGTAAATCCCCTGCGGTAAATTCCCGTGGTACAGGCCGAACAGGATAGAAGCTGTCAACATGGCTGCCGGTTTACCGTAGTTTTTCAGTCGCAGGCCGGAATATGTCAGCCCCCGGAAAATAAGCTCTTCCGTAAAAGGCGTTACTATTCCGTATATAAGTACCGCCGCAAAAACAGGTGCTGCCGTTACATCGGCCGCTGCCTGTGATCCCCCCTGCGATCTTCCGGTCACTCCCGCAGAAAGCAGTAAACCATTCAACAGAAGGGCCAGCGCTACGACGCCGAAAATACCGGAGACTACTCTTACGCTGTGCGGCAGTTCCTCTTTTACGATCGCACCGTTGTCCCTGTCTTCTTTCGTTTTCCAAACGAACAGCTGATGTTTTGCCGGCCGTAAAAAGGCAGCGCCGGCAGCGGTCAAAGACAGCGCCGTAATCAGGGCGTCCAAAAGTCCCGCGGAAATATGCAGCAATCCGCACGCGGCAGCGGCATCCGCCGCCATATGAAGCAGCGCGCTGAAAATCTCCGAAACCAGCGTAAACAGCAGGGCCGGAAGCGCCGCCGCAGCAAAACAATAAAAATTTGTCATAGCAGTCCGATAATAATAATCGCAAGAATCAGAAGCGGCAGCACCCATGTCGAAAACGGCCGCATCCATCCGCGCACCTTGATTCCCCTGCCTGTATCCGCTTCCCGGACGAAGTTATCCCAGCCCCAGCCGGCTTTTCTCGTACAGAATAATACGTAAAGCAGTGCGCCGATTGGCAGAAGCAGGTTACTGACAAGAAAGTCAAAGAGGTCCATGACCGTAGTACCCTTCCCCAGAGGCTGAATGAACGAAAGGACGTTGAACCCGAGTGCGCAGGGAAGAGACAGCACGAAAACGAGCACCAGATTCACGGCGGCGCTCTTCTTTCTGCTCCATCCGGAGAGATCCATCGTCATCGCCAGAATGTTTTCAAACACCGCGAGCACCGTGGAAAACGCCGCGAATGACATGAATACGAAAAAAAGCGAGCCGAAGGCTCTGCCAAACGGCATGTGATTGAAGATGTTCGGCAGTGTTTTGAAGATCAGAGAAGGACCGGCGTCCGGCTGAACTCCGTAGGCAAAACAAGCCGGAAAGATAATGAGTCCCGAGGTAAACGCGACAAATGTATCGAGCAGGGCAACATTCACCGCTTCGCCCATAAGCGCATGCTCTTTTCCAATATAGCTGCCGAAAATCGCCATGGCGCCGATGCCGATACTGAGCGTAAAGAACGCCTGGTTCATCGCGTTGACAATGACTTTCAAAATTCCCGCGCGCCGCACTTCTGCAAGATTCGGCATCAGATAAAACCGGAGTCCTCTACCGGCTCCCGGCATGAAAATACTGTTCACCGCGAGAATCAGCATAATGCATAAAAGAGCGGTCATCATAACTTTTGTAACTCGCTCCAGTCCCTTTTGCAGACCAATCGCACAGATGCCAAAACCCGCGGCAACAATAATTCCCATAAAGCCGGTCTGCAGAGCAGGACTCGCCAGCATTGCGTTAAATTTGCTGTCAATTTCTGCCGCGTCAAGCCCTTCAAAGCCACCGACCGCCGTCATGAAAAAGTACTGCAGCATCCAGCCCGCGACGGTTGTGTAAAACATCATCAGAAGATAGTTTCCAGCTAGAGACGCATATCCGTGAATATGCCATCCGGTACCGGATGGCTCCAGTTTCTGATACATCCGCACCGGGCTTGCCTGCGCCGCCCGCCCCATCGCGAATTCCATGGTCATGACAGGAATTCCCATCAGAAACAGGAAAGCCAGATAAATCAGGACAAATGCGCCGCCGCCATACTGGCCGACGAGCCACGGGAACTTCCATACATTTCCAATGCCGATCGCGCAGCCCGCGCTGAGTAGAATAAATCCCAGTCTGCTTCCCAAATGTTCTCTCTCGTTCATATACTCCACCCTCCATTCGCCAATCAGTATACCATGCCGGCCATCGTGCGGAATGATTTTTGCGCCGCCGTGGCAGGATCCCGGGGAAGCCGGCAGATAATGCCGCCCGCAGTCCTTCTTGTAAGTACCGCGCTTATGTAGTAAGATGGCATTTGCGCTGCTTGGAAGCGTTAAAGCGTCTATGCGCCAGCGCATTACAGTTACATTCACAGGATGCAGGGGGAATTTTATGGAAAGGGAACATCTGGGGAGCCGGCTCGGCTTCATACTTTTGAGTGCCGGCTGTGCGATCGGTATCGGCAACGTCTGGAAATTTCCATGGCTGGTCGGTCAGTACGGAGGAGGAGCCTTCGTTCTGATCTATCTTGTGTTTCTTCTTCTGATGGGTGTACCCGTCATGACTATGGAATTCGCGATGGGCCGCGCTTCAAGACAAAGCCCCGTGCGATTTTACTACACGCTTGAGCCCGCGGGCACAAAATGGCACATCCACGGTTATTTCGCTTTTATCGGAAATTATATTCTGATGATGTTTTACACCGTTGTATGCGGCTGGATGCTTCGGTATTTCATAGAAACCATGAATGGCACGTTCGCAGGTATGGACACGCAGGCAATCGCGGCGCAGTTCGACGCGATGCAGAAGGGCGCTGCAGGTCAGTGGCTGTTCATGGCGGTTTCTGTCCTCGCCGGTTTTTTTGTCCTAAGTCTCGGACTGCAAGGCGGCCTCGAGCGCGTAACGAAGTTCATGATGACGGCGCTGCTTGCGGTTATGCTGCTGCTCGCGGTCCATTCCGTCTTTATGCAGGGCGGAAGCGCCGGCCTGTCTTTTTATCTCCTGCCGGACTTTGAAAGAATGCAAGAGCACGGCACATTTCAAGCAATTCAGGCAGCCATGAACCAGGCGTTCTTTACACTCAGCATCGGTATGGGCGGTATGGCAATCTTCGGCAGCTATATCGGAAAAGAGCATGCGCTTCTTGGCGAGTCTGTCCGGGTTGCCGCACTGGACACCATGGTCGCGTTCACGTCGGGGCTTATCATTTTTCCGGCTTGTTTTGCCTACAGTGTAGAGCCGGATGCCGGACCTTCTTTAATTTTTAAAACATTACCGGGCATCTTCAACCATATGCCGTACGGCAGGGTTTTCGGCTCGCTCTTTTTCATTTTCATGACTTTTGCCGCGTTCTCTACGGTTCTTGGCGTTTTCGAGAATATCACGGCAATGTTCATGGAACTGACCGGCATGTCCCGCAGGAAGGCCTGTCTTGTCAATGCAGCCCTGATGCTCGTCCTTGCAACGCCATGCGCTTTCGGCCCGAATCTGCTGTCCTCGTTCCATCCTCTCGGCGGCGGTTCTACCGTCATGGATCTGGAAGACTTCATCGTGAGTAACCTCGTTCTTCCCATAGGTTCCGTCATCTTCTGCATCTTCTGCACGAGGAAATACGGCTGGGGCTGGGATAATTTTGTTAAGGAAGCCAACACGGGGAAGGGAATCAAAGTTCATCGACGGGCACGGTTTTATCTGACGTATATTCTTCCTGCGCTGTTCTTTATTGTTTTCGTTATGGGCCTTGCGGATGCCCTTTAAAAAGCCGTCCGGGATGTCTTTTCATACCCGGGCGGCTTTTCATATACGTCTGTTATCGTTCTTTTATTCAAGCATATGCAGCTGGACATCGATCGAAGTCACCTTATTCTCAAGTTCGTTTCTTCTCGTGTTGACTTCATTCAGCGCAATACAGATTTTTTCGGGTTCTTCATCGTCAAACTGAAGGAACCCTTTTAGTACTGCGGCAGGCAACACGAATTTTTTCGTCACACCTTCAAACTCCACCTGCAGATATCTGCCGTCCTGTCCGATGATCGTGCCTTCCCCAAAAGACGGGTGCAGCGCGGTTCTGCCTTCAAGAGACGGTATCTTTGCGTCTTTTTCCATCGCCTTGATCTCGTCAAAACTGTCCACGCACTCCTCTCTTTCATCGATCAGCTCCGCTCTTCTGCGCGTTCTGTCGATCTTGCGCTGAGCGACGGTGCTGATCTTGGATTTTCTGTTTGCGCTTTTCTCCGCGTAGAAGTTAAAACGGTAAGCCGAATCAATGAGATCAAAGACCAGAATGTGCCTTGCCTTATCAATGTCTGCGAGGCCTTCCATGCCGAGCTGCTCCCCTTTTTCGCGAAGGCCTTTATCAATGAGTTTAAGAAAATCTTCGTGCCGCAAAAGCAGATCCAATGTGTCATCGCACATATTGTAATAATTCTGAAGCTTCAGAAGGCGGTCATACCCGATATCATCCTCATAGTCAATATAGCCTTCGAAGGCAGCTGCCGCGGACGCGCGCAGCATATAGTTGTCCTCCGGCCGGATGAGTCCCAGGTATTTAATGACCGTACGAATCTTCTGGTGCAGCTTCCAGCAACCCTGTACCTGCTGATCCAGCATCGAATTGATAGTTTCCGTAAACGCCCGTACTCTCTGCTGGCGCTGCGCGATATCGCCGCCGTCATGCTGCAGAAGATCCGCGAACGCTTCCCGGACTTCTTCTGTCCTGCCGCCGCGGCAGAGCATCACAATTCCGTCCGTAGGACGCACCTCTCCGTGATCGAGAAGGAACTCCGCATCTTGCATCGAGGCCTCGAACATCGCCCCGAAATCCTCCGCCATGATATCCCAGTTCTTCAGGCACGTATAAACGGCTACCCATTTGTCTCTTACGTCAATCCTGCCTTGTGTAAGATCCTGATATTTTTCCTTGTAAATATTGATCAGGACTTTCACGCGGTCACTATTCATGATCAGCTGCCTCCCTCTGACTGTACTGAAATCTGAAATATCCCTGCCTTCATTATTTATAATTATAGCTGTTTTTCTTTAAAATGTCACAATTATCTGTGTTATTTACGATTATTTGCGATATAATCAATCATTTAATTGTCACATTTTTTATTTTTTGTCCAATGCTTTTAAGAATTCGCTGCGATAGAATACATCGTGAAGCTAATTGATATGTTTTGACGGAGGTATAAAATGGCAGGAGTTCAGGATATCAAGCATTCCGCTGAACGTGCGGCCATGGGCGCACTGATTGACGGTTTTCTGAAAAATTTGAAGAGCAAGGATGACAGAACCGAGACTTATCTCAAGATCGTGGATCTCGCGGAAAAATTCTACGGCTCCGGCGCGAACAAGGATACTATTGCGGCAGTCCGTGCGTATGTGAAGAATCCCGATAACCGCTGGATGCGCTTTATCAACCGTGTTGTCGACGAGACAGATCCGCATTACGCGAAGATGATGCTGCTCAACCTCGGCTATGAGGCGTTTTTCCGCGGCACCAAGATGATCCGTGAGAACAGAAAGAAATACAACTGCAATATTCCGTGGCTGATCCTCTTTGATCCGACCATGGCCTGCAACATGCACTGCGTAGGCTGCTGGTCCGGCACGTACGGCCACAAGTCCAACCTTTCCTATGAGGATATGGACAAGATCGTAACCGAAGGCAAGGAACTCGGTGCCCATCTTTACATGATGACCGGCGGCGAGCCGACTGTCCGCATGAACGATATTTTCAAGCTTGCAGAAAAACATAATGACTGCTTCTTCGGGCTCTACTCCAACTCGACGCTGATCACAGACGAGCTGGCAGAGCGCGTCAGAGAGCTCGGTAACATCACTTTCATGCTCTCGATCGAAGGAACGCCGGATACCAATGACGCGAGACGCGGTGAAGGCCACTACGCGAAGGTTATGAACGCAATGGACATTCTGAAGAAGCACGGCATCGTCTTCGGTACTTCCATCTGCTATACAAGAGCGAATATCGAAGCTGTTACCAGTGATGACTTCTTCCACCTTCTCGAGGAAAAAGGCGCGCGCTTTGGCTTCTACTTCCATCTGATGCCGGTCGGCAACAATGCTGCTCCGGAGCTGATGCCTACCGTAGAACAGCGTGAGAAGATGATCGAGAGAATCCGCTTCATCCGTTCTCCGAAGTCGGACATCGAGTTTTTCCCGATGGATTTCCAGAACGACGGTGAGTATGTCGGCGGCTGTATTGCCGGAGGACGGAACTACTTCCACATTAACTCGAACGGCGACGCGGAGCCTTGCGTATTCATTCATTTTTCGAATACAAACATCCACAATAACACGATTCTCGAAATGCTGCAGAGTCCGCTGTTTATGGCTTATCATGAGGGTCAGCCGTTCAACAGAAACCAGCTCCGTCCCTGCCCGATGCTCGAGAACCCGCAGCTGCTGCGTGAAATGGTAAAGGCTACGGGCGCGCATCAGACCAATCAGGAATCTCCTGAAGACGTTGAGCATCTGTGTGCAAAGTGCGACGACTATGCGAAGGAATGGGCGCCTGTCGCCGACAGAATCTGGGCGGAAGAAACGCATAAGAAGCCTGCTTATGAGAACTATACGCAGGAGAAGCGTGAACATCCCGAACTTGCCGCATTTGAACACGCGGATGGTACGAATAAGATTATTCTTTAATCTCTCGTTAGAAACCACGGTTTAACACAAAAGACTTTCAGACCCGAAATCCCCGGTTATCCGGGCAGCCGGCCTGAAAGTCTTTTTTATTTGCCTTTATGCAGATTCAGCGAAGCCTCTATGCGGCTTCATGTGTCAGCAGCAGAAACAGCTTCTTCCCACCGTACTCGGAAATCCGGAAGATCTTCGTGTCAGTTAATACCTCCCTCCCGTCAGACCGATGAAAAACATGCCGCAGCGGTCCGATACCGGCTGGTGCCTCCTCTGCCTGCATGATCTGTTCCCGCAGCTTCTCCCGCGGCAGATCGATTCTGTCAAGCAGCTTTTTTCTGCCTGCGGCGTCATCCCTGCGGATTCCTGTCAGCCGGCAGTATTCATCGTTCATCTGAATCAGTTCCATCGAATCGTCCGAAAGTTCCACAACCGCAGCGGCTCCCAGCATATTTCCGAGAACATCATCCTCCAGAAGTCCCTGATTTAACAGATCCCGCACATTGAGCCTGCTGATACGCGCCGGGGCGTACGAAACGATTTTCCTCTGGACATTATCCTCATTCCTGATAAGTTCCGTGAACTGTCCGCGCGGCATTGCCTTGTAGAAATAATAGCCCTGTGCGTAATTGCATCCGTGCGAAAGCAGAAAATCCACCTGTTCCTTCGTCTCGACGCCTTCCGCGATAACGCGGATATCCATCATGTGCGCCATGTTAATGACGGAGTCGATAATGCTCAGATCTTTCCCTCCGCTTTTCAAGTTCTGCAGAAACTCTTTATCAATCTTGATGATATCGACCCGGAGATCGCGAAGCGCCATAAGAGACGAATAACCGACGCCGAAATCATCCATCAGGATCGTGTGACCCATGCTGCGGAGCCGGTCGACATTATCCTGAATCGACCTTCCGCTGTCATCAGCGTAAGCGCTTTCTGTAATCTCAATCTGTATATAAGAAGGATCCAGCGTGTATCTTCGCATCAGTTCCGCGAAATGCTGTGCGACATCGGTGAAATAGAAATCCGCCCTCGACACATTTACAGAAACCGGGAGCGGCCGGATTCCGCTTTCCAGAAGGCTTTTCTGATAAGCGCAGACCCCGTTCCAGACATACCGGTCCAGAATATAAATGTAACCCGACTGCTCGAGATCGCCGATAAAATGCTGTGGAGTGACGGCTGTATCTCCTCTGATCCAGCGCACCAGCGCCTCCGCAGAAGAAATCCTGCCGCTGTTCATATCAACCTTCGGCTGCAGATAAAAATCGAAATTTCCGGCGTTGAGGTCCCGCAAAACATTGGAAAGCATAATCTGCCTGTCCCGGAACACCTGATATCGCCTTTTATCAAAAATCCGGGTGTGTTCAGTATAATTTCCCTTAATTTCCGCAAGCGCCGTCAGCGCTCTCTCATATAATTCGGAGAACGGTTTGGTGTGGTCTGTTGTAACATAAATGCCGCACGCAGGCGCGAATCCTCTTTTGTCCAGAAAACGGTCAATTTCCCTTTCGATTCTCTCTTTCGCCGCATTCACGCCGCCAATAGTCCCGGTTCCGAATACAAGGGCGAAATTGTCCCCGCCGAAGTACCCTGCGATTCCGTTTGAACGCGTTGCGAAATCTCCGATAACAGACGACATATGCTGCAGCAGCCGGCTTCCGGCCTGCCACCCGTATACATCGTTATAAAGCTTGAAATAATTGATATCAATCGCGGCAACGGCAATTTCACGGTCACTGCATTTATCCAGCCATGCTGAATACAGTTTCATCATTTCCAGATGATCCGGCAGACTGCTCCTGATACACTTTCTTTCCGTGGTATCGCCGGAGCGGGAAGGTCTGCTTCCCGCGGTTTCCTGAACTTGCGTAAAGGATAATATAACAATAGATTGTTCATCTTCCGCAGCAAGGACTACATGCTCTCTGACCTGTTCGTAATCTGTGCCGTTCTTCTGCCGGTATGTAAGAACAAGGCCTCCCTGATTACCCTGTTCCCGCAATTCTCCGGTAATGCGTTCAATCTTCCAGAAATCCAGGAACCTCTGCCGGTCCGCGGGGTGAACCTGCGTATCGGCAACTGTCCTGACCTTCTCGGAAAAACATCCGCTGCCAGGAATACTGTGATCAGTATCATGAACATAGACCGTCTGGTATTCGTCCGTCTCCGGATAAATTGCGAGAATCCGGATCAGAGCGGGCGAAGCCGGCCGGTTGACCTGTGCTGCGTTTTTCTTCATCTCTGTATTCATGCATTACTCCCATCTTTGCATGAGGACTAAAAAAAAACGGTCCAGCCATTCGGTTCATTTATAATGTATCACAAAACGCAATACGTAAAGAGACCATTTTCAGATCGTTGTTACGCGCATTGATCAGGATTTTCACAGAACATTTGTTTGTTATCGGTGATATGATTATTAAGCAAATTTTAACAATTAGAAGATTACCCGTCTTTGGTTACGGTTTCCTGATACAGAAAACGCCCGCCCGGAATTCTGTTTCCGGACGGGCGGTATTGAGTAAACATTATGATCAGATCTGCTGATTCTGCGCAGCCTTCTGATTTGCCTGCATTTTCAGGTAAGCATTAATGAAACGGTCGATGTTTCCATCCAGAACGCCCTGCGCGTCTGATGTCTCCTCATCCGTTCTGGTATCCTTCACGAGCGTGTACGGCTGCAGAACATAGGAACGGATCTGGGAGCCCCAGGCAATTTCCTTTGTGTCGCCGCGGATACCGTTCAGCATATCCTCCTCTTCCTGCTTCTTGCGAAGATAAAGCTTGGCGCGCAGCTCCTCAAACGCTTTCTCTTTGTTCTGGAACTGGGAACGCTCATTCTGGCAGGTTACGACAATGCCGGTCGGAAAATGCGTGATCCGGATCGCCGAGGAAGTCTTGTTGATATGCTGGCCGCCGGCACCGCTGGAGCGGTAATAATCAATCCGGATATCATCGGGATTGATATCGATCTGTACACTGGTATCAAGCTGCGGCATAACCTCGCAGGAGACAAACGATGTCTGCCTCTTTCCCTGCGCGTTAAACGGGCTCATCCTTACAAGGCGGTGGACACCATGTTCGGAGCGAAGAAAACCATAGGCATTCTCACCGGTAATCTGAAAATCAACGGATTTGATGCCGGCCTCATCACCGTCTACGATGTTCATTGTATCGACGCTGAAGCCCTTTTTATCCGCCCACTTGCAGTACATTCTGTACAGCATCGAACACCAGTCGCAGGACTCTGTTCCGCCCGCGCCCGCATTCAGAGAGATCATCGCATTATTGGCGTCGTATTCTCCTGTCAGAAGCGTTGAAAGGCGAAGCGCCTCGAGCTTGTTCTCAAAATCATTCAGATCCGCTCTGATATCAGGGACGACCGAAGCATCTTCCTCTTCATTGCCGATCTCGATCAGGTCCATGATATCGTTGTACTGCGCGGAAAGACCGTCCGCGTCCGCAACGGTCTTCTGCGCATCCTTGAGCTCCTTCATCTTGGCATTCGCCTTGTCCGTATCATTCCAGAAGTCCGGTGCTTCCATTTCGCGGGAGAGTTCTTCAATCCTCTGCCTCTTATACGGCAGATTCAAAGAATCTCTTCCCTCCCGGAGCGCGTCGGAGAGCCCGGACAATTCAATTTTCATCTGATCTAGTTCCAGCATACTTCCACCTGATATCTATGTTTTGTCTGCAATTAAACAATGCCGCGGCCATGGCAGTTCTTGTACTTCTTGCCGCTCCCGCAAGGGCAGGGATCATTCGGATAAATCTTCTTCTCCATGCGCCTTACAGGCTCTTTAACCGCAGTATCGTCTTTATTGGTTCCGGTCACCTTGGCTACCTGCTCACGCTCGACCTTCTCCTCAACGCGGACATGATACATCGCCCGGACTGTATCTTCCTCGATGGATTCCGTCATGGCATTGAACATGTCATAGCCGGCAATCTTATATTCTACCAGCGGGTCTCTCTGGCCATAGGCCTGCAGACCGATCGTCTGACGAAGCTGTTCCATGTCGTCGATATGACTCATCCACTTGGAGTCGATGACACGAAGAAGGATAACCCGTTCGACCTCACGAATCTGTTCGGGCTCTGCGAATTCCGCTTCCTTGCTCTCATATAACTTGACTGCCTCTTCCTTGAGCTGCTGTTTGAGGCTGTCTTTCGTCTTCTCGCCGATTCTGCCGCGGTTGATTCTCTTCAAAGGAATGACCGGAAGCAGCAGCTCATTGAGTTCTTCCAGATTCCAGTCGTCCGAACTGCTGTCCTCGGCAATCGCCGTATCCACCGCATTCTCGACAATATCGCCGATCATCTTATAGATAGTGTCGCGCATGGACTCGCCGTCCAGCACCTGTCTTCTTTCCTTGTAGATGATCTCCCTCTGCTCGTTCATGACCTGATCGTAGTCGAGGAGGTTCTTACGGATGCCGAAGTTATTCAGCTCGATCTTCTTCTGGGCTGATTCAATTGCATGCGAAAGCGATTTGTGGGTGATCTCCTGCCCTTCCGGAATACCAAGTGCGTTGAACATGCTGATCATACGCTCGGATCCGAACAGTCGCATCAGATCGTCTTCCAGCGAAATATAAAATCTGGATTTTCCCGGATCGCCCTGGCGGCCGGAACGGCCGCGCAGCTGATTATCAATACGCCTGGACTCATGGCGCTCCGTGCCGATGACAAAAAGGCCGCCGGCAGCCTTGGCCTGGTCGTCGAGCTTGATATCCGTACCACGGCCTGCCATGTTTGTCGCGATCGTCACAGCGCCGTGCTCGCCGGCATGGGAAATGATTTCCGCCTCGATTTCATGGTACTTCGCGTTCAGGACGTTATGCTGGATACCGGCTTTTCGGAGCATGCGGGACAGCAGTTCCGATGTCTCAATCGTGATGGTGCCGACCAGAACCGGCTGCCCTTTGGCATGCGCTTCCTGAACGGCTTCCACAACCGCGTTGAATTTCTCCTTCTTGGTTTTGTAAACGGCATCCTGCAGATCTACTCTCGCAACAGGCTTGTTTGTCGGGATTTCGATGACATCCATGCCGTAGATTTCACGGAATTCCTTTTCCTCGGTCAGCGCCGTACCGGTCATACCGCACTTCTTGTCAAATTTGTTGAAGAAGTTCTGGAAAGTAATCGTCGCCAGGGTCTTTGACTCTCTCTTGACTTTTACATGTTCCTTCGCCTCAATCGCCTGATGAAGACCGTCAGAGTAACGTCTGCCGGGCATGACACGGCCTGTGAATTCATCGACAATAAGAACCTCATCATCCTTGACAATATAGTCGTGATCTTTCGCCATCAGATTGTTTGCGCGAAGCGCGAGGATAATGCAGTGCTGGATCTCAAGGTTCTGCGGGTCCGCGAGGTTGTTCAGATGGAAAAATCTTTCCACCTTGGAAACGCCCTGCGCCGTCAGATTGACAATCTTGTCTTTCTCGTTGACGATGAAATCGCCGGTCTCTTCCTGCTCAATGCCCATGATGGCATCAATCTTAGAAAGGTCCTCCATGTCCTTGCCGCGGGTCATCTGCTTGGCGAGAATATCGCAGGCTTCATAGATCTTTGTGGATTTATCCGACTGGCCGGAAATAATAAGAGGCGTGCGTGCCTCATCAATCAGGATCGAGTCAACCTCATCGATAATCGCGTAATGCAGGCCCCGCAGAACCAGCTGGTTCTTGTAGATGGCCATATTGTCACGCAGATAGTCAAAGCCCAGCTCGTTGTTCGTCACATAGGTGATGTCGCAGGCATAGGCAGCCTGCCTCTCCTCGGAGGTCATCTGGTTAAGGACAACGCCGCAGGTCAGCCCCATAAAGCGATATACCTGCCCCATCCACTCTGCGTCGCGCTTCGCGAGATAATCGTTCACCGTAACGACCATGGCGCCTTTGCCTTCAAGTGCGTTCAGATACGTCGGAAGCGTCGCAACAAGCGTCTTGCCTTCGCCGGTCTTCATCTCCGCGATTCTACCCTGATGAAGAATAATGCCGCCGATCAGCTGCACGCGGAAAGGTTCCATTCCGATCGCGCGCTTCGCGCCCTCCCTGACAGCCGCAAAAGCCTCCGGGAGAATATCGTCCAGCGTTTCTCCTTTGGAAAGCCGTTCCTTAAACTCCCGCGTCTTGTCCGCAAGCGCCTCGTCTGAAAGTGCCTGCATATCCGGGCGCAGTGCCTCGATCTTGTTAACAATCGGCTGAATCCTTTTCAGCTCCCTCTGGGAGTGAGTTCCAAAAATCTTATCCGTGATAGCTGACATAGATGCTCCCTTTGTGCTTCCTGTAAAAATAGCATTATGGCGTGCAGCATATGCCGCACGCCATAACATAATATCACAGATATACAATGCTGTGTATGAACAAAATCTTAACAAATCAATAAATCTTTGCTTCTTCCTCGCCGGTCATGACACGAAGGCCGCCCTGCGCGAGCGCGAGAAGCTCTGCTTCACCGCCATATACCGTGACCGGAGCAATATGCTGTACTCTCTCGGTGATCTGTTCGGTCACATACTTGCCGTAAGCAATGCCGCCTGTCAGGATGATCTGATCGACCTTCCCCTTCAAAACAGCACCCATCGCGCCGATATTCTTGGAAACCTGATAGATGAACGCGTCCAGAACCAGCTGCGCCTTTTCATCTCCGGCCTCTGCTCTTGCCTGCACTTCCCTTGCGTCGTTTGTTCCAAGATACGCGTTAAAGCCGCCGTTTCCGACGATCTTCCTGCGCATCTGCTCTTCGGTATATTTTCCGGAAAAACACAGCTTGATCAGCGCTCCGGATGGAAGGCCGCCCGCTCTCTCCGGTGAGAAGCACCCGTCGCCGTCAAGCGCGTTGAAGATATCGATCATCTGTCCATGCTCATGCGCGCCGACCGAAACGCCGCCGCCCATATGCGCGACAATTACGTTGACATCCTGATATTTTTTGCCGATCGTCTTCGCCCATCTTCTGGCCATAGCCTTCTGGTTGAGCGGATGTCCGATCGAAACGCGCTCAATTTCCGGCATACCGGAAATTCTTGCCACCGGCGCGAGCTCATCAACAACGACGGGGTCGACGATATATGAAGGAACGCCGATCGAATCGCCGATCTCTCTGGCGAGAATGCCGCCGAGGTTGCTGGCATGCTGTCCCTGTACGCCGCTCTTTAAATCTTCGAGAAGCCTGTCATTAACAGTATATGTGCCTCCCGGGATTGCGCGGACAAGACCGCCTCTGCCGACAATGAAGTCCATGGAGTGAATGTCAATATTCTCCTCTTGCAGAGCGTCCAGAACCAGTTTCTTTCTGAAATCCTTCTGCGCATAAATACTAGGATACGCCGCGATCTCTTCGGTGGAATGTCTTAATGTCTTGTCGAGAATCTGGGTTTCATCCTCAAACACACCGATCTTCGTGGAGGTTGATCCCGGGTTGATAATTAAACTGCGAAGTGCCATGTTTTATATGTTCTCCTCCTGTCCGCATGAAGCCACAAAAGCTTTTCATCAGAATCCCTGTCCGTTCAGATGATGCGCAACGACTGCCGCAAGAGCGATCGAATTGATCTTCGTCTCCTTGGAATCAGAACGGGACGTTAAAATCGCGGGAGCCTTGGTTCCCATCAGAATGCAGCCGTTCTTGAATTCGGTCATACGGACGATTGTCTTGTAAACAAGGTTGCCGGCATGAATATCCGGGAACAGTAACACATCCGCGTCGCCGACAATCCTGCGGTTCTGCGCGCCGGCTTTATGTTTGGCCGCCTCGGGATCAATCGCAAGATCCATGGAGAGCGGGCCATCCACGATGCAGCCCTTAATGCGGCCTTCTTCGTTCCACTTCGTCAGCTGATCGGCTTCAACTGTTACCGGCATCTTCGGATTCACTACTTCTACAGCCGCAAGAGGCGCAACCTTCGGATTCTGAACGCCGCAGGCATTGCAGACCTTGACGACATAGTTGATGATCTGCTCTTTGTCTTCGAGCGTCGGATACGGAAGAAAGGCAACGTCTGTCAGGAACAGAAGACGGTCGATACCTTTGATCTGGAAAACACAGACATGGCTGAGCATCTTGCCGGTACGAAGTCCGACCTCTTTGTTCAGTACGCTGCGAAGAAACGTCTTGGATTCCAGAAGGCCTTTCATATACATATCCGCTTCCCCGTCATGCACGAGCTTGACCGCAGCGAGTGCAGCCTGCTCCACATCCGGCTCATTGATAACGCGGATACCGCACGCGTCCAGATCCCAGCCGATCTGCTTAGCGATCTCACGGATCTTCGCCTCATCACCTGTCAGGATCGGAACCGCGATTTTCCGGTCGTACGCTTCCTTTACGGCTTCCATGACCGGCAGGTCCTGCGCGGCCGCAACAGAAAGTTTCTTAGTGGGAATCTGACTTACCTGTTCCAAAATTTCATCAAAAGAAGCACTCATAATTTCCTCCTGCAGAAATGAATCAAAGGATTTCTCCCGACATAATAATTTTGCTTTCCGCAAACTGTTAATATTTTAACACACTATGGAGCGCTCTTCAATGAAAAGACAGGCTCTTTTTATCTTACAGACGGCTGTATCCGTATCCGTTCGCAATCGCGTCAACCGGAATGCCTTCTTTGCAGAGGCTGCACTCATCCGCTTTCCATGTCCTGTATTCCGGAATATCCTGCTTCGTGAACAAAGCGTTGACCGGGCAGCCGCAGACCTTGCTGGCGGCCGAGAAAATCGCCGAAACACCGGAGACAGTGCCTCCATAGTACCGGATCGATTCAATTGCTCTCGCGACGGTCCGTCCTGTCGTTGTGGAAGCCAGAAGAATCAGGACATTCTTGCCGCGGATCATCATCTGCACGTTCTCGCGGAAGATCATCTGACCTGATGTATCAAATTCCGGCGTCATTATATACATGGTTCTGTGCGCGTTCTTCGACAAAACACCGGCCTTCGTCAGCGCTTCTCCAAGAAAGGCGCCGATCACTTCCGTGCCATCCAGACAAATGATCGTATCTACTACCGTCGTCGCAACATACGCTTCCGAAAGAGCTTCCGCAGCATTCTTGGCTTCCGTAAGCCGTGATCGCATCGTCGTCATGTCGATGTAATAATTGATGTGAGAGTTCGGTGTAACAAAGTGCCCCGGAATCACTTTGATGAAAACATCCGGAAATCTTCTGGAATAGAGCTTGGAATAATTCTGCATAAGACATCCCCCTGTTATAATGTTTTGCGTGAAATCCGGCCGCCGCGCGGCTTATTATCAGACTTCTCTCTGTGTTTGATTATAACACGGGCGCTCGTGATTGTGCGGCAGCAATTCTTCATTTGTACGGAAGACGAAGCAAAGCGGACACCCGTGGCTTCCTGCCACGGGTGTCCGCTATCATCTGTCGCCGCGCCCGACACGTGTCACACCTGCGCGTTTATTCCTCTGCGATCTTGAACCCCGCCTTAAACGCCTTTGACGCGAACGCAGCCTCGTAGTCTTTCAGGTCATGCCACTGCGCCTGCGGAAGCCGGATCAGCCCGCGCTGCAGGAGATTCAGCGCCGGCTCGAACGGGCCGCACCTGCTCCCCTTGATCGTAATTTCATTGACTACAAAATGGCTCATGTCAAGAGACAGCTTCCCGGCATACGTACTCTTCAGCACAATGGTTCCCTGCCTCCTGATGATTCTGGACGCCAGCGCAAGGCCCGAAGGAGAGCCGCTCGCTTCAACAATCACTTCATACGTGTCTTCATCTATCCTGTCCATCGGCGGCTCATCAACGCCGTCTTCGGCATGTCCGAAATGAAAGCTGTCAATCAGGCGCGTCTGCGCAAACGGGGCGAACGCGGCAAGCTTTTCCTCGTGTTTGCCGATGACCGTAAGCGGCGCTCCCGACAGAGAAAGCACCTGCGCGATCATAAACGCAAGTCTCCCGTCTCCGACCACGGCTGTCTTCTTCGCGGGATCGATATGCACCATCGACGGAATCTCGAGGGCCGCCGCCAGCGGTTCCGTATATACTGCCTTCTCCGGCGGCAGCCCTTCCGGGACCGGGTGGATCAGGTGATCCGCAAGGATCATGTATTCCGCGAAGCATCCGTCTTTGGAAAGGCCGATCACCTTCCGCTCAGGGCAGTGTTTTTCCCGGCCGCTCCTGCAGTAAAGGCAATGACCGCACCCCTCGTTCAGTTCTCCGGTCACAAGGCGTCCCTGCAGAGAAGGCGTTTTTGTTTTGTCGACAATGCCGACAAACTCATGCCCCATGATACCCCGAAAGTCCGGGCGGTAGCCGCGCAGAATCTCCTTGTCCGTACTGCAGATATTCGCGTACAGAATCCGGATTCTGCTGTGTCCGTCTTCCGGCTCCGGCACCGGCAGGTCCTCTCTGTAGACCGCCCTTGTCCCGTCGTAATAGATGCCGCGCATCATTTCAGCGTTTTGATTTGTCATAAACTTCTCCAAGCGCTCTCGGCGCGTGTGTATTCGTGGAAAGGAAGATCAGAAGGAACAGCGTCAGAACATACGGCAGAATCATAACGAGATCCGAATATGCGCTCGGCATGCCCAGAAGCTGTACAATCTGATAGCCCGCGCTCCTTGCCATGCCGAAAATCAGGCAGGCGCCGAGACTGGGCAGAAGATTCCAGTTACCGAAAATATAGCCGGCAATCGCGAGATATCCGTAGCCCATATAGATGTCTCCCGAAAACTTCGCGGATATGGAATAGGCAAAACAAATGCCGGCGAGCCCCGACAGCGCGCCCGAAACGACGACAGCGATGAACCTCGTCCCCGCGACATTTCCGCCGGCCGCGTCCACCGCGTGCGGATTGTCTCCGCAGGCGCGAAGGCGCAGACCAAAAGGTGTTCTGTACAGGAAATACCACGCGATCACGGCGATGATCACGATGATGAATTCAAACGGATAAACCTTTGTAAAGAAGGCGCCGAGCACAGGGATCCTGCAAAGAACCGGGATCGTCAGCCGCCCTGACACACCGAGGTCGAATTTGTCGGACGCCGCGCCGAATACATTCCGGTTGATGGTCTTGGTCAGAAAGGTTGTAAGCGCCATGGCAAGAATATTGACCACGACACCGCTGATAACCTGATTTGCCTTGAAGCGGATGCACAAAAGCGCGTGCAGCATCGAATAGACCGCGCCGCCTGCCATCGCACACAGGATGGCGACATAATACGGTGCCTGCGAATTCGGTCCGATGGACCGCGCGAGCGAGTACGCGGCGAGCGCGCCGGTAAACGCGCCCATACCCTGTAATCCTTCTAACGCGAGGTTGGTAATGCCCGAACGCTCCGAATAAATGCCGCCGATCGCCATGATGAAAAGAGGCAGGGCGAAACTCATGCCGTCAATAATAATCGAATTGATCGTATTCATACCCGCTCTCCTTTCTGAATGCCGCCTTCTTCTTTCTTTCTGTGAAGCTCCTCTTTCGCGGCCAGCCTTCGGTCAAGACGATTCATGAAAAAAGCATTGCACGCGGAAGCAAGAAGGATCAGACCCGTGATGACCGACGCAATTTCCGACTGCAGTCCTGCCTGAGAGCTCATGTAAGTGGATCCCTTGCCGATGATTTCAATCAGGAAAGACGCGGCCAGAATGCCGACCGGATCATTGTTTCCAAGCAGTCCTACGGCGATCGCGTCATAACCTGTAGACACCAGAACGCGCGGCTGAATCGACGCGAAATAGCCGAGGTAATACGTAACGCCTGCCAGCCCCGCGAGAGCGCCGGAAATGGTCATTGAAAGGACCAGGTTTCTTCCAACATGAATACCGGCATAGCGCGCCGCCGTCGGATTCAGACCGACCGCCCGCAGCTCATAGCCAAGGACCGTTCTGTCAAAAACAAACTTGAGAACAAATACCGCCAATACCGCGAGTATAAAGCCGATCGGGATATCATACTTATATCCTCCGATAACAATCTGGTGCAGCGTCAGTCTCGCGGCATCCGAAATGTTTCTGGACTGGCGGGACACGGGATCAACATATTTCACATGGATGAAGAAGCTGATGACGTACTCCGCGATGTAGTTCAGCATAATCGAAGAGACGACTTCATTGATGTTAAACCGGTATTTGAAAAAGCCGATCAGGGCGCCGACTGCCATACCGCTGACAATGCCGATCAGAAGAACCAGAGGTTTTGCGACAGGCGCCGAAAGCGTACTGTAGCCGATCGTAACGGATGAAATAAAGCCCGCGACAAGCATCTGACCGGAAATGCCGATATTAAAGAGTCCCGCACGCATTGCAACCGCGTAGGACAGCGCAGCGAACAGCATCGGCGTCAGGTAGTCGATGTAACTTGAAAGATCCGTGAACATTGATTTGCCGCCGGCGTACTTGGCCTTCGGTGCAAGTCCGCATCCCTGCAGCAGGTTGTAGTAAGCGCTCAGAGGATTCTTTCCGAGAATCAGGATGACAACTGCGCCGGCAAGCAGTGATACAAGAACAGATAAAACAGCGATTTTCAAATATTTCTTCCGATAGCTCATGACCGTTTTACCCCCATCATGTACTCGCCGACTTCCGAGGTGGTAAAGTCCGCGGCAGGCGCTGTTTTGCGAAGTTCGCCGTTATAAATGACACCGATCGTATCCGCCAGCTGCATGACTTCATCCAACTCGAGAGAGATCAGAAGGACAGCTTTCCCCTTGTCCCGCTCTTCGAGGATCTGCCGGTGGATGTTTTCGATCGCACCGATATCAAGGCCGCGCGTAGGCTGCACGAAGATGGTGAGTGGCGCGTCCTGTTCGATTTCTCTGCCGACAATGGCTTTCTGCTGGTTGCCGCCGGACATGGAACGCACGATCGTATCGTTGCCGGAAGCCGAGCGGATATCGTATTTGCCGATCAGGCGGTTGCCGTAATCCTCAAAGGTTTTCTTCTGCAGGACACTTTTTTTCGCGAACGGAGATTCGTAGTAATTACGAAGTGCAAGATCTTCTGCAAGATTGAAATCCAGAATCAGTCCGACGCTCTGTCTGTCTTCCGGAATATAGGAAATTCCGGTTTTTGTCCGCTCCCGGATCGTAAAACTGCTGATCTCCCTGCCGAGTATCCGGATACTGCCCTGTGTCGTCCGCAGAAGTCCCGCAATCGCGTCGGCGATCTCGGTCTGTCCGTTTCCGGAAACGCCCGCGATCGCGAAAATCTCGCCGGCATGGATTTGGAAGCTGACACCCTTGACGACCTCGAAATGGTCTGCGTACTCCACATGGAGATTTTCCACATCAAGAACAACGTCGCCGAAATGTGCCGGTTTCCTCTGGAGCGTAAGCTCCACTTCCCGGCCTACCATCAGGTTTGCCATTTCCTTTGTATCCATCGAAGGCACATCATAGACGCCGATCAGTTTTCCTCTTCGAAGAATTGCGCACCGGTCGGCGACGCGTTTGATCTCCTCGAGCTTATGCGTAATCAGGATGATTGTCTTTCCGCCGTCCCTCAGATTTTTGATGATTTTCAGTAAAGAGTCGATCTCCTGCGGTGTCAGAACCGCTGTCGGTTCGTCGAAAATTAGGATTTCCGCCTGCCGGTACAGCATCTTCAATATTTCCACGCGCTGTCTTGTGGAAACATTCACGTCCTCTATGACATCTGTCGGGTTCACTTCGAGCCCGTACTGCTCCGAAAGTTTCCGGATATTGTCATTCGCGGACTTTATGTCAACATAGGGAAACAGACCGAAGGCTTTTCGTACAGGTTCGTTCCCAAGGATTATATTCTCTGCGATTGTATAGTTTGAAACCAACTTGAAATGCTGATGCACCATGCCGATATTCAGGCCGGCCGCATAGCTGGGAGATGTGATCTTCTCTTCCTTCCCCCGCACGATGATCTGCCCTTCGTCCGGCTCATACATGCCGAACAGCATGCTCATCAGCGTGGATTTCCCGGCTCCGTTTTCACCCAGGAGGGCGTAAATTTCACCCTTCCGGATCTTCACCGTAACATCATCATTCGCGACAATGCCGGGAAAGCGCTTCGTGATATGGTTCATTTCAACGATGTACTGATCGTCTGCCATTGGTTTTCCTCTTTTTCATTGCCCGGACCGCCGCCCGGACCGCGGATACTTGAAAAAAGGAGGCAGGAACCGCCGTCCTGCCTCCTTGCAGTCAGATGAAAGTAATTAAAGACCCTTGAAGTTATCCGGCGTCTCATCATTGAAGTTTGCCGCAGGAACAACTTCTCCGGATTTTACCTTCGCGAAAGCTTCGTCAATCTTCTGGATCGCGTCCGAAGAAAGCTGCTGTCTGCCTTCCACAGATACATAGCCCGTGGAATCAGTGTCAGCGCCAAGCAGATTGTTGCCGCCCTTGAACGTGCCGTTCGCGATATTCTCGAGCTGCAGCTTCACGTTCTTGTCCATGACCTTGAGACCGGATGTCAGAATGATGTTGGAGCTGCCGTTCGCGCCGTCATCATACTGGTCGACATCGCAGCCGATGACATACGCATCCTTTGCTTCCTTGACAGCCGTGAAAACACCGTTGCCGGAAGCGCCCGCCGCGACGAAGATAACATCGCAGCCTTCGTTCAGAAGAGCCTGGCCTACAACCTTGCCGGTCGCTTCATCCGCGAAAGAGCCGACATAGTTGCCGCCGACATTGTTGCCGTTGACATCGGTTCCCGCATAAGAAGGAAGCTCAACACATTCGGCCTTTGTGCCGTAGTACTTGTTGGCATAATTCACGCCGCTCATGAAGCCGTACTGATAGTTGACGTTGGAAGGATAAGCAATACCGTTGACAACAGCGACCTTTCCGGTCTTGGTCGTAAGCGCTGCCGCAAGACCTGCCGGGAATCCGGACTCCTGTTCCTTGAAGGTCATCGCGTAGATATTAGGCTCTTCCACTTCCTTTCCGTCCGCGTCTGTAGGGTTCGAATCAACCAGAATGAACTTTACATCCGGATTCTCCTCCGCTACAGGGCCGATGCCGGCGAACTGGAAGCCGCAGCATACGATGACATCATAGTCCGCGACGATATCCGAAACGGTCTGAATGCAGGCTGCAACGTCGCCGGTCTCTTCCTTGACAGGCGTTACAGTGCTGTTCGGAGCCTCCTTGATGAAATCGAGAATACCATTGTAGTTGTTCTCGTTGAAGGAGCCGTCATCCACACCGGACGGCGAGGAAACGATGGCAATCTTGAGAGCCGCGTCCTGTACCGTTCCTGAAGCTTCCGCCTGCGTAGCAGCCTCAGCCGCTTCTGTGGAAGCAGCAGGTGCCTCTGTCGCCGCGGCTGCCGCCCCGGTTGCAGCGGAATCCGCCGTCGACGCCTTGTCCACAGGCGCGCCGCAGCCGGCAAGAAGTGCTGCCGTCATGACCGCGGCCATTACCGTGCCAAGAAACTTTTTCTTCATAACATCCTCCTCTATGGATAATGTAAACCGGCCGCTCCCTGAAGGAGCGGCATGTACAACCCGATTATTACACATATTTACATAAATGTGAACTACTCCGACTTATAGAGATCGCATTTCATTCCACCGCCTGCAGCATGACGGATTTCCAGCTCAGGGCGTATAAAAGCTTTGCCGGTTCTGAATTCACCGGTTTACTTGTATGCGATTTAATAGCGTGGTAACATAACGTCGTACAAGAACGGAGGTCTTACGATATGACTGTAGACAAATACGCGAGCCTGAAACTGGAGAATCAGCTTTGTTTTCCCCTCTATGCGGTCAGCAAGGAAATCATCCGCCGCTACAAGCCATCGCTTGACAAGCTGGATTTAACTTATACGCAGTATATTACGATGATGGTCATGTGGGAGAAGAAGCAGGTAAACGTGAAGGAACTTGGTGAAAAGCTGCTCCTGGATTCCGGCACGCTGACGCCGGTACTCAAAAAGCTTGAACACAAGGGATATATCACAAGAGAACGCTCCAAGGCAGACGAACGCAACCTGATCGTACGCGTCACGGACAAAGGCATGGCGCTTGAAGACGAGGCACTTTTTGTGCCGAAGCAGATGGCATGCAGTCTCGCGCTCACGAAAGAAGAGTCCGAAACTCTCTATGCTCTGCTGCACAAGCTTCTTGCGCATATGGAAGAAACCGGCCTTTCCGCAGACTGATTACTGCTGTATGTCGTCCATATGAAGAGGCGTACCGAACGGGATCGCGCGGCCGGCCCTTTTTCCGCCTATCAGTTCTTCATAATATCTGGGGTGCAGGCCGCCCGACGGACGGATACACCGGATATTCTCTCTGGTAAATGGTTCTCCCGCCGCAATGTCTTTCACGGCGTAGATACTCCGGCGGAGGGAATAGCTCTGTGCTTCTTCGGCGGAAGGTCCGTAGGAAACGCCTCCGGAAGGGCTGCAGTTCCCAAGCGCCTTCTCCGTGTTCCGCACAGCCTGCACCATCTGCGCGAACTCATCTTTGGAAAGCGAAAACGCGCTGTCTACAGTATTGTCCTGCCTTGAGATGCAGAAATGCTTTTCTATGACCTGCGCGCCGAGAGCCGCAGCCGCGATATCGGCTGTTGTCCCGATCGAATGATCCGAAAGTCCTACCGGCACGCCAAACCTTTCTTTCATATCCGTAATCGTGCGAAGATGCATGGTTTCATAATCGGTCGGATACGCACTGCAGCACTTGAGCAGCACAACCTGTCCGGTGCCCTCGCTTTTCGCGGCATCCAGCGCCTCCTGAATCTCTTCGGGTGTTCCCATGCCGCACGAAATAATCAGCGGTTTTCCGGTCGAAGCCGCCTTTTTAATAAGTGGAATATCAACCAGCTCAAAGCTCGCGATCTTGTAAAACTCCTCTCCGATCCCCTCTAGAAAATCGACGGCCGTATCATCAAACGGCGTGGACAGAAAATCCATTCCGAGTGCTTCCGCCTCTTTTTTGATTACCGGCATCCATTCCCAGGGTGTTCCGGCTTTCTGGTACAGATCATACAGATACTGCCTGTCCCAGAGACCGTCCCGCAGAAGGAACGGCTCCGTATGCGCGTTGATCGTCAGCGTATCCGCGGTATACGTCTGCGTTTTCAGGCAGTCCGCGCCTGCTTTTGCTGCGGCACGTACGATTTCGAGCGCCTTTTCAAGGCTGCCGCCGTGATTGCCGCTCATTTCTGCTATAATGTAGATTTTTCCCTCTTCCAGATATTTATGTAATTTCATTGCCTGTTACCTGCGCGCTGCTCTTCCATTCCCTGATTTTCCCTCGAAGATAATCCGTCCACGCGTCAAATCCTTCCCCGGTCTTTGCAGAGACAAAAAAGATTTCCGCGTCCGGATTCCGGAGACGGATATTTGCCGCCGCCCTTTCCGGGTCGAAGTCAAAATACGTTTCCGCGTCGATTTTATTGATCAGAACCGCGTCACAGACCTCAAACATCAAAGGGTACTTGAGCGGTTTGTCATCTCCCTCCGGCACGGAAAGAATATTGACACGGCAGGACGCGCCGACATCCTCTTCGGCAGGGCAGACCAGATTGCCGACGTTTTCCAGTACCAGCAGATCCAGATCTTTCGTATCAAAAGCCTGCAGCGCGTCCCTTGTCATGACCGCATCCATCGCACAGGCACCGCCCGTATGGACCTGAATCGTCCGGACGCCGGCGGCCTGCATTCTGTCCGCGTCTACCGTAGCGTCGATATCCGCTTCCATGACGCCGCACGAATACTCCTCCCGCAGCACATTGAAAGTCCGAAGGAGCGTCGTTGTCTTTCCGGCACCGGGAGACGCCATCAGATTTACCATAAAGGTTCCCTGCGCTTTCAATAAACGCCTTGTTTCCCGCGCGATTCTGTCTTTTTCCGCAAAAACAGACTCGTGAACCTCAATTACCCGGACTGCCATCGGTCTACCTCCCCGGAAAGATACGCACACCACTCGTCCATCCCGGTTCCCGCCTTTGCGGAAACCGGAATTATCCTGCAGCGTTCATTGCGGCGCCGGATCCATTCCTCCGCCCTCTCCATGTCAAAGTCAAACGCCGGCGCCGCGTCCGTCTTGGTGATCAGAACAACGTCAGCCTTTTCAAACATAAGCGGGTACTTGCGCGGCTTGTCATCTCCTTCCGGCACGGATAAAAGGACCGCGTTCCTGCTGCATCCGGTGTCAAATTCCGCAGGGCAGACAAGATTGCCGACATTTTCCAGAATCACAAGATCGAGAGAAGAAGCGTCCACTGCCGAAAGCCCCTGCCTTGTCATCTGCGCGTCCAGATGGCACATGCCGCCGGTATGCAGCTGAACTGCGCGTGTACCTGCGTCCAGCACTGCCTGTGCGTCCACCGCGGAGTCAATATCCGCTTCCATAACGCCGATCCGGTACCGGTCCCTGAGCCTGCCTGTCGTTGCGAGGATCAGCGTTGTTTTGCCGGACCCCGGAGAAGACATCACATTCAGCGCGAAAATCTTCCGCTTCCGCAGGTCCGCCCGCAGCGCGTCCGCGTCCGCGTCATTGTTCTCCAGAATCGATTCCTTCAGTTTGATAATTTTAACAGCTTCCATTTACCTGCCTCGTCCGGGTTAGTCTTTCAGCCTGTTTCCGCACTGCGGACAGAACTTCGGCGGATTTGAGGGGTCCGGAACCGGAGCGCCGCAGTTCGTGCAGAAAGAAAGCTTTGCCTCCGGCTTCTTCGTTCCGCAGTTCGTGCAGAAATTGCCGGTATTGGAAGCGCCGCAGTTCGGGCAGGTCCACTGCTGCGTCTGTCCCTGCGGTGACTTCTCCTTTTCCTTCCCGGCTGCCTGCGCGAACAACTGTGCCGCACTCGTGCCATCCGCGTTCTGCGCCATCTGCATGCCCATGAACGCCATCGCCGCGCCGTTTTCGTTCTTCGCGGCATCCTGCATTGCCTGCGCCTTCGCACCGACAAGCGTTGCAGCCGCAAGGCTCTGATTCGTAAGCGCCGCGTTCCGCTGCATCTGCTTGATCATCTGCTCGTCTTCTTCCGACGCTTTCACCGATGAAACACCGAAGGAAACCATCTCAATGCCGCGGAGTTCCTTCCATTTCTTCGAAAGAATCTCGTAGAGCGCGGCCGACATCTCTTCGGTATGACCGGGGAGTGCGGAATAGCGGATTCCCTGCGCGGAAATCTTTGCGAACGCTGGTTGCAGGGCTGTCAGAAGCTCTGTCCGCAGCTGGCCGTCCAGATCATCTCTTCTGTAGCTTTCCGCCGCATTGCCGCAGACATTTGTGTAGAAAAGCACCGGGTCTGTGATCCTGTAGCTGTACTCTCCATAACAGCGGACCGAAATATCCAGATCAATTCCTGCTCTTTCATCTACAACACGGTACGGCACCGGATTCGGTGTTCCGTACTTGTTGCCGATAATTTCCTTTGTGTTGATATAGTAGACTCTCTGGTCCTTTGGAGCTTCCCCGCCAAACGTGAATCTTCTACCGATGGAAACGAACGTGTTCTTTACGGCCGAGCCGAGATCTCCTGTAAATACCGACGGCTCGCTACCCGCGTCATAGATAAACTCTCCGGGCTGCGCGCAGACTTCGGTTACCTTCCCCTGATCGACAAGAAGCATGCACTGCCCGTCCGCCACCGCGATGACAGACCCGTTTGAAATAATGTTGTCACTGCCAAAGACATTGGCTGATCTGCCGGATATCTTTTTCTTACCCTTGACCATCAGCATATCCGAAGTGAGCGCTTCACTGTAAAAGTACTCTTTCCACTGATCGGCCATTACGCCGCCAGCCGCGCCAAGCGCTGCCTTGATTAGTCCCATAAATCCCTCCCGTAAATAACTGACGCGGATGCAGGTTCCGTTCTCTCCGCGAATCTGTGTTTCTTCCGATTACAGAATAGCGTATTTCTCAGCGCTTGTACATTCCTTCCGGAAACTGCTGCAGATGTTCTCCGGTCAATTAAGTTGTATGCAATTTTATATTTTTTTAAGAAACTGCTTGACAAGGTTATATGCAACTAACTATAATGCAGCATGGTTAGTTTATGCTAACGTGATGTCAAAGCCGTGTACCTAACGCGGCTGCAAATGAAAGGAGTGCGCATGATGCCTTTGAATCTTGCGGATATCGGAGAGAAGCAGATCATCAGAAAAATCGGCGGCAATCAGGAAGTCAAACAGCACCTCGAAAACCTGGGCTTTCACGTCGGCGGTGAAATCTGTGTCGTAAATGTCCTCTGCGGCAATCTGATTGTAAAAGTCAAGGAAAGCCGTGTCGCTCTCAGCAGCGGGCTTGCGGCAAAGATCATGGTATAAATGAGGAGGAACAGAGAGTGAAAACATTAAAAGACGCGAAAATCGGTGAAACCGTGACCGTTATAAAGCTCCATGGCGAAGGCGCCGTCAAACGGAGGATTATGGACATGGGACTTACGAAGCACACGCCTGTGCATGTCATCAAGGTTGCGCCGCTTGGAGACCCGATTGAAGTGACCGTACGAAATTATCAATTGTCAATACGCAAAGCCGACGCCGAAATGGTCGAAGTGGAATGATCCGGAGCTTCGCCCTTATTTATTTTCAGGTTGTAGTTTGTTTAAACTAACATCTCAGAGCTCTCATGAGCAGAAAGGAAGTCATTTTTATGAGTATACGGATTGCGCTTGCCGGAAACCCGAACAGTGGCAAAACAACACTGTTCAACGCCCTGACGGGTTCCAACCAGTTTGTAGGCAACTGGCCGGGCGTTACGGTAGATAAAAAAGAAGGAAAGCTGAAAAAGCACGAAGATGTCATTATTACAGACCTCCCGGGTATCTACTCTCTTTCCCCTTACACACTGGAAGAGGTCGTCGCGAGAAATTATCTGATCGACGAAAGGCCGGACGCGATTCTGAATATCATCGACGGAACGAATCTCGAAAGAAACCTGTATCTGACAACACAGTTCACGGAACTTGGAATTCCTGTAGTCGTCGCGATCAACATGATGGATCTTGTCCGCAAAAGCGGTGACAAAATCAACACGCAGGAGCTATCGAGGCAGCTCGGATGTCCTGTTGTCGAAATCTCCGCTCTCAAGGGGACCGGAGTCATGGAAGCTGCCGATGCAGCGGTAAATGCCGCTCATCATGGCAAGACAGTTCCCATGCATACTTTTTCCGGGCCAGTGGAACACGCGCTGGCCCATATCGAGGAGGCAGCAGTTCACAGCCTGCCCGAAGAACAGCAGAGATGGTACGCGATCAAGGTATTCGAACGCGACGACAAGGTTCTGGAGACGCTGCAGATTCCAGGGGATACGATGGCGCATATCGAGAATGACATACGTGCCGCCGAAAATGAGCTCGATGATGACGCGGAAAGCATCATCACCAATGAACGGTATATGTATATCGCGGAGATCATCAAAGCCTGCTACAGGAAGAAAGGGGTGAATAAGCTCTCCGTTTCCGATAAAATCGACCGTGTCGTTACAAACCGCTGGCTCGGGCTTCCGATCTTCGCGGCTGTCATGTTCCTTGTTTACTGGATTTCAATGGTGGGCATCGGCGCTGCGGCAACAGACTTTACCAACGATCATATTTTCGGCGACGGCTTCCATCTGATCACCGACGGGGGCTATTCTGAAGTTGCCGAAGAGTATTCGACTGCATCCGCGATTGTGGACGGCTATGACGCCTATGTCAAAGAGCACGGCAGCGCGCCGGCCGGCGATTTCCCCTATACCATTGAAGACGATGAGACGCTGGAAACTACAACGGAAACAGCGACTCCTGCGGATTATCAGGCAGCGGAAAAAACACTTGCAAACATCGGCGGTGAACCGGATCCCGCGGATTACGGCATCTGGGTGCCCGGTATCCCTGCTCTTGTTGAAAAAGGTCTTGACGCAGCCAGCGCGGCTGACTGGCTCAAAGGCCTCATTCTGGATGGTATTGTCGCAGGCGTCGGTGCCGTTCTCGGGTTTGTACCGCAGATGCTGGTTTTGTTTTTCCTGCTTGCGTTTCTCGAAGCGTGCGGCTATATGTCACGGATCGCGTTCGTTCTGGACCGCGTGTTCCGCAAGTTCGGCCTTTCGGGAAAATCCTTCATTCCCATGCTGATCGGCACCGGCTGCGGTGTTCCCGGCGTTATGGCGAGCCGTACGATTGAGAACGAGCGCGACAGACGTATGACGATCATGACAACAACCTTCATTCCCTGCGGCGCAAAGGTTCCGTTTATCTCGATGATCGCGGGCGCTATTTTCGGCGGTTCCTCTCTTGTTGCAACTTCTGCATACTTTGTGGGAATGGCAGCGATCATCATCTCCGGTATCATGCTCAAAAAGACAAAGATGTTCTCCGGAGATCCGGCTCCGTTTGTCATGGAACTTCCGGCCTACCACTGGCCGACCATCGGCAATGTACTCCGTTCCATGTGGGAACGCGGCTGGTCATTCATCAAGAAGGCGGGAACCGTGATCATGCTGTCCACGATCGTCATCTGGTTCCTCTCCTACTTCGGATTCACACAGGATGGCTTCCGCATGCTCTCGTCCGATGAGCTGCAGTATTCGATTCTGGCATTCCTCGGCAACGCGATTGCATGGATTTTCATTCCGCTCGGCTTTGGCAACTGGCAGGCCGCGGTCGCTACGATTACCGGTCTTGTAGCGAAGGAAAACATCGTCGGAACCATGGGTATTCTCTATGGCGGCGGCGATCAGACCGTATGGCAGGCACTTGCGCAGGCTTTCAACGGCATCACCGGTTATTCCTTCCTTGTGTTCAACCTGCTCTGCGCTCCGTGCTTTGCCGCGATCGGCGCGATCAAGCGGGAAATGAACAACGCGAAATGGACATGGTTCGCGATTTCCTACCAGTGCGGTTTTGCCTACATTGCAGCCCTGATGATCAATCAGTTCGGCTCGCTCTTTACAGGTCACGGGAATGTCCCCGGCGTCATTGCAGCTTCGGCAGCACTGATCCTGATCATTTACATGCTGTTCTTCAAGAAGTACAAAGAGGCGACAACATTAAAGACAATGCCTGTAAAACAAAGAGCATAAGCTCAAAGGAGCATGGAAAATGGTTAAAACAGTTTTAAAAATCGATGGTATGATGTGCGGTATGTGCGAAGCGCATATCTGCGACGCGATCCGTGAGGCAGTTCCTTCCGCAAGGAAGGTAACTGCCTCGCGCAGCAAAAAGACCGCCTCTTTCCTTACGGAAGAAGCGGTCTCCGCGGAACTGATTAAATCGGCGATAGATGCAACCGGCTATCAGTGCCTTCAGGTCCAGTCAGTACCTTATAACAGAAAGAAACTCTTCGGTATCATTTGAACTTCCGCATGGCCTCTTCAAGGCTCATGCCGCCTTCCACCGCTTCTTTTCTTCTGGCATTGACCTCCTGCACTTCCCGCATCTTTTCACCTGTCAGGATATACCCTTTCATTGCAAGAAGTGTTACCGCCCACGCGATCATGGGAATGACGCAGAACAGTACAATCACAACACCGCTCATTCCCTCCGTGTAGGGTGTATCTCCGCCCGGCAGCGTCGATAATCCGATCGATGCGACCGCGAAGCCCACAACTGTAGAGCTCAGGGAGGAAACCAGCTTATCCACCAGGCTGAACAGGGTTCCCAGAATGCCCGGAATAAATCTTCCCGAACGGTACGTCTCGTAGTCCGAGCAGTCCGCCACCATCGGAATCGGCATATCCGCAGTCGCGTAATACGCACCGTACCCGATGCCGAAGAAAACAAGGAACAGGATCGTATACAGATTCAACGTCAGGTGGAAGCCGCCTTCCATGCTGTACAAGGACAGGTTCACGCCCGGAACTCCCTGCTTCCAGAGAAATAAAAGAACCAGCACGCCGGCATACATGACAAGCGCAAGGCTGACATAACGCATCAGCGACGCCTTCTGTCCCTTCTTCTGACTCGTTCTTACCGACAAAACAAAGAACGGCGCGGAGAACACATATCCCGCAATCATCATCGGCAGATACAGGCCGTCGTAATTTCCCATCATCCCGCCGTACAGCATGCACAGAACAGTTCCGTTCGTTGCGATCGCGAGAGCGAGCTTGCAGCCGGCGCCGGCAACCATAAGACGCCGGAGCGGGGAATTGTTTTTCAGAATCTCCAGATACTCGCTGATCTTTACCTTCTGCGCGGCGCTGCCGGCAATGCCGAAGTATTCCGGACGGTCCTTTTCCCAGATGCCGATCACCGCAAGAAGCGTTAAAAACGCCGATACAAGGACCGCGATCGGAATGATGATGTCAAAGAACTGCGGCGTTGTATAATCACCGTATTTCGCGCGGATAATCGGCGCGAAGAACTGGATGGAACCCATGCCGATCATGCTGGCGATCAGATTGAATATCGTAAACAGCGGCCGCTGCTGCGGATCGTTTGTCAGCACCGTCTGTCCGGACCTTGTCACCGATGTCTGGAAGGTATAACCGATCACGTAAACCATATAAATGACGACGTACGCGATGTAGCGAAGAGACATCATGCTCTCCGGAATCCAGCGGGTCGCGAAATACAGAAGAAACGCCGAAACCGCCATGACAATGTTGCCCAGAATCATGTACGGGCGGAATTTTCCGAATCTGCCGTTTGTCTTGTCGATCAGGGCACCGATAATCGGGTCCGTAACGGCATCAAACAGCCGCATGACCGTCACCATTGTCGTCGCGAACATCAGTGCGAGACCAAGGACACCGTTCCCGTAATATGCGATATAGGTCGCGGTCAGAATATAGTAAACATTTGTCGCGCCGTTGTTGAACGGAAACAGAACCAGCTGATAGGGCTTGGCCCGGTTCAGCGAAGTGTTTCCGTTCTCTTTATGATCATTTCTACTCATGTATTTTCTCCCCTCAGACCCAGTTATTCTTCTTCCCGGATTTCTTCACTTTGTAAGCCGGATCGGGTTTTGCCGCTCTTACAAAGACCGCTTCATCGGATACAGTCGTTCCGGGCAGCGGAGCCTCCTTCGCGGGGCCTGCTTCCACACGGATATCCGTTCTGCTTCCCACTTCACCGAGAGAAAGACGGAAGGTAACAACCTTATCCGCAATTTTGGTGCCGCACTCTGCACCGCCGGCATATAATGTGACGCGCTCCTGATTGGTATAAACCTTGACCGTCATCGTTTTTCCGGTTCTTACACGGAACCGTCTGGAACAGATGTGAACAAACGGTTCGTCTTTATTCCAATACGCTTTATAGAGATAAAAGCTGTCTTTTTTCGTCTTTCTGTCGAATGTGATCAGTCCCTTATGGTTCATCCCGGGCTCACCGCCCTGATCTCTCGCGTCCGCGGCAAAGTCGAACATGTTCCAGACATGTGTCGCCCACATCCACGGGTGCCTCCGAAAGCACCGGAGCATAAATTCATGATATTTTGCCTGGTACTCCTCTGACTGATCTCCGCGCCTTGGATGCGCGGAATGGATATCCGGCATACCTTCCGCTCCGTATTCGGAGAAGCCAAGCGCCCTTTTCGGATACAGGAAATGAAAAAAAGAAATCCACAGATCATTCAGAAACATTCCCGGCACATACCAGCCAAGATAGAGATTCCAGCTGACCGCATCCGTGATGTGTGCGACCGGGTTCCATGGGGTACACATGGCGTAGCAGGCAAGCACAGTCGGCCTTGTTTTGTCCATCTCATGACAGATTTTCTGCAGGAGCCTGTGGTTCTCCAGCATGCCTTTCCTGTCTTTTGTGGAGATCGTGATTTCATTTGAAATTCCCCAGACGCAGATCGAGGCATGGTTGTAATTCTGTGCGATCAGTTCGCGCAGCTGGCTGATGGTGTTGTTTTTACCGAAAGGCAGATGCTCGCTGATGTACGGAATCTCGGCCCAGACAACAAGTCCTGCCTCGTCGCAAAGATCGTAGAAATACTGCGCATGCTGATAGTGGGCGAGCCGTACGGTATTCGCGCCGCACTCCAGAATCAGCCGGACGTCTTCTTCATGCATTTCCCGGGTCAGCGCGTTACCGTACCCTCTGCGGTCCTGATGCCTGCTGACGCCATGCAGCGGATAATTCCTTCCGTTTAAGCAGAAGCCCTTTCGCGCGTCAATCCTGATACAGCGGATACCGAATCTGGTTTGAACTTCATCCAGCACTTCTTTTGTGGAAGGATCCAGGAGTCTCGCGCAGGCAGTATAAAGATAAGGGTCTCTGATACCGTTCCAAAGATGCGCGCTTTCGAGCGTAAGCGTAATATTCTCGCCGCTTCCCTGCGCCGCGACATTTCCCTGCGCGTCCAGTATGGTCACCTGTACAATGCCGTCCCCCGCGATTTCGGATTCCATCTGCACGGATACATTCTCCGCGGTCAGGCCGGCCGCGGTTTCATGGATCTGATCTTCTTCCACCTGCGGCGTTACGAAAAGTCCATTCCCGCCGAGGTGATTTAACAGAAAATGTTTTTTTGAAACAATAAGCAGACTTACATCTCTGTAGATGCCTCCATAGAACGTAAAATCCGCTTTCTGCGGATAGACGCTGTCGCTGCGGCCATTGTCTGCCTTCACGGTCAGAACAGCTTCGCGGGAAGACCTCTCTGCGTTTTCCACATCACGATGCCCGCTCTTTCGATCCGCATCCGGCAGAAGCCCTGTGATATTGCAGCGAAATGTGGAGTAGCCGCCCTCGTGGTGTGCGGCTTTCTTTCCGTTCACGTAAACGTCCGCGACAGAATTCACGCCGTCAAACTGGAGCCATACTTCTTCCCTGTCCCTGTCAAATGCCGGAACTTCCAGTCTGCGTTCATAGGTGCAGATTCCCCGCCAGTAGTCGTCTCCGCCGTCCGCGCCGTCCTGCACATTCCAGGTATGCGGCAGATCCACGCTGACCGGATTCGTCCCCGGCTTTGTGAACAGCCAGCCTTTATTTAGATTCGTAATTCTTCTCATATCCATCCTTCACACAATGCGTTTAATGCAGCCTGTAATCGCATTTTAGTAAGGAAAACCCCGGCCTTTCAATAGGCCGGGGAAAACTGGTATAGCTGGGTGAAGATTAGGCCGGGGAAGCCTTCATACGATCGGAATGACAATCCTATAAGTGAACACCCCGTTCTTTTCCTCGCAGTTGAGAAGACCGTCATAGCGACGCAGAATCTCACGTACTGCCTTAATATTGTAGTTAACATAAGCGGCGCTCTCGTTCCTTGGAACAGGCAGACCATCCTTGAATTTCACAGCCTGAAAGATCGGGTGCAGAATATTGATGACAAGAAATTTCTGCCTCGTGTGAACTAAAATATCGATGCTCCGCCGGCTGGTATCCTGAAACAGGCAGACCGCGTCAATACACTCGTCGAGGATGTTGTTGAAGATCGTGAAGATATCCACCGCGTCAATAAAAGCAAGACTCTGCCCGTCGGCGACGCAGCTGATTTTGATGCCTTTCGACTCACAGACAAGACTTTTGTCGGTAAGAACAGTATCAAGGACGTCGCTGCCTGTTTTGACGACCGAGTCATAGATCCCCGCAGCCTCCTGAACCTTTTCAAGCACTTCCATTGTCTGCCGGTCCTGACGGTCTTTCTCGAGGCCGCTGATCAGGAGCTTCAAATCATGCACTCTGCGGTTGATCAGCTGGATATTCTGACGCGCGATTTCATACTGCTGCTTTCTCTTGTAAAGAAGCGCGTTCACGGCTTCCATTTCCTTTTTCATCGCGCTTTTCCTGAACAGCTCGTTCTGCAGATACAGGACGATCAGACAGTATCCCTGCGCGAAAACCAGGACCAGAAGATACGGCCAGGGAAGAAGTGTCATCCAGTTTGTCGTCATCAGATAGCTGTAAATTCCGATATGCAGAATCGCGATTGTAACCGCGCTTGTAAACTGCCTGGGGCCGATCCTGTAAATGCCGCTTTGCGGCATCGTGACTGCCACCGTCTTCAGGAGGATCAGAAGGACAACTGTCGTAAGGGCAAAGCGCAAAACAAGATACAACGCAGTCGAATAAGCATCCGAAAGCCCCGGTAAGCGTAGGATCAGAAGCGGCAGCTCGTGCAGAAATTCCGCGGTCATGATGCTCCAGATGGCAGGATAGAAGGAGCCAAGCCACCCGGAACTGATGCAGGAATGCGCAGCGAAGCCCAGCGCCGCGATCTTGGCCGTTTCACAAAGTGCCGTGAATATCACGGGATACACCCTGTCCAGTACGATCGCTTCTACGCGCACTGCGGCGCAGAGCAGGACAAGCGCGGATATGAGAAACAAGGCATAGTTCTTTCTGCTGCCATGCTTTAATTTTGCCGTGAAAACATACACAGCCGCAAAATCGCCGGCAATATTGATTGCTCCAAGTAAAAGTTCCATGGATTCTCCTGCACGGAAGCGCGGACTCTGTCAGTTGTTGCTTCCCAGATATTCCGATAGTGCTTCCAGAAACGGTGTTTTGTTCCTGCGGCTCATGAACAGTTCCTCTCCGTCCACCGTAACAACGTTGTCCTGTACGCCGTTCACATACGAAAGATTCACAAGATAACACTGATTGCACTTGGCGAAGTGTCCCCGCCGCAGTGATTTTTCCACTTCTTTCATGGACATCCGGCTTGTATACACCTTGCCTCCCGCATGACAGTAGAGCATGCGGCTGCCGGTTTCAAAATACCGGATTTCACCAATCGGAATCAACTGCATACCGCCGGATGTCGGAAACGAAATGCACACGTCGGTGCGCTCTTTGACTCTCTCCACCATCCTGTCGAGACGCATGCTGAACGGAAAATATTCGACCGGTTTTAAGATAAAGTCAAGTGCGTTAACTTCATAACCATGAATTGCGTACTGTGCCATGTTGGTTATGAAAGAGAGCACCACCTTCTTGTCCCTGTCCCGGATTCTTCTCGCAGCGTCCATGCCGTTTGTCTGCCGCATTTCTATATCCAGCAGAACGATATCAAACGGGTTCTTTTCTCCGCTCTCATAGACTGCCGCTATCTCTTCCCCGTCGGGAAACCACCGGCACTCGGTATCCAGATGATGTTCCTGCGCGTACCTTTGAATCATCTCCTGCACATCCCGCGCGGTCTGTTCGTAATCTTCCACAATCGCAATTTTCAGCATCGCAGTATATCCTTACATGCAAAAAACAGCAAAGCGGCGCAGGTTCCTGCTCCGCCTTACTGTCAACGATAGATTCTGCAAATTCAATTATCCGCAGTACTTCTCAAGAGTCTTACGAACTGCGCCGGCTCCCGCGAGCTCTTCACGGAAATCACGGATAACTTCATCCGCAAGGCCTGCTTCTTCGAGATCCACGCCGAAAATCTGCGCGTTCTTCAGAAGCGGAAGGAGCTTCTCCTTCGCCTCGTCTTCGGAAGGAACCGTTCCAAGCGTGAAGTCCTTCACATACCGCTGCGCGTCCTCAAGGAGCGGATCCGGTGAAGGCTCAAACGCCTTGCCCTGATCATCAACAGCCATCAGATAACGCAGCCAGCCTGCCTGTACAAGCGGAATCATATGCAGATCCGAAGTCTTTCTCTGCGGGTCCGCGATGTAGGACTTGATCGTCTCGCCATAACGGATCGCAAGCTTCTGGGAAGTATCGGTTGCGATTCTCTGCGGCGTATCCGGCATGAAAGGATTCGGAATACGTACATTCAGTACGGTATCAATGAATTCCTTAGGATCAAGAACACCGGGATTGACAACAACCGGAAGTCCTTCCTTGTAACCGAGTGTATGGACAAGGTTGACCAGCTGCTGATCCTTCATTTCATCGGAAATCTTCGTATATCCGAGCAGGCAGCCATAAACAGCGAGGGCCGTGTGCAGAGGGTTCAGGCAAGTTGTAACCTTCATGCGCTCAACCTTATTAACCGTATCACGATCCGTGAAGATAACGCCTGTCTTTTCAAGCGCGGGACGGCCGTTCGGGAACTTGTCCTCAATCACAAGGTACTCGGTCTCTTCCGCGTTTACGAAGGGAGCAACCCAGGTCTTCTTCGCTGTAACAACCGGATCCAGATCTTCCAGTCCGTCCTTGCGAAGGATTTCTTCTACAGAAGCATCCGGGCGGGGTGTGATCTTGTCGATCATGGACCAGGGGAAGGAAACCAGTGTCTCGTCATTCAGATAATCGAGGAAGCCTTCTTCCACCTTTCCTGCAGCTGCCCAGGCCTTTGCGAACGCGATGACCGCGTTGTAAAGCTTCTCGCCGTTGTGAGAGCAGTTGTCTGTGGAAACCATGGCAATTTTCTTTTTGCCGGCCAGATATCTTGTGTACAGAAGAGAAACAACCTTGCCGATATAGCTCTGCGGCTTCTCCGGTCCTGCCTCAAAGTCCGCTGTTACAGCCGGAAGCTGCTCGCCTCTGCCGTTGACAAGGCTGTACCCTTTTTCAGTTACGGTAAATGTGCAAAGCTGCAGAGAATCCGCGGAGAAGATTTCTTTCAGTCTTGCGAATTCCTTCTCGTTTTCGGAATCCAGAATCGTCGATTCACCAATGGAGCCGATAACGGTCTTCTCGATGCTTCCGTCCGCCTTGAGCGTTACAAGAACGGAGAGATCATCGTGCGGACGGTATTGTTTTTCCACAATTTCATAATCAAAGCCTTCGCATACCGTTATGCCGCTTGTCATAATGCCGCTCTCCAGAGCCTTCTGCGCGAGATTTGCATGGAAAGCGCGGAAAATATTGCCGGCTCCGAAATGAACCCATACCGGATTCTTATGTGTATTTGCGATCATTTCGCTGCGGTCAAACGCCGGCAGCTGATAACCCTTGGAAATCCATTCCTGCTTGTTCTGTAATCCCTGATCACTTAATTTCATTTCTATACCTCCATGATTTCAGCTTAAACCATTGTGTACTTCTCATCAATATGTCAGCTTCTTCGCGCCGTCTCTTGTCTCCGCTTTCTCAATGGATTCCCAGAGTCCGCAGATATAAGCAGCGCCAAGTGCTCTGTCATACAGGCCATAGCCCGGCATTGCCTTCTCACCCCAGATCATGCGGCCGTGGTCCGGACGGATCGGTCCGTCAAAGCCGATGTCATACAAAGCCTTGACAATCTCATACATATCAAACGTGCCGTCGGTGGACAGGTGCGCGGACTCCTCGAAGTTGGTCGGAGAATGGAAGAAAAGGTTGCGCACATGAGCAAAATGAATGCGGCCCGGAATGCTGCGGATCAGATCCGGCAGGTCGTTGGAGAGGTTGGTTCCAAGAGAGCCTGTGCAGAGTGTCACGCCGTTGTGCGGGTTGTCAACCGCCTTGAGCATCTTCTGGATGTTCGCCTTGTTTGTGATGATTCTGGGAAGACCGAATACGCTCCATGCAGGATCATCCGGATGAATTGCCATGTTGATGTTGTACTTGTCGCAGACCGGCATGATGGCGTTCAGGAAATAAACAAGGTTATCGAAGAGCTTGTTCTCATCCACATCCTTATAAAGCTCGAACAGCTCCTTGACATGTGCCATACGCTCCGGTTCCCAGCCGGGCATCACCGAGCCGTTCATGTTGCCCTTGATGGAATCAAACATCTCTTCGGGCTTTATCGCATCAACAGCTTCCTGCGTATACGCAAGGACAGTGGAGCCGTCCGGTCTTACTCTTGCAAGCTCGGTTCTGGTCCAGTCAAAAACAGGCATGAAGTTATAGCAGACCGTATGAATGTCTTCCTTGCCCAGATTCTCCAGACATTTGATGTAGGTGTCGATATCCTTGTCGCGATCCTTGCTGCCTGTCTTGATGGCATCCGATACGTTGACGGATTCAATACCGGAAATATGAAGTCCCGCAGCCTCGACTTCTTCCTTCAGTGCGTGAATCTCTTCCTGTGTCCAGAGATCACCGGGCTGCTTGTCATAGAGCATTGTGATGACACCCTTGACATAAGCAGTCTGGCGGATCTGCTCCAGCGTCACCGTATCATAGTTTTTTGTGTACCAGCGCATTGTCATTTCCATAGCTTAATTACCCCCGTGGTATATCTGCCAATGTTGAAACGTGCCTGTCAGCACGCCTTTTTCACTATCATTAAAACATAAAACCATATCATGAAACGATTGTCATTTTTGCTGTTTACATTGCAAAAGTTGCTGTCCGTATGTACAATCAGTTTACAGGCTCCGGACAGTTATCAAACGCGCAGGAGGGCCGCCTACAATGAGAAAAAATCTTCGCTCCGCATTCAATACCCGCCAGTACATGCTCTCGCGGGATTTCGAAATCTATTATTACAGCGACCTGAATTTCAAGGCCGTCGATCCGCACAGGCACACCTACTATGAATTCTATATTCTCCTGGAAGGCAATGTATATATTGAGATTGAAGGCAGAAAAATCCCCTTGCAGAAAGGCAGCATCGCGCTGCTTCCACCCGGTGTTATGCACCGCAGCATCTTAACGGATCCGGGTACGCCTTACCGGCGCTTTGTCTTCTGGATCAGTGAGGAATACTGTAATGAACTGCTGCGTCAGTCTCCGGATTATATGTATCTGTTTCAGCAGGCCGCGGCGCAGCACCGGTATCTGTTCCCTTGCACCACAGACGGCTTTTATCTGGTGCAGTCCAAAGTCCTGCGTCTTCTGGAAGAAGTCAACGGCAGCCGCTACGGGCGCAACGCCTGCATCCATCTGTCTGTCAGCGACCTTGTTCTTACCATGAACCGTGTCGTCTACGAACAGGAACACGCAACGGAGAAAGAGCAGAATGAAGATCTGTTCCAGAACATTCTGTCCTATTTGGATACGCATCTTGAAGAAAATCTGTCATTGGAAGCGCTCGCGGAACAGTTCTTCGTCAGCAAATATTATATTGCGCACCTGTTTAAAGACACGCTCGGCATCTCCGTCCACCAGTATCTGATCCGGAAACGGCTCGAGCGCTGCCGTACCAGAATCGCGGCCGGAGACGACATCACCAGAATCTATTCGGAATACGGTTTTTCGGATTACTCGAGCTTCTACCGCGCGTTCCGCAAGGAGTACGGGATGTCGCCGAAGGAGTCACGGAAGGCGCAGTATCTGCAATCTTATAATGAGCCTAGACCCCTGCATTAAAAATGAAGGCGCGCCCCGAGAATATACAGCTTTCCGGGGTGCGCCTTCATGTTAAATAATTATTTCAGCAATTCCTGCTTCCATTTATTTTGCTTTCTTCTTTTCATCCACCAGAGCTGTGATTGTCCAGAGAAGTCCGGCAACGAACATCGCATAGGATACTCCGTCAAGCGTGTTCACCAGTTTCTTCCACGGTGGTGTTACCTTTACGAACTTGGTAGTTGAAGAGATGCCGCACATCGCATTGGACCATGCGGTCTGATACAGTACACGTTTGGCTGCCTGGCGCATTGCCCATGCCATCTCGCTGTAACCAGTCTTATACTTTGCGAAATGGTTTTCCGTTTTCGGCTGTGATCCGTCAGGAAGATCGCAGCCGCCGGATAGAATGCCGTTCACCATTTCAAAATACGGATCAGTATTCTGGCTGCCATCCATATCTCCGTAGGCGTCAGTTACAATAATGCCCTTCATTCCGCATTCACCACGCAGGAACTTTTCACCGAGAGCATTGCATGCCGCACCAGCCTGCGTGCCGAATCTTGTGAAGCTTGCCATCGTATTGAACGCACCGCCTTCCGTGATCGGAAGCTCAAACGCGCGGAGGTAAACTTCACGCAGTGCCTGCTCATTGACCCAGACACAGATACCATGCCGGTTCTTTTCCTGATCATTCAAAGCGCAATGCTTGTTGTAAACATGCACACCTTTGGATTCGATGCCCTGACACTCATAGGCACCCTGGATGCCGGTGAGCATGCCATCTTCACTGAAATACTCACAGGTTCTTCCAGCATACGGAGAACGATGAATATTCAATCCAATACCGTAGAGGCCGCTGCAGCCTCCCCACAGACCGTCTTCGCCAATGATCTTTCCAACTGCGTTCGCGAGATCCTTGTTGAAGGTTGCTGCCAGAATACCGTTTGCCGGGAATCCTGTCTGTTTGCGGAAACCATTGGGATCGGCCTCGTCTGTGAAGGTAGAAGTTCCCTTTCCTCCAATCGGACTCGCGTTTTCAATAAAACCGCCGCCCTGAATATGGCCAAGAGCAGCCTCTTTTCTATAAGCGAGTCCCTGATTGGAATAATAGCCGTTTGCGAATGCCCAGCCGCCGAAGCCGTTCGGTCCATTTTCGTCTCTGGTTGCAGGCTTTCCAAGTCTGTAAAGAGATTCTGTCATGTGCATTCCGTTGGAAATCAGCTTTACAGTTTCATCATAAGTCAGCTGATCCATAAAGGTATCCCACTTGGGATCAAAATAGCTGATCGGGTTGCCGTCTTTATCATAACGCATGTCAAGAAGATTAATTCCTGCGTCAACGCCGTACTTTGGATACTCTCCGTCATCCGTTGGTACGGATACCTTATATTGTGAAGGAATACCTGGCATGTTATTATATTTTCCGGTCTGGGCAGGCAGCTGCGCATACTCATCTTTCGCCATCTGCTCCGTCATGGTCAGCCTGACATAACCGTCTGTCTGATCAAGGGACACTTTATCCCAGTGATCACGGCTGTAATAATCAACATGGTTATCACCGCGGCCTTCATACAGATTGATGTCCGCGAAATCGAACAGATTCGTAACCTTTTCATGCGATTCGCCGTCCAGCATCGATACTGCGTCCGAATAAGCGTACTTGTCCGCGTCGTATTTCAGGCTGAACTTTACGCAACGGTCAGCACTGCCTTTGCCATCCATACGGGACTCATTGATTTTGATTCCGTCCTTCTTTTTTGCTTCAAGGAGGCTATTAACCGCGTCATGCGCGTCTCCACCGACAATCACATAGTAGTCACCGTCCATGAGCACATAGCCTTTGGCATTATGCGAATCATATGAAGTGAAGAACTTTTCATCGAGCGTCACTTTCAGAGTTTCACTCTCGCCGGGCGCCAGCGTCTTTGTCTTACCGTAATTTATCAGTTCTACAGATGGAACCTGAATCTCGTTCTCTCGAGCGTAATCTCCGTATGGCTTGCTGATATAAATCGGTACAGAATACTTTCCAGAAAAGGTATCCGATGTATTTGTTACCTTAACCGATACTTCGTAGTTTCTGTCTCCGCTCTTTTTAACCTTGACATCAGAAACATCAAAATCTGCATATGTCAGGCCAAACCCGAAGGGATATGCCACAACTTTACTGTAATCATAGTCTCCGGTGTTAGGTGTGCCAAGCACGTAATCTTCATATCTGGTTTCCGTGTAACGATATCCCAGGTACATACCTTCCTGATATACAGTATAGGAAGCAAGTGTAGATGATGGATACATTCCTGTTCCAAGCGAACTAGGAACTCCAAGCTCGTCAGCGCCTTCATAAATCCAGCTGCCGAAGTTCACATTTACCGGATTCATCGCGTTATCCATCCACATGGTATCCGGAAGACGTCCCGAAGGAGAAGCTTCACCTGAAAGCAGCTTTCCGGTAGACTGATTCCCCAGTCCGACCGCGCCTACCCACAGAGCCGCATCGATATCCGGATCCTTCAATACATCGCCTTCCAGCATTCCGGCATAGTTGTAAATCATGATGATCTTGGAGATTTCCCCGGCTGCCTTCTTTTTCTTTAGGCCTTCCAGCACGGAAAGTTCATTGGCGTTCAGGCCAAGATAATCAGGTCCAAGTCCGTCATTATTATCCACTCCGTCTCCGCCTTTTCTGGAAAGGTCATAGCCTTCACCGCCGACCCTGCCGACAACGAACACTGCGGCGTCGCCGTATTCCTTGAACGATGAACCGGCTGCAGCGTCTACAACGTCCCACGGCGCCTCATTGATCTTCAGCGTGGTTGTGCCGAATTTGCCTTCGGATCCGCGCTTATACTTTGCCCAGTCTTCAGAAGTATAGTTCTTTTCAAGTTCCGGATTTACCTTGAATCCGGCCTCGCTCAAAGATTTTGAAAAATTGATTGCTTCGTTTGCGTCGATTGTTCCAGAACCAGTTCCGCCGTAAACGGCATCATATCCAGTTACTCCGACCAAACTGACCTTCGCGCCCTTTTTCAGCGGAAGCGCGTGATTATCATTTTTCAGAAGTACTGTTCCCTCTTCGAGTACCTGCTGCGCCGTTTTACGGCCGGCATCAATCAGATCTCCAACATTGTCATAATCCGACTTGTAATACTCGGTGTCTTCTTTTCCATCTCCCTTATCAACAACTTTAACAGTTGCCTGCCCAAGTGTCTGGGTGATGGTATCCTTGTTCTCGTTTGTTATAACTGTCGTTACCGTCATGATGCCGGACATAAGAAACCCGGTCACGGTAAGAATTTTTCTTGGCAGTAAATATTTCATCCGTTCTTACCTCCGTTTGCAGCTTCTTTTGCTTCTGTCTTTCCTTCTTTCGGTGTCTGCCGCATGAATACGCAGATCACACAAAGAACTACGGACACAAGCATAAACGCGATGTTTACAAAAAAGCTTACCGGAAAGCCGGAGAACTGAATGCCTGTTACAACGGATGACACATAGAAATAGATGTAATAGACATAGAAAAGAAAACCGATGAAATCTCCGACCAGCAGAACGGTCGGCACAAATCGGTACTGCCTTGCAAGAATCAGACAGAACGACGCCACTATTCCCGCTGCCATGATTCCAACTGCTGCCCAGGACATATAGCGTGTGCTCGAATAGATCGAAGCATACACGATAATACTGACAACCGAGACCAGCATGGCAAGGAGTGTGGCTTTAAAACCAATAGCCTTGTTGCTGAAAGCCTTATTCATACTTTCCCCCTTTTGGATTGTCGGATTCATTCCGGTCTGTTCATCTGCGTACGTCAGACGCCCGTACCGGATGTTTTGAACCCTTTCCCTGTGATTCAAGATAACTATAAAAGTAATCCGACGCTTCCACAAGGTCATTGGGAAATGCGGTTTTTATCCATGTATATTCGGAGAGTGCGGCGTCGCTGCTCCCGGCAGCTGCGCCCGGAACCTGATACTGTGATCCCCTTCCTTTATCGCGTGAATATTGCCTCCGTGCCGTCTGCAGATCGCTCTGGCTGCCGAAAGTCCGATTCCGAAGCCGCCGCTCTCCCGGCTCCTTGAGGAGTCCGCGCGGTAAAACCTGTCAAACAGCCGGTCGAGGTTCCCTTCCGGCAGCTCGTCGCAGGTGTTGATAACTTCAAGCAGAATTTTGTTTTTGCTCTTTTGAAGAGAAAGCCGCACGTTCCCACCCTCATTCGAATATTTCATCGCATTGTCGAGCAGGAGACTGCAGAGCTGCAGAAGTGATTTCCGATCGCCGGTTATAAAGATTCCGTCCTGAATATCCGTCGTATAGGTGCGGTTTTTCGCCGCGGCGACCGGCACATAATTCTGCGCGGCCTCCTGTACACAGCGGGACAGATCCACGTCGGTAAATACTTCCTGTACGCTGTCCTCTTCCATTCTGGAAAGCGTCAGCAGGTTGTTTACAAGTTCGGTCATCCGCCGGACCTGCCCGCGGATAGAACCTGTCCACTCGTTCCTGACGCCGGTCATCTCGAGCACATCGACATTGGCCGATATTATGGTCAGCGGCGTCTTTAGTTCATGGCCCGCATCAGAAATGAACTTTTTCTGTTTTTCCAGAGATTCAATAACAGGCGAGGCCGCCAGACCGGACAGCATGTATACGAGAATCAGCATAGATAGCAGTGCCGCTGCTCCGATATACACCGTATTGCGCAGGAGGGAGAATGCCTGCGCAAGCCTCGACGAACGGTCTACAAAAACGACGAGCGTTGCACCGTCCTGCGTCTTTCCTGTTCCATAGCGGTAAGTGCCGAGGCTGCCTTTTGTTTTACCCTGTGAAACGATCGCGGCAGCATACGTGTCCGCGTCCTCCTTTGAAACAGCAGCGACATGTCCTACATCCGTGTGCAGGATCGTCCCGTCCTGCGCAACCATCACCGTGAAATACCTTGTTTCAAACGGTGCCTCCATTCTGTGCGTCCGCTCGAAATCCTGCGGAGGACCCTGTTTTACAAATTGTTCCTGCGGAAACCTGCCGCCGCCGGCAAGGAGCGTCTGCACAATCTCGTCCGTGCGGGATTCGATCTGATGATAGTTCAGAAGATTGATGAATCCGAGAATCAGAATCAGAATGATCAGAAGCGCTGCCATGGCCGTCAGGACAAACTTTTTCCGGAGCTTCCGGATCATCGGCGACTCGTATTTTCGGTAATGTTGCTTGGACATATCTGTTTTCCCTTCCTCCTGCGGCAAAACAACTCCCACGGGCGTCAACGTGTCTCATTCCCGTCCGGAAGAACGCTCAGAGAATATCCCAGTCCCCTGCTGGAGCGGATTTCGATACCGGCGTCCAGCGTTTTCAGCTTTCTGCGGAGATTTGAAATATAAACCCAGACGACATTCACATCGGCATCCCCGTCTGCCCAGATCGAATCCATGAACGTTTCGACAGAGATGACTCTTCCGGGCGCTTCCATCAGCATCTCCATCATCTGGAACTCTTTTCCGGAAAGACGGTACGGTTCATGTCCTTTTGTCCGCAGTTCGCAAAGAGAGCGGTCCAGAATCACATTGCCGAAGGTAAGCTCCCCGGGGCGGAACTCTTCCCTGCGCCGCAGCATCGCGCGGATTCTTGCAAGCAGCTCATTCATATCAAAGGGTTTGGTCAGATAGTCATCCGCGCCAAGGTCAAGTCCTCTGACCCGGTCGCTAACTTCCTGCCGTGCCGTCAGAAAAAGCGCCGGCATAGTCTTTCCATCCATGCGCAGCGTTTTCAGCACTTCCATTCCATCCATCCCGGGCATCATAATATCGAGAATCAGCCCGTCATAGGGGCTGACCCTCGCGTATTCATACGCATCCTTGCCGTTGTACACCGCGTCAACGCTGTATCCTGCGTGCTTTAAGATCGCACACAGCGCGTTGGACAGTTCCACTTCATCTTCCGCAAGAAGCAGTTTCATCTTGAATTCCCTTCTTTGTTGTCCGGCATCCGTCCGGCCGCAGCAGTTGCTGCTCCAGCCGTAACAGAAACACTGTCAATCGTGATTGTGTCCATTATATCACCGGCGGTAATGGTATAACTTCCTTCACGAAGAGAACTGCTGCTGAAAATTACGGACTGGAAATCTTTCTCCGGCGTCATTTTTATGATCGCATTTCCGTCGCTGTCTTTGAGCGTTACCGTTGTTCCGGCCTTCTGCACCTTGTCGAAATTGTACATAACCGAATACTGCGAAGAACTGTCATCGAAGGTCACAGCCATGCCGGATGATCCTGCGATCTTCACACTCCCGCCGGTAATCTGCGCTGCCGCATCACTCCCGTCTCCGATATCAATCGCACCGTTTCCATTGTTCGTCGGTCCGTAAATTGTAAGGTCACCGCCGTCAACATATAAAGAGCCGTTGGAATCTATGCCGTCGCCGTCCGCGTTAACAACAATCGTTCCGCCACTGATCCTGATATATGCGTACGGATCCGAGTGCATTCCGCGGCCGCCGGAAGGTCTTCCGCCGTCAGAAGGCTTTTCTCCATCAGCAGGCTTTTCCGGTCTGCCGGCAGCAGCTGTGCTCTGCGACGTGCCTTGCGTCTCTTCTCCGGATGCCTTCTGCGCCGTACCGTCCGTTTTTTTCTGCGTTGCGGATGTCACCGCATCCTCGCCGCCTTCCTCCGTGCGCTTCCCATGGTTCGCAAAATCCAGATCGTCCTGATTATCCGAAGCGCTGGCATTGGACGATGCATTCATTCCGTCATCGGATGCCGCGATGTTTATTTCGCCGCTCTGAATATCGATCGTATCGCCTTCAAGCCCTTCGTAGGACTTTGTCACATCAATTTCGCCTCCGGCGATTATGAGCGCCGTCGCCGCGTGAATTCCGTCATCTCCGGAAGAAAGCTTCAAGGTGCCGCCTTCGATATAGATATAGCCCTTTCCTTCCGTGTCATCCTTGCTCGTGTGGATTGCATCATCCTCCGCCGTGATATTCAGCTCGCCGTCTTTGATCCGGATCGAGTCATTTGCAGCGATTCCTTTGCCCGCAGAGGTTATATTGTATGCACCGTCCGTGATCACAAGATCATCCTTGCAGACAATGCCATGCTTATAGCCCGCAGTGATATTCAGTGTTCCGCTGCCGTTCAATGTCAGATCACACACAGAGAAAACAACACCATCCACCGTATTCTCCATATCTTCCGGCTGGACATATTCCTGCGCGCTGTCCGCCAGCGTATTTTCCGAGCCGTCCGCAAGTGTCAGAAATACCTTGTCGGCATTTTTGATCAGAATCGCGGCATTCTCGTCCGCGGTAATCGAGGCGTTGTCCAGAACCAGCTGCACTTTATCTGTATCCGCGGCATCGACGATAATCTGTCCTTTGTTCAGCGTCCCGGAAATAATATAGGTCCCGGCGGCTGTAATCGTCACGACGCCTCCTTCTGCGGAAGCGCCTTCCCCTGTTACATCCGCACTGTCTCCGTTCAGTGCTATCTTTACTGCGGTGGCTTCGTCGTAAGTGGAATCCAGATCGCGTGCCGAGAACTGGTCTGTCAGATCCAGATCCTCCAGCTTAACAAGGAGTCCCTCCGTACTCTCTTCCGATGAGCCGTCTTCTGTGCTGCCGCCTTCGGATGATTCCGCGGCTGCAGACGCTGTTTCCGTATCCCCTGCAGACGTTTCCGTGTCCGCTTCGGATGTCACCGTGGTCTTGTTCCCTGCTGCCGCATTTGTTCCCGCACAGCCTGTCACTGTTAAGGATGCCGCCGTCATCGCGGCAAGGAGTTTTAATACAACTTGTTTTTTCATCTTCCGGTTCTCCTTCCTTGTGCTTATTAAAGCTCTTCGGTTCTTGTATGGATTTCTCTTGAGCAGGCAATCTCAAGGTTGCCGTTTCTTGTTCTCATTTCGTCGATCATGCGCTTTACGGACAGCCCGTCCCGCATGACGATTCTGTAACTTAACCTGTACATGGAACCCATTCCTGACGTACGGACATCGGTGAGTTCCGCTCCGGCTGTATACTTTGCGAAAATATCGTCAAAAATTCCTTCAAAATCCAGCGTTTCCGGAACCGTGACTTTCAGTGTCCGTTCCTTTGCGTTGCCGCTTCCAAATCCGGTTTTCTGCAGAAGGAGGTAACTTACCAGCACAATCGCCGTAAAAACAGCTGCGATCAGAAGATACCCCATCCCGGCCATGAGTCCTACCGCCATCGCGAGAAAAATCATTGTGATTTCCTGCCCGGTTCCCTGCGCGCTGCGAAAGCGGACCAGAGAAAATGCGCCTGCAACTGCGACTCCCGCGCCGATATTGCCGTTCACCATCATAATGATAACTTCAACAATTACGGGAAGCAGCGCGAGTGTGATCGCAAAGCTTTGCGAGGACTGTTTTGTCAGATGAAAACAGAAAGATATGGCTAGTCCGAGTGCCAGAGAAACCAGCGTCGCCAGAAAAAACGAAGACGGCGTTATCGTTCCGGATACAATGATTGATGAAAAAAGTGTGTCAAGCATATTTGAATTCTCCTTCTGCGGGTATTTTCTTCTTCTGCCGGGAATACATTTCAAAGCCTCTGCCGTACTTGGAAAAGGACACCGGATAAATCGCGAGCTCATTCAGAATGTCCGCGACGGCCGGCTTTATCGCGCCCTGGACCTTCAGCTCCATCAGAATTTGATTCCCGTCCAGAATCGGAACGCCTTCTTCGGTGTCCTGCAAGTCCAGATTCATGGACCACTGCAGATTTCTGTCAAACGTGATCCGAAGCTCCGGATCAAATCTGCCTGCCATAGCAATCCGTTCATACCGGATTTTCATTGCCGGAACAATCTGTCTGTAAAAGGTCAGAAAATAGTCGATCTCATCGGAAATCTGCGACCTTTGCGGAGCTTCAATACCATGACAGAGATAATCGATTGCCTGCCTGTACGTCATATCAATCCTTCGTTTGTAGACGATACCCCGGTACTTCTTCTTGATCTCTACAAAGGCGGTTGTATCATCGTCCGGAATCTTATACGTGCGGAGCCTTAGTTTTTCCTTATAAGCCGGTTTTTCCAGCGAGCGGCGCACCAGCCGGAAATCCGGTGTGTCGAAGTAGATGTTCAGAATCTGTGTTTTGCCGTATGCGTCTTCTTCCACGTATGGCGAAAGTCTTCTGCGCAGCGCCTCATACTGTTTCCAGCCAAGAAGATATTTCACTTCCTTGCGCTCAAATGTTTCTTTGTATCCGCTCATGCCTGTGTACCTCCTTTGAAACATCTGCGGGCGTTTCTTTGCTATAGGGTCATCATACAGGGCGTACCTAAATTGAGCCTAAATGAAAAGCGGCCGGGCGAGAAATTCTCACCTGACCGCTGCGCGTAGTTAAATATAGGTTTTCAAATCTGTTTTTATGAAAATTTTAATGTCCCAGATAGGTCCTGATGATTTCCAGATATTCATCCGGATAAAAACCGATCTCCCCCTGAAAACGGGTCAGCGCAATCAGCCCGCCGTCAATTTCGGGGATCGATGCCAGCATTGCGGCATTGTCTTTCTTGAGTCCGCCGCCATAGACGACATCGATTCCGCCGGTTCTTTCCTTTACAAAACGGGCGATCATTGTGGTATAGTCTTTCCCTGCAGGTGTCTTCCCGGGGCCGATGCTCCACACCGGTTCATAGGCAATGACAATACTCTCTTTATCAACGCCCGCAAGTCCCTCATCCAGCTGTGCGCCGAGGACTTCCTGCCAGCGCGGCTGCTCCTGTGCCGTTTCTCCGATACAGTATACGACTTTAAGACCTCGTGCCTGTGCGCACAGAATTTCCTGATGCAGAAGTCTGTTCACTGCGGCTGCCGCGTCGTCACCAGTTACGCCGCCTGTCGAAAGAATCTCCTTTTTATCGTTTCTCTCTTCGCAGTGTCCGATCAGAACAGCTTCCGCGCCCAGTGCCTTCACAGCCGCCGCGGGAAGATTTGTCGTGAAAGCGCCAAAATTACCGCCCGGCGTCACATCGCTTCGGAAAACGCCCTGGCTGCCGATCTGCAGTACGCTCCCTTTAGAGAGCGCTTTCACGGCATTCTGAATATGCGCCTCCGGCATAAAGTCGATGAATTCCGCTTCTTTCGGATCATATCCGCTGAGTTCGTCCTGCGTCTTTCTGACAATTTCACCTGCCCAGTCCGTGACAGGCGCAAGTCTGTTGACACCTCCAAGCTCCGAAGGTACATCAAAACGCTTTAAATTCAGTAAAATATGTTTCATCAGACCATATCTCCTTCCGCGGCTTCCCCGCTGCCGAATTTCGCGTCTCCCGGATGGTTTCCATATGCGTCCATGCAGTCCAGGCCCGCGTCTTTCATGCAGAGATGTACAGATGCGGTCTTGAATGTACGCGGCAG
>OCTW013412306.1_pt1 | contig 86661 bp, 67 predicted proteins | sample 1539671 | NCBI WGS metagenome assembly OCTW01 (sample SAMN02144230, study PRJEB22623) | gut metagenome | biome: sheep rumen | host: Ovis aries | place: New Zealand | reverse complement strand
CGGCGACATCGACTTCGAGACGCCCGTGCAGCACGACCAGGTCTTCGCCCAGCTGCTGCAGGAGATCCGCCAGGGCGAGCGCTACTGGCTCAACAAAGAGGAGGAGCGGCGGCTGATGGAGCACAACCTGCAGTACCAGCGCCTGAACGGCCTGGGCGAGATGCTCATGGCCGTCATCCAGAAGCCGCACCTGGATGAGGAGGGCGAATGGATAACGTTGAAAGATCTCTCCGCCCTGTTGAAGCAGCACTTCAAAGGGTACAAAGAAGACACTGGCTCATTCCATAAAATAGGTAACTACCTCAACCGTCCGGAGTACAAGTTCCAGAGCAAACGTGTCACCAGCGGCACCATCTACTGGGTGAAGCGCATAATATAAAAGACAGCAAGGATAAATACAAAGCAAACTTTTTGGATGTTCAAAAAAATATGCTTAACTTTGCAGCCAAAATAAAACAAGTCGCATGCAGATTATATACAATACCGCCAAGCCCTTCGACAAGCTCCTGAAGAAACAGAAGCCGAAGGCTGGTGCAACCTACCGGCCCATGTATTACGTGGTGGAACAGCCTGTAGACGAAGGGCTGCTGCTCTATCACACGATGACGAAGGCTTTTCTGCTTCTCACGCCTGAGGAAGCAGAGATCTACAAGACCCACCCTGCAGACCTACAGCAGTTGATCGACCTATGGTTTTTGGTTCCTGAAGATCATGACGACCGTCTCCTAGCCCGCCAGATAAGAGATGTGGCCAAGATGCTGGAAGAAAAAACTGGCGCCATCACAAACTACACAATTTATACGACCACTGATTGTAACGCCCGCTGTTTCTACTGCTTTGAAAAAGGGCGTCCGAGGATTCCCATGAGTCGAGAAACAGCCATGCAAACAGCCAATTACATCATTAGTCATAGCCAAGGGAAAAAGGTGTCAATAAAATGGTTTGGCGGCGAACCGCTCTTCAATATGACCGCCATAACCCTTATCTGTAAGCGACTTAAAGAATTTGGTGTTGATTTTTCTTCAAAAATTACTACTAATGGGTACCTGTTCGATGATACCAATATTAACGAAGCCAAAGAGTTGTGGCAGCTTAGACTTGTACAGATCACACTCGATGGCACAGAAGAAATATACAACCGTAGCAAGGCCTATATCTATAAAGATGTGAATGCCTATCAGAGGGTAATCGACAATATCCATCGGTTGCAGAACGCTAACATCCACGTTTCTATTCGTCTCAACATCGACATGTATAACGCTAAAAACCTTTCAGAACTTGTCGATGAACTTCATAAAGAGTTCATTGATTCTAAAGGCATCTCTGTTTACCTACATCCACTATATGAAGAGGTAAAAGGGAGCATTGCATTACACGATGAACAGAAACGAAAGTTCATATTCGACAGGATGAGTGAGATTGAGGCGCGGTTAAGAGAATATGGTTTCTACAAACCACGTCGATTAAAGAGAGAAATAAGGACAAACCACTGCATGGCAGATAACGACCATTGTGTTGTCATAACCCCAGACGGACATATCGGAAAATGCGAGCATTTCACAGAAGACCATCTCGTTGGTCATATCGAGCATGATGAACAAGATACACAAATGCTGGAAGCATTCCGCTCTGTTCGTGAGGAGTCAGATATGTGTGCCACCTGTTTCGATTATCCAAATTGCATATGGCTGAAACTATGCGAAGTCCACACTTGTTGCTATCTGGAGAAGCGTGAACACGAACGTATTAACATGCAACAAAGCTTATTGTATGCCTATAAGGAAATCAATGAAACCACAACAAGATGAAATACAGAATTGAAACAGCACCCTTAATCGACTATTATGTCATTGTCGTCAAGAACATGGAAACTGGTGAACTTATAGAAGCATTTACGCTTAATGAAAGTGGAAAAGACATGCTTAGTCTTTTCTGTCAAGGAATGGATGCAAATGCTGTAGCTGAACAATTATCAGAGATGTATGATGTTCCTATTGAGCAAGTGTCCAAAGATGTAGTAGAATTTGCTAAAAGGTTAAATAAAAAAAGTCTTTTGGAAATCTAAAAGTAAGCAGAGAGTTAAAAAAACAATGAAGACAGACCAGACAGCCTGTCTTCATTAAAACATTTTTAGAAGTCTGTTTGAGCGAAATGACAAAGACTATGCTTCTTCCTCACCGTCACATTCAACAACGCCTTCTTTTTCAGTTTTTACTGATCCCTCTAAAAGAGAAAGGCTCTCAACTTCCATTTCTTCCATTTCTGGAGCAAAATACTTCTTTTTCATTTTCTCTAATATTTTAAACGTTTAAAAATTAATTCCTTTTATAGTTGAATCTTTATAATTCGGTGCAAATTTAAGGATAAATATTGAAATAGCCAAACAATTCGAGTACTATTTTAATAATTATGACGATTTTTTGTCAAAGTGCTTAAATTTCCTCGACTGTCAAGCCCGTTACTTGAGAGATTATTGCAGCAGAGACTCCAAGTTTCTTCATCTTCAGAGCATTCTCATGATTAGCTTCATGAATTCCCTCGGCACGACCTTCAGCACGACCCTCGGCTCGGCCTTTGTTCCTGGCGGTACGCATGGCACCGTCGTTATCGTAGAACACCTTCTCGCTTTCCCAATACTTGGCATATTCCTCTTTTGAAAGGGCTGCCACCTCGGCCACCCCCCCAGCTGCTCCATTGGCAGCAGCGTCAGGCTTGTGATGGTCTCCTGCCCCTGCAACAGGGCATTCACCAGTTCGAGCGTGATGTCCTTGTTCGGTTCCGTACCAAAGAGGTACTTGAAACCGAAGTCGGTGTAGGGGTTGATGTAGCGGGCTTCCATTTTACCGTCTCCTTCCTTTTTTACATGTTGCTTTTGCATAATACTTCGAATTAAAGAGTTAAACTTGATTTGTCGGTGCAAAGATAAGAATAATTCCCGAAACGGCCAAGCGTTTCGGGAATTATTTATTATTAATAAGGTATAGGGATTACTTTACAATCACCTTCTTACCATTCTTAATGTACAGGCCCTTCTTTGTCGGAGTGTCGATACGCTGACCATTCAGGTTGTACCAAGTGTCGTTACCAGCTTCGGCTGCAACACGGCTAATTCCTGTAGCGTTATCGTCATCACCAATAATGCTCCTTGTAACATCAACTACAATTTCATTAAGGGTAATACCTTCACCAGTTCCTCGCGAAGCTGCAGGAATACATGATGTAAGCACTTGGAGGTAGCTCTTGTGAGCACCTGTCGAACGATCAGCTGAGAATGTAGAGAATCCACTTGAACTCAAGAAATAATTCGTATAATCTCCGTCTGTTGGATGAATAGTTATTGCAGCGTCCGTATTATTACCAACTAACATATTGGCGAAAACAGCTTGAACTGCAGAAGACTTAATTGTATAACTACCTTGAGGACCTTTAATATAAAGTGGGGTACCTGCAGATACACGTTTCACTGGTGCCATCAGAATCGCTCCATCCCAACCAACAATCGTATAAGCAGTCAAAGCTGTCTGATCACTAAAATCGAGGTCTAGGTTAGCGCAGAGACTTGTCCTCTGGCCGGAACCTATCGTCAGAGCCAAATTATCACCAACATTAGAAGCAGGTACTGTCGGTATGCGGACATATGCCTTGTGAGCTCCTACATTACGTGCTGCCGTAAACGGTGAGAAACCACTTGTAGATAAGAATAAATACTGATCACTTCCTTCTGGTGTAACACTAATAGCAGCATCTGTATTGTTACCTATCAGGTAATTCTTAAAATAGGAGTTCGCTAATGTAGTCTTCTTCACCGAATAAGTTCCAGGCACTGCCTTGACAACAATAGGTGTTTCAGCAGGAACCTTGTCAATTTGAGCCAACCAAAGGCTTGTTCCCTCACCATCCTTCTCTGAGCCCATAACAATATATGCTTTAGCCTCACTATCAGTAAAGTCAAGGGCATCACTACAAACGTACGTTGTCTTACCTGATGATCCTACTGTAATAGTTGCATCGCCACTAATAGTAATTTTAGCAGAAGCTGAGGCTTGTGCTGTTGATACTGCCTCTGGAGTAACTACCAGAATGTCGCTACCAGCGACATCACCTCCCTCAGCACCGTCGGCAGCCTCAAGAGTGATATTCACGGTCGTACCCTCAGCCAATTTAGCGTTACCCTCATCGTAAGACAAGAAACGCCACTTATTGGTTGCTTCGTCATAAAGGGCCTTCTCCAACTTACGGGTTGTTGCTGTTGTTCCACTTAGACTTGCATTCTTAACGCTGAAACCAGTGGGCAACGCCAGATCGAACTGGAATGCCGTGTACTGATTGACGTTAGAGATGGATACCTCCATGTTCGGAGTCTCACCAGCCGACATGGTCACATCTTTCACCGTAACCTCCTGCGCATAAGCCATTGTAGCACAGACGGTTGCCACTAACATTGTAAATAATTTCTTCATATAAGTTAAATTTAATAGTTTAATCAATGAATGAGAAAACACTCTATTTCGGTGCAAATATAATAATAAATCCCGAAACTACCAAACATTTCGGGATTTTTTTTTAGCTCTCAAGAAAGAATTTCTTTTTTCCTGTCATTCACAACTAAGATGTTTAATGCGAAACCATCTGAATCACCTTGACCAGATCGGCCACATCAATCCTGCCATCGCCTGTGACATCGGCCTGTCCTTTGATAAAGCCAGCAGGATTCCGGCCCATGATATAATCGGCAATGGTATGTACGTCAGCTACTGCCATCGGTGCACAGGCACACTTGACAGAGTAGACAACGCCGTGAGCCTTCTCACGACGCCCGATCCTGGTACCTGCACGACCAGAGTCGCCCAACTCGCGGACAGCAGCCTTGCTCACCAGATAGATATATACATAGGTGTCTCGAGAGACCGCATAGGGGATCTCCAACCATTGGCGCATCGTGCTGGCTACCTCGACAGGGGCATTGTTGCCGATCTTCACATGATAGGCATAGGCAGACTCTGTCTCAGCCTCTATCTTGATAGTACCCTTTCCCTTGGCTACCATCATCGTGATACCACCAGCGAAGTCGACGGCGTAGCCATCATCGCCAGGGGCATAGCTGTCGTTGGCAACTGCAGTGTTCAACGCAGCCACCTGGGCATCGGTGAGTGTAGACTCCAAATAGATGCCCCCGTCTTCGTTTTCAAAACCGTCGCCACCCGCCTCGTTCAGCGTAAAGAGGATGCCTCTGTAGGAATAGTTGGACAAGTTGGCCGTCATCAACAGGCTGGGAATAAATGTCACTTCATCACCATTGCTGAGAGGTACGACGGCATCAGAGATGCTTAGAGACACCTTCGACAAGTCTGAAACCTCAACGCCGTTCGGTGCATTCGGAGAAGCCATGAACTTCAGGGTAATCTGTTCGGAGAGCATGTTATGCGACAATTGCAAGATGTCATACTCTTTCGTCTTCTCATTATAAGTCAGCTCGCCCAACTCCGTCTGTCCTACATACGCCTTGATAGTCAAGCCATAATGTTGACTGGTGCTGACGATGATACTTCCGAGTTTCCCGGAAAAAGACTGTACGGACGTCAACGTCAGTGAATTCTCAGCAACAGTAGACGGAGAGAGGTAGAATGAGAGCACATTAGCATCGGCTGAGTAACTGAGATTACCGACGTCTCCTGATGTGGCATAGGTCCACACAGCTGCGCCATTCTGATTTAACAACCGATTGCTGCCCTGAGCCGGTCCCCCCATTTCGATGTCGTAGGTGGAGGCACGGCCTGAGAGAGAGCATACCAGCATCAGCAGTGCAGTCAGACAGGCCTTCGGATAGCCAGAAAAGAGCGTCTTCATACTTCTTTACCTGAGGGTTATCTCACCATCTGCCACAGAATTCCCCGCCTTAGCCTGCTGGAGCTCAGCCTGCAACTGGCCATTGACATCCTGCAGATCTTGCACTTGCTTGAGCAACGACTCTTTCACCTGAGTCAGCACCTGCTTCTCCTCCTCCAGTTTGTCGAAAGCAAGCAATGCTTTCTCATAGCCCTTACCGACGCTGTCAAAGTTTTTCTGAAGTGTCTGATAGTCGTCCAGCAGTCGCTGCTGCTCGTCAATACGCCTCTGATAGTCGCGCAGCAGCACTTCGGCATCGGCCTCATGCTGCTTGGCAAGACGAAGCTGGAAGAACAAGGCAACTGCGAGCCCTACGACTACTAATCCTAAAATAATCGTTAATATTGTCATAGTCTTACCCTTTCTTCTTTTCTACCTTCATAAACTGCAGAAAACCTGTCATTTCCAGAATCTGATAGATAGGAGGATTCACATTGATCATGCTGATCTCACCCTTGATAGGAACGAGTGCTCGCATGGATTTCTGGATCACCCGGAGACCCGAACTGGCCATGTAAGTCAGCTTGTCGCAGTCAAGCACTAATTTCATGCCACCCTCATTGAGCAGCGGCAGCAACTCTTGTTCAAACTGTCCCGCATTCGCGGTGTCGATGCGTTCGTTTGTCTTGACGATGGTCATGCCATCTTGTTTCGTAACTTCCAACATAATGATTATTATTAAAATTAAATGACTATAGTAGATTCCCTTTTATTCTCAGGCAGAGCATTGTCAGGTCGTCGCTCTGCTCTGCTCCCTTTACATGATTCTCGACCTCGGTATTCAGCATCCGTATGGTCTGCTCAGCCCCTTCGTAGTCGAATTGTTCCATCAATTGCAGCAGGTGCTCATCACCGAACTGCTGTTTGTCGGCATCCTCTGCTTCCGTAAGACCATCGCTATAGATGAGCAAGGCCTTCATGCTGATATCCTCTATACATTCCCCCTGATATTCCAAGCCTGGCCAGAACCCCAAGGGCGCATTGGGCTTCATCTGCAGGAAGTGGGCATGGCCATCGGCATCCTTCACCACGGGTGGGTTATGGCCAGCGTTGCAGAACTCGAGTCGTCCTGTATGAAGGTCTGCTATACCGATAAACATCGTGACAAACATAGAGTTCTCGTTATGTTCAGCCAGCACACTGTTTAGTCTGGTAGCGATCTCGGCAGGAGGCAGCTGTTGTTTCGAAGCCACGCGGAAGAGACTGATGGCTACGGCCATGAACAGCGAGGCAGGCACGCCCTTGCCACTGACATCACCCAAACAGAAATAAAGCTTCTCGTCGAGGATAAAGAACTCATAGAGGTCGCCACCGACGGCCTTGGCGGGGGTAATAGAGCCGTAGAGGTCTATGTCCGTCCGCTCGGGGAATGGCGGGAACTCTCTTGGCACCATGCCCATCTGGATGTCACGGGCGATACGGAGTTCACTCTCGATACGTTCCTTGGCGGTGGTGGTCTCCTCAAGTTGGTCGTAGGCCGTGAGCAGCTGTTGGTGAGCATCCTCAAGTTTGGCATGGGCCATCTTCAGCCGTTTGGCGGCGATATAGCGGAAGATGATGAAGATGACGAGTGCCGTGATGATGATGCTGACGATGATGAGGATATTGCGATTGCGCTCCTCCTGCTGCTCCAGTTTCAGATGCTCGTTGTCGAAGCGGGCATTCATCTCTGTCAACTGTTCCTTGATATCACGAGAGTTGATGGAGTCGTTGATGGTGTACATCTCCTTATAGAGTGTCGCCGCCTCCTCATATCGGCCCAACGCCTCAAGGATCTCAGCCCGCTGCTGACGAGTGCGGATCATCACCGACTTATCGTCGGAGGCCATCATCATCTTCGTACTCTGGTCATTCAATTTCAGAGCCTCCACATAACGATTCTGACGTATCAGACAAGCTGCCTGGTAGTAGAGCCACATCCTGTTGATAAAAGAGTCTTCGCCAGAAACGCGCTTTTTCATCTCATCGAGCATCGACTGTGCCTCTTCAAGACGCCCTTGACCCAGAGCAGCCTGGGCGCAGGCCATATAGTAGTACCCCCAGCGGTTGTCGGCCTCCCCGTCTTTGATGCCCTGCCTATTCTGGTAATGATCCATCAGGAACGCCTTCCAACGTACCGTTAGCTGTTCCAGGGCTGGAAATTTCTGCTGCGCGACAAGTTCATCCGCATAGTATGAGAACACGTCAGACAGTTGCATAGGTAGCGGTTCCACCTGCATCAACAGGTCTATGCTCTTCTCATAGGAGTTGGCGGCCTCGTCGGGATTATACATGTTTGAATAGACATTACCCATAGCATAATAAGCCATCCCCATGCCAAACTTGGACTGCCGCTGCCGGGCCTCGTCAAACATGGCGTTCGCCTCCTTCAGCGCCTCACTGGTCTTGCCCGTGAAATTGTAGACATCAACAAGCGTTGTTCTTACCTCATAATAATTCTTCCAGGCGCTCTTCTCCCTCAGGAAATCAAGCGTGGGGTGAATATGGGCATAGAGCGAGTCGTCCTCACCGTTATTATAAAAGAGTAATATCTTCATCACCTTGGCATCACCAGCCTTCGACCAGTTCTTCTGGCGCTCCGTCTCAGCGATAAGCTCATTCACACATCTCAACTGGTACTGGAAATCACCGCTCTCCATACTTAGCCGGTACAACTGCTCATAACCAGCCAAAAGAGCCTCTCCCTGAAGAGTAGGAATTCTCTTTCTGATTTCCGAAGCCTCATCAGCATGGATGGCTATAGCGGAAACCAGCATTGTCAGGGTTATGGCCAGTCGTGAGAGCCTCATAGGTGACATAATATTGATTAATTCGCTGCAAAAATAAGAAAAATTCCCGAAACGACCAAACGTTTCGGGAATTATTTAAAAAACCTGACTATCTTAATTAGAAGAACAAGTAGCGATTATCGACTACGTTAGCCTTCTGATAGAGTTCCTGGATGAAGCGCCCTGCGGCCTGCTGAGCCCGCTGGCTAAGGCTACGTTCCATAGCCTTATCATCGAAGGTGGCACCTTCACGCGGAGCCTTCTTGATGACGCGGAAAAGATAGGCGCCAGCATTACCCTTAATAAGAGCCTTGCTGAAGTCACCCTGCTTGAGGGCTGCCACAGCACCGGCAAGAGCGGGCTCACTTGATCCTGTAGCCTGAACGAACACAGGAGCATTGAATGTAATCTGCTTGACAGAGTCTACACGTGCACCCTTGGCTTTGGCAGCTGCGATATCACCGACACCAGCAAACTTTGCCTTGATTTGTTCAAACTTCTTGTCGCGGAGCACTTCCTGCTTCAGCACGTCCTTCACATCGCTGAGCGAACGATAACCCACGGGATTAACCTTGGTGAGGGCCACTACAAGGAGATTGTCGTTGCTACCGCACTCATAGAGGGGGCTGACCTCACCAGCCTTGGCATCAAAGATCCACTTCATTGCCTCACGAGTGGCACGAAGACCAGCTACGTTGTGCTCTGAATTGAAGAGATCCTTACGCTCCTGTACCCGGTAACCAAATTTCTCTGCATTCTTTTCAAGTTCCTCAAGGGTCTTGTTTTCGCTGACATACTGGCTGAACTTATTGTAAGCCTCAGAGTAAGTAGCCTTTGAGAAATCGATAGTGTGCTTAACCAATGCTACGTCATACTTGTCGACCATGGCCTTACGAGCCGTAACCTGAAGAACGATATTGCCCTGAGAGAACTCGAGGTTCTTCACTTCATTGACGGCCAAAGTATTGATGCTGTTAAGGTAGTTCTTCGACTCCTCGTCCATTGAGTTGGAGTTCTCATACATAGCAGAGGTGAGCCACTGCTTCTGCCCTGTCTGACCGTATTTCTCGGCAAGCTGGCCGAAATCGGCACCAGCCTTAAGGGCGGTATAGATGCTATCGGCTGTCTTACGCGTTTCTTCAAGCGTAGCACCACCAACCTGAATCTGACGATACTCAATAGAATCGGGCATCTGCACCTTACTGAGAAGTTTTACAACATTGAGGGTGTTATCAGACTTTGTCTCGAATGGACCCGTGGTCTGTCCGACAGACATTGAATCGAGCTTGGCTGCAATGTCTGAAGGATAGGCTCTCTTCGTGGCGGCGATGCCTATGTAAGGGAACTGAGACTGAGCCTTGCGCACCACCTCAGCAGGGTTGGCACCGCTCTGCAGCTTATCGGAAGCCTCTTTCATCGTGGCCATAAGAGCCTGACGGTCTGCAGCAGAAGCTACGACCTGATAAGCCACATACTTGATGTCGCGAGTCTCAACAGTCTGCTTAAACATCTCCTTCTGCTCGTCGTACTTAGCCTTGAGATCCGACTCTGCCACCTGCACGTCATTGTCGTTAACGGTGCTATAGGCAATGGAAGCCAGTTCCACGTCGCTCTCCTGATTCTGTGCATCGAAAGCCATCTTTGCTGAAACAGGGTTGGAAATCAGGCTGTTGGCAATAAGCGACTGGAACTTCTGAGCAAGTGTCTGCGTACGCAGCTGCTTCTCAATGAACTGCCAGTACTTATAAATCTGCTGATATGACTCCGACAACTGAGGATTAGTACTATTCTTCTTATAGTCGGCCAGGAACTTTGTAAGCAAGGTCACATCGAAACGGCCAGTCTGCTGGTTGACGAAAGGTGTGCGCAGAAGCATGGGGTTGGTACCCTCCTTCATAATGTTCTGCAGTTCCTCGTCGGTGACAGTGAGTCCGATCTTACCCGCCTCGTTGGAAATAATCTGCTCATTGACATAAGAGTTCCACACCTCATCTTTCAAACTGTTGAGCTGCTCCTCTGACAGGTTGTCGACCCCCTGAGACATCTTAAGTACCTCCTGGTACTCATCGACCAGAGTCTGGAACTCTTGTACATTGATCTTTTTACCTAACACTTCGCCAATCTGCTGACGCTGCTGGTTCTTAGTTGCTTCACAAGAACGGAAGGCTTCCTCAGCGATGAAGGCGAAAAGGCCAAGGCCGATGATAATCACCAGAGCCACGCCTCTTTTTCGAATTTTTCCTAATGCTGCCATAATTTTATTTACGATTTACTTATTTACTTTATACGATTTGCAATTTGGGATGCAAAATTACGACTTTTCTTTGAAACGGCAAAATTTTTAGCACAAATTCTTTGGATTATGTCAAAACCACAGATGATGCAAATAACACTGATGATAAAATTACTCTTGCACAGTGAGCCGTACTAACTCTATTTTTGTTGCCGTATTCTTAACTATCTTGAATTCATAGTTCTCAAACTTTACCACCTCGTTGAGCTTGGGGAACGACTGGTAGGCATGGAGGATAAGTCCGCCAAGGGTCATATACTCGTCGCTCTCAGGCAGTTCAAGATCAAAGAGTTCATTGATCTTACTGATCTCCAAACGTGCAGAGAGGATATACTCATGGTCAGAGAGTTGTTTGGCCACGTGGTTTGAGCTGTCGTGTTCGTCTTCTATCTCACCTGTAATCTCTTCCATGATATCTTCGAGGGATACAAGTCCGCTGGTACCTCCGAATTCATCAACGACGATTGCCAGGGATCGTTTCTGCTGCATGAGTTGCTTCATCAGGCGTGAGGCCAGCATGGTCTCTGGAACGAAACTTATCTCACGGAGAAGTGAAGAACGAAGCGTGAAGAGCGATGAATTAGCTTCCGCCAAGTTGTCGAGGCGGAACATATCGGAGGAATGGATGTAACCTATGATGTGGTCTATATCTTCATGATAGACAATTATCTTACTGTGGCCGCTCTCAATGAAAGTCTGTTTAAGTTCTTCGATGGTGGCTGTATCTTCGACGGCATCGATTTCCGTTCGAGGAACCATGCAGTCGCGCACCTTTGTCTCTGAGAATTCGAGCGCATTCTGGAATATCTTCACCTCCTCACCGATCTGATCTTCATCCTCAGCATTGTCGATACTCGACTGTACCAGATAGTCAAGGTCGACTTTGGTGAACTCATGCTCGTCGTTCTCGCCAGACATCCGGATGCCCACCAATCGGAGAATGCCCCTGGAGAGAAGGGTCGCCAAGCGAGAGATGGGATAGAGGATGACATAACAGAGATAGGCTGGGATGGCAAAGACGGTGAGCATCGTATTGGGCGTGTTCTTGAAAATCGTCTTTGGCAGGAACTCGCCCGTAAAGAGGACGATGACTGTGGACAGGAGGGTATCAAGGGTTACACGTATGCCATCGCTGAATGGAGCAAACAAAGTGGCATCAAAGATGCGGGCAAAAAGAATGCCATAGATGACCAAGGCGATATTGTTGCCCACAAGCATAGTGGAGACAAAGTTATTCGGATGCTGGTAAAAGACACTGATAGCCTTCTGGGCAAGACCATTCTTCTCACGGTCCATCTCTGCCCTGAGGCGATTACTCGAGACAAAGGCGATCTCCATGCCAGAAAAGAAGGCGGAGAAGAGCATTGTTATCAGCAGACCAATGATTATATTAGACATAGAAGCGATTTTTATTGAGTGCGACGACGGGATTTCTCCAGTCTTGGACGGAGGATGGGCTCGGGGGCTTTGGCTGTATCCGCAGGCGAGGTCGTCTCGTCCTTCTTATCCTCTTCGCCTATCATATCCGATTTCTCGAAAGAGCCTTTAGAATTGCTGACTGTGTAATGAGTCATCCTCTCGTCTGAGAGGAAATAAGTGCCTTCCATCTGGCGCTCTGGTGTTACCACACGGGAGAACACATTAGAGTAGAGTTCGTGCCGCATGCCATCCCAGAAGAGTTCCTCACTGGTATAGACGAGGCCGTTGACATTACGGATACGGACACGCCCTCGCAGATGCCACAGTTTCTGCTGGTCGTAGTACCAGGCCGTATCAGCCTGGACATAGGCCTGAACATGGAATTTCTCATCAAACTGTTCAAAGAACACTCCTTTCTCGAAGGTCCAACGAGATGGCTGACGGACAGTATTCACATCCCATCGCTCTGTGACAATGCGATATTTGATGACACCGGAGTCGCTAATAAGGGTGTTCACGCCGTAGGAAGTCATCATCGAGACAGAATCACGATCATAGATGGGAGGAGCCGTGTGCTCTGTGGCTTGTTCACAGGATAATAGGAGGAAAGAGAAAAAGGGAAAGAGGAAAGAGAATACTCTGGCGGCTGATTTTGCCACAAGAAGTAATCTACTTACATGATTCTGATTTATCATTCCCCTAAAAAACATATCTCATTCCACAAAACACTCTACTCAATCTTCATCTTCGAGAACCAACGTTCGTTGAAGGTAATGCCTATATTCAGACGGAAAGTATTCTCTGTAATGAGGTTATCGGCAGAGCGATGCTGCCATTGAGCACTGATATTGAGGATGGAACGATTGTTGTATGCATTCATGATAGGCACACCAACACCGACACTCAACTGGAGGCTTTTAGGACCATCCTGACCATTTATATTATAATAAGGTGTAGTGTATCCTGCTCCCACCCTATAGCGGACATGATGGAAGACACTACGTGTACTACGGGGATTCGGAATCCACTCCGCTCCTACATTCACCTTATAGCTGTCCTTAAGCAGGCCACTGCGCAGACTGTAAGTATTGTTGTCGAATGACGGATAATCGATGCTACCCCACTTCTGGAGCTTGAAGTCAGCTCCCACACGCAGCTTCTTGTCTCGATCGTATGCCACACCCACACCTATCGACGTAGGTATTTCAAGACCGTTCGCAATGGAATAAATAGTCGTATCAGACTTGGAGATACTTGAATTTGCATTAATGATGCGACAGCTGGGGTCGGCACCAATCTTATGCCCCGGACTGAAAACAGCACCAAGGGTGAGTTCATCCTTCGTTCCAATTGGCTGAGTATACTGTACGCCAAAGTCGAGTTTATAACTGCTGATAGAGGCTGTGTACTCCTTAGACAGGGTGTTGACAGCTGACGAACCAGTGGTCTTAACTGTGCGTTCCAGATCTCCCCAAATATAGGCTGCATTAAAACCTATAGAGAGCGACTTGAATGGTTGGACACCGGCACCTACAAACAGCTGGTTGATACCTCCATCACCAGAATAAGCACTTGACAATGTCGTTGAAGCACCATCGAGGGTCGTGGTGGAAGTGTAGTTATAGCCAACATTCGAATAAGGCATTACGCCAAAGGTAATACCCACATGACGGATAAGCCGCAAAGAGCCCATGATATAGTCGAAACCTCCACTCTTCGCATTGAGCTTGCGCCCTCCCTCCTTGAAATTTGTAATCTGTCCGGAGAGACCTCCATCGAAGATCATCGTCACAGAATCGATAGACGAATAGGAAGCGGGGTTTAATGGATTAACCTCATTCCCTTTTCTGAAGCCATACCCGACGCCACCCATGCCTTTGTTGAACCCGACGCCTTCGTCAGCCAGATCACCCAAGCCATATTGGCTATAAGGAGAGTTCGTGCCACTTTGTGCAAAAGCAGACATAGAAGTCAGGACTGACAGCACCAGACAACCAATGATTTTATTCATATTTATCTTTCTATTTCCTAAGAATTTCATTTCAGGGTGCAAAATTATTAAAAAAATAAGAGAAAATCGCTTTTTACTGAAAAATATCATTTAATTTTGCATCGTGAAACAAAAAAATAGCTTTTTTAGGAGATTTAGCCTCCTGTTCTTGTGTTTTCTCTCCCTAACAGAGGTGAAGGGCCGCAACGACTCCAATCCGAGTTATCTGGAGCAGTTCGACTCCGTGGAAGTCAGCCTTCTAACCTGCTCACCTCACGAGGAGATATACAGCCTATATGGTCATACGGCCCTTCGCTGGCATGATTTTAGCAAAGGTGAAGACATCGCCTTCAACTGGGGAGTGTTTGATTTCAAGAAGCCCTATTTCGTGGCAAGATTCGTGTTCGGACTTACCGACTATGAGTTAGGTGCCTACCCCTACCCCTTTTTTAAGGAGGAGTATAAGCGTTATGGCAGTAGCATCACAGAACAAGTGCTAAACCTCACTCCAGAGGAGAAACTTACCCTGAAACAAGCGTTGATAGAGAACCTGAAGCCAGAGAACAAGGTGTACCGTTACAACTATTTCTACGACAACTGTTCGATGCGCCCAAGAGACCTGATTGAACGCTGTATCACCGGAAAGGTTGAATACACAAACAGGGAAGATTATCAGCCATCATACCGTGAGATGGTACACACTTGTGTGAGGAACCACCCCTGGGCGGCATTTGGTAATGACATGCTGCTGGGACTCAAGGCCGATCAGAAGACCAGTCTGAGACAACAAGAATTCTTGCCAGCAAACCTGATGTACGATTTTGACCGCGCCTCCGTCTATGCAGGTGGAAGATATCGTCCGCTGGTAAAAGAAAGACGTATTGCGCTGCCAGCAGGGGTTCAGGTGATTGAAGAAGACTTTCCGCTGACACCCTTGCAATGTGCATGGATTCTGTTGGTCGTTACGGTGGGCATCGCACTGATAGAATGGAAACAAAAGAAACTATTCAAATACTGGGATGCATTGTTGATGCTAATCCAAGGGCTGGCAGGCTGCATACTGTTTGTCATGATCTTCTCTCAGCACCCCACAACGAGTCTGAACCTGCAACTTTTATTGTTGAATCCTCTGCCGCTGTTCTTTATCCCCGGCGTCTTAAAAAGACGGAGAAACCATTGGTGGATAATTCTAACAGTCATGATTATGCTCTTTTTCGCAGGGCGACTTTTCCAGGTTTATGCAGAGGGCATGATGATTGTGGCACTATCTTTGCTTATAAGAGCTATCGTAAACATAAAGATACAAACTTCAAATATTGGAATTGAGAAATAAGTATATCTATATCACGTTGCTGGCGGTATTAGGATGGAATGCCGAAGGCACTGCACAGCAAGCCGCCAGGCCCATGCCGAAACTGGTGGTGAACATCACTATCGACCAGTTGCGCAGCGACTTTTTGCAAGCCTATGCCCCACTCTACGGCTCTGACGGTTTCAAGAAGCTCCTGGAACGAGGCAGAGTGTACGAGAATGCCTCATACCCATTGATTCAGCCCGACAGAGCCTCAGCCATCTCAACTATATTGACAGGCACAGTACCTTATTATCACAGTGTCGTTAGTCAACGATGGATTGACCGCGAAACCCTCAGACCTCAGTATTGCACAGAGGACAACCGTCAGAATGGCATTGCCGGGCCTTATCATCTGTCGGTATCGACCATTGGCGACGAAATCAAAGTGTATAGTGAAGGGGCAGCCCTGGTCTATGCCATTGCACCCTTCTCAGACGCCGCCATTCTCTCAGCAGGTCATGCGGCTGACGGTGCACTCTGGATGGATGAACAGACTGGCCTGTGGACCACTTCGCAGTATTACTCAAACGGGCAGTATGTTTCCTATATGGGCTTCAGCGAGTTAAGGAGTCCAAGCGAAGGAATCAACAGGCTCAGATGGGTACCTCTTGGTCAGGAGAAGATTTTTGATTTTAGGCATGTTTTCAAGGGAAACAAGAAATATCAAGAATATCAGACATCAGGTCTTATCAATGCCCATGTGACCGACTTGGCATTAGCCTACGTCAATCAAAAGAGAATGGGCTCAGACAGCATTACCGACCTGCTCTGCCTGACCTATTACGCAGGCCCATTCAATCATCAGCCTGTGACAAATTGTCAGCAGGAGTTAAAGGATACATACCTCCGACTAGACCAAAGCATCGGAACACTCATCACTCAACTGGAGAAGAAGATCGGACAGCAGGAAATATTGTTCGTTGTGACAAGTACAGGTTACTGTGATCCTGAACATACCGACTATGCGAAATACCGCATCCCCAGCGGCACCTTCTACATCAACCGTGCGGCAGGACTGTTGAATATGTATTTCGGAGCTATTTGGGGTAACGGAAGATACATCGAGACTTATAGCGACAATCAGTTATACATCAACCGTAAGTTACTGGAGCAGAAGCGTATCAGCCTGACAGATTTCTATCAGAGAACCCGCGAGTTCCTTTTGCAGATGGAGGGCGTGAAGAATGTATATTCCGCCCTACAGCTGTTAGGTGAAAACAACAGCCAGATTGCGAAGGTCAGAAACGGGTTCCATCCCCAGCACAGCGGAGACATCCTGATAGAAGTGAATCCTGGATGGCATCTACAGAATGAGGACACTGGCGAAGACAAACTATCTCAGGCATCTGCCATTCCCTTTCCGATCATTCTGTATGGCACTTCTATCCAGCCAGAACTGGTGAAAAAGCCAGTGACAACGGATTGCATTGCTCCAACGATAGCAAGAGCCATCCGCATCAGAGCCCCGAACGCCTGTAACTCAGAGCCACTTTTTTAAAGGTAAAATAGTAAAAAAGTGAAAAGGTAAGCAAAAATACGGAAATAAATTCGTATCTTTGCACCCGTTTTTTGATATATTATAATAGTAAATTAGTAAATCGTAAATAAATAGATGAATTTCAACAAGTTCTTGAAGTCGCTGTTTGGCGACAAGTCCACCCGCGACATGAAGCTTATCCAACCATTGGTAGAGAAGGTGAAAGCCGTCTCGCCGAAGATTGAGCAACTGGATAACGACGCGCTACGTCAGCGTTCAAAGGAGATTCGCGAACAGGTACAGGCCACTGCCACGGAGCAGAAAGCCCGTATCGCAGAGTTGAAGGCAAAGATTGAAGACACGCCCATCGATGAGCGTGCAGACATCTTTGCACAGATAGACAAGATAGAGAAGGAGATTCTCGACATCTACGAGAAAGCTCTCGACGAGGTGATGCCTGAAGTGTTCGCCATCGTTAAGGAGACAGCCAGGCGGTTTGCCCAGAACGAGGAGACCATCGTCACAGCCACAGACTTCGACCGTGAGTTGGCAGCTGATCCCCGTAAGGACTTCATCACCATCGACGGTGACAAGGCCATTTACCATAATCACTGGACTGCGGGCGGCAACGACCTGAAATGGGAGATGATCCACTACGACGTTCAGCTCTTCGGCGGCGTCGTGCTCCATCAGGGAAAGATCGCCGAGATGGCCACTGGTGAGGGTAAGACCCTCGTTGCTACACTTCCTGTGTTCTTGAATGCCCTGACAGGCAATGGAGTCCATGTAGTGACAGTGAACGACTACCTGGCCAAGCGTGACTCCGAATGGATGGGTCCGCTTTACATGTTCCATGGCCTAAGCGTGGACTGCATCGACAAGCACCAGCCCAATTCTGAGGCCCGCCGTCGTGCCTACCAGGCAGATATCACCTTCGGAACGAACAATGAGTTTGGTTTCGACTACCTGCGTGACAATATGGCCATCTCGCCTGCCGACCTCGTGCAGCGCTCACACAACTATGCCATTGTCGACGAGGTCGACTCTGTGTTGATCGACGATGCACGTACACCTCTTATTATCTCTGGTCCTGTGCCCAAAGGTGACGACCAGATGTTTGAGGAATACCAGCCCCTGGTAGAGCGCCTCGTTGGCGTACAGCGCCAGTTGGCCACTCAATATCTGGCAGATGCGAAGACCCTCATCACCGAGGGTAACAGACTCATCGAGGCCGGCAACAAGAAAGAGGGTCAGGAGAAGCTCGATGCTGGTTTCCTGTCACTCTATCGTTCACATAAAGCCTTGCCTAAGAACAAGCCGCTGATCAAATACCTCTCTGAAGAGGGTATCAAGGCCGGCATGCTCAAAACGGAGGAGATCTATATGGAGAACAACAACCGCCGCATGCCAGAGTGTATCGAGCCTCTGTATTTCGTAGTAGACGAGAAGTTGAACTCCTGCGACCTGACAGACAAAGGCACCGGCTGGTTGGCCAAGCAGGTAAACGATGCAGAGCTCTTTGTGCTCCCCGATATCACATCGCAGCTCTCTGCCCTGGAAGCAGAGACAAGCCTCAGCGACCAGGAGCGTCTCGACAAGAAAGACGAGATGCTCAACCACTATGCCGTGCAGTCTGAGCGTGTACATACCCTGCAACAACTACTGAAGGCCTACTGCATGTTTAATAAGGACGACGAATATGTGGTCATCGACGGTGAGGTGAAGATTGTCGACGAGCAGACAGGCCGCATCATGGAAGGCCGTCGCTGGAGCGACGGACTCCACCAGGCTGTGGAGGCCAAGGAGCATGTGAAGGTTGAGGCAGCCACCCAGACTTTTGCCACCATCACCCTGCAGAACTACTTCCGCATGTATCATAAGCTGGCAGGTATGACTGGTACAGCCTCGACGGAGGCCGGTGAGTTCTGGGACATCTATAAGCTCGATGTGGTGGAGATTCCCACCAACCGTCCCGTCATCCGCAACGACCAGGACGACCGTGTCTATAAGACGGCCCGTGAGAAATACCGTGCCGTCATCGAAGAGATTGTGAAGATGCGCAATCAAGGCCGCCCGACGCTGATCGGTACCACTTCGGTGGAGATATCAGAGTTGCTCAGCCGTATGCTGGATATGTATGTCAATCCCGAGACCGGCAAGCGTGAGGGTATACCCCATCAGGTACTGAATGCGAAACTACACCAGAAAGAGGCCGACATCGTGGCCCTCGCCGGACAGTCTACCAATGGTAAGGGCGCTGTAACCATCGCCACGAACATGGCTGGCCGTGGTACCGATATCAAACTTTCGCCAGAAGTGAAGGCTGCCGGCGGTCTGGCCATCATTGGTACAGAGCGTCATGAGAGCCGCCGTGTAGACCGTCAGCTGCGTGGTCGTGCCGGTCGTCAGGGTGACCCGGGAAGTTCCGTATTCTTTGTCTCGCTCGAAGACAAGCTGATGCGTCTGTTCGCCTCAGAGCGTATCGCCTCTGTCATGGATAAGCTTGGCTTCAAGGATGGAGAAATGATTGAGTCGCCCATGATCTCGAAGAGCATCGAGCGCGCTCAGAAGAAAGTTGAGGAGAACAACTTCGGTATCCGTAAACGACTGATTGAATACGACGACGTGATGAACAAGCAGCGTACCGTCATCTACGAGAAGCGCCGTCATGCCCTGATGGGCGAGCGTATCGGCATGGATATCGCAAACATCATCTGGGACCGTGTGGTAAACATTATCGAGAATTCTGCAGACTATCAAGGCTGCAAGGAAGAATTCCTGCATGTGCTGTCGATGGAGGTGCCCTTCACGAGCGAAGAATATGTCAACCAACCCCGTGAACAGCTCACGGAGAATGCCTTCCAGGCTGTCATCGAGAACTTCAACCGCCGTACGGAGCGTGTACAGACCGTTGCCCAGCCCATCATCAAGCAGGTGTATGAGGCCCAGGGACATATGTATGAAAGAATCATGGTGCCGCTGACTGATGGCCGACGGATGTACAACATCCCTTGTAACCTCAAGGAGGCCTACGACACAGACTCGAAGTCGGTGGTCAAGGAGTTCGAGAAGAGCATCCTTCTGCATATCATCGACGACTCATGGAAGGAGAACCTACGCCAGCTCGACGAGCTGAAGCACTCTGTGCAGAATGCCTCTTACGAGCAGAAAGACCCGCTGCTCATCTTCAAGCTTGAGTCGGCAAAGGTGTGGGATGCAATGATCAACGAGATGTACAACCGCATCTGTTCGATTCTCACCCGCGTCCAGATTCCTGAGATGCAGCAGCAGGTGCAGGAGGCTGCCCCTGAGCAGCGCACCCAGCGCCAGCAGTACACCGAGTCGAAGCAGCAGATTGGCGAGGAGCAGCTCGTTGACCGCAATCAGCAGGCTGCAGCCCAGCAGGATACCCGTGCCCAGCAGCCTCGCACACCTGTCATCAAGGACAAGCTGCCTGGCCGCAATGATCCCTGTCCCTGTGGCTCTGGTAAGAAGTTCAAGAACTGCCACGGCCGAGGTATCGTCTGAGGAGATAATCGTTGTCTAAGGAGTTAAGGAGTAAAGGAGTAAAAAAAACTCCTCTTCTCCCTCTCTCCTTAGAAAAAAAGAACAACTCCATAGAACTATGATTAGAATAGACTCCTTAGAGAAACGCTTTGGCGAGACCATTGCCTGTGATATCCCTTCGCTGACCATCAACGATGGTGATATCCTTGGCCTCGTAGGCAACAACGGAGCAGGCAAGACCACCCTCTTCCGTATGCTCCTCGACCTGCTGAAGCCCGACGAAGGAAAAGTCGTTCTTCAATTCTCCTCTTCCGGGGAGGATACTGTAGCGATCAACCCTGCCGAGTCTGAAGCATGGAAAGACAAGACGGGAGCGTATATCGACGACAGTTTCCTTATCGATTTCCTCACACCTGAGGAGTATTTCGCCTTTCTGGGCAAGATTAGCAACATCACTCAGGAAGAGGTCGACGAGCGACTCAAGCAGTACGAGCGATTTACTTCTGGCGAAGTATTCGGACAGAAGAAGCTCATCCGCAACCTCTCGGCAGGCAACCGCCAGAAGGTTGGTATCATCGCCGCCCTCTTCAATCGCCCGCAGTTAGTCATCCTCGATGAGCCTTTCAACTTCCTCGACCCCTCGTCGCAGAACATCCTCAAGCACGTGCTCACCAACTACAACCGTGAGACGGGAGCCACCATCCTGATCTCGTCGCACAACCTGCAGCACACCGTCGACATATCCACTCGCATCACCTTATTGGAAAAAGGATGTGTCGTTAAAGACCTGCCAAACACAGACGGCAGCGCCAGGACGGAGTTGGAGAACTACTTCGAGACTGAAGGCTAAATGAAAGTCTGAAGAAAGCAGCAGGCACGATGACATTCATAATCATCGGGCCTGCTTTTTGTTTCTAGGAACTGTCAGAATCCAAACAATCCGTCAAGAATTCTTTAACAACAATATGTCATAACCAACTAATAAACATAGCAGGCACGAACACAATACTTAGACCATTCCTCCCAAGTCTTTATCCAAGATTCCTCATAGTCCGGATCTAAATTTAGCGTATAGTCTTTAGGATTATCTCCTGACATTTTCAAAGCAAACAAATAGGCTCGATTTCCACTATTGTCGGTACTTGACCAATAGCTCAAACCAGATGTTAGTTGCCCTGTTCCACTTTGCCTTGCAACACTTATCATTTTTTTCCATTGAGCGTACGATGGTAAGAACCAATGAGTGGCACCTATGGGTTTCTCTCCTGCGAAGTTCCAAGCATAGCAAGCAGCAGGATAACCACCTTCATATTCGACTCTTATCCCAGAAGCATCCCTTTCTTTTCTTCCGTGACCATGAACTTGGAGCGTATTCGTATTGTTATAACCGCAAAGTCCATCCGGTTCCTTCGTTGCATTAAGATTCATAAACTCACCATATACCCCCCAAGTGATTCCATGTTCATCAGTTATATCCGTATTTGCTAAGACAAGTATCCTACTACCTGCAAAAGCGATATCCACATCACTTGTACTAATATAGCATATACGGCCAACAGCATCGGCATCGCTACTGGAGATATATCCTTCTCCATCCACATACCAGCCAAGGTATTTACTGAAGTTACTACCTAAATTCACCTGTCCCTTTAGTTCCTTGAGGGTCTTTGGAGCGACATTCAGCAGATAGTTAGCAATCAACTCTACATCACCTTTATCAATGTTCCCATCTTCATCGACATCTGCATTAGCTTCTATGAAATTCTCAGAAGGACTCTTTAGAATGTAATTAACAATCTCCACGATGTCAGCGACATCAACCTTACCATCATTGTTGGCATCGCCAGAACCAGCCATAAGCCGGATGGGCAGCAATAAAACCAATGCAAGTACAAAAAACTTTTTCTTCATATTATTACCATTCATTTTGATTTGACTGAGTATTCTACCTTCTCACATTTGCCAGCATCACGCCACGTACCTTTATATATAGTAGGTGGACGAGACTCGATACGACGCTGCTGAGCGCTAGTACCACGAGATTCGCTTCTGCTCTGGGCCGCCTTGTATGCCTCACGGGCAGGCGCATCGAATGCCACGAATGTCTCATAGTCATACTCCCAATCGTCACCCTCCGAGAGTTCCATCACTCGCTTATAGATAGCCTCGCGGCTCGGGGCATTGAAACCGCAGTCGTTATAGCGCATCATGCTGTTCTCCGTCGGGCGATACATCCCAAGACCATAAACCGCTCCTTCATAGACTCCTATATGCTCGTTGGCATAGCGGGTGTCATTGATGAAATGATTCCATCTTACCTGTGTCGGATCGCTGCGCCAGTCGATGTTAGCCCCAGAACCTGTGGCAGCATATTGCTCATCGAGGCTGTTCTTATACTCATCAGAGGGTGCAGCCCCTGCCATACTGCCTTCCACATACTCGTCGATGAGCTGTGCAATACCATGTCCTCCACCTTCATGATTGATGACACGACCGCCTTGAAGATCGTAAGCCACATAGGAGCCGTCAGCATACATCGAGCAATAGCTCCTGTTGACATCCAAGGAAGCTCCGCCGCCATTTCTATAAATAACATTCACCAGCATGAGTTTAGCATCCTCACCCACAGCTTTCTTCGCATATTCAAAGGCTTTGCTATCATCTTCCTTGATGGCATAAGTTGCTTTGTTGCCATACATATTCTTAGCTGCTACGGCTCTGACTTGATAGACGTTGAAGCGACTGCGAAGCGACTTGTAGGGTTCTTCGTCAAAGAACTGTTCTACGGCTGCAGCAATCTGCTTATCATATTCGCCACCGTCTTCCATTTCTTTATCAACGAAACACTCACCCAAGAACACGATATCAATGCCCTTGCCTTCAGTTGCCTTTTGAAGCTGTTTTACCTCACCATCTTTCGAGTTATCAGTAGACGTGTACTCGGAATAGGCCTCATGCTCCTCCGGCTCTCCAAGGAACTTACGGCAGATGGAGTCAACTTTTGAGACATACCACTCTTCAGGAATATCCCAGTCACGAACATAGCAAGCCAGCAGATTAGACTTGTCATCGAAGACATACCATGTTCCCATCGCCGTTAAACCATTCAATTGATAATCTGCCCACGGACATTTCCATACGAAGTCGATATCCTTGATGGGGAATTCCTCTGCTGCAGCTACTGATTCCTCACGCTTGCCACCAAGCCAGTCGTATGATGAAACAATGGTGCCATAGCCCTTATTATGGTATGACAAATGCAGGTTGGTCATCTCCTCGCTGGGTGTACCAATCATTATCACGTTCACCTTGTTCTTGGCAAATAACTCATCAGAGGTTTTTAAATCGCCATTCACGTGGTCTATTTCATAGGTGGGAAGCTTCAGTTTCAGGTCATCATATTCCAATAGTCGTTTTTCAGGCCACAGGTCCTGAATAACAACATCCCATCCAATCTGTGACCACTTAGGATGGTTAATGACAGCATCAGGGATGCGACCATACAGGCGGTTGTGATTGAAATTATTGTCAAAACGTGACTCCATCAGTGTCGTGAAACTCTCAGGAATTGTTCCAACCATCGCATTGCCGTTAAGTGGAATACCATAAACGTAATCCCCTAGCCCAGACAGACCCAGTAGATCCCATTGACTCAAAGGCTTATCAGAACACCACCCTTCATTGCGATACCAGTTAGTGCCATCGGTAGCATTATACAAGTCTATTAAAGCCTGTCGCATTTTGGCTGCTGACGGAGCACTCTTTGGAGCCTGTCCAATATTTAGTGATTGGCATCCTTCTGTGTTGCGTACAGGAAAACTAACAACTTGCCATCGCTCATCTTCTGTATCATTGGGATCAATACGCAGGCGGATATGAAGGTCGTTACCCACAGCATCCGTTGACACATGGTGGATATAGTCTACATAGCCAGAAGAACCAGGTTCGTAGTTTACTCCATCCCTCTGTTGCGGTTGCATGTCAACGTTGACTTCTTTTCCGGCTCCACCATATAGTATAAAGTCTATTTCATCACCAGCAGGCTGGATAAATACACTGCTGTGATTACTCAAGTGATTTGGGCTAGTAGCAAAGTTAACATCATGGAAATAAGTAGGATGTAAGTTTACATATATAGTATCCTTATAAGCCTCCTTTATATCGACAGTCTTATCGTATAGCACTACACGACAAGTCTTTACTTTGCCTGTCTTGTTTGGCTCATATGAGAGATTGCAATGACCCATAGTAATAGGACCTTGTTCCAGCCATTCTGTTCCGTTATCAAGAATCATACAGCCGATATCCTCAGAACTGCTAATTCCACCTTTCCGCAGAGCAATGCCGAATTCTATCCGATGTGTAACAAAATCGGGCTGCAATCCTATTAGGTTGTATTCACGCTTTTGGGCACGTACATATCGCTCTGGCAGGTCGTCAGGCAGAATCTCCACCCAATCAGCACACTTGGAAGTGACAGTTACCGATTCCTGTAAGTTATACTTCTCATTCTTGAATATAATTTGAGCTACTCGGTCTTTACCTGTATAATTCTCCTTATAAATGAAGTGTAATTTGCCATTTTCATCACTACCCTGCTCAAGCCATTCCTCTTCATTGCCGATATATTCTACTTGGACATCCAGCCATTCATAATTCTTTGTTAGTTCTACAAAGAAATCACGATATTCCTTATTCTCAACAATTATTTCTTTAGGTGTAACAGACAAGGAAGGCTGTTCTCCCCCCTTGGAGGTGACAGTTACCGATTCCTGTATGTTATATTCCTCATTCTTGAATATAATTTGAGCTATTCGGTCTTTACCTGTATAGTTCTCCTTATAGCTGAAGTGTAATTTGCCATTCTCTTCAACACCCTGCTCAAGCCATTCCTCTTCATTGCCGATATATTCTACTTGGACATCCAGCCATTCATAATTCTTTGTCAGTTCTACAAAGAAATCACGATATTCCTTATTCTCAACAATTATTTCTTTAGGTGTAACAGACAAGGAAGGCTGTTCGCCACTTTTGCAGGTGACAGTTACCGATTCCTGTAAGTTGTACTCCTCATTCTTGAATATAATTTGAGCTACTCGGTCTTTACCTGTATAGTTCTCTTTATAGCCGAAGTGTAATCTTCCATTCTCTTCAGAATAAAACTCAAGCCATTCCTCTTCATTGCCGATATATTCTACTTGGACATCTAACCATTCATAACTCTTTGTCTGTTCTATGAAGAGATCACGACCATGTTCCTTATTCTCAACGGTTATTTCCTTAGGTGTGACAGAGAAGGAAGGCTGTTCGCCACTTTCGTAGATAACCTGTATGGAGTCTCGAATGTTCTTTTCAAGATGATAGAAATAAATCTTAGTCTCCCAATCTTTACCAGAGTAGTTCTTCTGTTCACTCCATACTTCGAAATGCCACTTATATACACCTTCTTCACTCGTGTTTTCTTTTCCATTGGGTGAGTAGATACTCATATTGTCATTACCAGACACGTCAATATTGATGTTATTGGCATCCAGGTCTGTCTCCATATAGACATCAAATTCCAGATGGTCATTATCCAAGACCACAGTTCCATTGCTTAAGGCAAGGATATAATCTTTATTAGGCTTCAGGATTTTCCTCGCCAAAACACCTACATCATCTGTAGTCACTTTTCCATCCCTGTCCAAGTCAGCATTCTCTAACTTGAAAAGTGAAGAAGGATGATCTCTATCTTCTATGTAACTTAACAACTCAACGATGTCAGCGGCATCAATCTTTCCGTCGCCATTCACATCACCGGAGCCTGCCAAAAGGCCAATAGGCAGCAGTACGGCCAATACCAGTGCAAAAAGCTTTTTCTTCATATACCTTTTTGTTATTAGTAATTATACTTTAGGATTCCATCAATGTCATCGACCCGCCCTTTCACCAAGAAAGAGGGCTGGCTTAGGCGGGTACAAAGTTAAGAAATATTTCTAAAACAACCAAGAGAATTAAGGAAAAAATCAAATAGCTATGGGGGACATATCTATAGACAATCTATAAACATAGAGTCAAAAAGGACAATTCCAAACCGAATAAATGGTTATATTTAGCAGGCACAAACCGGAATAAGTGTATAAAATCGCACACTAAAAAACAGAATAAGTGGTTTTTTATTTGGTAATCTGCCAGATAGTCGCTATCTTTACAGCAAAATTTAAATGCTCTGTTTTTATGCCTGCATTAGAAATTCCAACTGTATGAAACGCCGGTGCCAGAAGAGCGGGTTTCCCTTTCAGCGGAGGCGTAATGCGCTGTCTACCAGGGCGTTCGGCTGAAAGGAGAGTGGAAATCGGAATGGAAAGGAATCCCGTTAGTGAAAACCGAGATGACGGATGAGGCATGAAGAGAATACGCCAACTGAAGACGATAAGAGAGTAGTCTTTGGCGGACGAGAGGGTGACAGTGCCTCTATCGCCAAAGGGCATAATCCTGCACTTTGCAGGCACGTTTCTGTTGTTTGACACTCGTCAAACGATTGTTTGACGGAGGTCAATCGATTGTTTGACCTAGGTCAAACAATGCCAACCATATTCTTAAGGGCACCTCAAACGACTGTAAAGTGCAAGATCATCCATAGGAGATGCAGAGGCAGATCCTTTCAGCCGAAGTCACTCAGTATGAGTATGTTGCGTCTTGGCTGAAAGGAATATTTGAACTGCTTACGAGGCGATAGAGGTGATTTCCTCTTTATAGCGAGCGAACCTCCCTCTTTGTGGTGAGTGAACCAGGCTGCAGGGAGTCATCATTATGCACAGCATCATCATTTTTAGGTATTTTATGAATATTACAGCGGAATGCAACCCGATTGCAAGCAGATTTTTTGTACCTTTGCAGCAGAAAAAGGGCCACAGATTACACAGATGGCACAGACAGGAACTGATTTATAGAGAGATATATAAGGATTAAGCAGATAAAATGAAACTATCGGAACTGAAGACAGGCGAGAAGGGCATCATCGTGAAGGTGCTGGGGCATGGTGGATTCCGCAAGCGGATTATCGAGATGGGATTCATCAAGGGCAAGGAAGTGGAAGTGTTGTTGAACGCCCCATTGCAGGACCCCGTGAAGTACAAGCTGATGGGCTACGAGGTGAGCCTGCGCCACCAGGAGGCCGACAATATCGAGGTGGTGAGTGGTAATTCGAGGAGTGTGGAGGGTGGAGTCGTTTCGAGGAGGGTGGAGGGTGGAGTGTGGAGTGAGAATACTCCAAGTGCTGATTCTGCCGCAGAGCATATCTCCCTCCACACTCCACCCTCCACCCTCCACGAAACAACTCCTCTCAATCCAGAGGACCACAAAGACGACTACCTGCAGCATATCGCCATGAAGGAGCGGCGCACGATCAACGTGGCGCTCGTGGGCAACCCGAACTGCGGCAAGACGTCACTCTTCAACTTCGCCTCGGGCGCCCACGGCCATGTGGGCAACTACTCGGGCGTGACTGTCGATGCCACCGTGGCCCGCGCCTCGATGTTCGGCTACGAGTTCAACCTCACCGACCTGCCCGGCACCTACTCATTGAGTTGCTATTCGCCAGAGGAACTCTACGTGAGAGAGCACCTGACGGAGAAGATGCCCGACGTGGTGATCAACGTGATCGACGCCTCGAACCTGGAGCGCAACCTCTACCTGACGACGCAGCTGGTGGACATGAACATACGGATGGTGTGCGCGCTGAACATGTACGACGAGTTTGAGCGGCGCGGCGACCATGTGGACACCGACACGCTGAGCACGCTCTTCGGCGCCCCGATGATACCCACCTCGTTTAAGAACGGTACGGGCGTGAAGGAGCTGTTCCGCGCCGTCATCCAGGTGTACGAGGGCGCCAACAAGCAGTTCCGCCACCTGCATATCAACTACGGCCACGAGATAGAAGGCGGCATCAGCCATATCCAGGAATACCTGAAGGCCGACGAGCACATCCGCCAACACTACTCTACCCGATACCTCTCGCTGAAGCTGCTGGAGCACGACTCCCAGGTGCTCGACTACCTGGGCAAGCACATGGCTGGCGAGAACCGCATGAATGACTTCCACCAGCTGATGAATGCCCGCGACAAGGCCTCGGCCCGTGTGAAGGAGGAGACGGGCGACGACTCGGAGACGGCCATCATGGACGCGAAGTACGGCTTCATCAACGGTGCGCTGAAGGAAGCGAACTTCAAGACGGGCACGAAGAAGGACACCTATCGGATGACGCACGCCATCGACAGCGTACTGTCTAACAAGTACATCGGATTCCCCATCTTCTTCCTGCTGCTCTACGTGATGTTCGAGACGACGTTCTCCCTGGGCCAGTACCCCATGGACTGGATAGAGGAGGCCGTAGGGTGGCTGGGCGACAAGATCGGCGAGACGATGCCCGACGGTCCGCTGAAGGCGATGCTCATCGACGGCGTGATAGGCGGCGTGGGCTCGGTCATCGTGTTCCTGCCACAGATTCTCATCCTCTACTTCTTCATCTCGCTGATGGAAGACTCGGGCTACATGGCCCGTGCCGCCTTCATCATGGACAAGCTGATGCACAAGATGGGACTGCACGGCAAGTCGTTCATACCCCTCATCATGGGCTTCGGCTGCAACGTGCCCGCCGTGATGGCCACCCGCACCATCGAGAGCCGCCGCTCGCGCATCATCACGATGATGATACTGCCCTTCATGAGCTGCTCGGCCCGACTGCCTATCTATATCATGATAGCCGGCACCTTCTTCTCGCTCCAGTACCGCTCGTGGGTGATGCTGTCGCTCTATGCCGTAGGCATCGTGATGGCCGTCGTGGTATCGAAGGTCTTCTCGTCGCTCGTCATCAAGGGCGAGGACACCCCCTTCGTGATGGAGCTGCCCCCCTACCGCTGGCCCACGGCCAAGGCCATCGGCCGCCACACCTGGGAGAAGGGTAAGGAGTATCTGAAGAAGATGGGAGGCATCATCCTCGTGGCCTCCGTCATCGTGTGGGCCCTGGGCTACTTCCCCCACAACGAAGAGTTGAGCCGTGAGCAACAGCAGGAGCAGAGTTACATCGGGCGCATGGGCAAGACCATCGAGCCCCTGTTCACGCCCCAGGGCTTCAACTGGAAACTCGACGTGTCGCTGCTGGCCGGCGTTGGTGCGAAGGAGATCGTGGCCTCCACCATCGGTGTGCTCTATAGCGGCGACGACTCCTTCGGCGACGACGACACGTTCAGCGACGACAACGAGAAATACACCCACCTGCGCCAGTTGATGCTCCAGGAGGGTATCACCCCGCTGGCCGCCTACGCGTACCTTATATTTATATTACTATACTTCCCCTGTATCGCCACCATCGCCGCCATCAAGAACGAGACGGGCTCGTGGCGCTGGGCCTGCTTCGCGGCTGTCTACACCACAACCGTCGCATGGATAGCATCGGCGCTGATCTATCAGATAGGCAGCCTGCTGTCATAAAAAAACTGAGGCCATCTTCGGATAGTCTCAGTTTTTTTATATAACTTTGCACCCGCAATGGAGAAAATCATATTGGGCATAGACCCTGGTACGAACCTGATGGGCTACGGGCTGCTGAAGGTGAAGGACGGCAAGGCACAGATGATGACGATGGGCGTGATCGACCTGCGGAAGTTTGCCGATGGCTATCTCAAGCTCGGACATATCTTCGAACGAGTGACAGGCATCATCGACGGCTACCTGCCCGACGAGATGGCCATCGAGGCCCCCTTCTTCGGCAAGAACGTGCAGTCGATGCTCAAGCTCGGCCGCGCCCAGGGCGTGGCCATCGCCGCCGCCATCCACCACGGCGTGCCCATCCATGAGTATGCCCCGATGAAGATCAAGATGGCGCTGACAGGCAACGGCTCCGCCTCGAAGGAGCAGGTGGCCGGCATGCTGCAGCGGCTGCTGAAGATCCCCAACGAGGAGATGGGCAAGTTTATGGATGCCACCGACGCCCTGGCGGCCGCCTACTGTCACTTCATGCAGGCCGGCCGACCTGAGAGTGATGTGAAATACAGAGGGTGGAAGGACTTCGTGAACAAGAACAAAGACAAAGTGTCAAAGCGCAAGACTAAAGATGAAGACGATTGAGATAACCAATGCGATAGCCAGAAAGCCAGAGTGGTCGATGGCCGAGCCCGTGAACTTCACGATGGAGGAAGGCGAGCATATCGCCATCATTGGTAGGAACGGATCCGGCAAGAGCATGTTTGTAGACATGCTGACAGGCCGCCACCCCGCCTTCCCAGGCATGGTGAGATATGGATTCGAAGAACCTTACGACAAACTGAAGTACATCACCTTCCGTGACACCTACGGAGGAGACAACGACCGCACCTACTTCCTGCAACAACGCTGGAACCAGATGGAGATAGACGAGGAGACCCCCACCGTGGGCCAGAAGCTCGAAGAGGCCTATCAACTGGCGGGTGAGGACACGCCGTCGCGCCGCGCCTTGCAGCGCCACATCTACGAACTGTTCCAGATGGAAGGCTTGTTGGATAAGTACATCATCCTGCTGTCGAGCGGAGAACTGAGGAAATACAAGCTCGCCGCATCGCTGTTTACCAATCCGAGGGTGCTGATCATGGACAATCCCTTCATCGGCCTGGATGCCCAGACGCGCACTCAGCTGAAAGACCTGCTGGAGATGCTCGCCAAGGAACAGGGTCTGCAGATCATCCTTGTGCTGGCGAAGACGGACGAGATACCGGAGTTTATCACGCACATCGTAGAGGTGAAGGAGATGCGGGTGATGCCGAAGGTATCACGGAGGGAATCTTCGTGGAGGGAGGAGTGTGGAGTGTGGAGTGAGAATACCCAAAGTGCGGATTCTGCCGCAGAGCATATCTCACTCCACACTCCACCCATTCCCGAGCAAAGCTCGCCTACCCGTAGCCTTTCCACACTCCACGAAACAACTCCACCCTCCACCCTCCACGAAGATCCCCTCCACGAGACAATCATAAGATTCAACCACGTCAGCATACGCTATGGAGCCAGGACGATACTAAAGGACCTGGACTGGACGGTAAGGCAAGGCGAGCACTGGTCGCTCTCGGGTCAGAACGGGTCGGGCAAGTCTACCCTACTCTCGCTGGTCTGTGCCGACAATCCCCAGAGCTATGCCTGCGACATCTCTTTATTCGGACACAGGCGCGGCTCAGGCGAGAGCATCTGGGACATCAAGAAGCATATCGGCTATGTGTCGCCAGAGATGCACCGCAGCTATAAGCAGAACATCCCGGCGATACAGATAGTGGCCAGCGGACTGAAGGATACCGTAGGACTGTATGTGAAGCCCAGCGAGGCAGAGAAGGCACAATGCCGTAAATGGCTGGAGACGTTCGGTGTCAGCCACCTGGCCGAACGGCCGTTCCACGAGATGTCGAGTGGTGAGCAGCGGCTGATCCTGGTGGTCCGCGCCTTTGTCAAAGAGCCCAGCCTCTTGATCCTCGACGAGCCGCTGCATGGCCTCGACGACGTGAACAGACGTATGGTGAAAGACCGTGTCGACGCGTATTGCCAGGATCCTGAGAAGACACTCATCTACGTGACCCACTATCAAGAGGAGCTGCCACGCTGCATCGATCACTCACTCTTTCTGGAATGGCAACACTAAAAGGTATTTTGACGTTTAATCTGATCATAATTACTCTCACCTCCTCTAATCCATCGATCCTTAATAATATATTGAGGACTCAGAACATCACGATCTGACTGATAATATTTTGTCCGAATTCTTCCTACATGGAAAAACAAGTGACAAACATTATCAATCATGAATGGTTTATTGACAGATTCTTGAATACTCTTTTTCGTTTCTGGATATTTCACCATATATTTATCTGAGCACCAAATCATAAATGGAATATCAAATTGACACTTCAAATATTGAGGAGTAACAGTTCCTGTATAACTTCTACCCCTAAAATCTCGATAGTCATAAATTTCTTCTCCATGGTCTGACAAATATACAAGTATAGCATTGTCATTAGAAAACAAATCGATGATTTGCGACAAAACATAATCATTATAATACGTTGCATTGTCATAATTAGCAATTATTTGCTTTTTCACAGTATCCAAATAATCATCAGTTCTATGTATGTCATCTGGAGTAAACTTCACAAACTTCTTGGTCTGCGGATAGCGCAAACCATATCCGACATGTTGTCCTTTTAGATGAAACAAAACAAGACTATTTGATTGGGGACTACTATTATAAAATTCATGGAAATCATCTACAAGTTGCTCATCATATTGATAATCAATTTTATTATTCTTCGAATAGGCCTTTTCAGATAATTTGTGATTATATAAATAACTATTGACCGCATATTGCCAATTAGTATCACTAAAAAAATCACGCTGATTATCCCAAAAAAAGACATCATATCCTGCTTTTCGGAATAGTAAGGGGAAAAATGGGTAATCGTACCATTTTTCCGAATCCATTAAGCTATTGCAACTAAGCATGTTTTTCAATGACATACTAGTAAAATTATATGGAGTGACCACATCACTAAACACATAAAGATTCCCCTTTTCTTTCAGTTCTTGAAGATTTGGAGTAGTTTGCAAAGAGTAGCCATAAAGACTTGCATGCATCTTATTATAAGATTCTCCAATAACAAATATTATTTTAAGAGAGTCGCTTTCATCTATGATTGTAGTTGCATCAGCAGAACGAAGCGATGCGTCTATAGCCTTCTCAATATCATCACTAGAATGGTATGAGAAATATAGCGAACAAAACAAACGAGTATATATATCATCGGCCGGATATTCCAATAAATCTGTACCATTAGTCGTATTAAGACGGAAATAATCTATGAACCTGGTACATCCATAGATACCTGTACAAAGAACACCTATCACAACAAATGAAATTACATAGGCCCCCATACCAATCCTAGTAAATCGTATTTGAGGGAATATATATCGTCGATAAACAAATTCCATAATAACTGTTATAGAAGCATATATTGATAGCTTTACATAGACACCTATACTTTTTGAGCAAAATGCATATGCATCCAAGAATTCACTTGATTCTCTCCCATTTGTCTCAAAGAGTAGAGTAAACAAGGTTGGTGAGATTCTCATTTCAAAATTACTACCAATAAAATAAGCTACAGCATAAACAGAATAAAGGAAAAAATAACCCAAAAAACGTAACCATGTTTTATTTACAATACAAATAGTTGCAGCAATAACATAGGCATAGAGGAACCAAAGAGATAGAGTAACTACCAACTCTTCCCAATTGTCCAAACCTAAAATAGTTACTTGCTCAATTATACTAGTCTTGATTATAAAAAAAAAGACCAAGATAATAGGCAACTCCTTTATGATTGGAGTTACCATTTTTGTTAAGAAGTGGCGAATCATTATACTATTACTATTTATTTTTCTAACAGTGCGGCCGTACGCACTCGGGAGAGCGTCTCTGGCGTCATCTGCAGATAACTGGCGATGTACACCAACGGGGCGCGAAGTACCAGCTGCGGCTGGTTCTTCACCAGCTTCTGATACCTGTCCTGGGCACTCTCAAACCTCAGCATGTCGGCATGGTGCTGGCTGAGTATCAACGACTCCTCCAGAATCTTACGATACAGGATCTGGATGTTCACACTCTTCATGGCTACTGCCTCCAGGTCGGCCTTCGGCAAGGCTATCATCACCGTGGGTTCTATCGCCTTGATCTGCAGGCGGGTAGGCTGCTCACGGAACAGGCTCTCGATACACATCACGATGCTGTTCTCGGTTGCCATGTATTCTGTCAGTTCCTTGTCGTTCTTGAAATAGAACTGACGGACGAGACCTTTCACGACCCAATAGATGTTCGTACACGTCTCACCCTCTTTCAGTATTAGTTCATTCTTGGCAAATTTCATCGGCACAAGGATACTCTCAAGCAAATCCAACTCGTCATGAGTCATTGTGCTGTAGCGTCTGGCTAACTCTCGAGCCACGTCTCTGGTTGTAATAGGGATACTTGGCATAATTATGGGACCTTTAGTTTATTGTTTAATCAAGTTTTAATACTGCAAGGAATGCTTTCTGCGGCACTTCCACATTACCGATCTGCTTCATGCGCTTCTTGCCGCGCTTCTGTTTCTCCAACAGTTTGCGCTTACGGCTGACGTCACCGCCATAGCACTTGGCCGTCACATCCTTTCGCACCTGCTTCACCGTCTCACGAGCAATGATCTTCGCCCCTATAGCCGCCTGGATAGCGATGTCGAACTGCTGTCGGGGAATCAGCTCCTTCAGCTTCTCGCACATCCGGCGACCAAAGGTCACGGCATTGTCCTGATGCGTCAGCGTAGAGAGGGCGTCGACGGGCTCACCGTTGAGCAGGATATCGAGCTTGGCCAGCTTAGAGGGGCGGAAGCCGTCGATATGGTAGTCGAACGAGGCATAGCCCTTGGAGATAGACTTCAGCTTGTCGTAGAAGTCGATGACGATCTCGCCCAGCGGCAGCATGAAGTGCAGTTCGATGCGGTTGCCGCTGACATACTGCTGGTCGATCAGTTCGCCACGCTTGTCGAGACACAGCGTCATGATGGGGCCGATATAGTCGGCCGCGGTGATAATCGAGGCGCGGATATACGGTTCCTCGATGCGCTCTATCATCGTCTGGTCGGGAAGGCCGGAGGGGTTGTGCACCTCCTTCACCTCACCCTGCTTCGTGTAGCACATATAACTGACGTTGGGCACGGTGGTGATGACATCCATGTCGAACTCACGGTCGAGCCGCTCCTGCACGATCTCCATATGGAGCAGGCCGAGGAACCCGCAACGGAAGCCGAAGCCCAGGGCTACAGACGACTCTGGCATGAAAGTCAGCGAGGCATCGTTCAACTGCAACTTCTCCAGCGAGGCCCGCAGGTTCTCGTAGTCCGTCGGGTCGATGGGATAGACGCCGGCGAAGACCATCGGCTTCACCTCCTGGAAACCCTCGATGGCGGCACTGCAGGGATTGGCCACATGGGTGATGGTGTCGCCCACCTTCACCTCCTTCGAGTTCTTGATGCCGCTGATGATATAGCCCACATCGCCCGTCCGAAGTTCTTTACGGGGGATCATGTCCATCTTCAGCACCCCGATCTCGTCGGCATCATACTCCATGCCGGTATTGAAGAACTTCACATGGTCGCCGCTCTTGATCGTACCGTTGACGATCTTGAAGTAGGCGATGATGCCGCGGAAGGAGTTGAACACCGAGTCGAAGATCAGCGCCTGCAAGGGAGCCTTCTCATCGCCCTCGGGATGAGGGATGCGCTCCACGACGGCATTGAGGATGTCTTCAACGCCCTCGCCCGTCTTGCCGGAGGCACGGATGATATCCGAACGGTCGCAGCCGATGAGGTCGACGATCTCGTCCTCAACCTCGTCGGGCATGGCCGACGGCATGTCTATCTTGTTGATAACGGGGATGATCTCAAGATTATTGTCAATGGCCATATAGAGGTTCGAGATGGTCTGCGCCTGCACGCCCTGGGTGGCGTCGACCACCAGCAGCGCTCCCTCGCAGGCAGCAATCGAGCGGCTCACCTCGTAGGAGAAGTCCACGTGTCCCGGCGTGTCGATCAGGTTCAGGATGTACTTCTCGCCCTGATACACATACTCCATCTGGATGGCATGACTCTTGATGGTGATGCCGCGCTCGCGCTCCAGATCCATGTCGTCGAGCATCTGGCCCTCAGTCACCTGAATGGTCTTGGTGAACTCCAACAGGCGGTCTGCTAGGGTAGACTTACCATGGTCGATATGTGCGATGATACAGAAATTTCTTATATGATCCATTAATTCTATGCGTCTTTAAGGTGCAAAGATACAAAAAAATCATCGGATTACGGATATTTTTGCTTTTTTTTGTATCTTTGCACTCAAAAATAGCATTCGTTATGAAAAAGTTATGGATATTATCGGCAATTATGCTGCTATTCACGGCTTGCCAGGAGTCGCTTGAAGACCGTTGTGAGCGCGAGGCAAAAGAGTACACGAGAAAGAACTGCCCTGCCAAGATGGACAACAACACCACCCTCGACAGCCTGACCTTTGAACGGGAGACCCACACCCTGCATTACTATTACAAGCTGACGGGCTTCGCAGATAATGACAGCGTCGTGGAGAACATGGATGCCGTCAACATCCTAAAGAACGAGCTGCGCAACACGACAACCCTGAAGCTCTACAAGGACAACCACTACCGCTTCGCCTACACCTACCGCTCGGAGAAGAACCCAGAGAAGGTGTTCATCGACATCGTGCTGACGGACAAGGACTATTAAGGCGGACGCCCCTCTATGGGAAGGGGATAGGGACTAAAAAACCAAATCCGCCGAATTTGGTTACCAAAATCGGCGAATTTGGTCAGCAAACTCGGCGATTCCGGTCAGAGACCTCGCCGAGCTGTCTTTTTATTCAGCCACCTCTTCGGGCTTCATGTTCGTATAGACGGTCTGGACGTCGTCAAAGTCCTCCAGCTTCTCCACCATCTTATCGATGGTCTCACGCTGCTCGGGCGTCACGTCCTTCAGGTCGTTGGGGATGCGAGTGAACTCTGCTCCCGTCACCTCAAAGCCGTTCTCCTCCAGATGCTTCTGGATAGCACCGAAGCTGGAAGGGTCGCCGTAGATGGTGATGCTGTTCTCCTCCTCGTCCTCGTCGAACTCATCCTCCACGCCATAGTCAATCAGGTCGAGGATCATCTCGTCCATGTCGAGCCCGTCCTTCTTCTTGAAGGTGAACACGGCCTTGTGGTCGAAGAGGAACGACAGCGAGCCCTGGGTGCCCAGGTTGCCGTTGAACTTGTTGAAGACGCTGCGGACGTCACCCACCGTACGGGTGGTGTTGTCGGTAAGGGTATCCACGAAGATGGCGATGCCGTGAGGGCCGTATCCCTCGTAGGTCACTTCCTTGTATTCGCTCTGATCCTTACCCATCGCGTTCTTGATGGCGCGCTCGATGTTGTCCTTCGGCATGTTCTCGCGCTTGGCGTTGGCAATACATGCACGGAGTGCGGGGTTGTTCTCGGGCTCCGGACCGCCTGCCTTCACAGCGATAGCGATTTGCTTGCCGATCTTGGTAAATGTCTTGGCCATGTGGCCCCATCGCTTCAGCTTCGTAGCCTTACGATATTCAAATGCTCTTCCCATAATGTTATTTACAATTTACTGATTTACGAATTACGATTTGCTACCTGAGTTCGGCGTTGAGTTGCTTCTTCAGGCTGGCGATAAGCTTCTGCATGATGGCGTCGATCTGCTTGTCGCCCATCGTCTTCTCCTCGTCCTGGAGGATGAAGTTCACGGCGTACGACTTCTTGCCCTGAGGTAGTTTGTCGCCTTCATAGACATCGAAGAGTTCTACCTTCTTCAGGAGTTTCTTCTCTGCCTGACGGGCAATCTGCTCAATCTGGGCGAACTCAACGTTAGTGTCCACCAGAAGGGCGAGGTCGCGGCTGACGGCGGGGAACTTGGAGATCTCTGTATAGAGCACCTCGTTCTTCTTGATTACCTTCATCAGGGCCGTCCAGTTCAGTTCGGCATAGTAGACGGGATTGTCGAGACCGAACTGCTTCTGGAGTTTCTTCGAGATGATACCCATCTCAACGAGCGTCTTCCCACCCCGGTTCTCGATGGTCTGACCTGCGGAGAAGATATCCCGCTCAGACTTCTTACGGACAATCATGCCTGGCTTGACACCTATGCGACGGAAGATATTCTCTACATAAGCACTCAGTTCGTAGTAGGTAGAGTCCTCGTTCTGGTGGGCCCACGAGCCTTCGACTCGCTTACCCGTCACCCAGAGAGCGGCATGATACTGTTCCTTGTAGGCCGGCATCGGCTCGTCGTCGTTCTGCTTCTCTGGCGAGAAGGTATAGACATTGCCGAACTCGAAGAAGCGCAGGTTCTGACGCTTGCGGTTCACGTTGTGCTGAATGCTCTCCAGGCCACCGAAGAGCAGCGTCTGGCGCATCACGTTCAGATCGCTCGACAGCGGATTCATGATGTGGACGAGGGTATCCTGCTGGTCGCCGTAATAGGCCGACTTGGTGAGCGAGTTGTTCAGGATCTCGTTGAAGCCCTCGCCTACCAACTGCTCGCTCACGAGATTGGCCAGTTTGTGCTTCTGGTCCTCATCGCCCTTGATGACGAGCGAGCTCTTCAACTGCGTGGGAATCTCCACATTATTATATCCATAGATACGCAGGATATCCTCGACGACATCACAGGGACGCTGCACGTCGACACGGTAGGCTGGTATCTCAAGGGTCAGTCCCTGCTCGTTCTCGTACTTGATCTCCATCTCAAGCGAGAGGCAGATGGCCTTGATGACCTCCGGATCGATGTCCTTACCCACCAGGTCGTGGACATACTTGAAACTCAGGTCTACGACAGCATTCTTGATGGGCTCGGGATAGACATCACATATCTCCATCGACACCTTACCGCCTGCCAGTTCCTGACAGAGGATGGCAGCCTGCTGCAGCGCATAGATGGTGCCATTGGGATCGACGCCACGCTCGAAGCGGAACGAGGCATCCGTGCTCAGACCATGACGGCGGGCACTCTTACGGATCCATGTGGGATGGAAGTAAGCACTCTCGAGCACAACATTCTTCGTGGTCTCATACGTGCCGCTACCCTTACCACCGAAGACGCCGGCGATGCACATCGGCTCCTCGGCATTACAGATGGCCAGGTCGCGGTCAGAGAGTTTATGCTCCACGCCGTCGAGCGTCTGGAACGGTGTTCCGTCGGGCATCGTCTTTACGACAATCTTATGTCCCTTCACCATGTCGGCATCGAAGGTATGCAGCGGCTGGCCATAGGCCATCATGATATAGTTCGTGATGTCTACGATATTATTGATAGGACGAAGGCCGATGGTGGTCAGTCTGTTCTTCAGCCAGTCTGGACTCTCCTTCACCTCGCAGTCGGTGATACTGACACAGGCATAGCGCTTGCAGGCCTCCTGGTTCTCGATGGTTACCTCGATAGGCAGATTGTGATTGTCGACCTTGAACTTAGAACAGTCAGGACGGTGCATCTGCGTCTCGTAGCCATTGCTCTTCAGCCAGGCATACAGGTCGCGGGCCACACCCCAGTGGCTCAAGCCGTCAGCACGGTTGGCGGTGATGTCCACCTCAATGAGCCAGTCGCTCTCCAGATGATAATACTCAGCGGCAGGCGTGCCTACCACGGCATCCTCCGGGAGGACGATGATGCCGGAATGGTCGTTGCCGATACCGATCTCATCCTCTGCACAGATCATACCGTTTGACTCGACGCCACGCAACTTGGATTTCTTGATGACAAACTCCTTGTCGCCATCATAGAGCACACAACCCAGGTCGGCCACGATCACCTTCTGACCCGCAGCCACATTGGGGGCGCCACAAACAATCTGTGAGGGCTCGCCCTTGCCTAAGTCTACTGTCGTCACATGCAGATGGTCACTGTTGGGATGGGCTTCACAAGTGAGCACCTTGCCCACATAAAGACCCTTCAGACCACCCTTGATACTCTGTACCTCTTCCAATGCGTCGACTTCGAGGCCTGTTGACGTCAGGGCATCACACACCTGCTGGGCCGTCAGGTCGAAATCAACGTATTCCTTCAACCATTTGTAGGAAATATTCATTATACCGATTCTTTAGTAATTACCAACTTGTGAAATTTCAGCGTGCAAAGGTACTAAAAAATCAGTATATACACAAATTTTTCTCAAGAAAACTATTCAAGACAGTTCATTAAGAAATCCACAGCGCCGTTAATGCCGAACTTACGGACATCGATCGAGATGTCATAATTACGTGCATCCGTCCAGTCCTTACCCGTGAAAGTCTTCGTATAGAGTTCTCGGCTGTAGTCGTTGTCAACCACCATGGCTGCTGCATCCCGCAGATCCAGACCATACTTCTTGGCTATCCTGCGCTTACGGCAGTCCTCCGTAGAGTGGATGAAGATCTTCAAGGCATTCGGATGGTCGGCGAAGATATGGAAGCCGCAGCGACCCACGATGACGCACGACTCCTTGGCGGCAATCCTCCTGATGGTCTCTGCCTGAGCATCAAAAAGTTCGTGCGACGTCTGATCGTGCTCAGCACCATCATACTCGGCCTTACTCATGTAGTTCTGGTAGAAGTTGGTAAAGTCGTCGCGCCACAACGGATTGCGGGCCTCGATCTTCTCCATGGCCTCTTCCACCACCCTGTTTCGCTTCGCAACCTCGTTCAGGATTTGCTTATCCAGCAATTTCACACCAAGCCGGCGAGCCAGCTCTGCACCAATCTCATGTCCGCCTGTTCCGAACTGGCGGCTGATCGTAATAACGAATTTTTCCTCCCTGTTCATAGAGCGTTATCTTTTAGTTAAACTGATATCAATTGTTCACCTTGCAAAGATACGAAAAAGATTTGGAACTTCCAAACTTTTTCGGAGTTTATTTTGTTAATAGTTGATAGTTTATCGTTTATAGCTGGCTGCCACACTCTCGGCACATCGCTCGCCATCGACACCTGCGGAGACGATGCCGCCGGCATAGCCTGCTCCTTCTCCACAAGGGAAAAGTCCTTGGATACGGACATGCTGAAGCGTGTCTTTATCCCTGACGATCCGTATCGGACTGCTTGTCCGTGTCTCTACGGCTATCATCACCGCCTCATTGGTCAGGAAGCCGTGTGCCTGGCGCCCGAAAGTCTTGAAGCCTTCCTGCAGCCGCTTCGTAATCATCTTTGGCAGCCAGAAATGAAGGGGACTGGAAATCAATCCTGGCGCATACGACGATTTAGGCAGGTCATAGCTAAGACGACCGTTCACGAAGTCTGCCATCCGCTGGGCAGGAGCCGTCTGCCTCATATTCCCTTGCTGCCAGCACATCCTCTCGAGCTCTTCCTGGAATTGCATCACCCTCAAGGGGTTATTGGCTATCGGATACTGGTTATCGTCAAGGTCTTCCGGTCTCACTTCGACCACCATGCCGCTGTTGCTCCATTGGGTGCCGCGACTGGCCGGACTCATACCATTCACCACAATCTGCTCCTTGTCTGTAGCAGCTGGGATGACGAAGCCGCCAGGACACATACAGAAAGAGTACACCCCTCGTCCATCCACCTGAGTCACCATCGAATACTCCGCGGCAGGCAGCCAGCGCCCCCTACCCTGCTTGGAGTGATACTGTATTTGGTCGATCAACTGAGACGGATGCTCCAGTCTCACGCCGACAGCGATTCCCTTTGCCTCAATTTCGATCTTTGCTTCAGCCAGATAGCGGTAAACATCTCTGGCTGAGTGACCTGTGGCCAGGATGACAGGGCCGAAGAATTCCTTCGAGGAGTGTGGAGTGAGGAGTGAGGAGTAAGAGATGTCTTCTGCCTCCACTCCAATGACTATTAACTCTTCTCCGCTGATAGGTAATCTCACTCCACACTCCCCACTCCTCACTCCACGAAAAATCAGCCTCGTCATCTTGGTCTGGAAGTGCACTTCTCCCCCACACCTGAGGATGGTATTGCGCATGGCCTCTATCACCTTGGGCAGCTTGTCGGTCCCGATATGGGGATGGGCATCAGCCAAGATGGACGTAGAGGCACCATGCTGACAGAACACATTAAGTATCTTTTCTATATTGCCACGCTTCTTGCTGCGGGTGTAGAGCTTTCCGTCAGAATAGGCCCCCGCCCCACCCTCGCCAAAACAATAATTGCTCTCGGCATCTACCTTCTGGGTCTTGGTGATGTTGGCCAGGTCCTTCTTTCGCTCATGAACATTCTTGCCCCGCTCGAGCACTACCGGCCTCAGCCCCAGCTCTATCAGCCTCAGTGCCGCGAACAGCCCGCCAGGCCCTGCTCCGACGACAATCACCTGAGGGCGGCCCTCGACGTTGGGATAGTCCGTACGCTGGTAGGCATCGTCCTGCGGCTGCTCATTCACATAGACCCTCACCGTCAGGTTCACCCATATCTGCCGCTGCCGCGCATCGATGCTCCGCCGCAGAATCCTCACGCCGTAAATCGTCCGCTCGTCGATGCCCTGCTCATCAGCGATCCGTCGTCTCAGCAAATTCTCCTGAGCTGCCACCTGCGGCTCTACCCGCATCTGATATTCGTTTGTCATAATATAAGCGATATTTATAAAGTCGTCACATCACAAACTTTCTCATGAAGGGAATCATACTGATGAACCGCACTAAGCAATAAGAGAGGATATAGACGAAAACGATATACACAGGAATAAACCAGGCAGGACTGAAGGCCGAAGAACTGAATCCAAGGATGCCTGTAAAGATGTACATGATAAGCGGATGCACCAGATATATACCAAAGCTATAGTTTGAGTGACTGACCACCGTCTTGCTCCATTGTGGAGACAGGCTCACGAAGCGGTCTTTCAGGAACACGAACACCGCCACCCCCTGGATAAGGACAAAGGGATGCAGGTCGTCGTAAAAGAAATTGTGGCTCATGCCCAACCTGAACGACAGCCAGCGGGTTCCGATGGCCCCTGCCACCACGCTCAAGGCTGCCACCAAATAGATTATCTTCCTCATGCGGCAGGAAATCGTATGGGAGAAGAGCCAATGGCCTAAGACAAAGTAAGTGATAAAGTATAGTGAAGGCAGCCCGAAGCCATCGTAATAGTCGGCCAGCACCTGCATACGCTGGGGGTTGAACAGCGCCATGTGGCTGAACACTGACGGGATGACGAACGTCGTGATTAGTGCCACCACCACGAGATAGCTGAACGCCTTCTCGTGCGAGGCAATCGCCTTCAGAACAGGCAGTATCAGATAGATGCCAATCATCACCTTCAGGAACCAGAAGTGAGGCGGCCCCTTGAGAATGCTTATAAAGCCGATCTTCACTCCTTGGCCTATGTCCTCAGTAACCAGGAAGTAGACGGCAGACCAGAAAAGGAAGGCATAGACCACCCGCAAGAGATTCTTACTAAAGAGACGCCTGACGACCAGTGGCTTATCAGGGGAGAGGAACAAAGCGCCAGAAATCATGAAGAACACCGCCACGCCCCATTGGGACACAGATGTGTACAGATTCCTCACCTCCCACTCTGCTGAAGGGAACACCTCTGCCAGGAACTGGCCGCTGACGTGCTGCACCACGATGGAGAAGGCCGCCACGATGCGCATCACATCAAACGAGAGAACACGCTTTATACTCATTATCCTTAATTAGCGATTAAACACTCCTGTCATCGAACCACCACCTTCTTGCCCCCGTGTATATACAGGCCAGGCCTTGAAGGCTCGGCACTAAGCCGCCGCCCATCCAGCGAGTACCAGTAAGGGTCATTGCCGCTCGTCGCCACTGGGGCCGATATGCCATCTATCACTTCGATGCCCTCGCCCCATTCGCTCACCAGGAAGGCCACCTTCTCTGAGAGGCACTGCTTCATGAGCTGCTTCCTACTGTCGATCGGGCCTGTATACAGTCCGGGCCAGCGGGCCACATCCTTATCCACCGCATAGCGGATGCGCTCGATAAAGTCATCGATGCGCTTGTCCAGCTTGGGATAATAGGTACCAAGGAAAGGCTGCCAGATCGACTTGACACACTCCTTGAACCTGTTGAACATATAGATCTTCTTTATCCACACAGCACCATAGGGCGGATCCACCCATATAAACTGATTGTGCCCCCTTTGGAAGGCATTGCCAAAGTCCCATACGGGGCCGAATATCAGCTTCGTGTCCGCCCCCCTGTCCTTATGGATATAGCAGCTGCCGCGGAACGACTCGGCATCGTCTACGATCTCCCTGACGATATAATAGCGCGCCAAGGTATCCATATCGATGTATCGCTCCCATACCTTGCTGGACTTATTGGCGGAATGAATGGCTTCGTCGGCCTTCTTAACGAAGTCCGTGATATAGCTTCGCTGCTCCTGTGACAGTTCCTCCGGCTCATGAATGGTGATATTCACGCTGTTCTGGTCGTTGGTAGTGTCTGGTATGTATATCTGCCCGTCATACTCGTAGTTGTCAATCTCCAGCAGCCAGCCACCCGTTATCTCCTCCGGGTCTGTGGCCAGGTCTTCCTGCTCCGTTATCTCCACGCGGTTCCTGCCCACACGGATCTTCTCCGTCAGCATATACAGACCCACATAGTCGCCGTTGAGCACCACCTCCACAGGCTCCTGGGCAGGCGTGTAGGCCATCCCGATGAGCCGGCTCAGCTCGAAGCCCACGGTATTGCGAAGGCACACCATGTCGTCGTCGGCATGAGGCAGCAGCGTGAAGTGGCGGTTATCCCTCATCCCCAACGGTGCCACCTTGTCCTGGAACTTCAGGCGATAAGGCTTCTTGTCGTAGTGCTTCCACGTGTGGTTGCCGTGACCCTTGATGCCCAGCAGCAACGGCGACTCGGCCGAGCCCAGCGACTCATACCCCTGCTGCCCTAAGGCGTCGATATAGCAAGTAGCTGTTATGTAATACTCTTTGGTCGTGACAGGCTCATTGGTATTGATGAACATGATCGGCAGCGTACCAGAGCAGTACTGCCTGCCCTTCTCCGTGCCTTGAGCCATCAAGGCTGCTGGCATCAGCATCAGCGCCAGGCATACCGCTAAGAGCCTCTTGATAGTCATCTGCATATTATACTTCACTTAACAAATACACTATTTCGCATGCAAAGGTACGAAAAATACTTTATCCAAACAAATAAAAGCTTAAATAATTAGCGATGCACGCAGATAGTGAAAAGCCGTCGGATGCAGTCTGAAGGCTTGCAGAAAGCCTGTCGATGTCTTACCGAAAGATGGCCGAAGATGAGCAGAAAGCCCGGTAATCTGGCTTTACAATGTGTTTCCGGCACATCAATAGCGTATAAACAGAAAGCAGGAGCCTCGTTTGTTGAGACTCCTGCCTTTTCAAGATATAGAGAATCGTGTCGTGCTTACTTCACGATCTTCTGTCTCCGTCTATCATTACAAGCCTGTTTTTAAATAACCTAATATTACATAGTGACCACTTGTATCTGGCCATAAACTTGCTTCGGGGTTTTTCCAATTCAAATTCAGATAATAGGTATAACCTCTTAGAAGTTTCGTGTCTTGAGGTGGAGCCACAACATACATATGATTAGATCCTTTGTTTTCGCCTTTAGATTTTTGCCATATTCTTGAATATATGTATAGCGAATGAACGTATTCACTGTTATCCCTATTCATAAAATACCAATTGCCATCAGTAAAATTAGTACCGAGATATTCTCCATATACTGGTTCAATCGTTGTTATTTCAGGCGAGGTATAAGTTCCGCCAGCTGGTATAATGATATCGTTATACTGAGTATATCCATGTATATTAGTTTTGATTTGTGTTGAATTTGCCCAGTCATTAGGATTTTTTGATACGTTAAGAGTTATATAACCAGACAATCGTACTTCTACACCACAATTATTCGTTATTACATATTTAATTCCATTTCCACCAGTATACTGAGCATAAGACCCGCCCGTAACCGGTGTAGGAGTGGGAGTAGGTGTTGGTGTTGGCGTAGGCGTAGGAGTAGGCGTAGGAGTGGGTGTAGGAGTAGGAGTAGGAGTAGGAGTTGGTGCCACATATACATACAGGGATGCTCCAGCAGCCTCTGCTTTAGTTTTTGTCGACAAGGTAATCGTGGTTACTACACCAATTTTATCTGCTGACTCGTAGTAAGTGTAATCGGGAAAGTCTTTTAGCTCTTTCTTTTTTACAGCATAATACTTCTTATTGGCAGCATCGAAGAATACGATATCATCTTCATCACCCCAGCTTGAGGGATACATTACAACTGCTTGTTCAGAAGCGGAATAAACACGAGAGGCTTTTTCCATAGCTTCAGCAAGAGACGTATAGGTGGTTACAATTCCTTCTTGCTCTTTATCACCTAACATTGGGAAGTTGTTGGACGTTGGGTACGTGTAACCCAGCCAGAAGTACTTTGGTTCGGCTGGGGTGAGGCTTTCCAGATATTCCTCAGCATCAGCCTTCGACTTCAGCTTTAGTGTAGCAGCAGTTTCGATTTTTTCTGTCTGGAAGAGAGCGTAGCCGTCGATGTCTGTTTCTGCTGATGTCAGCTCGTAGATAGTGCCGTCTTCTTCGTTCTGAAGCACCGCGTCTTTGACTTCCCAGCTTGCAGGGCAGAAGAGCACGCCAGCCTCGCCTGCTTCTACTTCGAGAGTATGAGCATCAGCATCCTCCAAGACTTTGTCAATAGACTCATAGGTGACTACGCCATCTATGGTGGTGTAATTGTCGCTCGTGGGTGCTTCTGTACCAAGCAAGAAGTAATTAGTTTCCTTGATCAGATTGACAACAGTCACTACGTCGATAGCGTTCACCTTTTGGTCTTTATAGACATCAGCAGATCCACCCTGCTTATTCTCCAAGATCGAATCTGCAGCAGCAGCCACGTCTTCGATGTTCAACTTGCCATCTTGGTTAACATCGCCTGAAGTGATCTCCACCCCAGCTTTCTCGTCACCATTGTCATCGCCTGACACGACCTCATTAGTCGGCGTAGTAGCATTCTCATCGCCTTCTGTTTGCGCATTGGCGATTCCGCAACTCAGCAACATGGCTGCCAGCATTGTCCATAATCTAATTGTTTTCATTGTTGTTAAATAATTGAGTTAAACGAAATATTATTATTGTTTTCTTTTCTATTTATCATCTGTTTTACCCTCCTGCTCAGCTCCTTACCAACGGCCTCAGAGCCTTTGTAGCTCCAATGCGTGTTATCAAAGAGGAAGACATCCTTCTCCCCTCTTTCAATGAGAGGCAGCAGGCAGTCTTTGCAGAGCATGACCTCAGGTATATCTCCAAGTATTTGACGTACATCCTCGTTTACCCGTTTCGGAGGGTATGGATTATCAACTATATAGTCTTGATAGAGGTCGTATTTATCAACGGCCATCATCATCAGTAGCTTGATGCCTCGTTCGTTTGCCTTTTGAGTCAGCAGATCATACACCTTCTTCATCTTTGGGACAACAGCCTCATCGATGGTGACCCCATTTTTGATATCGCAATCATAAAAATACAATTTCCTCGGTTCACGACTGCTGAAGAAATCCCTATTCAAGTCTACCTCATAAACAGGACTACGCCCTGCTAATCTGTACAGGACATAATCACGGGCTCGGAGAAGCGACCATTTATTAGGATTACGTTCTTCATTATCAACAGCTGCCATAGGCTCAGGAACCTCAACCTTGCTCTCATTAAAACGGTCTACGCTCAGGGCAAAGTCACGCTCAGCCACTTCTACAACCAGCACACTGGTGTTTGTGGAATCAATAACGCCCCAGTCAAGAATGTTGCTGGCATACTGCATGGGGTTCTCATAAAGGCTTCGCCTACAGTTGGCGACAGTAAGTCCTTCCCCAGGCATATAGTTCTGATAGCCAGCACTACCCTGCTGAGAGAAAGAGTCGCCCACTGTCAGCACGTCAACATGGATATTGCGCAGTTCTTCTGTATGATTGACCTTTGTAAACAAGGTGTCCTTCATCTCTTTCTCACCTATCGCCTGAATATACTCCGTCCCAAAGGGGATCAGAGCCAGGTTGCCCAAATCGCCTGTGTCAGCACGAGGACTGACATAAAAAGTGACGTATGCCACGAGCCCCAACATCAACAAATATATTGGCAAGACCAAGTATGAGATTTTAATCAGGAATTTCTTCATCGTCAGAATTGGAAATATATAAATGTTTGGACCTCACCAGCATAGAAGAAAAGCAGAAGTACGATAGAAGCGTAAAGCGAATAGCGTACCGTAGAACAGCGGAACAGCCTATTGTCAGGGAACTGGAGCACATGCGCTTTGTCGCGCTGCAGATACTCGACAATGAAGAGCAACAGGATTGCAATGAAAGTATTGGCACTTCCCAAACGGAAATGGAAATCATCAAAGGCCGTCAGGATCATCCTGCTGACGAAGTCCCAAGCCTGAGAGATATTCTCTGCACGGAAGATCACCCAGCCAATAACAGCCAGCAGGAACGTCAGCGTCACATTACATATATCTTTGATTCTTCCGAGGATGCGGGAGTGCGAAGGTGCGAGGGTGTGAGATATGTCTTGCTGCTGATGATGGCCACTCTCGTGCCCCCGTTTTACAAACAGCCTGTATAGCACGACCAGGCTGCCGTGATACAAACCCCAGCAGACGAACGTCCAGTTGGCTCCATGCCACAAGCCGCTGATGCCGAACACGATGAACGTGTTGCGGACGACCTTCCACAGACTGCAACGGCTGCCACCAAGGGGGAAATAGACATAGTCGCGGAACCACGTCATCAGCGAGATATGCCACCTGCGCCAGAACTCGGGTATCGACTTGGAGAGATAAGGATAGTTGAAGTTGCTCTGCAACCTGATGCCAAACAATCGGGCGCAGCCGATAGCGATATCGCTGTAGCCCGAGAAGTCGCAGTAGATCTGGAAGGTGAACAGCAGCGCCAGTCCCCAGAGGCTCACGCCAGAGTAGTCGGCATAGTTGTCCCACAATGGGTTAAGATTCGCAGCACATCTGTCAGCGATGACCACCTTCTTGAAGAATCCCCACAACATCTGCCTACAGCCATCGACAGCCTGCGCATAGTCGAAATGGCGATCCTTCTGGAACTGCGGCAGCAGGTTCTTGGCCCGCTCGATGGGGCCTGCCACCAACTGCGGGAAGAAACTGATGAAGGCACAGAACTCAACGATATTATGGGTGACAGCCACGTCTTTCCGATACACGTCGATAGTATAGCTGAGTGCCTGGAAAGTATAGAAGCTGATACCCACGGGCAACACCACGTTCAGCGTCACCCAGCCCAGCTCGTAGTGGAACAGCTGCCAGAACAGCTGCACCAGACTCTCCGCAAAGAAGTTATAATACTTGAATACTCCCAAGATCAAGAAATTTACCACCAGATTGGCGGTACATACCAGTCGAGCCTTCGTGTTGTTACTTTGTGGGGTACTCCGCCGCCACCGCTCTATCAGCAGACCGCTATAGAAGCTGCACAGCGACGTAAACACTATCAAGAACAGGAATCGCCAGTCCCACCAGCCATAGAACACATAGCTGGCCGTCACTACCAACAGATTCTGCCACTCGCGCTTCTGGAACACAAACCAGTAGAGCAGGAACACAATTGGCAGAAACACCAGGAACTCGAGCGAATTAAAGTTCATATCTCTTGATGGTATATTAACGCTTTAACTCTTGTACTCAGCTCTTTACCAACGATCTCTGCAGCTTTAATGCTCCAGTGACTATCGTCGAACAAGAACACATCTTTCTCACCTTTTTCTATTAAAGGCGTCAAGAGGGGCTTACACAATAAGACATTCGGTACATCGCCAAAAATCTCATAGGCATCCTCGACATAAGTCTTACGAGGATAAGGATTATCGACAATGTGATCCTGATACAGATCATACTTGTCGACAGGTAACATCAACAACAAAGCAATACCACGATCCCCGGCCTTCTGGGACAAGGTTTGGAAAACAGTCTTAATTCTTTGCCTTGACGACTCGCCGATATTCAGACCATTGCTAATATCAGCACAATAAAAATACAGGCTTCGAGGCTCCCGGCTGTTGAAATAGTCTCTGTCAAGAGTCACCTCATACACAGGGCTCCAGTGCAAGCGGTACATCAGAAAATCTCTGGCCCGTAAGAGCGACCAAGCATTAGGACTTCCGCCACCAGTATTGGGAAGAGGTTCTGGATCAAGCTCAACCATATCAACCTTGTCTACGTCAAACTCCTCTGCCCTACTGACAAGGTCACGTTCGCCTACCTGAACAACCAGCACCTTGACATTAGTAGAGTCTACCAATCCCAAATCCAGAATATTATACGCATATTGAAAGGGATTATCGTATAGCTCTCTTGTACAATTTACCACAGAAACATCTTGAGCAGCGAGATAATTCTGATAGCCCAACCGCCCCATCTTGGAGAATGAGTCACCAACAGTAAGGACATCTGCATGAACATGCCGCAGGCTGTCCGACTGTCGGATGTCCGTAAACAACAGTTCCATCGACTCCTCCGTACTATCATCTTGACAATCAAATGGTATCAACCCAAGATGCCCCAGATCGCCTGTAGTCCTTGGAGTAACGTAAAGAGTGACGTATGCCGTCAGTCCGAAAAGCAAAAGGAACACTGGCAGAACTGTGTATGATAACTTGAGGAGAAACTTCTTCATGGCGTCAGAACTTAAAATAAATAAACGTCTCGACCTCACCAGCAAAGAAGAACAGCATCAGGCCAATGCAGGCATAGAGAGCATAACGAACAGCAGTATAACGGAAAATGCCATCTGCAGGCAGTTGTAGAGGGTGTTCTTTCTTCCTTGTCGTCCATTCCAGAACCAGTACTATCAGCATAAACAGTATGGTGGCTTTCTTGACAGGCAAACTCGGCATAGAGAAAAGTGACGCCGACACGATACCACTAAAGAAACGATATGCATCCGTAACACTGCTAGCATAAAAGACAATGAAGCCCAGCGACACCAATAAATAGTTCAACACCATCTTGGAGAAATCCTTCAGTTTAGGCAGGCCATAATCGTTGGGACGCAGTTTCTTATTCTTCCCAAACGCTCCAGATAACACCAGCGGCACGTAAAGCATAGCATGGTAAAGTCCAAAAAGTCCAAATGTCCAGTTTGATCCATGCCAGAGACCTATAAGTACGATATTAATGGTTACGGCCAGCATCACACCCCAACTGCCCATATTGCGGAAAGCGATATTAAGTGGCATGAACACATAATCGGTAATCCACGATGTCAGTGAGATATGCCAGTTACGCCAAAACTCAGCGATATTTCGAGCCAGCAATGGATGGTTGAAGTTGCGGGTTATGTTGAAACCCAAGATCTTACCCACGCCAATGGCCATGTTCGAATAACCATCGAAATCGGTATAGATCTGCATGGTATAAAGCAATGTCCAGATCAAAAGAGTCGATCCTGACTGATGGGAGTAGTCGGCCCACACATAGTCTGTCACCAGAGCCAGATGGTCAGCGATACAGACTTTTGTAAACATACCCCAAAGGATCTGACGACAACCATCTACAGCCTGTGCATAATCCAAGGAATGTGATCTCCTGAGCTGAGGGATAAAAGTGTTGGGACGGTCGATAGGCCCAGAAAGTAGCGTTGGGAAGAATGCGATATAGGTGGCAAACTCCACCATGTCCCTTGACGGTTCGATATGTTCTCGATGAATCTCTATCAGATAACTGATCAATTTGAACGTAAAGAAACTCACGCCGACAGGCACTATGATGTTTAAGGTTGTCCACGTTGCCTTCAGTCCAACGGCATTGAGCAGTTCTGCAATCGACTCGCCAAAGAAATTAAGGTATTTGAAGTACAACAACAAACAGATGCCCAAGGCTACGCCAAACGTTGTCAACAGTGAAGCCTGCTTCGTACAGCCTTTCACCATCACAGCCTTCAGTCCCAGTCCTAAAAAATAGAATCCAATGGTCGCAAGAAGCAGTATCGCCACCATCTTCCAGTCGACCATTCCATAGAAGAAATAACTCGCCAGCAGCAGCCAGATGTTTTGACGGCGAGGAATCTTCTTTGTGAACGGCAGATAGTAGATGGTGAATACTACTATAAAGAAGAAGAGGAACCTGACAGAGTTGACTACCATCCTACAGTTTTTCCATCATCGAGTCAACCATCTCTCCTACGTTGTTCCATTTCATGATTTCAAGAGAGGTGAACTTGATTTTAAAAGCCTTTTCGATAGCTACGATAAGTTGAATGTGACTCAGCGAATCCCATTCCTCTATATCATTGGCACTTGTCTCATCCGTCAAATTACACTCATCGAGATCAAGCACGTCTGTAAAAATCTCATTCAGTTTCTCAAAAATTTCTTGTCTTTCCATAATACCTTATTATATTATATTATTACTTTTCACGATTCACTAACTCTATAAACCCTATTTCAGAATTCCAGAAATAGCATATTTTCCTATTATCGAATGCTGGTGCTGCCACAGGCTTGAACAAGGCTGTCCAGTTCTCCTGAATAAGTCTGTCATATTCTTGATCCACATCGTCAACCTCATAGCATATGTGGTACGGCGAAACGCCTCGCTTTGTCAGCATCTTCTGCATGGTTTTGTTGTCCTCATAGGGTTCCACCAGCTCTATGCGCACCTCCCCTGGCTTTGTCAAGAAACAAATCCTTGTCCGTTGGGTATCGTCATTTACAATCTTGCCAGCGACATAGCCCAGTCTTTCGAACTCTTTTGCCGTGGAAATGATATCTCCAGTCAGATAGCCTACATGATCTGTTGTGTAGCTCATAGTGCCTTGACCTCTATATAACACTCCCTGGGCTGATAAGCCTCGACATCCAATTCGAAGCAGGCCGTCTCTGCATTCTCTATCTTCGCAAAGCCCAAACCTGGATAGTGGTTCTCTACCATCTTATTCTTGGGCGTAGGCAGATACTCTCCGATAATCTTCTTGTAGCCAGCACTCTTGGCACGCTCTACCATCGTATTAAGGGTAAAGTTTTCCATGCCACGCTTCAGCACTCGGCAACTCATAAACCAAGTATCAACGAAAAGCGTTTCTGCATCTTTCCGTTTCATAATAATGACAGCTATCAGGCCATTGTCGCCAAACTTGTCCTCAAGGGTGAAACTAAGGTCTATCACGTTCGGATCTTCTGCCAACGCAGTTATGTCTGCCTCCGTATAGCGGATAGTCCTCAGGTTAAACTGGTTGCTTCTCTGAGAAAGTTGTGCGACACGAGGCGTATTGAACTTCGTAAAACCACTGACCGTCGACACCATATTCAGCGACTTGAGGAAGTCGGCCTCATTCGTGAATGTCTTTGACAGGGAAACGCGTTTAGCCTCCACCTGATATTGCTTTGTCCTGTCTTTGTCGGCATTGCTATAACTGGCCGTTTCAAACAGGTTCAAAGAATAAAGGTATTCCAAGTATTCTCCCGGATCTTCAGGAAGTTCTGGAACAGTAATGCCCTTGATATTCTCACGAACCATATTACGTTCGAAGGGATTGTCATCAAGGAACACCATTGAGTCGAAACCGATATTGAGGATGCTCTGAATTGTACGGATATTGTCGACCTTTGTTTCCCAATTGGCTTGGAACACAGCAATGTCGTCCAACTTCAGAATCATGTCTGGATGCTTCTCAAACGGTTCCTTAGCCGTTTCTTCATTGTTCTTTGAGGCTACGCAGATGATGATACCACGTTGCTTAAGTTTCTTCACCCACATCTGGAACTCAGTAAAGGCTTTACCTATTCCCAGCCCATGACCAAGTTGAATGCCTTCCAATCCATCGTCACCGATAACTCCTCCCCACACCGTATTGTCAAGGTCGAGAATCAGACATTTCTTAAACTGCCCCTTAATGGCACAGACAATATCCATAACCCTTGAGGCTACGTATGGAAGGGCATCGACACTCAGGATCATTTCCGTACTGACATACACGTTTGGAGCGAACATAAAATCACGCCCGAACTTATTCTGAAGGCCTGCCAAGTCACAAATGAAGAGATTCGGGTATTGCTGTGAGAGATTCATCAGCTCATAGTTGAGTCTTCTCACCTGATAGGTTAGCGACGACGTCACCTTATTGGCATAGCTTCCAAAGACAGTGTCTTCAATCTCAGGATAGTTAAAGTAAATAATCTTTTTATTAGCTATCGCAGGATTATCACAGATGGAGGCCACAAACGACAATCGTTCTTCTGCAAGAACAGCTTGGCGGTCTACAGGAAGAACACTATGATACTCGCCCAGTTTGTGAGTTGACTGAAATACGACGATGATATCAGCATCAAATTCATACAACTCACTTGACGGGTCCAAGAACTGGCGCTCGACTTGATTATACTCTGCCTCAAACAAATCGATACAATAGCCTCTCTCTACGCCCATGCCCTTGATGGCTGTTGCTAAAAATTGGGTGGCTGTATCTCCAACAAGGGCTACCTTCAGAGAAGGAAGCCCAGAAAGGTCTTTCTTAAGATTCTTCTTTATATCCTGATATTGAAGCATTCTATGCCTAATTATATTATGTGCTGCAAAAGTACTCATTATTTATCAAAATCCAAAAGAATTAAGTCGATTTTTTGAAATAACAACCAAAATAAAGACCTTTTAGGGATTTCCCTCACTCAAAATAGGGAAAAACGCTTGCAAACTTGAATATTTATCATTAACTTTGCAGCATGATTACCAAATTATAAAACAGTGACGATTATGAAAAAATTCATGACAATCATGGCGCTGATGGTGACGATAGTCACCTCTGCCGCAGCAATGACTTTTAATGAAGCCCGTGAGCATGCATTGTTCCTCACAGACAAGATGGCTTACGAACTGGGGCTTTCTTCTGCACAATTAAATAATGTATACGAGATCAACCTCGACTTCGTGATTGGCGTTGCCATACAGGGCGAACGTCCCAGCGTCTGCCAGTCCCGCCGCGATGCAGACATGCGGTTTGTACTCTCCGACTACCAGTACCATCTCTATAAGAAGACGAAGTATTTTTATCGTCCAATGAGCAACTCACGGAACGTGTGGAGTTTCACCATCTATAATTACTACACAGACAGGCACCGCATGTATTCAAATCGCCCAAGCCACTATCAGGACTACAAAGGCCCAGGCAATCCACGCAAGAGTTACTCTCCGCCAGCACGTCCTTATGCCGGCAAAGAGTTGAGGAGACAACAGAGAATCAATCCACACAGCAACTACGGACGCAAGTAAATCAAGGTAAATCGCGAAAAAGTTCGCGATTTATTTTGTTATTTTGACTAATTGCATTACCTTTGCACCGCCGTTGGAGAAGTCCCCCATTGTGAAGGGGTACCGACGGTAAGATAAATTGCATAGAAATATGAAAGTAATGAAATTCGGCGGAACGTCCGTAGGTTCCGTAAAAAGCATTTTGAGCTTAAAAGAAATTGTGGAGACAGAGGCTCGGACGCAACCTGTCATTGTAGTAGTAAGCGCACTCGACGGCATCACCGACAAACTGATTGCCACGTCGCAGATGGCCAAACAGGGCGACGAGCACTATCGCGAGGAATTCGACGCGATGGTCAAGCGTCACCACCAGATGATCGACACCATCATCACAGACGACAAAAAGCGCGTAGATTTATTTAACAACGTAGACCAACTCTTTGACCAGTTAAAGAGTATCTTCTATGGCGTGTACCTGATCCATGACCTCTCGAAGAAGACTGAGGACACGATCGTTTCTTACGGTGAGCGTCTGAGTTCCCACATCGTGGCAGCGATGATCAAGAACGGCATTCGCATGAACAGCCGCGATTTCATCCGGACTGAGAAGAAATTGGGCAAGCATGTGATTGATGCCGACCTGACGACTCAGTTAGTGAAAGAGACATTCAAGGATATCAGTGACAAGAGCGTCTATGTAGTGCCTGGTTTCATCGCCAGAGACCGTGACACCCACGAGACGACTAACTTAGGTCGTGGTGGCAGCGATTACACCGCTTCTATATTAGCCGCCGTACTCAATGCAGAAGTGCTTGAGATTTGGACTGACGTAGACGGTTTCATGACTGCCGACCCCAAAGTAATCAAGAGCGCTTATACCATCAACGAACTCTCATACGTAGAGGCGATGGAACTCTGTAACTTCGGTGCGAAAGTTATTTACCCGCCGACCATCTATCCCGTCTGCGTCAAGAATATACCCATTAAGGTGAAGAACACCTTCAATCCCGAACACCCAGGCACCCTCATCAAGGCAAAGATCGAAGACGACAACAAGCCCATCAAGGGAATCTCGAGCATCAAGGGCACCTCACTGATCACGGTGACAGGTCTTTCGATGGTGGGTGTCATTGGTGTAAACCGTCGTATCTTCACCACATTGGCTAACAAGGGCATCTCCGTCTTCATGGTGTCACAGGCATCTTCCGAGAACTCCACCTCTATTGGTGTGCGTGACGAAGATGCAGAAGCCGCTGCAGAGGTTCTGAATGCCGAGTTTGCCAAAGAGATTGAAACAGGTGCCATGTATCCCATGCTGGTGGAGAGTGGTCTGGCTACCATTGCCATCGTAGGTGAGAACATGAAGCAGACACCAGGCATCGCCGGTAAGTTGTTTGGCACGCTGGGCCGTTCTGGCATCTCCGTGATTGCCTGTGCACAGGGTGCCTCAGAGACAAACATCTCGTTCGTCGTTGATGGCAGATTCCTGAGGAAGTCCCTCAACGTACTCCACGACTCGTTCTTCCTCTCTGAATACAAGGTGCTCAACCTCTTTATCTGCGGTATCGGTACTGTTGGCGGCATGCTGCTTGAGCAGATACGTACCCAGCAGCAATACCTGATGCAGACCAAGCGCCTGCAACTGAACGTAGTGGGTATCTCTGATGTCGACAACTTCGTATTAGACCGTGACGGCATCGACCTCGACAACTATGAGAAGATCCTACGTGCAGGCTATCCGGCCAATACAGAGCACATGCGGGATGAGATCGTGAAGATGAACATCTTCAACTCCGTATTCGTAGACTGTACCGCCAGCCGTCAGATAGCCAGCCTCTATCAGACTTTCCTGGAGCACAACATATCAGTAGTAGCAGCCAATAAGATCGCAGCCTCCAGCGACTATGACAGTTATCTGAAACTGAAGCAGACGGCCCGCGACCGTGGCGTATGGTTCCGCTATGAGACCAATGTAGGCGCAGGCCTGCCGATCATCGGCACCATCAACGACCTGTGCAACTCTGGTGATAAGATTCTGAAGATCGAGGCCATCCTCTCAGGAACACTGAACTTCATCTTCAATGAGATAGCCGCCGACGTGCCCTTCTCCGAGACTGTACGCCGAGCCAAGGAGCAGCGCTACTCTGAGCCTGACCCACGTATTGACCTCAGTGGTACCGATGTGATCCGCAAACTCGTCATCCTCACCCGTGAGGCTGGTTATAAGGTGGAGCAGGACGACGTGGAGAAGCACCTCTTCGTGCCTGACAGTTATTTCGAGGGTTCTATCGACGACTTCTGGAAGCGGCTGCCTGAACTGGATGCCGACTTCGAGGCCCGCCGCAAGGTGCTCGAGGCCGAGAACAAGCGCTGGCGCTTTGTGGCTACGATGGAAGCCGACGAGAAGGATACGTCATCATTCAAGACCAGTGTTGCCCTCAAGGAAGTGCCTTATGGCCATCCGTTCTATGGCCTGGAGGGATCGAACAACATCGTGCTGCTCACCACTGAGCGCTACAAGGAGTATCCGATGCTTATTCAGGGCTATGGCGCAGGTGCTGCTGTTACTGCTGCCGGCGTCTTCGCCAATATCATGTCGATTGCAAACATCTAACTTATGAAGCATATCATCATACTTGGTGATGGCATGGCAGATCTTCCCGTCGAGCGACTCGGTGGGAAGACCTTACTGCAATATGCCCATAAGCCCATGATGGACCAGTTGGCCCGCGAAGGCCGCTGTGGACGACTCATCACGGTACCCGAAGGTTTTCCTCCTGGCTCCGAGGTGGCCAACACAGCCATCCTTGGCTATGATCTCAACAAAGTGTACGAAGGCCGTGGCCCCCTGGAGGCAGCATCGATAGGCTATGAGATGGCAGATGACGACTTTGCCATCCGCTGCAACATCATCACGCTGGCAGACGGAAAGATCATCACTCACAACGGTGGAAACCTGGAGACCGACGATGCCCGTGTGCTGATTGACTATCTGAACGAGACGCTAGCCAAGCCCATTAATGAACGGGCTGGATGTGAGCGTGTGAAATTCATCACAGGCATCCAGTATCGTCACCTGCTCGTCATCAAGGGCGGCTCCAAGCACATTGTCTGTGCCCCACCCCATGATCACCCCAACGAAGCATGGCGCCCGTTGCTGGTAAAGGCCGAAGACTGTCCGGAGGAACCGAACAGACTCACGCCCCAACAGACTGCCGACCTGCTGAACGAACTGATCCTGAAGTCTCAGGACCTGCTGGCCAGTCACCCCTTCAATATCGAGCGGGCCAAGCGCGGTGAGCGTCAGGCCAACAGCATCTGGCCCTGGAGCGGCGGCTATCGTCCCTCGATGGAGACGCTGATGCAACAATATCCCCAGATAAAGTCGGGCACGGTCATCTCTGCCGTCGACCTCATACGAGGCATCGGCCATTATGCAGGTCTGAAGATCGTCGAGGTTCCAGGTGCCACAGGTCTGGCCAACACCAACTACGAAGGCAAGGCTCAGGCAGCCATCGAGGCCTTGAGGCAAGACGACTTCGTCTTCGTCCATGTGGAAGCCAGCGACGAGGCTGGCCACGACGGCGACCTGGAACTGAAACTGAAGACCATCGAGTATCTCGACCAGCGACTGATAGCCCCCATCTACCAAGAGGTGTCAAAGTGGGCAGAGCCCGTATGCATCGCCATACTGCCAGACCATCTGACGCCAGTAGAGATGCGTATCCACGTCGGACAGCCCGTGCCGTTCCTCATCTGGCATCGCGGCATCGATGCTGACGAGGTTCAGCAGTACGACGAAGTAAGTTGTGTATCAGGTGCTTACGGCCTCCTCAAACTCGATGAGTTCATGCACGCCCTTATGAAGATATCATAGGAGTTGCTCAGTAGTGATCATCTATAAACAATAGATTTTAAACAATAAACAGAATAAAACATGAAATACTATAGTACCAACGGTAATGCTCCCATCGCCGACCTTCATAAGGCCGTCGTCAAGGGACTGGCCGAAGACCGAGGTCTCTACATGCCTGAGCGCATCAAGCCACTGCCGAAAGCGTTCTTCGACAACATAGACAAGATGTCCTTTCAGGAGATAGCCTATACCGTAGCCGATGCCTTCTTCGGCGAGGACGTAGAGGCCGATGCCCTGAAGCAGATTGTCTACGACACACTCTCCTTCGACTGCCCTGTGGTGAAGGTGACAGACAACATCTACTCACTCGAACTCTTCCACGGCCCTACCCTCGCCTTCAAGGATGTCGGTGCCCGTTTCATGGCCCGTCTGCTGCAGTACTTCATCCGTCAGGAAAGTTCAAGCCTCAATGCTCAAAGCTCAAAGTTCAATGCTCAAAGCTCAATGCTCAATGCTCAAAGCTCAAAGCTTGTCAACGTCCTCGTGGCCACCTCCGGCGATACGGGTTCTGCCGTTGCCAATGGATTCCTCGGCGTAGACGGCATCCACGTCTACGTGCTCTATCCGAAGGGAAAGGTCAGCCCCATCCAGGAGTGCCAGTTTACCACGCTTGGCAAGAACATCACCGCCATTGAGGTAGATGGTGTCTTCGACGACTGTCAGGCTCTGGTGAAGAACGCCTTCATGGATGCCGAACTGAACCAGCACATGAAGTTGACATCAGCCAACTCCATCAACGTTGCCCGATTCCTGCCGCAGGCCTTCTACTATTTCAATGCCTACGCCCGCCTCAAGGAAAATGTAACAATTCAAAAATGTAAAAATGTAAAAATTGAGGATCTGGTAATGTGCGTGCCGTCAGGCAACTTCGGCAACATCTGCTCCGCCCTCTTCGGCCATCAGATGGGATTGCCCGTGAAGCGCTTTATCGCTGCCAACAACGCCAACGACATCTTCTATAATTACCTGCAGACAGGCCGTTACGAGCCGAAGCCCTCAAAGCAGACGCTTGCCAACGCCATGGACGTAGGCGACCCCTCGAACTTCGCACGCATCATCAACCTCTACAGCGAGAACAACAGGCTCTCGCCCGAAGAGACCCACCAGCGCATCACCAGCCTCATCAGCGGTGCCACCTACAGCGACGAACAGATCCGTCAGGCCATGCGTCAGTGCCACAAGGAGACAGGTTATATCCTCGATCCTCACGGCGCCTGCGGCTATCAGGCCCTGAAAGACGGCCTCAAGCCTGGCGAAGTGGGTGTATTCTGCGAGACGGCCCATCCCGCTAAGTTCAAGGAGAAGGTAGACGACATCCTCAACATCGATGTCGATATCCCCGCCCGCCTCCAGGCCTTCATGCAAGGCGAGAAGCAGAGCACGCCGATGACGAAAGACTTTGACGATTTCAAGCAATACCTGATGAATCGATAAACAGAAAATCCCCGATCAGATCGGGGATTTTTTTATAGTCCGTCACTCATATCTGCGAATGGATATTCTTCCGCATTCGGCAGCAAGAGATACGACAACTCTTCAAGAGCACTCCTATCCTTAAAATTCACGTGTTATCTTAAGTCCTTGCGAATGACATGCTTTAACATCCTGATTTCGAGAGCGTTACAGCACTTCCGAGGTGACGGAGGTGACCATGTTTTACACATCTCTCTATAGGAAAATATTAAAGTGCCACTTTTTTATTTTTCCTATACGCGACTTTGCATATTATAGTCACCTCCGTCACCTGGGAAACTGTATAACTTATTATATATCAGAGCCTTACACCACATTTTTCACCCCCTATGGATAAAGTGCGTTAATAATATCTCCTAACGGAGTATAGTATGGCACTTTATGCAGTCGCTAATGCCTGCTATACCCCCTAAAGTGCCATCACTTATGCTGTAAACAGACATCCTTTACCATCGTAGAAGGCATCAGAGAGCGTGTTAGAAGGCATCCCTATGAACGTACCCCATATTTTGCCACATACAGATAGCAAAATCATATCCTTTGCGCCATAGGCAAACGACAAGCCATGGGGTAACACTAAAAATGAAGATAAAAGAGATTTATGGAGAAAAAGAGCAAGTTTACAAGGCCTGAGGAAAGAAAAATGCCAAAAAAACAAAAAAAAGTCCAATAATGTTTCGGTATCTCGCTGAAAAACAGTAACTTTGCAGTCCAATTTGAGAATATCAATAAATACACATTATTAATAAATAGAAATAAACAACAAGATGACAAAGGCAGACATCATCAATCAGATTGCTGAGGAAACGGGTGTAGCAAAGAAAGATGTTGCTACAACTGTCGAGGCGTTCATGGAAACAATCCGCATCAGTCTTGCTGAAAACAAAGAGCCTGTTTACTTACGCGGTTTCGGTACATTCGGTATCAAGCATCGTGCCAAGAAGACGGCCCGTAACATTTCCAAGAACACCACACTGATGATTGAGGCTCGTGACATTCCTTCGTTCAAGCCTGCAAAGAATTTCTTAGAAAAGATGCTGTAAACAAACGAGAAACTCTATTAGAATTCATTTAAAAATAAACAATTATGCCAAACGGAAAAAAGAAGAAGGGCCACAAGATGGCTACTCACAAGCGCAAGAAGAGACTGCGTAAGAATCGTCACAAGAGCAAGTAATCACTTGCTGTGACCACTAAGGAAATGAAAGGAGTGTGTATGCTAATCCGTAAGGATAGCGACACACCCTTTCGTATTTATTAGACAACCCGGTTTTTAGTTTACGGTTTACCGTTTACAGTTTACAAGTTAAGAGACATGACAAGTGAAGTAATCATCGATGTTCAGCCTAAAGACATCTCGATAGCCCTGCTCGAAGACAAGCAGCTGGTAGAATACCAGCAGGAGCAGCGCACCGAGTCGTTCTCGGTAGGCAACATCTACGCGGCAAAGGTCAAGAAGATCATGCCCGGACTGAATGCCTGCTTCGTCGATGTCGGTGCAGAGCGCGTAGCTTTCTTGCACTATCTTGACCTGGGAAGTCAGTTTTATTCTTTTGAGAAATACCTTAAACAGGTAGTTAGCGACCGGAAGAAGCTTTATCCTATCCAGAAGGCCAACATCCAGCCAGAGCTGAAAAAAGACGGGAGTATTGCCAACACACTGAAAGTAGGCCAGGAACTCCTCGTCCAGATTGTCAAGGAACCTATCAACACCAAAGGTCCGCGCCTGACGTGCGAACTCAGTTTCGCAGGGCGCTATCTGGTACTGATACCCTTTGACGACAGCGTATCCGTCTCGACAAAGATCAAGCGTGGTGAGGAGCGTAGCCGTCTGAAACAGCTGATCCAAAGTATCAAGCCGAAGAATTTCGGTGTCATCGTCCGCACGGTGGCCGAAGGGAAGCGCGCTGCAGAACTCGATGCAGAATTGAAAGTGTTGCTCAAACGTTGGGAAGACACCATCACGAAAGTACAGAAGACGACGGAACTTCCTAAGCTCTGTTTTGAGGAGGAAAGCAGATCTGTGGCATTGCTTCGTGATCTTTTCAATCCCACCTATGATGGTATCCATATCAACGACGCTCAAATCTTCGACGAAATCAAGAACTATCTGGGGATTATCGCTCCAGAGAAAAAAGAAATTGTCAAGCTATACAATGGCTCAGTACCTATCTTCGACAATTTCAACGTCACCAAACAGCTGAAATCTGGATTTGGAAAGACCGTCAACTACAAGCACGGCGCCTATCTTATCATCGAGACGACCGAGGCTATGCACGTAGTAGACGTAAACAGCGGCACACGCATCAAGAAGGAGAACGGTCAGGAAGCAAACGCCCTGGAAACGAATCTGGGTGCTGCCGACGAGCTGGCACGCCAGTTACGGCTTCGAGACATGGGCGGCATCATCATCGTAGACTTCATTGATATGAAGCTGCCAGAAGACCGTCAGCTACTTTACGAGCGGATGTGCAAGAATATGCAGAAGGATCGTGCCAAGCACAACATCCTACCGCTGTCGAAGTTCGGACTGATGCAGATCACCCGCCAGCGAGTGAGGCCAGCCATGACGGTGAACGTAGAGGAGACCTGTCCCACCTGCTTCGGAAAAGGCACTATCAAGTCCAGCATCCTCTTTACGGACACATTAGAGAATAAGATTGACAATCTGGTTAACAAGATTGGTATCAAGAAGTTCTATCTGCACGTACATCCATACGTGGCAGCCTACATCAACAAAGGCGTCTTCAGCCTGAAGCGCCAATGGCAAATGAAATACGGACTCGGCGTCCGTGTGATACCCTCGCAGAAATTGGCTTTCCTGCAATACGAGTTCTACGACAGCAACAAGCAGTTTATCGATATGCAGGAAGAGACGGACAGTTGAGAATTATTTGAGTTTACAGTTTACGGTTTACAGTTTACAGATGATTACCAAGCAAAGCCACTCACAGCCAGCAGTAACCGGCAAAGTTACTCTCTGCCTACAAATGTATTCATCTGTAAACCGTAAACTGTAAACTGTAAACATTTACTGTAAACCGTAAACAAAATGAAGATCGTCTTTTGGATTGCGCTGTTCATCGTGTTCTATACCTATATTGGCTATGGAATATTATTATACATCATCATCTGGCTGAAACGGCAACTGAAGGGCGCACCCCTTCAGGCCGTGATGCCGGCTGACAGCGAGTTGCCCACCATGACCCTCATGATTTGTGCTTACAATGAGGAAGACATTGTCAAGGAGAAAATGGCCAACACCCTGGAACTTGACTATCCCAAGGACAAGCTCCGCATCATGTGGGTCACCGATGGCAGCAACGACCGCACGAACGAGCTGTTGGCCGCCTATCCAGAAGTGGACATCGTCTTCAGTCCAGAGCGCAAAGGTAAAACAGCAGCGCTGAAGCACGGACTAAGAGAGCTGAAAACCCGTTATGTAACCTTCACCGACGCTAACACGATGATCAATAGCGGCGCGCTCCGAGAGATCGCAAGACTCTTTAGCAACCCAGCGGTTGGATGCGTGTCAGGAGAGAAACGGGTGGCTGCCCGGAAGGCTGGTGAGATGGCCTCTGAAGGAGAGGGGCTCTATTGGCGCTATGAGAGCACGCTGAAGCGCTGGGATAGTGAATTATACTCGGCGATGGGAGCTGCCGGAGAACTCTATGCCATCGACCCACAGTACTGTCGCGAAGTGCCCGACGAAGCCCTGCTCGATGATTTCATGCTTTCAATGTACGTCGTACAGGCTGGTAAGCGCATCGCATATACCTCAGATGCATTTGCAAGAGAGTATGGCTCAGCCAACATCTACGAAGAATCGAAGCGCAAGCGCCGCATTGCCGCTGGTGGACTACAGAGCATCTGGTGGCTTCGCTCCATGCTCAACCCCCTGCGCCAGCCGTTAGTCACGTTCCAGTATGTAAGCCACCGAGTGCTCCGGTGGAGCGTCACTCCCATAGCGATGGTACTGTTGCTGCTCGCCAATATTGCCCTTGTGGCCATGGGTGCCTCCACCATCTACACGGTGATGCTTGTTCTTCAAGTCCTCTTCTACCTCATGGCACTGGCTGGATGGCTATTGAACCGCTACGGATATAAAAACAAACTCCTTTACACTGTCTATTATTTTGTATTCATGAATTTTAACGTTTTCCGCGGAATGGCCTATTTAAAGAGCCATGGAAAGAGTGGAACATGGGAAAAAGCAAAAAGGAGCTAAAGTTTTTACGTTATTTTTATTTATGTTTCAAAATTATTTCGTACCTTTGCAAAATCTACGGTAGTTTTGGACAGAAATGGAAAAAGACGAGAGAGAGATATTATTGCAGAAATTTGCCGACGCGAGCAGAAAGCTTCAATTAGCCAACGAGCAGCTCGCGATTGCAAACAAGAAACTGAAAGAATACGAAGAAAAGGCTCAGAAAGCTGAAAAGGCAAGTAAGATGAAATCCCTTTTCCTGGCCAACATGAGCCATGAAATACGCACACCACTAAACGCTATTGAGGGTTTTTCGAGAGTCATCATTGAGACCGACGCTCAGGAAGACCGTATGAAATATTTCGAGATCATCGAGAGCAACAACAACCGTCTGCAGAGCCTCGTCAACGAGATTCTCGACTTGTCGCGTGTTGAATCGGGAGAGATTGTCATGAAGAAGAGCCCTACCGACCTCAATCAGCTCTGTAACAGCATCATGAATCTGTTTAAGTTCCGCTGCCCTGACACGGTAAAGCTGGAGTGGAGCGAGCCTACGATGAATGTGACGATGAACACTGATGCCAACCGGCTCATACAGGTCTTTTCCAATCTCATCAGCAATTCTCTGAAGCACACCCACCAGGGCGTCATATCCTATGGCTATCGGATGCTTGACGAGGGACATACCATTGAGATGTATGTCAGCGATACGGGTAGCGGTATTGCCAAAGAAGACCTTGACCATATCTTCGAAACCTACGTATCCCGCGATGCTGAAACCAACAAAAACGGTTATGGTCTGGGACTCCCCCTCTGTAAGATTATTGTAGAGAAGATGGGGGGCACGCTGAAAGTGGAGTCTGAGGTGGGAAAGGGTTCTACCTTCACCTTCACCATGCCTTTCGAGGGAAGTATCGGAGGCTTGGAGCAGAACAAGGAAACTACGACGACAAGCGTCAGGACCATTCGTATCAGTGGCCGCACAGACGATTTAGACACCAAGACCATCCTTGTGGCCGAGGATGAGGATCACAACTATGAACTGGTGAAGATAGTGCTCCAGAAGCGCTATAAGTTGTTGCGTGCACACAATGGTATTGAAGCCGTCACCATCAATGAGGATGAGAAGCCCGACCTGATTCTGATGGACATCCGCATGCCAGGCATGAATGGCCTCGATGCCACCCGCATCATCAAGGAAGTATCCTCCACGCCCGTCATTGCGCTAAGTGCTTATGCCTTCGAAGAGAATATTCGCGCTGCCAAGGAGGCGGGCTGCGATGACTTTATGGCCAAGCCATTTAAAGTGGAAGACCTTATCGAGATTGTCAAGAAGTATCTCCACGAGGACGACTAATTATCAACCGTCAATATAGTAATCATTATGGGAAAGCTTGCAGTTCAGAAATACTTTTCGCTTATGATGCTGATCATCTCCTTCGTGTTGATGATCTTTACATTTGTGGGACTATTCGGGGGTGATGTACAGCCAGCGGGCAACACAGCCCGTGCGATGCTCGTCTACGCGCTGCCCTTGCTTATCATCGCCAACGTCGTCTTTCTCATCTACTGGCTCGTCAGGCTGCGCTTCCATTGGGCACTCATGCCTTTCATTACCCTGCTCTGTTGCATACCCTATATAGGCACCCTCTTCCAGCTGGGTTCTACCGACGAGAAGGCCGATGTCAAATCGGGCATCAAGCTTGCCACCTACAACGTCGCACGTTTCTCTGGAGAGACAACCGGATTCATTGCACAGGACATCCTCTCTGAGATGAAACGCCAGAAGGTGGATATCGTCTGTTTCCAGGAGTACAATGACTTCAGCGGCGACAAGAAGAACTCCGACTCGTATAAGGACTACTTCCCCCACTCCGCTTTCGGCAACAACGACATGGTCATCTACAGCCGCTATCCTATCGTCAACAAGAAGAACATAGATTTTGAACAGACGAACAACAGTGCCATGTGGGTCGAAGTCAATATCAACGACAACATCTACCGTATCTATAATGTACACCTCGAGACAACGGGTATCAACAGCACATTGCATCAGGCATCCAAGCTGGCGAAGAAAGGGGTTGAGGTACAGGGCAACGCCCTCATCAACGCCATCTATGGCAGCTACACGCTGGGCATGATTGCCCGCTCCGGCCAGGCCAACATGCTGGCGATGGACATGAGAGCGTCTGAGGCACCCGTCATTGTATGTGGTGACTTCAACGATGTGCCCTATTCCTATGTCTATAATACGATGCTTGGCGACAAGATTGATGGTTTCAAGGAGTGCGGCAGCGGATTTATGTACACCTACCGCGGTGACAAGCGCGTACGCATCGACTATATCTTCCACGACAAGGGACTCAAAGGACTCTCCTATTACAAGAAGGAACTGAGTTATTCCGACCACTATCCGGTCTTCATGCACATCGCCACGAAGCAAGAATAGTTATCTACTACGAATTGCACGAATTATGTCAATCGCCGCAAGCGACGATTATAATTCGTGTAATTCGTAGTTTCAGACAATCTTAAAGCGAACCCTGAACGAGCGCTCATGCTCGTCCCAGTTAGTGCCCAGCATCTCGAAGCGGCCTATCTGCGACGTGCTCCTTACGTGCTTGCCGATGCAGGGACAGACATCATAGTCACCAATGCGTACCAGACGGATTGTCTCCGACACATCTTCCGGAAGGCGACTGGGGTCTATCTCTTCCGGCAACTCGTCACGCGTCACGAACTCAAATGTCACAGGCAGGTCTTCCTCTATCAGCTCATTCATCCGCCGCTCTATCTCCTTCTCCTCCTGCCGCGAGGGCTTATGGTCGAGATGGAAGCTCATCTTACTTTTCTTCCGCTCGATGTGGGCATTATACGAGCGCTCACAGCCAAACAGACGGATCATCGTCTGGTTCAGCAGGTGCTCCGCCGTATGTGCTGGGGGAAACTCTTCCTTATTGTGCTCGTTCAACAGATAGTCAGCCATATCGTTTCTATCAATATTCGTATTTACTATTTAAGCCTTAAACTTCAGGACGACAGCGCCAAGAGGTTCCAGGTCGACGGAGATATAACAGTCACGCGTCAACGTGCGCTTGATCTCCTTGCCGCTGATGAGGTCGACGGCATTGACACTCTTGCGCTCCTTGAGTTTCAGATAGTCGAAGGCATGGGCTGGGATGGTGACATCCATCGTGGAGGGCAGATCGTCGAAGTTCACAACGACAAGCAGCACCTCGCTGCCGGCCTTACGCATGAAGGCATACTGGCGGTGATAGTCGCCGTTGACGTACATCAAATCGAACGATACGCCCTCGGCAACGGCTTTCTCGCTTACAGCAATCTGGCACACCTTATTATATATATCCTTCAGACCTTTCTCATCCTTGGTCAGCCTGCGGGTGGCAGCACGCACGAGCGTGTCGATACTCCAATAGTCGAAAATGGTTGTCCGACCGTCGTGACCACTGAAGCCCTCCTTGTCCATGCCACACTCACCATACTCCTGACCAGCATAGATCATGAGCGGATTCTGCTGTAGCAGGGCCGACACAACCAGACCAGGCACCCCTCGCCTGCCGTCGCCGGCAAAGAAGCTACTGGCAATACGCTGCTCGTCGTGGTTCTCAAGGAAATAGAGCATATGGTCACGGATATCGTCAGTCTGCTGCCAGGCGGATGTGATGGCGCCGGCGGGTTGGTTACCACGGATGACCTCACGCAGCGTGTCGTACATGCCCACCTTGTCGTAGAGGTAGTCGAAGCCTGCACCCAGGTAGTTACGGTATTCAGCGGGATTGTACACCTCGCCGATGAATACGATGTCAGGGTGAGCGAACTTCACCTTATCGGTAGCCCATCGCCAGAATTCAGCGGGCACCATCTCTGCCATATCGCACCTGAAGCCGTCGATACCCTTACGGGCCCAGAAGAGCAGGATGTCGGTCATCTTACTCCATGTATTCGGAATCGGAGAGAAGTGCCCCACTCGTCCGGCATAATAATCTACGCCATAATTCAGCTTGACCGTCTCATACCAGTCGTTCATCCCCGGAGCATTGTGGAAGCAGTCATTTCCAGTCGCTTTGGCCGGCTCTTCGACATAGGGCTGATCCTGCCCGTGATAGAGGTCGAAATAGGGCGTGAAGCGCTCACCGGGACAATAATAGAAGTTGTTTTGTGGATCGAAACCATGCTGAGGGTTGTCATCTTCTCCAAGGTCCTTCACACCCTCTGGCTTGCAGACGGAGTGATACTGACGGGCCACATGGTTGGGTACAAAGTCGATAATCACTTTCATGCCTGCCTTGTGAGTCCGCTCAACGAGTTGCTCGAACTCCTGCATGCGTTTGTCCACATCAGTGGCCAGGTCGGGATCAATATCATAGTAGTCTGTAATGGCATAAGGCGACCCTGCCCGACCTTTCACGATGGCAGGATGCTGAAGGGGTATACCATAGGCAGAGTAATCCGTCTGGGTGGCATGCCGTATGACACCCGTATACCAAATATGGCTCACGCCCATCTCCCTGATTTTCTTCAGGGTGCTGGGCGTGAAGTCATTCAGTTTTCCACAACCGTTCTCCTCTATTGTTCCATTCTCTTTCCTCGTCGTATTCTTATTCCCATATAGGCGAGTGAAGATCTGGTAAATGACAACTTTCTCTTTCATCGGTTCTCAGTTATTGTTAAAAAAAGACACAAAGGACGCTATACCAGCATCCTTTGTGTCATAATGAATTACTCTCCAATTCCGTGAGCGGACACTTCTTTGTTGATCTTTGCAATCATACCCTGGAGAGCCTTGCCAGGACCGCACTCTGTGAAGTCGTCGGCACCGTCGGCAATCATATTCTCCACACTCTGGGCCCAGCGCACACTGCTTGTCAGCTGGGCAATGAGGTTTGCCTTGATCTCAGCGGGGTCAGTATGCGGCTTGGCATCCACATTCTGATAGACAGGGCACTTCGGCGCCTTGATCTCCGTCTGCTCGATGGCTGCCTGGAGCTCGTCCTTAGCGGGCTGCATCAGCGGAGAGTGGAAGGCACCACCTACCTTCAACGGCAGGGCACGCTTGGCACCGGCAGCCTTCAACTGCTCGCAAGCCTCGTTGATAGCATCGATATTGCCAGAGATGACCAACTGTCCGGGACAGTTGTAGTTAGCAGGAACAACTACGCCCTTACCCATCTTCGAAACCTCAGCACAAATCTCCTCAATCTTATCGAAAGGAAGTGCTATGATGGCAGCCATCGTCGAGGGCTGAGCCTCGCAGGCCTTCTGCATAGCCATGGCACGCGCATAGACCAACTTCAGTCCGTCCTCAAAACTGAGGGCACCGGCAGCCGTCAGGGCAGAGAACTCACCCAGTGAGTGGCCTGCCACCATCTTCGGCTCGAAGGCCTCGCCCATGCAGAGGGCTGAGATGACACTGTGGAGGAATACGGCAGGCTGAGTGACCTTCGTCTGCTTCAGTTCCTCGTCCGTGCCCTCAAACATGATGTCGGTGATACGATATCCGAGAATGTCGTTTGCTTTTTCAAAAAGTTCCTTGGCCAGCGGGTTGTTCTCATAAAGATCCTTTCCCATGCCTACAAACTGTGCTCCCTGTCCGGGAAATACAAATGCTTTCATTTCTATAAACTTTAAACTTTAAACCAAAAATCAATCCTTTCGGGCTGCAAAATTACGATAAAAATCTGAAAAAAAGCCCTCTGATAGTATTTTTTTAGCTAAAGTAGCTTGATTATCGGAAATTTTATGTAAGTTTGCAGTTCAGAAAGAGAACTATTGACAAAAATGAAGCTCATAGTAATGACCAAGCCGACCTTCTTCGTGGAAGAAGACAAGATTTTGGCAAACCTGTTCGAGGAAGGCCTTGAGAACCTTCATCTGTACAAGCCCGGTGCCTCGCCGATGTACTCCGAACGGCTGCTGACGCTGCTGGGCGAGGACTATCACAACAAGATCACCGTACATGGTCACTTCTACCTGAAAGAGGAGTTCCGGCTTAGAGGCATCCATATCGACGACGCATTCACCGAGCCGCCCGTTGGCTATAAAGGGAATATCTCCCGCACCTGTCACGCCATCAACGAATTAAAAGAGGCGAAGAAGCATTGCAACTACGTCTTCCTGCATTGTATCTACGACAGTCAGACTAATGCCGACGAGAAATCGACCTTTACTTATGAGGAGCTGAAAGAGGCCTCCCGTGAAGGACTGATAGACAAGAAGGTGTATGCCCTGGGCGGCATGAACCTCGACAACGTGAAGGAAGCAAAGGATCTGGGTTTCGGGGGCGTTGTCATCTGCGGCGACCTGTGGAATCGTTTCAACATCCACAACGAGATTGACTACAAGGAACTGCTCAACCGCTTTGAGCGCCTGCGTAAGACCATTGATTGATCGACAGACATAGAACATTGAAAACAGATAGAAAAGATGAGTGAGACAAACTCCTACATGGTATTCTCTGGCACTGCCACGAGATACCTGGCAGAGAAAATCTGCCAAAGCCTGGGATGTCCGTTAGGACAACTGCAGATTACCAAGTTCTCCGATGGAGAGTTTGCTGTTTCGTATGAGGAAAGCATCCGCGGTCGCGACATCTTCCTCGTGCAGAGCACCTTCCCCTCTTCAGACAACCTGATGGAACTGTTGCTGATGATTGATGCCGCCAAGCGTGCCTCTGCCCGCACCATCAATGCCGTCATCCCCTATTTCGGATGGGCCCGACAGGACCGTAAGGACAAGCCACGTGTCAGTATCGGCGCCAAACTCGTAGCCGACCTTCTGAGTGTGGCTGGTGTCAACCGTGTCATTACGATGGACCTGCATGCTGACCAGATCCAGGGATTCTTCGATGTGCCAGTGGATCATCTCTATGCCTCGGGCGTTATCCTCCCCTACCTTCAGAGCCTCCATCTCGACGACCTGGTCATCGCCTCGCCCGACGTAGGTGGTTCAAAGCGTGCCAATACTTATGCTAAGTTCCTGGGCTGTCCGCTGGTACTCTGCAATAAGACCCGTGCCCGAGCCAATGTCGTAGCCACGATGCAGATTATCGGTGAAGTGGAGGGAAAGAACGTTGTGATTATCGATGATATGGTCGATACCGCAGGCACCATCACCAAGGCTGCCGACCTGATGAAGGAGCATGGTGCCAAGACCGTCAGAGCCTGTGCCTCTCACTGTGTGATGAGTGGTCCTGCCAGTGAACGCGTCCAGGCCTCAGCCCTCGAGGAGATTGTCTTCACCGACTCTATCCCTTATACGCAGCACTGTGCTAAGGTGAAACAACTCTCTGTGGCCGACACCTTTGCTGAAGCCATCCGCCGCGTTATCTGCAACGAGAGCATCAGCGATCTCTACATCATCTGACGGGCAGCATGAGCATCAAAACCATTTTTGGACTGACAGCCGTAGGCGCGCTTTGCCTCAGCTGTCAGTCCAATGTTTACCAGATTAACGGATTTGCCCGCGACTACAATGAAGGCGACACAATCTGCATGCGCCTCGAGGCTGACGGGGGCAGACCTGTCGCCATGACCCGGATCGCAGAAGGAAAATTCTCGTTCCGTGGAGAGATAGACGACACTGCTTTCTGTATGATATATCCAAAGAATAGTCCTAAAAGCATGGTCAGCCTGTTCCTCGAACCATCACAGATAGCTGTTGAACTATCACTTTCACCTGAGCGGAACCGCGTGTCGGGTACCGTCCTCAACAATGTCTGGCAGCAGCTGAACGACTCTATTCGACTGATGGGACAGGAGGTCGTCAGGCGATCCCAACAGCCTGTCGCCGACAGCATCACGCAGCGGCAACAAGTAAAGGCAATCGACAGCCTGCACCGTCGGATGTCAGACTGCATCCTCAACACCGCCCGCCGCAATCGCGACAATCCCATCGGCCATTACATCTACGATAATTATAAAGCGCCCAAGTTCGATTGAACCCGGGCGCTTTGAATTATTCAATAATCGTATTATCCGACTATCAGCTATTAAAAGCAGGCAGTTCCAGCCACTTCACATAGCAGAAGTCCTGACGGTGAGGCAGATTCTTGTTCTTCGGATACATACGGACGGCACTCTTGTACTGACCGAACTGCTTAGGAGCCAACTCTGCCTCGAAGGTATAGTTGTTACCCTCATGACCTGTCATCTTCAGAGGCTCTACAGAGAAGACCTTCTCCTCGCCCTCCTTGCTAATCAATACATTCACCTTCTCCAGAGCGACAGCATCGTCGAGACCTTGCTCATTGATGACGTACCTCAAGGTGTACTTCTGACCAGCCTCTGCACCAGTTACAGGGAAGTTCCACTCAGCAGAAACCACGTTGATGGCATCCCATCTCTCAGAGACGGTCTCCTTCCACTGGGCAATGTCCTTAGCCAGACGGTTGTCGTTCTTCGAGAGTTCCTTGAAGCGCTTTGCCTCCTTCTCATAGAACTTGCTATAGTAATCGTCGAGCTGACGCTTCATCGTGTAGTGAGGAGCAATCTGGGCGATTGAGTTCTTGATAACCTTGATCCAACCCTTCGAGATACCCTTCTTATCCTTATTATAATAAAGAGGTATAATCTCATTCTCCAGCAGGCCGTAGATGGTAGCGGCATCGAGTTGATCCTGATAGCCCTGGTTCTGATAGGTACGCTTCTCGGTAAGGGCCCATCCGGCACCCTCACGATAGCCCTCAAGCCACCAGCCGTCTTTCACACTGAGGTTCACAACACCGTTCATCTCAGCCTTCTCGCCTGACGTACCCGAAGCCTCAAGAGGACGTGTCGGGGTGTTCATCCAGATATCAACACCAGATACCAGACGACGGGCCAACAGGAAGTCGTAGTCCTCCAGGAAGATGATCTTACCCAGGAACTCCGGACGCTGTGAGATCTCATAAATCCGCTTAATCAGACCCTGACCTGCACCATCAGCGGGGTGAGCCTTACCAGCAAAGAGGAAGATCACGGGATGCTCTGGATCATTCACAATCTTAGAGAGGCGAGCCTCGTCAGTGAACAGCAGGTGGGCACGCTTATAGGTAGCGAAGCGACGGCAGAAGCCTATCACGAGGGCATTCGGATTCATCTTCTCCAGCAGAGACACCACACGTGAAGGATCACCCTGATTCTTCAGCCAGGCCTCACGGAACTGCTCCTTGATATAGTCGAAGAGCTTCTGCTTCAGAGCCATACGGGTCTCCCATATCTCCTCATCGGGACAGTCATAGATACCGTGCCAGATATCCTCGTTCGACTGGTCGCCCATGTGCTTCTCATCAAAATACTTTGCATACACCTTACGCCATTCCGTAGCGCACCAGGTGGGGAAGTGCACGCCATTGGTCACATAGCCCACGTGGTTCTCCTCGGGATAATAACCAGCCCAGATAGGAGCAAACATCTTCTGGCTGACCCAACCATGAAGCTTGGACACGCCATTAACCTCCTGACAGGTGTTGCAGGCGAAGGTCGACATACAGAACTTCTCACCATGATCGTCGGGATTGGTGCGGCCCATGCCGATGAACTCATCCCAGGTGATACCCAACTTCTGGGGATAGCCACCCATGTACTTTCCGAAGAGGCCCTCGTCGAAATAGTCGTGACCAGCGGGTACTGGCGTATGAACGGTATAGAGTGAAGAAGCACGAACCAACTCCATTGCCTGGTTGAATGTCAGACCGTCTTCCTCGATATAGTCACACAGACGCTGCAGGTTGCAGAGGGCTGCATGACCCTCGTTGCAATGGTAGACATCCTTCTTGATGCCCAGCTTCTTCAGCAGCAGCATACCACCGATACCAAGCAGGATCTCCTGCTTCAGACGGTTCTCCCAGTCACCACCATAGAGGCTGTGAGTGATGGGCTTGTCGAAATCGGAGTTCATCTCGTTGTCGGTGTCGAGCAGATAGAGGCTGACACGACCCACGTTGACACGCCAGACATAAGCGTGAACCATATAGTTGGTATAAGGCACGTCGATTACCAGGGGATTACCCTTTTCATCGAGCTGACGCTCAATGGGAAGCGAACCGAAGTTCTGGCTCTCGTAGTTGGCAATCTGCTGTCCGTCCATCGACAGACTCTGTGTGAAATAGCCGAAACGATAGAGGAAACCCACGGCACACATGTCGACATTAGAGTCGGAAGCCTCCTTCACATAGTCACCAGCCAGCATTCCCAGACCACCTGAATAAATCTTCAGGGCAGAGTGGATACCATACTCCATGCAGAAGTAGGCCACTGACGGACGCTTCTTGTCGGGCTTCACGTCCATATACTTACGGAACTTTGCATAGACATCCTTGATGCGCTTCATCAGCGCCTTATCCTTCAATATCTCTTCTTTGCGAATGAAGGTCAGACGCTCCAACAGCATGACAGGGTTGTGCTTCACTTCGTGATAAACCACAGGGTCAAGGTCGCGGAACAAGTCACGAGCCTCATAGTTCCACACCCACCACATGTTGTGGGCAATTTCATCCAAACACTTCAGTTCCTCAGGAAGTGTGGACTTCACGGTCAGCATTTTCCATGCTGGGGCGTTTGCGTAATCTGCTTTAATTTTCATAATTCTTCTCTATTTGAATTTTTATTTCTTTTCTTTATGATTAAGAGCCTTCTTCCGTTCCTCTGCCTTGGTGAGGGCGATGTCGTAAGCTTCGTAATAGTATTTGATAAACTCGCTCCAAAGGGCCTTCTTCGACAATGCGCTGGCATTCTTGCGACAGGCGTCAGCCTGCTTCTTCGTCATATTCGAGAATTCAGCCACCGTGTCCTTGATGTTGTCGGCCACTTCAGAGTAGTTATAGTCCGTACGATGAATCACCTTCACGCCATCCTCCAGCTGACCCTCGTGGCCGAACACCGTGTTAGCCCAGAGGCCGAAGCCTGCGAGGTCGGTGGTGATGCAGGGCACCTTGAAGGCCACGGCCTCCAGTGGCGTATAGCCCCAAGGCTCGTAGTACGAGGGATAGATGCACAGGTCGTTACCCAGAATCACATCGTAGTAGGTCATGTTCACGATACCGTCATTCCCATCGAGATAGCATGGCAGGAAGATCACCTTCACCTTCTCATCCTTGCGGTTGTGCATATCGTAGTACTTCATCATGCCCAGCACGTTGTCGTGACTCATGTTGTGAAGCCAATGTGTCACCTGGGGCACGTCAAGTGGCGTGTCATACTTCTTGCCGCTCTTCAGTCGCTCCTGCAAATCCTTTCGGGGCTCTCCCACCCATCCGGGCACTTCGATGAAGGCTACCACCTTCTTTTTCAGGTCACGGTCACGGAGCAGGCGGTTCATGGCTTCCACAAACACGTCGATACCCTTGTTGCGGAACTCATAGCGGCCTGAGGTAGATACGAGCAGCGTGTCGTCATCGAGGTCCTCGCCTAACAAGGCGTTGGCAATGTCGAGCATCTTCCTGCGAGCCAGGCTGCGCTTACGATTGAACTTGGCGGTGGCAGGCACGAAACTGTCGTCGAAGCCATTAGGCAACACGACATCCACGGGCTTATCGAGCAGTTCGACACACTCTTTGGCCGTAATATCACTCACCGTCGTAAAGCAGTCCACGAAGTGAGCCGTCTGCTTCTCTATCGAGTGCTTCGACTGCATATTCAGTTCGCCAGCCATCTGGTCGCCATTGTAGGCGAAAAGATAGTCGTAGAGGGGTTTCATGTTACCGGCAATCGAACGGCCGATGCTGGTGGCATGGGTCGTGAAGACAGTACCAATCTGGGGCAGTTTGTTGTTGATGTAGAGCGCGCCAAGACCACACATCCACTCATTGGCGTGATACACAACCTTGGTCTTCTCATTCATCGTACCATTCGCTACACTCCACAGATAAAAACTCTCCACGACCAAGGCTGCAGCATACGAGAACATCGAGGCCTCGTCGTAGTCGCCATAGGCGTGGAGCGAGTCTACACCGTAGTGCTCCCACAGCCAGCCATAGATCTCATTCTTCTTCTCGAAATAGGGATTAAAGTCTACGAGGATGGCAATAGGCTCTCCAGGCACCGTCCAGCGGCCTACCCTTACCTTCAAGCCCTGCTCTTCTGCCACGCTTTGCCAATCGGCAAAGAGCTTCCGATCCTCCTTGAAATAAGGACTCTCACTGTCTTTCCAAAAATCAGGACCTATGAAGATGATCTTATCCTGAAGTACCTCTTGTAGGGTCTTGGCACGTGTCGAAAGGACTGTATAGATTCCCCCTACTTTGTTGCAGACTTCCCAACTTGACTCGAAGATGTAGTCTGGCATTAACTGCTTTTTTGCCATCGTTTCAATTATAATTGCGTGCAAAGTTACTTAAAAGATTCTAAAATCAGCAAACTATTGGCAATTTTTTTAGTTAATTCTACTAAATAATGATTTAGATTATTAACTTTGTAAGCAAAAAAGAATACTGACTGAGAATGAAGAAGTTAATAGCAACATCGGTGTTGATACTCATGCTATTGCCCGCCATCGCCCAGGAGAGCAAAGAGCCATTTCGCGCGTACCTTATTAATAAAGAATATAAGGTAAATCTCAGAATCGATCTCTATCGACAAAACATCACCGTCCCCGGACAAGATCTCTACGGCGAATTGCCCGGTTACCTGTGGAAACAGGACAACTCCTTCTGCTGGCTGATCACCTCGGCAGAAGTCGACGATAGCGGTAAGACGGCCACCCTTCAGCTGATCAACGACTATGGTAGCGAAGACCTGACAGCCACGCTGAAGGCAGAGAACGACTCTGTCTATGTGCTGAAGCAGATTGAAGGCAGCACGCTGAAGGTGCCCAACAACGGCAAGTGGCAGAAACTGCCAAAGACTCTCGAGTTCAGACGGCGATAGCACGCTCCCTGCCTACGGCCTCAGAAGCCGTCTGCATCGTCGCCCCTATCGCTATAATAGTCGAGGTCGGCCTCGCCCTCAAAGTTCACGAGATCATCGTCCTTCGACTCCTTCACCAGGTCGTCCTCCGGATAGCCCTGATAGCCAGTGATGGGCGTGCCCGTAGCCTCCTCTGGGAACCCAACCGTGTCCACGGTCTCCGTCTGAGGCTCTTTCACCTTGGGGATAATCTCCATCTCCTGAGCCTCGTCCGGAGAAGCATTCCCTTCACCAGCCCGGCCACCGCACGCGGCAACAGCCCCAACCAGCGGCAGCAATATCAGCATCAGCCACTTCCTACGCATCTTGCACACCCTCTATCCCTTCTTCTTGTTGAAATAAATCACTACGCCGATAACCACCAGCGCCACCACAGCGATAATATGCAATGTATCCATAGTCACACCTGTTTAAATGATTATTTACTTCCTCAGTTCCCAGTCGATATCGAAATCACTGCCAGCTCCTCTTCCGACACGACGCACCCCGTCAGCATCACCAATGCCGAAAGTGCGAACACCATTGACACTAAATACTTCTTCATAGTCTTTATCGTTTTCATTGTTGTTTGTTTGCAAAGTTACACAATTATTCTGAAACCACCTAATCTTTCCCCAGAATTCTTTCAGGTTCATTCAAATCCTCTGCTGCCATCGACGTCCCACTTTCTTCTATTCGAGGTATTTGTGCAATCCGCGGTTCCCGCTCTATCGTGTGGTCCTGTAGCCAGATATGGTTCAGCGTGAAGGCAATCGACTCCAGCGTCTCCTCCCGTCTCGATGGTTTCAGCTCACACTCCCACACCGTGATGCAATGCCATCCCATCTCTGCCAGCCTCCGCTGTTCCTCCCTGTCTCGTTCTTTGTTCCGTTTGATCTTCGCCACCCAGAAGTCCCTGTTTGTCTTCGGGATCTTGCAGCACGCCGAGTTTATAATGTCCAATGGTCCATGCTCAATGGTCAACGACACATCGTGACCATGCCAGAAACACCCATTCACGAAGATGCACGTCCTATATTTCCTCAGCACCAAGTCAGGATGCCCTGGCAGCCGTTTATGGTTCAGCCGGTATCGGAATCCCCTGCGCCACAGCCCCTTGCGCACAATCATCTCCGGCTTCGTGTCCTTCGACTTGATCGCCGCCATATTGGCTGATCGCCGAGCCTGCTCACGTTCGGCAGGACTGATGCAAGCATCATCCTGCTCTCGCTTAATCGCAGCCTTGTCATGCCGTTGTTCTGTAGAGAGTTTATCCATAACGACACACCATTACGCCATATTTTGCCTGATGCCCTCAACCACCTCCTGATCTGCAGGCAGCCAATCCACGCTGTCGAGCTGCTCTTTGCCAAGCCATCGCGCAGCCTCATGCTCTTTCAGCAACAAATGACCACTTTCGATATGGCACCAAAAGCAATGCATCGTTAGGTGAAACGATGGATAATCCCACTCCACCGTTTGCACCAAACGCTCAACAACGATCCGTGTTTCCAGTTCCTCCCAGATCTCACGCCGCAAGGCTTCTTCAGGCGACTCCCCTGACTCCATCTTTCCCCCAGGGAATTCCCAGCCATCCTTAAAGTCACCATACCCCCGCTGCGTGGCGAAGATACGGCCCTCGCCATCATGTATAATTGCTGCTACTACTTCTATCTGCTTCATTTTAGAATCGTTATCAATTCCTCCATCGTGCAGCACACGCCGTCTATCTTTCGTTTCATGCCACAAAGATACACTTTTTTTCTCAAACTAAGCGACAAAACGAAAAATTTTGTGTGTGCGAAACTTTTTACCTATGCCCTTCGAAGTCCTTGCCTATGGTATGCCTATACTGTCAGAGTTTTATGAAAAAACTATTTCGATAATAGTTTCTTCAACTCACTCAGTGGTACAGTATGTGGTTTGAAGTCAAACTTAAAGTAACTGATGAACTCCTGTTTAGACCAGTCTACATTTTCAAAACCGGGCACATACTGCCGTGTAAATCTGAAAGCCAAATATACGGGCTTCGAAGGCTTGTATCCTTCTACTTCTTTAAGCCGTTTGTCGTTACTCGATATAGCAACAGGTCCACCTGGTAACATTTTGTAGAATCGTGTACCTTCAGTAGAATTAAACAGCAGCAAGTATTGCGCGTTGATCATATCTTCAGACAAGGTTATCGTACCAGCATCCAGGCCTGCACGGGTATTGTACATACAATTCTTTTCTATCCACTCCAAATGATACTTGTTTTTGAAATATCCCACAAGCACCATTGTAAGCTCGTCCTCATCGCGTTCTATTTCATACATCAGGCCACGCTGAGGTATAGATTTCTCAATTTGCTGGTTCTTTGAATGTAGCATCAAAACTTTTCTCAAATGATTCTCTAATGCTTCACATTCCACAAGTTCTTCTACATCAAACTCTCCCTCTTTCCGACGTTTGGGTAGTAATGGGAACGCACCGATATTCACCTTTTCAATACTCTTTGTGAAAAACCGGTCTTCCAATTTCTGTTCGCTGGTGCTTCTTCCTGGATATAGAATGTAACCGCCTATTACCTCCTTGTTTCGAGGACGCTGGTCATCCGATAATCCATAATAGATGGCATCACGATAGCGGTGCATTTGGTTGATGGCATCATTCACAGGATAGTCAACCACATCGAAGTCGATACCTTCGTCAGCACTTTCCACCTCATCCCTATCATCTACCAATCGGTATTTTGCATCATATAGGTAAGTGAGCACAAAGCCGTTCTCCTTGTATATATTGAGTACGAAGTCTGGACGCTGCTCAGTGGTGGCACTATGCCTAATGCCCGACTTTCTATTGTAGGTATGTTGATACAACAAGTCTGCTCGCTCTCCCTTCAGACCATAGAACGTAATGGCATGCTCCAGATTGCCGCTTCTGAAGGCAGCCAGCATCTCCTGCTTGTTCTCCTTCACCCTTGCCAAATAATCTTCTTGATCTTTCTCTGGGTCTATATCGAATATCTTCATCACCAGCCGCTTCATAATGAGGAAGCACCATATCTCGTAGAGTTCCCAAATCTGCTTCAACCCGATATTGGTTTCACCTTTCTCCAATTCAAGGCCGCACTTCAGCATCAGCCAAAACTTATACACTTTACTATATCCCACACGCTGCTGCATCACGGCACTCTCTTGACGAAACCCCTCAAACTCACCAACTCCGACAAAGAAAGCATTGCCTCTTAGCTGAGTGAACATTCTGGAATAGCGCTCCATCATGTCATGCCCGTCGAATTCGTTGCCAAAGGCTATCTTAAGTTCGCGATAGACACGCTTAAACTGCTTGTCCAATTCCCTTAAAGTATATTTCACGAAGCGGTTTTCTATGGTATTTACCGTGCGTTCCGTTTGGCTATATCTGAAATACCTCCCATCTGCATCCTTGCCCAGTTCCTTGTAGCGTTCTATCTCTTTGTTATTCCAGCGTTTTATTCTCTCTGGGTGTGCATAATAGTCTCGCTTTGCCTGCCTGTTGTTGGGCCTCGATATGATATACCTGACCGCAGCAAAATACTTGTCGATGACTGATTGGAAAATGCTCAGCCAGATGATGTCACTTCGCCTCTCCTTCCTCTTGATTTGCAGACTGCTGAAAGTCAACGTGAGGTATTCGAACACATAGTTCTCGTATTCCTCATTGATCAGACGATTGATACTCTCCAAGTCGTTCTTCGTGTCGAGCTTAGGCGATACCACATCAAACTCAAGGAACTCCTCATGTCGATGTCCGTCAGCATCAATATACTCAAAGCCCAAATGGAAACGGCCAGGAGAGTTCAGAAAGTCTATACTGCCAGTCAGGATTCCCTTGCTGAACTTTCCGTCTGCATTCTTGTCGAAAGCGGTAAACTTGAAGCCATCTCCCACACTCTTCAACTGATGAACAATTCGTGGCTCAATACCGCAGAGACTCCCGAATTCGATAGTGAATTGATAGATTCGTGTCTCGAACACTACTGGGCGTTGTCCCTCCCATTCGCCAACAGCCTCTAACCGCCCGCTATCAGCATTCAGCACCTTCAGCGTGCCGTCATTACTGCATTTATAGTCGCAATAATGCAAGGCCTCTTCATGAGTACGCTTCTTGAAACGATTCCACGCACTACGTATCTCGTTGGTGTTCACCGAGATGTCGTAGCCAGCAGTTTCTATGCGCAGAACTTCTATACTCATCTTGCCCGATTAGTTCCAGAAACTGGTAAATCCGCCTTGGTCATCCTTACTGAATCTGTCCAGCATGAAGTCTATCTTCTCTTTCGACTTCGTCCATCCTTTAGTCTCAGCTTTTGTCTTCAGCGCTGCTAACGGCTTATACGTCTTGTCATAGTCGCCCTCAATTCTAGGCAGGACTTTCTGCATTAGGATATCGTCAAACACCTTATTGAGTTCAGCCTCACCTTGATTCACAATCTTCGTTGCCCTATAATAGAGAATCGTTTCATTCAATATTCTGTATGCTATCTGGAATGGCGAACCTTTCAGACACGTATTCACTTCGTTGATGAAGTCCGTCACTTCTTTCTTTTGCCCATCGTCAAGCAAATCTGAAGCATGTTCCAGAGCCTCGTTGGCCCTCACTTCGTCAGGCAGAATCCACATCCAGTCTCCCTTCTTGCTACTTCCGTAGGTCATCGTGTCTTGCGTATTGTAGTAATCATCGCCAAACTCTTCTACAATAGTCTCAAACGTCATCGCACGGTCAATCACTTTGCGAGAGAATGAATTAGTAGTGTCATCCATATTCACAGTTCCAATGACTACCACATTCTGAGGCAGGCATAAGCCATTCTTCTGTAAGCTCTCAACAATATCCATTCTGTCGAATGGTTCTTCATCAACCACGCCCAAGAGACCAGCTTGGCGATTCTCGCCTTTCGACTGTTCCCTTCCAATTCGTTTTAGCCCCAAATCGTCAAAGATATTGTATTCTTTATATTCCTTATTAAACCAGTCTGCGCTCAACAATGGATCTGTAAGAATCTCGTCACCCACTTTCTTCCTGCTCTCCAGCACACTCAGGAACTCTGCAAAGTATTCCTCGACGGGAGCAAGGTTCATCTCGTCAAGGCAGACAAAGAACGGAATGTCTTTGTATTGCATTGCCTTTACCAAGAACCTTACAAAGTCTGTCACAATATACTTGTCATTAATGGAAGAGTAATAACCCAGCAAGTCTGTGCTATCGTGCCAGTTAGGGCGTACGGACACTAAGCAGTAGTTTCCTGGCGTGTTCTCCGTATTGCCTAACTTCTTGTTCATCTCGTCATCATTAGGACAAGTCAAGAATGCCAATTCCTTCACCTTCTGGCTCTTTCCAGTTCCAGAGAAACCACCAAGAATCAAGAACGGCTTGGTCTTGATAGCGGCGAGGTAAGGGCTGTATAGGGGCGATATACGCTCAAAAAATATAGCTTGAAGGTCAGTAGGATTCTCAATGATACCATTATCTTCAACATCCGATAGAATACGTAGATTCAATTCGTTTTCAAATTCATCATCAAATTGAATCGCAGAATAGTTTTCCACAAGGTAATCCCTTACAGAAAATCCATTCACTCTTAATCCTTTTAAATAAATTCGTCCGTCAGTTCTGTAGAATAGGCTTACTTTGTATTTTGCATTTTGGTTTCCTCCAAAGAAGTTCTCTATTTTGGCGTATAATTCATCGAAGACATCAAGGTAACTAGTAATTTTGTTACTTGAATTTGAAGATGACTTATACAGTGGTAATTTCATGATAATAAAAGACATTGCCTTTATAAAGTCCTCTTTATAGACATTAAAAACAATATCCTTTTCCTCACCAGAAAGAACTTCTCCATGTGATATGAAATCGAAAATTTCATTTGACAGGTTCAAACTAGTTTCACCAGAATTGCCATAAGAAAGTTTGAATCCACTATCCTGTCTCTTAATAAACTTTATCTTTTTCATCTTATTGACGAATTATTCGGTTAGTAATCAGATAATATAAAACTGCATATATGGTATTTACGCTGACAGCATTTCCTGCTTGTTTGTACATAGCTCCGTCTGCTACTCCAGCTAACCTTGCTCTGTTTGCAAAGTCATTCGGAAATCCTTGAAGCATATAAGCCTCTTTAGGTGTAAGTTTGCGTATGGGTATTCTTGCAAGTTCTTCTTTTGTCATCCGCTCTGATGGTCTGTCTGCTCCGTTAGAATATATAAAAGCATCGCTGTAATAGTTGTCTTGACAAGCCCGATGCATTTTATGCATAGTCGCAGTCAGAGGGCGAGCCACTATTTGGTCTATCTCAGACTTTGATTTGAATCCTGCGCTTCCATCGCTTAGTAGAGTTGGCTTTATCTTTTCAGATAGATAATATTTGGATTCAACCTCTTGGTCGAGTATATCGACAGTTGAATCATAAAATTCCAACGAGCTGGTATCTCTGTCTATTTCTGCAAATGCATTTCTCACCAACTCTGCAGAAAACTCATAATAGCCCAAGTGCCTTCTTCGAGCAAATATAATTACTCGATTCCTTTTCTGAGGAAGACCGAAATCGTTGGAGTTGAATATGTCCATCTTCACTATATACCCCGCATTCTCAAGTTCACCCCTAATGACAGAAATCGTGTTGCCACCATCATGTTTCATTAAGTTCTTTACATTTTCAAGCAATATATAGCGGGGGTGCCTAGCGTTTATCATATCCATGATACGAAAAAACATCTGCCCCCTTTCTTCCTCAAAACCTTCTTGACTCCCCATCATGCTGAAGGTCTGACAAGGGAAGCCTCCAGACAGGAGCTCATATCGAGGCAATTCTTTCATTGCTTGCTTGTTTCTAACAAAGTCAACAATATTGCCGATCGCCAGTTCGTCGGTAGTGTCATAATTAGCTTTGTAAGTATCAATGGCTTTGGCGTCAATTTCAGAATAGGCTATTGTTTCTATTGGGAAATTAAGGTCATGAGCAATTAAGTCCATTGCTCTTCTAAAACCTCCAACTCCAGCAAATAGTTCTACGTGATTCATACAACCTTCATTATGCCGTCTCCTATAGCTTTTGCAAGTTTAACAGGCACAGCATTTCCAACCTGTGCGTACCACATATTTTGCGCGCCCGTAATTATATAGTCGTCTGGGAATGTCTGGATGCGCGCAGCTTCTCTTGGGCTCAATCCTCTTGCTTCCCAAGGGTGGATATACATATTGCAATCAAACTTCATGTGGGAAGTTATAGTCTTACATATTTGGTTCTCGTCAAGTTTGTAATATTTGTCCTTGAATATCTCATTACGACGTTTGTAAGGCATTATATCCGCTATAGACTCGTGCAGCGAATTTGCACCCTGTGGGAGCCTCCTGTAAATTTCAATGTCTCTCTCATTGTTATATCGGTTTTTGTGATTGTATAGTTTGGTAATTACCTTATTACCATTGATGAAGTGATAAAAGTCTGTAAGAGGATAGTCAAAATCCCTTTCCGTAAGGCCGGAAGCAATATCTTCTACTCCGCTTTGCCCTTTCTCCTTTTTGGGTTCAAGGTGAGGCAAACCAAACAATGCATCACCCAGTACGAAAGGATCTCGTTTGTTTTTGTTGATTTCTTCAAAAATAGCTTTTGGTGCTATCCCCATACGATTCCCAATCATGATAAAGCGTTCTCTGTTTTGTGGAACGCCAAAATCTTGAGCCTTCAAAACAGCATAATCAAACTGATATTCTTCACCTAAATAATCCTTAAAGTTTTGGAGTATTTCATCTTTCTTGTTCATCATGCCTTTCACGTTCTCCATGATGAAGAACTGAGGACGAACGTTGCTCAAGAAAATGAGGTATTGCTTGTAAAGACTATTTCTCGGGTCATCAAGAATTCTTTGACGATTAGCCATCGAGAATCCTTGACAAGGAGGGCCGCCACAAACAAGCGTAATGCCATCGAACAAATCTCTGAACTCATCTATACGTTCATTGAGTTGGGCAATATCACCCACGAAATAATGTTCATCAGATAACGTGTGGTTGAATTTGTATGTATTGGCAAACTGCTCAACGATTTCATTTACGAACCAAGGAGTAAAGCCTGCTTGCTCTAAGCCTAGACTTAAGCCTCCACAGCCTGCAAACAAGTCAACCATTTTGTAAAGTTTCTTCTTTGACATAAAAAAGCCCTCTCTTCGTTTTCGAAAAGGGGGCGTGGAAGAAAAATGTGTTTAACCAAGGCCTTGCACAGCCCACATCAGACAACAATCTTACTGTCCACGCCCTTATGAGCGTAAACATCCGAATGCTTGTCCGACTGATGTGTCCGTGAAGTGCAAGTTCTGGTTAATCAGTCAACCAAGGATGTCAAAGACGCTTATGTTTCCTTTACTTCATTTCGTTTGCAATCTCTCTTTTTCGAGAGCTGTCCGCAAACACCCTGTGCGAACGGGTTATTAACTATTGGCTAACTACAAAAAGAAAAACGTGGGTGCTTGCATCTGCCTGCTTGTCAATCAGGCCTACCACAGCCTCAGTAGTAAACAGACAGAGAAACATCCACGTGGGAGTATACTATAACACCGTAAAGTGTGCTAGTGAGGACATGGTTAGCCCTCGCAGCACACTACGGAGAGTATATGCTACACCCCGTGGCAGTCACCCCTGCAAT